>Ga0079306_1000104_pt1 | contig 100146 bp, 86 predicted proteins | sample Methanotroph_Enr_FD_79181 | JGI IMG/M metagenome (GOLD analysis project Ga0079306, IMG submission 79181) | Enriched soil microbial communities from Old Woman Creek wetland in Ohio, USA - Methanotroph_Enrichment_5 | ecosystem: Environmental > Terrestrial > Soil > Wetlands | place: USA: Ohio... | reverse complement strand
CCGCCGCCGCGGCGCCGCCGGCGAGCGCCAGCAACAGCCCGAGCGCAAGATAGTTTTTCATGATCCACCCCCTGCCCGCGATTCTACAATAAAAAGCCGGAAAAGTGTCAACCCGGACCTCCTTGACACCCGGTCCCGAAAGTTGCATATTAGGGGCTCGGGGGGAACTTTCAAATAAGATCGGAAATATTCCAGGGCACGGCGGCTTTGTGCTTCGGCGGCGCCGTACGCCCTGAAAAGCGGAAAAGGGGGAACTATGGAGAGCAAATCAAAACTGTTGGAGAAAGTGGAGTATAAGAATTTCGGGAAACCCGACGAGGTCCGGGAATTCCCGAACGGGAAGCTGGAACTTATGAACATCGGGGGCAGGACCATAGGCCGCATCACCCTGCAGCCGGGATGGAAATGGTCCACCTCGCTGCAGCCTATCGTCAAAACAAAGAGCTGCGAGGCCCCGCATTTCCAGTACCACGTGTCGGGCGTGCTGAAAGTGAGGACCGACGACGGGAACGAATTCGACCTTCTGCCGGGCGACATCTCGTATCTCCCCGCCGGGCACGACGCCTGGGTGGTCGGCGACGAGGCGGTGGTGGCGGTGGATTTCCAGGGGATGCTGGACTACGCCAAGCGCAAATAGGCGCGCGGCCAGCCCGGCCTTCGCCGGGACGTTCCGAAAGGGGGAAAAATGAAAAAGAGAATGACGGCTGCCGAGGGCAGCACGGTCGAGAGACCGGCGGAGAGGCAGTTCACGATAACGCGCGTGTTAAGCGCCCCGCGCGCCCTGGTGTTCAAGGCCTGGACCGAGGCGGAGAGGTTGATGAGCTGGTGGGGGCCGAAGAACTTCACCGTTCCTTACTGCAAGGTGGACCTCCGCCCGGGCGGGGTGTTCCATTACTGCATGCGCTCGCCCGAAGGCAAAGACTATTGGGGCAGGGGCGTCTACCGCGAGGTGACGGAGCCGGAACGCCTGGTCTACAACGACTCCTTCTCGGACGAGAAAGGCGGCGCCGTCGCCCCGGAGAAATACGGGATGAGCCCGGACTGGCCCGCCGAGACGCTGCTGACCGTGACTTTCGAGGACAGGGGGATCAGGACCAGGATGACCATCAACCTCGGTGTCTCCGAAGAACTCGCGAAAAAACAGAAGGCCGACCAGGGCTGGAACCAGAGCCTGGACCGCCTGGAAGAATACCTGGCCAAAGAGCGGGTGAAATAGAACCGGCGCGGAAACGGGGGGGACATATGGGGAATGCGACGCATACTGTAAGGAAGCTTGCGGCGGAGACGCGCGTCCGCGCTACGCCCATGCCGGCCTGGCAGGCCTGGGCCGAACCGGAACGCCTTAAAGACTGGTTCATGGACGAAGCCGCCGGCGAGCCCTCGCCGGGTTCGGAAATGACCCTGGGCTCGTCGGCCTTCGGCATGACCGCGAAGGTAAGGGTCCTGCAGTCGGTGCCGGGAGAGCGGTTCGTGATAGAGTGGCCGGGCCAGCCCGGGCGGCCGCAGGAGGAGCCGCGCCTGTGGGACATAAGCGTGACGCGGGAAGGCGGCGAAGCCGTAGTGCGGGTGGTCAGTTCCGGGTTCGGGGAAGGCGAAGACTGGGACGACGAGTACGAGGGGGAGCAGGACGGCTGGCCTGTGGCGCTGGCCTCCTACAAGTATTACGTCGAGAATCATTTCGGCGAGCGGCGCCGGGAGATAACGGCCCTGCGCCCGGTGCGGGAACGCCAGGCGGACCTCCGCCCGTTCTTCACGAAGCCCGACCTACTGTACCGGTGGCTCACGAATAAGGGAGAGCTGGGGGCCAAGGGCTCGGTTTACAGCCTGGAACTGAAAGACGGCAGGGTCTGGAACGGTGAAGTGCTGGTGGAGGCGGGGAACCAGTGCTGCATCTCGGTCAGGGAGCTGGACGGCGTCGCAGCGCTGATGTCCTTCATCGGGCAGAACGGGCAGCGGATGGCGGGAGTGTCGGTCAGCGCCTGGAAACTGGAGGAGGCTTCGGCGCGGGAACTCGCCAGCACGCTCAACGCGGCCCTGGACGCGCTGGCCCGTCCTGAGAACTGACGTCCTGAAAAACAAGAAGGCCCCGCTTCCCATAGTTAAGGGGGCGGGGCTTTTTTCGGCTCAGTCCAGAAAAAGTTTCCTGATGAGGACTTTCATCCAGCCTTTCAGCGAGCGCTTCAGGACCGAGACGGAAGCGCTCTTGAAGATCTCGGCCTCCACCGGGTAGGGGAAGATCACGCCGGCGAGGTCCCGGGCTTTGAGCCGGCGGCGGATGGCCAGGGAGGCCAGCGGGATGATCTCCCCGGCTTTTCTCGCCACCAGCGTGGCCCCTATTATCCGCGAACCCCTGCCCAGCACTACTTTCAGGAAGCCTTCCTCGTCGGAGTCGGCCAGCGCCCTGTCGATCTCGCGGAGCGGGACCAGCACGGCTTCTTTGAAAAGCCCCAGTTCCCTGGCCCGCGGCTCCGTATAGCCGGTGTGCGCCACCTCCGGGCTGGTGTAGGTGGTCCACGGCACGTTCGAATAATCGGCTCTCGCCGGCAGCTTCAGCACGATGTTCCGTATCGCTATCCCCGCCTGGTAGCCGGCCATATGCGTGAAGAGGTAGGGCCCGGTTATATCGCCGCAGGCGTAGATGTTCCGCACGTTCGTGCGCAGGCGCGCGTCCACCGTCACATAGCCGAGCCCGTCGGTTTTTACGCCGGCTTTTTCCAGGCCCAGCCCCGCGGTCGAAGGCCGCCGGCCGGCCGCGATAAGCAGGCAGTCCCCGTTCAGGGTCCTCGCTCCGTATTTGTCTTTTGTCTCGAGCAGGATATTCCCGTTCAGGCGCTTCACCGAAAGCGCGGCCGCGGAGAGCCTGAGGTCGATCCCTTCGGCCCGAAGCAGCCTTTCCATCAGCGGGCCCACTTCCGGGTCGTCTTTCGGGAAGAGCCGCTCGCCCCGCTCTACGATGGTCACTCTCGAACCGAGCTGCCTGAAGCCCTGGCCCAGTTCCAGCCCGACGGGCCCGCCGCCGAGCAGGAGCAGGTGTTTCGGGAGTTTCTCCAGCCCGAAGATGTCCAGGTTGGTGTGGTACGGCACGCCGCCGAGGCCCGGCAGGGCCGGGACCGCCGGCAGGGAGCCGGCGGCGATGATGACGCTGGAGCCTTTCAGGATCCTGCCACCGGCCTGTACGGTATGCGGGTCCAGGAAGGAGCCGCGCGCCCTGAACACGTCCACTCCGAGGCCCTCGAAACGCTCCTGGGAGTCGTGGGGAGCTATTTTCCCTATAACCGAACGGACCCGCGCCATCACTTTCGAAAGATCGGTCTCGTCCAGGGAAGCCCTCAGGCCGTAAGCCGCGCAATTGCGGATCTCGCCGGCCAGGTGCGCGGTGCGGAGAAAGGTCTTGCTGGGCACGCAGCCGGTGTTCAGGCAGTCCCCGCCCATTTCCCCGTGCTCCAGCAGCGCCACCTTCGCCCCGAGGGCCGCCCCGCCCGCCGCCGCCGACAGCCCCGCGGAGCCCGCGCCTATAACAATGATGTCATAGCCGTTCTTCATTTCTTCTCACCGGGCTTGTCGTCCTTTATCAGCCTGCCGAAATGCCTCGCCAGCAGCGTCATTATCACGAGCGCCGCGGCCAGCAGCGCCAGCAGCGGCGCGGGGGCCCGGCCTTCTTTGATCAGGCGGGTGACGGCGTCGCCCCCGGCCACATATAAAATAGTGCCCGGGATCATGCACAGCCAGGACCAGCCCACATAGACCCAGAAATTTATCTTCGTCAGCCCGAAGGCGTAGTTCAGCAGCGTGAAGGGGAAGAGCGGGACCAGCCGCGTGACGGCCACGATGATATTCCCGTGGCGGGCGGTGAGCAGGTCCAGTTTTTGGAACTTATCATTGTCCTTCAGCCGGTTCTCGACGTAGCCCCTGGCCGCATAGCGGGCCGCGAGGAAAGCGAGTGCCGCGCCCAGCGTGGAGCCGGCGCTGACCGTGAAGAAGCCGGTAAGGGAGCCGAACAGCGACCCGGCGGCCACGGTCAGCACCGAGCCGGGGAAGGCTATCACCGTGCCGGCCGCGTAGACCAGGACGTAAACGGCCGGGCCCCAGAACCCCAGCGTCTTTATCCAGGCCTGCAATTCTTCGAAGCGCGCCCCCAGGCCGTAATGCCTGGCGGCCCAGATCAGCGCGGCCAGCAGGACAGCGGTGAGCAGCAGCCTGCGTTCAGTTCTCATCGAGGATCTCCCTGAGGTTAAGGCGTACGGCGCGCGTGGTCAGCAGCGGCCGTCGGCGGCCCCGGTTGAGGCGGTAAAAAGACAGCAGGTCTTCGAGGGTGTCAATGTCCCGGCGGCCTTTCAGCCGGGCGGGGCGGCGGCCCTCTTCGGCGAACCGCGCCAGCGTGTCGGAGAAGACCCGGGGCCCGCTCCACCCGATGTTCTTGAAAACGCCGGGCTGGAAGGTTTCCCGCCTGAACCCCAGCAGGTAATAGCCGCCGTCCCTCGCCGGCCCGATAACCGCAGGCGCGCCGTCGAGCGCGGCGAAAGCGCGCCGGATCTCCGCGGCGCCGAGGTCGGGAATGTCGCTGCCTATCACCACGGCTTTTTCACAGCCCGCCCCGAACACGAGCTCGAAAGCTTCGCGCATGCGCGCGCCCAGGTTCCCGCCGGCCTGGGGCAGGCAGGCAAAACCCTTCCCGAGCAGGCGCCTCAGCCCGGGGCCGCCGCCGGGCGGGGTGTGGAAAATAAAAACACCGGCCCCGCTTTTCAGCGCGGCCCGCGCGGCGTCCTTGAGGAAACAGGCATAGAGGCGGGCGGCCAGCGCGCCGCCCAGGGACGCGGCCAGCCTGGTCTTGACCTTACCCGCCGCCGGCCCGCGGCAGAACAGGATAAGGGCGTTCTTTTTATTCTTCCGGCGCATCATGGGCGTTCCAGGAGGACCTTGAGCTTCGCGGCGGGCCCGGCCGCCTGCCTGAAGGCCGCCAGCTTTTCCGGCGAGGCTCCGGCCAGCCGCAGCAGGCGCAGGAGGTTGTGCATGAAAGTAGCGAGGAACAGGCCCTCCGTTTCCCACCGCCGGGGGGAAGTCTCGGCGAATTCTTCAAGTATCGCTATCCGGCCTCCGCGGGCCCTGAGTCGTTCCACCAGGTCCGGGTCCTCCATGATCGGGATCTCGCGGTAGCCCCCGGCCTCCTCGAAAGCACTCCTGCTTACGAAGATCGCCTGGTCCCCGTACGGCGTCCCGGTGAAAAAATTGCGGACGTTGGCCGTAAAGGCGACGAATTTCAGCCACGGGTTTCCCGAAGCGATCTTCAGCCTGAAGGCGCCGGCGCAGTATTCGCCGGAAGCGAGCGCCTTCCCGATAGCGCTGAAAGCGTTGTCCGGCAGGCGGGTATCGGCATGTAGGAAAACCAGGACGGAGCCGGAAGCTTTTCCGGCCCCGGCGTTCATCTGTACGGCCCGCCCTTTCGCGCAGGCTATCCGCACGGCGCGGCTGCCCGTGAGCGCCCGGGCCGTTCCTTCGCCCGGCCCGGCGTCCGCCACTATTATCTCGCCTTCGGCGGCCGGAAGCAGCCGCTCCACGCCGGCCACGGCGCGCGCGATGCCGGCGCTTTCGTTATAAGCGGGAATTATCACTGAAAACATTTTATGCGGCCCCCAGCCCATTATAAGCAAATGGAGTTTTAAGTTTCAAGATAATTCAGCGAAGAAATACTTGCAAAATAGTTCAAGATATATCTATACTCCACCTCAGGGGGCGTATCCGCGCCGGCGCCGTCCGGCCGCGCGGTTCCCACGCCATAAAGGGGGGGTATGAAACACATTCTGCCGGCGGCTTCGCTGCCGCTGCTGGCCCTGGGGCTCGCCGGGGGCCTTAACGCCGCTATGCATACCGGCGACTACGATTATAAGGAAGGAACCGCGGAACTGCGGGGCTATACGGCTTACGAAGAAGGCGGGGCGCGGCGCCCCGGAGTGCTGCTGGTGCACGAATGGATGGGGATAGATCCATATATTAAAACCAGGGCGATGCAGCTGGCCAAGCTGGGCTACGTGGTGCTGGCCGCGGATATCTACGGCAAGGGCGTGCGCCCCGCCACAACGGAGGAGGCCTCCAGGCAGGCCGGCATCTACCGGTCCGACCGCAAGCTGATGCGCGCGAGGGCGGCAGCGGGCCTGGCGGAGCTGAAAAAACTGCCGGGGGTGGACCCGGCCCGGACCGCGGTGATGGGCTATTGCTTCGGCGGCGGGGTGGCGCTGGAACTGGCCCGCTCGGGGGCCGATATACTGGGCGCGGCCAGCTTCCACGGCAACCTGGACACGCCCGACCCGCTGGACGCGAAGAACATAAAAGGAAAGATCATAGCCTTCCACGGCGCCGACGACCCTTTCGTTTCCAGCGCCGCGGTGGCGGGCTTCGAGGAAGAGATGCGCGGCGCCGGCGCGGACTGGCAGCTGAATATTTACGGGGGGGCGGTACACAGGTTTTCCAACCCTTCGGCGGGCAGCGACGTTAAGTCCGGCGCCGCTTATAACGAGAAGGCCGACAGGCGGTCCTGGCAGGCCCTGCAGGATTTCTTCGCCGAGATCTTCAGGAAATAGCCGAAAATTTCCGGCCAGACCGGGAGATGTTAAAAAAAAGAGGGTAAGGGGGAATAAAATGAACCAGGAACTCAAGCAGATATCGTGCGACGACCAGTGCGGCTTCATGGTGCGCAGCCATGACGAGAAGGAAGTGATGGATATGGCCAGGATCCATATCAAGACCCAGCATAAGATGAACGCCACCGACGCCGACCTGAAGGCCAAGATGACCACGGTGCAGCAGACCGCGGGCGCCAGGCGCTAGAGGCTCTGCCGTAAAAAAAACCGCTCCCGCGGAAGGGTCCGCGCGGAGCGGCGTTTTAAAATTTCAAGCCGCAGCGGGGGAAGCCTGCCGTGAGTAAAATGAAAAAACCGGGCAACTGGATCATGAGATTGTCCACGGCCTTCGTGGCGCTTCTTTTCGTGCTGATAGCCGGGATGGCGAATTTCATCATGAAGGATACGCGGGAGGCGCTGCTCGACGACGCCGCGGCTCAGACCGAGTTCCTCGCCCGCGCCGCCAGGGAAGCCATGTCCCCGAAACTGGACCTCTTCTGGCTGCACCTGCTGGTGAACGACCTGGCGCGGGACAAGATCGTGCGCTACGTCCTGATCTCGGACGAGAAGGGGCGGGTCCTTTCCCATTCCCTGCCGGAAAAGATAGGCGCTCCGGATAACACGCCGGAAGGCCTGGCCGCCAGGAAAAGCCCGCTGCCGCGCCGGCAGGTCTTCAAAGGCGCCGACGGCCTGCGGTATTACTATTTCTCGTCGCCGATAATACTGGGCGGCGCCAGGCTGGGCACGGCGGCCGCCGCGCTGAATACGGTCAGCATAGCTTCGGCCCTCGCCGATACCCGGCAGAAGCTCCTGGTGATCCTGGGCGCGGCTTTTATCGCCCTGCTGCTGCTGTTCGAGATCCGCTACCTCGTGCGCAAAGAGCAGGCCGCGGCCATGCTCAAATCCGACATGGTGCGCACCGTCAGCCACGAATTCAACAACGCCCTCACCAGCATCGACGCCTGCGTCTTCATGCTGGAGGAATCGGAATCGCCCGACATCGACGAAGAAAGGAAAAAAACCTATAAAATGCTCATCAGCGCCAGCAAGCTGCTGAAGCTTTACGTCAAGAACATCCTGAACGAGGCGCGCATGGAATCCGGGAAGTTCAGGATCCAGAAAAGCCCCGTCGCCCTGCTGGACCTGACCAATGAATCCATGTCGTCCATGGCCGAACTGGTGCGCCAGAAAAATCTTTCGGCGGTCATGGACATCCCCGCCGACTGCCAGGTGCTGGTGGACGCGGACCCGGAGGCGCTGGCCCTGGTGGTGGCGAACCTTATCGGCAACGCGGTAAAGTACACCCCGAATAACGGGAAGGTCAGGGTCTCCGTGTCCCTGGCGGGCACCCCGCCGCGGGCCACTTTCCAGGTGGAAGACACGGGGCACGGGATAGCGGAACACGACCTGAAAAAGATCATGGACGGCTTTTACCGGACCAGCGAAGGCCGCTCTGTGGAAGGCTACGGCCTGGGGCTTAAGATCACTAACGATATGCTCCTGCTGCACGGGACCAGCCTGCAGGTGCGCAGCGAACCCGGCAAGGGCTCGGTCTTCGGTTTTTCGCTCCCCGTAAATGAGACCACCTGCGGCGTGCCTTCGAAACCCCGGCCCCCGGCGCAGAAGGTCCCCTCCGGGAAGGTCCCGGCGGATATCGCGTCGCGGTGATCCGGCAGGGTCAGTTCTCGCGGGGGGCCAGGTGGATGTCCGGCAGCTCCACGCCGCCGCGCAGCACCTTCAAAGCCAAAGCGGCCGGGTGTTCCGCCAGGATCCTGTAAATATCGTCCACGCTGGCGGTCTGCCTCCCGTTTATCGAGACAAGCAGGTCGCGTTCCCGCAGGCCCGCCGCCTGCGCCGGGCTGTCGGGCAGGATCTCCATCAGTTCCACCACGGTGTTGGTTCCCAGGTTGAAATTGCGCTGAAGGCTGACGGGTATCAGGTAAACCCTGCCCGTCACCCCCAGGAAAACGCGCCTGACCTTCCCGTGGGCGATCAGTTCGCTGGCCACCCAGTTGACGGTGTCGGAAGGGATGGCGAAGCCTATCCCCTGCGCCATATAGACTATCGCGGTGTTTATCCCTATCACCAGTCCCCTGCCGTCCACCAGCGGGCCCCCGGAATTCCCGGGGTTCAGCTGGACGTCGGTCTGGATCACGTTCTCTATCAGCCGCCCGGACTGGCTCCTGAGCGAGCGGCCCAGGGCGGAGATGACGCCGGCGGAGACGGTATTCTGGAAGCCGAAAGGGTTGCCTATGCCTACGGCCAGCTGTCCCACGCGCAGGTTCGCGGAGCTGCCGAGCCTGGCGCAGGGCAGGTTGATGTCCCAGGCGCGGATGACGGCCAGGTCGGTGGCGGGGTCGGCGCCGATCGTCTCCGTTTCCAGGGTGCGCCCGTCGATGAGGGTTATGCGGGTCTTTTCCCCGCCCTCTATCACGTGGTTGTTGGTCAGGATATAGCCGTCCGAAGAGAAGATCATCCCGGAACCCACCGCTTCGCGGCCTTCCCGGGCGGCGCCGTTCCTCTCCGCCCGGATGCTGACCACGGAGGGGCCCACTTTTTCCACCAGGCCCACTACCACGCGGGAATACGGGTCCAGGTCCGCGCCGCCTTCGACGGCGCGGGGGGGCGCGGGCGCTTCGGCCCGGGCCGTGCCGGCGGCCGCGGCTATATTCAAGATGCCGTGTTCGTTTTCACCGTCTTTGCCGGTTTTTATACGCGCGCCCTCCCTTCCCCGGATTATAGATTCCTGCCCGCGGGCTGTCAAACGCAGGCCTCAGTAATGCGGCGCGAACGCAGGTTTTGTATAATTTGGGTCTATGCAAAGCTACCAGATACGCAAAAGTTTTTTGGATTTTTTCGCGAAGCAGGGCCACCCCATAGTTAAATCCAGCCCGCTCATTCCCGAAGGCGACCCTACGCTGCTCTTCACCTCCGCCGGCATGGTGCAGTTCAAGCCGTATTATCTCGGCCTCAAGACCGACCTGAAGCGCGCCGCTTCCTGCCAGAAAAGCTTCCGCACCACCGACATAGACAACGTCGGCCGGACCATCCGCCACCTGACCTTCTTCGAGATGCTGGGGAACTTCTCCTTCGGCGATTATTTCAAGAAAGAATCCCTGTCCTGGGGCTGGGAATTCTTCACGAAGGAACTCGGCCTGCCCGCCGACCGCTTCTATCCTTCCATCTACAAGGGCGGCGTGGCCCCCCGCGACGTCGAGGCGAGGGCCATCTGGGAAAGCATCCTTCCGCAAAACCTGCATTCCCACATCATCGAACTGGGGGACAAGGATAATTTCTGGTCCATGGGCGACACCGGCCCGTCGGGGCCCTGCTCCGAGGTCTACTGGGACCGCGGCGAGAAATACGCCCACAACGGCTGCGCCGGCCCCGGCGCCTGCGAATGCGACCGCTATATAGAGATCTGGAACCACGTCTTCACCCAGTTCGACAAGCAGGCCGACGGGACCTTCAAGCCGCTGCCCCGCAAGAATATCGACACCGGCATGGGCCTCGAGCGCCTCACGTTCGTCGTGGAGGGGAAGGAATCCCCGTTCGAGACCTCCCTCTTCCAGCCGATAGTGCTGGCGGCCGCCAGGCATCTCAAGGTGGAGCCCGGCTCCTCCGAAGAGGCCACCTCCGCTTTCCGCATCATCAGCGAACACCTGCGGGCTTCCTCTTTCCTGATCGCCGAAGGCATCATGCCTTCCAACGAAGGCCGGGGCTACGTGCTGCGCCGCCTCATCCGCCGGGCCGCCCGCTACGGCCGCATCCTCGGCGCCAAAGACCCCTTCCTGCACCACCTGGTCCCTTCCGTGCACGAGATCTTCAAAGACGTCTACCCGGAAGTGATCGCCGCCGAGAAGCAGATCTCCGCCGCCCTCAAGTTCGAGGAGCAGGGTTTCATAGAGACCCTGGAGACCGGCGAGAAGTTCCTGGCCGACCTGCTCGAGAAGCACCCGCGCGGGGTGCCCGGCGCCGAGGCCTTCAAGCTTTACGAAACCTACGGCTTCCCCATCGAGCTGACGCGCGAACTCGCGCTGAAGAGGAATATCCCGCTGGACGAGAAAGGCTTCGAGGCCGCCCGCAAGGCCGCCCAGGAGACCGCCCGCGCCAACTGGAAGGACTCCGGCGAGCAGGACGGCTTCATTTTTCAGACCGCCGAGGAGAAATTCCCCGCCACGGTCTTCAAAGGCTACGAAGTAACCGAAACGGAATCCACGCTGATCGGCCTCCTGGACGCGAAAGGCCGGACCGTAGGCTCGCTGCCGGCGGGCTCCGAAGGCTACGCCGTGCTGGACGTCACTCCTTTCTACGCCGAATCCGGCGGCCAGGCGGGCGACGCCGGGCAGCTTATCTCCAGCGAGACCGAGATAGCGTCGATCACCGGCACCCAGAAGCCGGTGGCGAAGGTCTATTTCCACGCGCTTAAGGCCGTCGAGGAATTGAAGACAGGCATGAAGGTGCGCGCCAAGGTTTCCGCCCTGCGCTACCATACCGCCTGCAACCATACCGCCATCCACGTGGTGAACGCCGCCCTTAAGAAAGTTTTCGGCGAGAGCACCCGCCAGGCCGGCTCCGAAGTGGACCCGTACAGGTTCCGCTTCGACTACACCATCACAAAGACCCCTTCCAAAGATGAAATGTCCGAGGTGGAAAAGATCGCCAACGACGCCGTCAGCCGGAATTTCAAGGTCTTCAAGATGGAGCGCCCGCTCAAGGACGCCGAGCAGTTCGGCGCCACCACTTTGCTGGGCGAGAAGTACGCCGATCCCGCGCGCTTCGTGCTGATAAACAAGGACGGCTGGGAGTCGGCTAAAGAGCGCTACAGCCTGGAGCTGTGCGGCGGCACGCATATAGATTCGCTGGGCGAGCTGGTGCTGGTGAAGATCCTCAAGGATTCCTCCGTTTCCCGCGGCGTGCGCCGCATCGAAGGCGTGGCCGGGCCCGCCGCCGTGGCGCACCTCTCGAAGCTGGCGGGTTTCGCCGAGCTGGCGGCCTCCAGGCTTTCCGTCCCGCCGCAGGAACTGCCCGCGCGCGTGGACCAGCTGCTGGAGAATCTCAAGGAGCTGAAATCCGGCAAGGCCAAAGCGGCGCCCGCGGTTCCGGCCAAAGAAGGCCGCAGGCTGCTGGCCGAGGGGATAGACGGCCACGGCTCCAGCTTCCTCGTCTACGACGCCGGCTCGGTGGGGATGAAAGACCTGCGCGGCATCTCCGACGAGGTGAAGAAAGGCCTGAAATCCACTTTGCTCTTCATTTATTCCAGGGCCGAGGGCAAGTTCTCTTACATAGTCACCCACACGGGCGACGTAAAAGCGGACGCTTCCGCCATCGCCAAATGCGTGGCCGCCGAGATAAACGGTTCCGGCGGCGGCCGCAAGGATTTCGCGCAGGGCGGGGGAGAAGTTCCCGCCGACCTCAAGGCTTTCGAGCAAAGCCTGCTGGAGATCGCGAAAAAGCATGTTTAGCTAAGCGACGCCTAAAGAGTATAATGTAAGTCAAGGTTTTACGGTGCTTTGGGCGGTGTTCACGTTCTTTTTATGCGCCCGTGGTGAAATGGATATCACAGGAGCCTCCGAAGCTTCTAGTGCAGGTTCGATTCCTGCCGGGCGCATATAACTTTCTGATTCTGTTGGCGGGCAGGAATCGAACGCTCTGTATCCGGCGGTTCGAGTCACGGATAAACCGCATAGCGGTTTTCCGCGACCCCGGCTCGGCAATTTCGCTGCGTAAGAAATTGCCTGCGCCTTTCGGACCGGATGCACAGCATAATTATGCTGTGCTCTAAAGCCGGTCCTCACCTGCCGGGCGTGAGTTTTCTCACCTAAATGAATTTCGAAGAAGAAATTTCTCTCCTCATCAAATCCCGCTACCCGCTGGTGCTGGTGGACACCATCGACGAGAATTACGTCCTGGGCCAGCTTCAGGGCGTGGCGCGGTCCCAGTCCCTCACTTTTTATTCCTGGTCGCTCACCAAGGGCCTGCGCATCGGCGCCAACGAAAATTCTTTTTATAAGACCGGCGAGCCCGTGGCCATGCTGCGCATCGCCAACGACCTGATCAAGGACCCGCACGGCGCGATCTTCGCTTTCTCCGACTTCGACCGTTTCCTGAGCGACGCCGCCGTCTCCAGGCTTTTCAAGGACCTGCTTGACCGCATCAAAGGCACGCCCACCACGGTCGTGCTGGTGGGCGCCGAGGTGAAGCTCCCGTCCGATATCGCCCCCCTGGCCGCCCGCATCTCGGGCGGCTACCCCGACGAAAAACAGATACTGGCCGAGATCAACAGGGTAGTGGCCGATTTCAAGCTTACCGCTTCGCACCTGTCCATCGATATGCCGCCGGAGTCCCTGCGGCGCGTGATCAAGACCCTTAAGGGCCTTTCCCTCCAGCAGGTCAGGAACGCCCTCAATCTCTGCCTCCTCCAGGACAGCAGTTTCGACGCCAGCGATATCTCCACGATAGAGAAATTCAAGAAAGAAGCCTTCGACCGCGAAGGCATCCTCGAATACTTCGGCTCGGAGCAGGTCGATGCCATCGCCGGCTTCGGCAACCTGAAGCGCTGGGTGGCTGACAGGAGGAATTCTCTCTTCAGCGACGGCCCGCTGCCCCCGCCGAAGGGCCTGCTGCTCCTGGGCGTGCAGGGCTGCGGCAAGTCGCTCGCGGCCAAGGTCATAGCCGGCGAGCTCGGCATCCCGCTCTACCGCCTGGACCTGAACCGGCTTTACTCCAAGTACATAGGCGAGACCGAGGAGAACCTGCGCAAGGCGCTGGCCACGGTGGAGCGCCTGGCCCCCGTCTGCCTGTGGATAGACGAAATAGAGAAGATCTTCGCCTCCTCTTCCGGCGAGATAGACGGCGGGGTGTCCAAGCGCGTGCTGGGCACCATGCTCACCTGGATGCAGGAGCGGAAGGACAGGTCGTTCATCGCCGCCACCTCCAACGATATCAACAACCTGCCGCCGGAGCTGCTGCGCAAAGGCCGCTTCGACGAGATCTTCTTCGCGGACCTGCCCGAAGCGCCGGCGCGCGAGGGCATCGTGAAGATCCATCTCGAAAAGCGCGGCCTCGATCCCGCGCTGTTCGACGTGCCCGGCCTGGCCCGCGCCTGCGAAGGCTTCAGCGGCGCCGAGATAGAGCAGGCCGTCATTTCGGCCCTCTACAGCGCCTCCGGCTCCAACGAGAAAATTTCTTCGAGGCACGTGCTCGAGCAGCTTAAACTCACCCGCCCGCTTTCCGTGATAAAGGCCGAGGCCGTGGATTATCTCCGCGGCTGGGCCAAAGAACGCAGCATCCTCCCCGTTTAAATGAAGACGATCCTGGTCACCGGGCCTACGGGCTATATCGGCGGCCGGCTTGCGCCGCGGCTGCTGGCCAAGGGCTATGCCGTGCGCTGCCTGGCGCGCCACCCCGAGCGCCTGGCCGGGCGCCCCTGGGCGGCCGGCGTCGAGACGATCAGGGGCGACGTATTCAGGAACGAAGGCCTGGACAAGGCGCTGGCCGGGGTAGACGCGGCTTATTACCTGATCCACTCCATGGCCGACGTGCCCGGCTTCGACGAGATGGAGGAGATCTCCGCCCTGAATTTCGCCAGGGCCGCCGCCGCGGCGGGCTGCAAGAGGATCATCTATATCGGCGGGCTCGGCAAGGAGGGGGCTTCCCTCTCCAAACATCTTTCCTCCCGCCACAGAGTGGGCGAAGTCCTGCGCTCGACCGGCGTCCCGGTCACCGAGTTCCGGGCCGCCATTATCGTCGGGTCGGGCAGCATCTCTTTCGAGATGATCCGCTACCTGGTGGAGCGCATGCCGGTCATCCCCAGCTGCCGCTGCCTGCAGGCGCGCTGCCAGCCGCTGGCGGTGCGGGACGCCCTTTCCTACCTTATCCATTCGCTCGACAAGCCCGAGACCGCGGGGCGCATCATCGAGATAGGCGGTTCCACCTGCCACCGCTACGAGGACCTGCTGCGGATCTACGCCGGCATCCGCGGCCTCAAACGCCGGTTCATCGACCTGCATACCTGGAACATGGGTTTCTGCAGCACCATGGTGGGGCTTATAACGCCCATCCCGAAGATCTTCGCCCGGCCCCTGATGGAGAGCCTGCGCTGCGAGGTGACCTGCTGCGACGGCTCGGCGGCCGGCTTCTTCCCGGAGATAAAGCCGCTGGATTACGCCACGGCCGTGAAATACGCCCTGATCCGCCTCAGCGAGGACGCGGTGGAAACCTCCTGGACCGCGGCCTTTACGCCGTCCTACGCCAAGCCTTACACTTTTAAGGACACGGAGGGCCTTATCCGTCACGCCCACATCCTCGAGATCGGCGCCCCGGCGGAGGCCGTTTTCAGGGTATTCTCCGGCATAGGCGGGGCCCGGGGCTGGTTCTACTGGCAGTGGCTCTGGGAGCTGAAGGCGCTGCAGGACAGGCTGGTCGGCGGGATAGGGATGCGGCTGGGGCGGCGGCATCCCGACGTGATCCACCAGGGCGAGGTGCTGGACTCCTGGCGCGTGGAGCGGGTGATAGAAGGCCGGATGATGCTGCTCCGCGCCGAGATGCGGCTGCCGGGCAAAGGCTGGCTGCAGTTCGAGGCCGTGCCCCGCGGAGAGACGGGCTCCACCCTGCGGCTGACCGCCTATTTCGAGCCGCACGGCCTGTTCGGCAACCTCTACTGGTATTTCCTTTATCCCGCTCACGTCCTGATCTTCCGGGGCCTGGCGCTGGAGATCCGCCGCCGCGCCGAAGCGGCCGCCCGGTTTTGATAATCGGACGATTCTAGTATAATAAAGAAATGCAAATAACCCTGGAGAACGATTACGCCGTCCGCTGCATGGTCTACCTGAAGGACCACCGGAAAGAACTGTCCGTCCTCGGCGAGATCTCCGCCGTCACCCATATCCCCCCGGCTTTTCTTTCCAAGATACTGCAGAAAATGACGAAGAGCGGCCTGGTCAGGTCGCAGAAGGGGAAAAAAGGCGGCTTCAAGCTGGCCAAGGACCCCGAGCGCGTCAGCGTCTACGATATCCTGCTCGCGGCCTCCGGCGGCGGGCCGGTCCTGAAGGTGGTCTGCTCCAAGAGCGACAAGCCCTGCGAATTCCTCAGGACCTGCAAGATCCACCGGGTCTGGGGAGACCTCGGCAAGACGGTCCGCATGATCCTGGAGACCCGCAGGCTTTCGCAGCTGTAGGGCCGGCGCCCCCGGCCCGCGCCCAAAGGCCCCGCCGAGGCGGGGCCTTTTATTTTGCCTCCTTATAACCGGACAGAAAGTATCCAAATATCCCTTGACACCGGCCAGGTTCCGCTGTAGAATATTAGCGGGACCTTTGCTTTACGCCAATGGAAGAGGAAATCAAAGACAAGCTCTGCGGGCTGCGGGTCCAGGACGTCGTCCTGGGCTCCGTCCTTGTTTTCGCCTCCGTATTCTGGCTGGCCGCTCCGTCGGGCGCGGGAGACGCCGGGGCCGCGGCGGCCAAAGTCTACCATGCCGGCCGCCAGGTGGGGGAGCTGCGCCTGGACAGGCGGGAAACCCTCTCCTTCACGTACGAGGCCGGGCGCATCACGGTGGAAGCCGTGCCGGGCAAAGGGGTCCGTATCTCGGAGGCAAACTGTCCGGCTAAGGTATGCGTCCACGCCGGGTGGATAGACAAGCCCGGCGAGACCATCGCCTGCCTGCCGAATAAACTGCTGGTGGAGCTAGAGGGCGGGAAACAGGAATATGACGCCGTTACCTATTGAAATTCACCCGGCCGGAACGCCGGACGTCCGCCGCACCGCCTCGCTGGTGGCCATCGCCTGCGTGCTGCAGATAGCCGAATCGCTCATCCCGCACCCGGTGCCCGGCGTGAGGCTGGGCCTGGCCAATATGGTCACCCTGATCACCATGGCGGACCTGGGGTTCGGCGCGGCCATGGAAGTGGCGGTGCTGAGGACGGTGGTCAGCTCCCTGGCGCTGGGCTCCTTCCTTACCCCGGGCTTCATGCTCAGCTTTTCCAGCGCGATCGTCAGCACGGCGGTCATGGGGCTTTTTTGGCGCTTTTCCACGGCTTTCCCCGCCTGGGGCTTCAGCCTGATCGGCATAAGCATAGCCAGCGCCGTAGCGCATAACGCCACCCAGCTGTACCTGGCCTACCTGCTCATGATAAAGCATAAGAGCATTTTTTACTTCATGCCCTGGCTGGTCATCAGCGGCGTGCTGATGGGCTGGTTCACCGGCCTGGTGGCCGCCGAGGTGGTAAGGAATCTTAAGAAGGGCACGGCGCCGGACCCCGCCCGGGCCACCCTTGAACCCGCGCCTGCGGGCCCGGCCCGGAAGTCCTACCTGCACGCCCTGGCCCCGGAGTGGAAGATAGCCGCCGCCGGCCTGTTCATCTGCTTCACGCTTTACGTAAAGAACCGGCTTTTCTTTCCGGCCGCGGCCGCCGGCCTGCTGGCTTTGATGCTTTCGACGCGGCTTCGTGACCGCGACTATTCCTTAATATTGAGGAAGCTTCGCGGCCTGTCCGCGCTGGCCGCCGTCTCTTTCATTTTCCCGGCTATTTTCGGAGGCGGCGACGGCGGCGCGCTGCTTTTCTCCGCCGGGCCTTTCAGCATAACCTCCGGCGGCCTGGCCTCCGGGGCCTTTTTCGCCTCCAGGATAATGCTGCTGGGCTGGGCCGGCTTCCTGCTTAACCTTTACGCCCCGCCGGCGGAAATAGCCGCGGGCATAAGCCGCCTGGGCCGGCCTTTCAGGTATTTCGGCTTCCCGGTGGACAGGTTCGCCGCCATCATCAGCATTTCCTGGAACGAGCTCCCCGCCTTTTCCGCCCGCGCCAAGGCCGTGATAGCGGGAAGGTTCTCGGGCGGGCCCGGGAACGCGGGCGCCTGGCGGCGGAGGCCTCTCGGCTGGTTCGTGGACCTGGTCGCAGGCGTGGTCTCGGCGATGTATTGCGGCCGGCCCGGAACCGCCGGGGACGAGGCCGCCCGAAGCGAAGCTTAAGGAGAAAGACAATGGACGAGAATATACTTGAGAAAGTGAAGCTGAACAAGCTTCCCAAGACCGCGAAAATGTTCGTTTCGATGTTCCTGGTGGTGATCACCTGCGGCTACCTGATGGCCATCCTGAATATCAACACCTCCATGGGCAACCTGAAGGAAACGTACGTGCCCGGCGAAAAAATAACGTACGAGTTCAGCGGCGGCCTGTTCACGAACATCGTGAACCATTACCGCGGTTCGGTCACGGATCCCGCCGGCTATCCCGGCATGGACCTGCCGACCATGACCGCCACCAGCCATACGCATTTCATCGCCATGGGCATGATGATGTTCTGCCTGGGCCTGGTCTTCCTCTTCACCCGGACCCTGCCGGAATGGCTGAAGCGGTTCGTGCTGGTGGACTCTTTCGCGGCCGTGATCATCGCGGTGGCGGCTTTCTGGTTCATCAAGTACGTCTCGGGGCTGGGCGCGCTGCTCATGATGTTCTCGGGCATGCTGCTCGGCTTCTGCGTGATGTTCGAGACCGCGGTGCCGCTTTACGAGATGTGGCTGAAGAAAGAGTGCGCCTGCGCGCCGGCGGTGGAAGAGCCCGCCGCTGCGGCGGCCCCCGCCGAGCCGAAAGCGGCCGCGGCGGCGCTGACGGCGATAGAGGAAAATTCGGATTGAGTCAGGATAGGGGCGCCGGGCGCCCGACCATAAAAGGAGTCTGCAATGAAAAAACTAGCATCTGTGGCCGGCTGCGCCGCGTTAGTAATGACGCTGTCGCTTACGCCCAGAGCGGAAGAAGGACTGGTTAAAGTCGGCGGCCATATGAAGGGCCCCGTGCTGACGGACAACGTGTGGGGTAAGGCCATGGTGGACGGGGTCAAGCAGCAGAACGGCTCTTATTCCGCCGGCAGCTACTTCAGCACGCACGCGTTCCAGCTCTATGTCTCCAAGGACATAACCGAGAACGTTTCGGTACTGGCGGTTCCCGACTTCGGCAACGCCGGGGCCGGCGCCACGCCCGCCATCGGCAAGAAGCTGGGTGAGACCCTGAAGGATACGGGCGGCACGCCCGCCTATAAGTTCCAGGAACTGACCGTCAGCATGTCGGTCCCTTCCGTGGGCGTGCAGATGCGGGCGGGCTACATGAGCACCCCGTTCACCCAGGACTACGGCAAAGAGCTGTTCTGGCACGAGGAGCACAACGGCGGGAAGTTCACGCTGGCCAGCGCCTGGCACGACACCGGCCTGGAACTGTACAAGTCGTTCGAAGCGGGCGGGGTTTCCCTGCCGCTTTCCGTGTACATCCTGAACGGCAACAGCAGCTCCAACCGCGACAACAACAACAGCAGGGCGGTCATGTTCCATGCCGAGCCCGAGTTCGGGGCGCTCAAGACGTTCGCCTCCTTCGGCACCGGCAAGTGGGGCGACTCCGTCGCGCTTTCGACCGGCGGCCTGACGGGCGTGGTGGACGACCAGGACAAGAAGACGTTCTACCGCGTCTCCGCCGGCGCCTCGTACGCCTACAAGCGCTTCAGGGTCCGCGGCGAAATAGCCGCCGGCAGGTGGAACGACTTCCTGTACTCGGGCAAGCCGTACCAGACCAACCGCAACGACTTCGGCTATTACGGCAAGCTGTTCTATACCGTAGTGCCGGAAAAGCTGACCGCGATGCTTCATTACGACTACTACGAGGACAAGAAGATCGCCTCCGCCACCGCGAACTATACGATAAGGGAGAAGTTCGACACTATCTCGCTGGGCCTGCAGTACGAAATAGCGCCGGCGGCGACCTTCCTCGTCAATTATAGCCGCGCGAACTGGCGCAATACGGACATCCCGACGAAGAAGGACTTCGTGAAGTTCGACCGCTTCCAGACTTCGGTCCGGGTGACGTTCTAAAGCTGTACGGACCCGGGCGGAGCTGAGGCCGCCCGGGGCCGCTAATTTATGAAGAAAACAATAGTCGTCATAGCCGCGCTCGCGGCGACCCTCGCCTGGGCCTTAGCCTGCCGCGGGGGCTACCTGGCCGGAGACGGCAAGCTCATAAAGCGCACGCGCTTCATGATGGACACGCTTTGCACTATCCAGGCGCGCAACGAGCAAGGCCGCTTCAAGACCGAGGCCGCCATAAACAGGGCTTTCGACCGGATGGCGGAGATAGACCGCAAGTTCAACTGCACCAACCCGGAGAGCCCTATCTACAAATTCAACCATGACCGGACCCCCATAACGGACCCGGAGATCTACGGCCTGGTGAAAAAGTCCGTGGGGATCAGCCGCGAGACCGGCGGCGCTTTCGACATAACGGCTTATCCCCTGGTGGACCTCTGGGGCTTCTTCACCACCTCGGCTTCTTCGCAGACCGTGCCCTCGCCCGCCGCTATCAAGCTGGCCATGTCGAAAGTGGGGTGGCGGCGCATCCTGCTGTCGGGCGCGGCGGTGACCCCCGCCGACCCCGGCGTGATGCTGGACCTGGGGGGTATAGCCAAGGGCTATTCCATAGCCGAGGCCGAAAGGATCCTTAAGACGGACGGGATAAAGTCCGCGCTGATCCTGGCCGGCGGCCAGGTGCAGGTTTTCGGTTCGGCGGGGGAAGGCGACCCTTGGAAGGTGGGGGTGCGCAACCCCCGCAAAGAAGGCTATATGGCCGGCCTGGTCTTCACCGAGGAGACCGGCATTTCCACTTCCGGCGATTACGAGAGGTTCTTCGAAGTCAACGGCGTGCGCTACCATCACATCCTGGACACGAAGACGGGCTACCCGGCCAAAGGGCTGATGAGCGTCAGCGTGATAACCCCGGACCCTGTCCGGGCCGACGCTCTTTCCACCGCGCTGTTCGTGCTGGGGGAGAAGCGGGCCCTCGATTTCGTCCGCGCGCACCCGGACCTGGACGCGATAATCGTGAACGATAAGGGAGCGGTTTCTAACTCCCGGGAAAACCCCGCGGACGCGAAGCTTTAGAGAAGAGATAAGGAGACAATTATGAAAAACACTAAGATCGCCGCGGCCCTGGCCGCGCTGCTGTTGGCCGCCGGCTATAGCCCTGCCAGGGCGGAGAGGCTTCTGTCGGACGAGAAAGCAATCGGCGAGATGCTGCCGGGTTCGGAAACCGTGGAAAAAGTTTCCCGCCCCGTGACCGCCCCCGAGCTGGAGGCCCTGAAGGGCAAGCTGAACGGGTCGCTGCAGGTGGACGGCAAAGGCGCGGACCCCAAAGAGCTGGTTTTCTACTTCGGCATGAAGGGCGGAAAGAAGACCGGCGTGGCCATGCTGGACACCCAGCCCGGCAAATGGGGGATAGTGGGCTACGCTATCGGGCTCGACCTGGCGACCGGCAAGATCGCCAATATGGCCGTCACCACTCTTTCAGAAAAGAGAGGCCGGCCGATAGTGCTGAAGAGCTTCCTCAAGCAGTTCTTCGGCAAGGGCATAGCCGACGCTTTCGTGGTGGGCAAGGACGTCAACGCCGTTTCCGGCGCCACGGTGTCCTCCAAAGCTTCGGCTTTCGCGGCGCGCAAAGCCAGCGTCGTTTACAGTTCCCTTTACCTGAAGTAATCAGGAAGGCGAAGCGGCGGATAGGAGGAGTTATGGCGAAAATACTTATAATCGACGACGATCCGGATATAGTGGAGTCGATGCGCATCATCCTGGAAAGCTGTCGGCACACCGTGACGGTGGCGAAGAACGGCGAGGAAGGCCTTAAAGAGGCGGGCGCGGCCGGTTACGACCTGGTGATACTGGACGTGATGATGGAGACCATGAGCAAAGGTTTCGAGGTCGCGCGCAGCCTGAGGGAAAGCAAGGATAATAAAGCCGTGCCTATCCTCCTGCTGACCGCCATCAAGGAAAGCACCGGCCTGGACTTCGAGAAGGAGGTGGGGGATAAGGACTGGCTGCCCGTAGACGCCTATCTTGAGAAACCCCTGAAACCCAATGAACTCCTCCGCAAAGTCGAATCGCTCCTCAAAAAGAAGTGAGGCCCCGCGGGACACGGCGCCGCCGGAAGGGCTGATGGAAAGCCTGTACTGGCTCATCCGGCTGCGCTGGTTCGCCGTGGCCGGGGTGTTCCTTACCGCCCTGGCCGCGGACAAGGTCCTGCGGATCCCGCTGAGCTACGCCCCTCTTTATGCCATAGCGGCGGGCCTGGGGGCCTGCAACCTGCTTTTCCTGGTTTATCTGAACCGGGTCAGGGCCGCGGCGCGCCCGGACCTGCCCGTCATTACCAACCGCCTGGCCAACGCCCAGATTCCCATGGACCTGCTGGGCCTGACGGCGCTGGTGCATTTCTCCGGCGGGGTGGAGAACCCCTTCGCGTTCTACTTCGTTTTCCACATGATCATCGCGAGCGTGCTGCTTTCGCGGCGCGCCAGCTACCTGCAGGCCACCTCCGCCGTGTTCCTTTTCCTCCTTATGGCCGGCCTGGAATACACCGGCCTGTGGGCGCATCACTGCGTGGCGTCCTCGGCCGCCGGCTGCCGCCGCGCGGACCTGCTCTATCTGCTGGGCGCCGCCGCCGCTTTCTCCAGCACGCTTTTCATCGCGGTCTACATGGCCACCTCCATCTCCGGCAAATTAAGGGAAAAAGAGGCCAGGCTGCGCGGGGCGAACCTGCAGCTGAAAGAGAAGGACCGCATCAAGAGCAACTACGTGCTGCGCGTCACGCACGACGTGAAAGAGCATCTCGCGGCCATCCAGGCCTGCCTGGATCCCGTCCTGCACGGGCTCACCGGCGAGCTCAAGCCCGGCCAGGTAAGCCTGATCCGCCGGTCCTACGAGCGCACGGAGAAGCTCACTTTCTTCGTCAAGGCGCTGCTGGAGATCACCCGGATAAAGCTGAGCAACAAAATGGAGACCGGCGTATTCTCGCTCAGGAGAACGGCGGAGAGCGCGGTGAATTTCGTGGAAGCCAGGGCCAGGGTCAAGAACATCAGGCTCACCTGGGCGGTGGCGCACGGCGTGGAGGAAATAACCGGGGCCCAGGTCTATATCGAGGAGACCATAGCTAATTTCCTGGCCAACTCCATTAAATACACCCCGGCCGGCGGCGCCGTGGACCTGCTGATAGGCGACGCCGGGGCCTCGGTGCTGATCCGCGTCAGCGACACCGGCATGGGCATCCCCAAGGACGAGCTGCCGCATATCTTCGAGGAGTTCTACCGGGCCAGGAACGCCAAGGCCGCCGAAAGGACCGGCACCGGGCTGGGCCTTTCCATAGCCAGGGAAGTGGCCGAAAAGCATAAAGGCCGGATCTGGGTCGAATCGGAAGAGGGGAAGGGCAGCACTTTCTATTTTTCACTCCCCAAAACGCTCCCGCCGCCCGCACAAGTATTGTAAAATCCTTTTATACCGCCAGGCCGGCAGCCCCGCCGCGGCCTGTATAAGGATAACTATGCCAGTCAACGTCACCTGCGCCTGCGGCGCCGCCTACAACCTTAAGGACGAATACGCCGGCTCGCAGCTGTCCTGCCCCAAATGCGGGGCGGAGATAGACGTGCCCGCGCTGCCGCCCGCCCCGGCCATGCACGCCCAGGCCGGGGACACCGCTTTCGCGCGCGACAAATTCCTGCTGAACCAGCGGCATATGGCCATCCGCGAGAAATACGAAGTTGCCGACGAAGCGGGGACCCCGCTGATGTTCGTCGAGCGCCCGCGCTATATTTTCCTCAACGTGCTGGCCATCTTCGGCGGCATCGCCGCCGGCGCCGTCAACCTGGTCTTTTTCGCCGGGGTCCGGGGTTTCCTTAAAGCGGGCGGGGATCCGCTGCTCCTGAGCCTGCTGGCGTTCTGGGCTTTCTACGGCAGCTTCTTCGTGATCTACCTGGCGGCTTCGCTCCTGGCTAAAAAGCGCCATATCACCATCTACCGCGACGACAGCAAGGCCGAGGTCCTGCTCCAGGTGCTGCAGGACGACAAAGTGCAGCTTCTTACCGCCTCGTATACCGTCCACGACACGCAGGGGGCCCCGATCTTCAGGCTCTTCAAAAAGCGCCTGCATAATATCTTCCGCAAGCGCTGGTACTGCCATGATAACGACGGCGGGCTCATTTTCATCGCCAAGGAGGACTCTTTTATCCTCTCCATGCTGCGCTATTTCCTGGGCAGCTTCTTCGGGCTGCTGCGCACCAATTACATAATTTTCGACCACGACGAGAATATCCTGGGCGAGTTCAACCGCAAGCTGACCATCCTGGACCGCTACGTGCTGGACATGTCGCCCGATTCCCTGCGCGCCGTGGACCGCCGCGCCGCGCTGGCCATGGGCGTGCTGCTGGACACGGGGGAGAAGCGCTGATGCCCGGCAAGACCATCACCGCCGACATGCTGGCGAAGGACCCTTTCATCCGCGGGAGCGTGGAGTTCGAGAAGGGCATGTCCGCGGCGCCGGTCTTCGCGATCGCGCTGATAGCGGTCAACGTCCTGGCCTTCGCCTGGGAGGTCCGGACGGGCGCGCTTAAGAGCAGCGCGGCCATAATAGCCGCCGGGGCTATTTACGGCGAAAAGGTCTTCTCGGGCCAGAGCTGGCGGCTGGCCACCGGCATGTTCCTCCACGGCGGCTACAGCCACCTTATAGGCAACTGCCTGGCTATTTACGTGCTGGGCCTGGCCTCCGAGCGGGCCTGGGGCCGCATGCGCTCCCTCTTCATTTATTTCATCAGCGGCCTGGGGGCCTCTTTCGTCAGCGCCTTCATGCAGCCCAAGGCGGCCGTCGGGGCCTCCGGCGCCATCTTCGGCCTGCTGGGCGCGGCCATCGTTTTCTTCTACCGGTACCGCGGCTCTTACCAGATGCGGGACCGCCGCATAGGCGCCGCCCTGCTGGGCTGGGGGGCCTACCAGCTGTTCATGGGCGTGATCACGCCTTACGTGGACAACTGGGCCCATTTCGGCGGCCTGGGCGCCGGCATCGTCCTGGGCTTCACGCTGCGGGCCGGCCTGTTCGAAAAGGCCCCGGCTTCAGTTCAGCCCTGAATAAGCGGCGCGCAGCTTGCTGATCCAGAGCGCTATTTCCACCAGGTCCAGGTCGGTTATTTCCGGGAAGCCGGACGCCGCGGCCAGGGACTTCACCGTGGCCCCCTTGCCTTCGAAGCGGATAAGCGCTATGGCTTCCCCGGCGTATTTCACCTCGTAGGCGGGAGCGCCGCTGCTGTAGAAGTCCGGCCATCTCAGGGAGCGGTAGACGTAGGCGGTGTGCGCGCCGGGCCTGCGCGCGCGGTAGCTCTCGGTAAGCCACTTATTGACGGTCCATTTCATAAAACCTCCCAGCCCCCGGAATGTCATGAGAGAAGTCTTGTCGGTACCAATAGCCTAGCAGACGAACCCGACAAGGGCCTGTCGGGTTGGCGGCGGTAAAAACTAATCATGGGCGGGACGGTATTTTATACAATTTAAAAGTAAGCCGGATGGAGGTTAAATGTTCAAGCTGCTCCTGTCGCTTTTAGTGCTGGCCGTGCCCGCTTCGCTCTCCGCTTCGGAAGAAGCGAAAGACCCGTATATGAAAGCCCTGGTAAAAGAGCTGACCCGCTCGTTTGCCGGCCTGAAGAACGCCGAGAAAACCCCGCTGTATTACCTCGGCTACGAGCTGACCGCCTCAAAGTCCCATTTCCTTTCCTCCAAACTCGGCTCCCTGGACGTGGATTCGGACTACGACTCCGACAAGCTGGACATCGACGTGCGCGTGAACACGCCGGGCCTGGACAATACCCACCAGGTGAAAGGCGACATGGCCTGGGCCAGCTCCGCGCAGTCCCAGGACCTGCCCGTTTCCATCGAGGACGGCGAGGACGCGCTGCGCGCCCGCATCTGGGAGTATACCGACAAGGCCTACAAGAAGGCCGAGGAGAACTTCACCAAGGTGAAGATGAACAAGGCCGTGACGGCCGCCGAAGAGGACCCCTCGCCCGATTTCTCGCCCGCCCCGGCCGAACATTTCTACGAGGACGTGGCCCTGCAGGCGCCCGACCTGGCCGCCTGGCGCGCGCGCCTTAACAGGCATTCGGCCCTGATGGCCGGCTACAATTACATTTACGATTCCTCCGTGATCCTGTCCTACGAGAACGAGAACCGCTATCTCGTCAACAGCGAGGGCACGCGGATAAAGACCGGGAACAACTATATCACGCTGCAGTACTCGCTGATGAGCCGCACCACCGACGGGATGAACGTCAGCCGGTTCAAGCGCTACGACGGGGATTCTTTCGACGACCTGCCTTCCGAGGAAAAAGTGAACGCGGACCTGGCCAAGTCGATAACGGAGCTGAAAGCCCTGAAGGACGCCCCGCTGGTGGAGCCTTACAGCGGGCCGGCCATCCTGAACGCCCTGGCGGCCGGCGTCTATTTTCACGAGATCATCGGGCACCGCCTGGAGGGCCACCGGCAGAAGCTGGAGGATTCCGGCCAGACCTTCGCCAAGAAGATAGGCCAGAAAGTGACCTCGGGCGTGATCACCCTTTACGACGACCCGTCGCTGAAAGAGTTCCGGGGCCAGCCGCTGCGCGGCTATTACCGCTACGACGACGAAGGCGTGAAGAGCCGGCGCGCCGACCTGATCGACAATGGCGTGCTCAAGGGCTTCCTGATGAGCCGCTCGCCCATCCGCGGCTTCGCCGCCTCCAACGGCCACGGCCGCCGCCAGTCCGGCCTGCCGGTGGTCTCCCGCATGGGCAACACCATCGTGCAGGCTTCCGTGACGGTGCCTTACGCCGAGCTGCGCCGGCAGCTGATAGAGGAATGCAAAAAGCAGAACAAGCCTTTCGGCCTGGTCTTCGACGATATCTCCGGCGGGTTCACGTATACGGGCCGGGGCAGCGGCCAGTCGTTCAAGGTGCAGCCGCTCTTCGTCTACAAGGTCTATACCGACGGCCGCCCCGACCAGGTGGTGCGCGGCGTCGACATCGTGGGCACGCCCATCACCAGCCTGGACAAGCTGACCGCCGCCGCCGACGACTACGCCGTCTCCAACGCCAACTGCGTGGCGGAATCCGGAACCATCCCCGTCTCGGCGGTCTCTCCCAGCCTCCTGATAACCGAGATGGAAGTGGAGAAGTCCGAGAAATCCCAGGAGAAGCCGCCGGTCCTGGAGCCGCCGCTGCACGACGCAGCTATGCCAGTGCCGTCTAATAAGAGCTATGCTCCTCAGACGGCCAAGTAAGGAAAAGCCATGAAAAAAACCATACTGACCGCTTTTGCCTTGACCGCCGCCCTCTGCGCGGCCCGCCTCGACGCCGCGCTGCCCGCCGGCGACAAGGTGTTCGCCGCGATGAACGACGAGATGGCCCGCTCCATGGCCAAGCTGGACATGGACAAGCTGGGCAAGCCTTATTTCATCGGCTACCACGTCGGGGACGGCCACGTTTTCAGCGTCCGGGCCAATTTCGGCGCGGTGGAAAGCGTGAACTCCTCGGATTTCCGCAGGCTCAAGGTGGATCTCCGCACCGGCTCCCCGAAATTCGACAACAGCAATTACGCGCCGAATACCTGGGACGGCTATAACGCCCAGACCGACTGGAGCATCTCGCTGGACGACAATTACGACGCGCTGCGCTTCGCCGTCTGGTCCGCCACGGATAAGGCCTATAAAAAAGCCCTGGAGACCCTGTCGAAGAAGAAAGCGTTCGTGGAATCCAAGAACATGGCTGAGCTTTACGACGACATGACGCCGCAGGCGCCGTACGAGCTGTACCGCCCCGTGGCCGCGGAGCGCCTGGACGAAGCCGCCTGGGAGGCCAATATCCGCAAGCTGTCGGCGGTCTTCCTCAAATACCCGGCGGTGAAGTATTCCTCCGTGCGCTTCTATTTCAGTTCGGGCGGGGTACGCTACCTCAACAGCGAGGGCTCCGCCTACAGGCAGCCGGCCTGCTACGGCGCGGTCACCATCGAGGCCGCGGGCTACGCGCCCGACGGTTTTCTCCTGAGGGCCTCCCATACCGACGACTTCTGCCTGGCCAAGGACGTTCCCGCGTTCGAAAAGCTGCTGGCCCGGGCCGACGAGATCGGGCAGAACATCGTGCGCATCAGCAAGTCCGAGCCTATAAAGGCCTATATCGGGCCCGTCCTGTTCGAGAAAGACGCCGCCGGCAAATTCTTCGAGACCCTGCTGGTGAACAACGTGTCGAACCCGCGCGAAGTCTGGACGGAGAAGAGCCGCTGGTCCAACGACACGGTCTACCGCCGGGCGGGGGAACTGGTGGAGCGCCTGGGCATGCGCGTGCTCTCGCCCTTCCTGAACGTGACGGACGACCCTTCCGCCCGCTATCATGACGGCGTGCCGCTCTCGGGCTTCTACGAAGCCGACGACGAGGGCGTGCCCGCGCAGAAGGTGAAGCTGGTGACCAAGGGCAAGCTGACCGATTATTATATGTCCCGGGCGGCCACCAGGGATTTCAAGAAGTCCAACGGGCACGGCAGGGGGGATTTCAGCGAATATCCCTCCGGCTCGCCGTCCAACGTCTTTATTACCGCCGAGGACAATCCCGCCAGGGTGGTGCCTATGGCCGGGCTGAATAAAAAGTTCCTGGACCTCTGCAAAGAGCAGGAGCTGGAGTACTGCATAAAGGTGAAAGGGCTGGACAGCCTGTACGGCCCTTTCACCGCCTTCAAGGTGTACCTTGACGGGCGCGAGGAGCCGGTGCACGGCATCGAGTTCACCGGGACCAGCCTGCGCGCGCTGCGCGATATCACCGCGGTCTCGAAGGAGACCTACGTTTACAACCTGGCCTGGACCACGCCCGGGACCATCGTTACCCCTGCCATCCTGGTGCAGGAGATGGAGATAAAGAAGACAGAGGAAAAGCCGGAGAAGAAGCCGTACCTTCCCCACCCGTATTTCGGGAAATAGAGTTCTTTAAGGCAACATGCGCATGACCTCCTTGAAAGTAAAGTCAGCCGCCGCGGCCGCGGCGCTGTTCCTGCTGGCGGCTAACGCGCCGGCGCGCCAGCGCGGCGACGAGCGGAATACCTTCAAATCCTACTACACCGCCGACTACCTGGCCTTCAAGAAACGCATCCTGGCCGAGTTCCGCAAGGCCAGCCCCGGGCGGTTCAGCGAATTCGTGAAGCGCGAGAAAGCGAAGCGGGATAAAGGCGGGGACAAGACGCAGAAGGTCCTGGCTTTCACCTTCGACGCCTGCGGGGGCCGCCACAGCGGCTATAACGAGAAACTCATCGCCTACCTGAGGAAGGAGCAGATCCCGGCCACGCTTTTCGTCACGGGCCTCTGGATAGAGCAGAACAAGGCGACTTTCGCCGAACTGGCGAAGGACCCGCTCTTCGAGATAGAGAACCACGGCCTGATGCACCGCCTCTGCTCCACCGAGGGCAGGACCATGTACGGGGTGCAGGCCACGCGCGACCTGGGCGACGTGATAGACGAGATGGAGCTGTGCGCCAGGAAGATAGCCGAGCTCACCGGCCGGCGCCCGATCTTTTTCCGCTCGGCCACGGCTTATACCGACGAGCTTTCGCTCAAGGTGGCGGAGCGGCTGGGGATGGAAGTGGTCAGCTACGACGTGCTCTCCGGCGACGCCATGCACGCGCCCGCCAAGGTCATCAGCCGCAATATCCTGAACGGGGCCAGGCACGGGGCGGTGGTCATCATGCATTTCAACCATCCCGAGTGGCCCGACCTCCAGGCTCTCCAGCTGGCCGTGCCCGAACTGCGCAAGCGCGGCTACGACTTCATAAAGCTGGAAGATTTCTCCATAAAATAATATGCGGTATATGCGGGCGGCCAGTACGCCAATTGAAGAGCCCCCGTGAACGGGGGCTCTCAGCTTTTACGGCTGCAGCTGAAGTCAGCGCTTTTTCCCGGCTTTCAGCCGGTAATAGCGCAGGGGCTTCGCCACGTTCTTGGCCTCGGTCTCGAAAGGGCCCTCGAAGCGCAGGCCGCCGGCGAGGCCGGCCTTCTGCATGCCTTCCTTCGCCGATTCCATTACCAGCGTTTCGCGGAAGCCGGCCTTGGACTGCAGGCGGGCCGTCTGGTTCATGCCGCTGGAAAAGGCCGTGAAGTCGTGGTTGGGGCCGAACAGGCCGACGGCGGCGGGGCAGAGGTTCACCCCGGCGGCCACGCCCAGGCCTTTCATGCCCACCTTCGCGGCGAGGCCGCGGTAGCGCGGCAGGTTCCCCAGCCGGGCGGTAAAGGCCTGTATCTCCAGGGCGGCCAGCGCGGCTTCGCGCGCGCTATGCGCCTGCGAGCCGCGGTAGAAAGGGGGGCCGAAATGGATGATCACGCAGTCGCCGACCATCTTGTCGAAAGTCCCGCCGTGCTCCCAGGCTATGCGCACCGCCCCTTCGCTCCAGTAGTCCACGAAATCCCCTATCCGGTCCGGGCGGAGCAGGGCTTTCTCGCAGAGCTTGGTGAAAGAGTTGATGTCCACGTAGAGCAGGGCGATGGTCTTTACCCTGGGCGACAGGTGCTTGCGCATATAGTCGGGGTCGCTGAGCAGTTCGGAGACCGTGGCGGGGGAGAAGAATTTCGCCATGTGGCGCCGCTCGCGGTTATAGTCTATCAGGCGCTGGCTGATGGAATTGGCGAAGATGGTCATCAGGTCGCGCCCGAAGGTGGAGAGCCCGCCTTCGACTTCCGCCACCAGTTTCCCCAGCTGGCCCGCGCCGGCGGCCATGCCGCTCAGCGTGAAGCCCATGCCTTCTTCCAGGCCCAGCAGTTTGCGCACCATATGCCGTTCCGGGTCCAGGAGGTGGATGCCGTGGGTCTTTATGGCCAGGCTCAGGGCTTTATGCGGCCTCTGTTCGGAATCGTGGATGCAGCGCTTGCCGCGGTAGATGCGGTACTGGATGCGCTCGCCTTCGACGGCGTCGTCGTTGCGGTAGACCAGCCCGAGGTGGCGGAAAGGGATCTCGGCGTGCAGCGCCCCTACCGCTTCGTCCAGGGCTTCGCGCAGGACGCTGCGGGTCAGGCAGCGCGTCACGCGCTCCATCAGCTTCTGCTTCAGCGCCGCGCTCTGTATGTTCCAGAGCGTGCCGTCCAGCTCCTCGCACACGGAGTCCAGGGAGGCGCACAGCGGGCCGTCCGCTTTGACCGGGCCGCGGTAGCCGAAAGCCAGGGTGCCTACCCGCCGGCCGTCCAGGTCCAGCGGCTGGGAGATCCAGGTCAGGCCGCGGGAAGACTTCACGCTGACCTTGCCGGGGGTTTTCCCGAGTTCGAAAGCGGGGGCGGCTTTCCATTTGAAAACTTCCAGCCCGAGGTCTTCGTTCCTGGTTTCCAGGGCGGCGGCGGCGGCGCCTAATTCTTTGGCGATCTTCGGAAGGAAGATCTCCAGCGTGGCCTTAAGGCCGAGTTTCTTCCTGGCGCAGGTCTCGAGGATGGCGTCGGCGAAAAGGTTCATCTTGTAGGGGTCCTTGCCGGAGGGTGAGCTGTTGTTTTTCATAATTTGAGTTGCCTTTCTTAAATATTATAATAAAATGAAAAAGAAGGGGGGAGTTTCCGCGCCGGCGGGCGGGAAATTCTCCGCGCCGGGCGCAGTCTATTATAGAATGTAGAAGGCGGAGCGGATCAATAATGATAAAGAAAATAGCGAGGTTCGCCGTTCCCCTCTTCGGGGTGGCGCTTTTCGCGGTCGCCATGCTGGTGCTCCGCCACGAGCTGCGGCATTATTCCTATCACCAGATAGCGGCCGAATTCAGCTCCCTGCCTTACTGGAAGATCCTGCTCGCCTTCTCCCTCACCGTTCTAAACTACGCCATCCTTACCTGCTACGACCTGCTGGCCTTCCGGTACATAGGCCATTCCCAGCCTTACTCCAAAATCGCCCCGGCTTCTTTTACCGCCTACGCTTTCAGCAATAATATCGGCATGACCACCCTCTCCGGCGGGTCCATCCGCCTGCGGTTTTACTCGGCGCTGGGACTTTCCTCCATAGATATCGCCCGCATCATAGGCTTCGGCATCGGGACTTTCTGGCTGGGCATCCTGGCTTTGGGCGGCTCCGTTTTCCTGCTGTACCCGCCGGTCGTACCGCCCGATTTCTTCCTGTCCGCCGGGGCCATCCGTTTTCTCGGCCTGCTGATGGTTTCCGCCGCGGCGCTGTACCTGACGCTGGCCGTCCGCGGGAAGACCTTCGTGCTGCGCGGCTTCGAACTGGCCCTGCCCGTTCCCAGGCTCGCCTTCCAGCAGCTGGCGGTTTCGGTGGTCGACTGGTCCCTGGCGGCGGGGGTCCTGTTCGTCCTGCTTCCTCCGGGCGGCTTCGGCTATTTCGACCTGCTGGCCGTGTTCATGCTGGCGCAGGTGGCCGGCCTGGCCAGCCACCTGCCGGGCGGGCTGGGGGTCTTCGAGACCGTTATCCTGGTCTTCGCCGGCCGCCAGGCCCAGCCCTCGCAGGTGATGGGCGCCCTGCTGGCTTACCGCGCGGTCTATTACCTGATGCCCCTGCTGGCCGCCGCCGTCTACCTGGGCTATAACGAGGTGTCGCGGCGAGCGGGAGCCCTGCTGCGCCTGGCGCCCGCGCTGGTCCCGCAGGCCATGTCGATAGTGGTGTTTACCGGCGGGGCTATCCTGCTTTTCTCCGGCGCCACTCCCGGGGTGCGCGGCAGGCTCCTGCTGCTGGGCGCTTTCCTGCCGCTGCCGGTGCTGGAGGCTTCGCATTTCCTGGCCAGTTTCGGCGGGGCTTTCCTGCTGATCATAGCCCGCGGCCTTCAGCGCCGCCTGGACGCCGCCTACCACGCCGCGGCCGCCCTGCTGGGGGCGGGCATCGTGCTGTCCATCCTGAAAGGTCTGGACGTAGAAGAAGCCCTGCTCCTGTCGGTGATGCTCGCGGCGCTGCTCGCTTCGCGCAAGGAATTCTACCGCAAGGCTTCGCTGCTGGCGGAAAGTTTCAGCTTCGGCTGGATAGGGGCGGTGATGCTCGCGGTGGGCGCGTCCATCTGGCTGGGCTTCTTCTCTTTCAAGCACGTCGAGTATTCCAGCTCGCTCTGGTGGCAGTTCGAGCTGGCGCACAACGCCCCGCGCTTCCTGCGGGCCAGCGCCGGGGCTTCCATGGCGGTGCTGGTCTTCGCGCTTTCCAGGCTGTTCAGCACGGCCAGGCCGGAGCCGAAGGAGCCGTCGCAGTCGGACCTCGAGCGCGCGGCTAAAATAGCCGCGTCTTCAGGCGACACCGGGGCCTGGCTGGCCCTGCTGGGAGACAAGGAAATCCTTTTCAGCGAAAAAGGGGCGGCTTTCCTGATGTACGCCGTGCGCGGCAGCAGCTGGGTCTGCCTGGGCGGGCCCGTAGGACCGGAGGCGGAGCGCAAGGAGCTGCTGTGGCGCTTCGCGGAGCTCTGCGACAGCCACGGCGGGCGCCCGGTCTTCTACGAGGTCCCGGCGGCGGACCTGGCCTCGTTCGCCGACCTGGGGATGACCTTCCTGAACCTGGGAGAGGAGGGCAAGGTCCCGCTCGCCGACTTCAGCCTGGAAGGCGGCTCCCGGAAAGTGCTGCGCCAGGTGATCACCCGCGTCGAGAAAGAAGGCTACGTCTTCGAAGTGGTCCCCAAAGAACAGGTTCCGGCGCTGCTGCCGGGACTGAGGCGGATCTCCGACAGCTGGCTGGCGGAGAAGAAGACGCGGGAGAAAGGTTTCTCCCTGGGTTTCTTCCGCGAAGATTACATAGAACTTTTCCCCTGCGCCCTCATAACGAAGGACGGGGTCCCGCTCGCCTTCGCCAATATCTGGACCAGCGGCGGCGAGGTGTCGGTGGACCTGATGCGCTACCTGCCCGGTTCGCCGAACGGGGTGATGGATTACCTTTTCACGAAACTGATGCTGTGGGGCAAGGAGAACGGGTATACGGTCTTCGACCTGGGCATGGCCCCGCTTTCCGGCATCGAAAGCCGCTCGCTGGCGCCGCTGGGCAGCAGGGTGGGCAGCTTCCTGTACCGCCACGGCGAGAACTTCTACAATTTCCAGGGACTGCGCTCGTACAAGGAAAAATTCAGGCCAGTCTGGTCGCCGCGCTACCTGGCTTCGCCGGGCGGGCTCGCCCTGCCCGGGATAATCCTCGACGTGACCGCGCTGGTCTCCGGCGGGCTGAAGGGAGTGGTGTCGCGATGAAGGCCTTCCTGCTCGCCGTCCTGCTGGCCCTGCCCGCCGCCGGGGCCCTGGCTTCCGAAAGCACGCTCGAGTTCGGCCGCTTCGGCAAAGTCGCGGTCTACCGCCCCGAGAAGATAGAGAGCGTGGTCATCTTCATCTCCGGGGACGGCGGCTGGGAGCTGGGCGTGCTGGACATGGCCCGGATGCTGCGCAGCCAGGGCGCGCTGGTGCTGGGCGTGGACATCAGGAAATATTTCAAGTCGATGCGCGCCTCTAAGGACGACTGCTGGTACTCCGCCGCGGATTTCGAGGCGCTCAGCCAGTTCGCGCAGAAGGACCTGGGCCTGCCCGAATATATCCGTCCGGTGCTGGGCGGTTTCTCTTCGGGGGCCACTTTGGCCTACGCTTTGCTCGCCCAGGCCCCGCCCAACACTTTCAAGGGCGCGGTCAGCCTCGGCTTCTGCCCCGACCTTTATACCCCGAAGCCGCTGTGCAAAGGCGCGGGCCTTACGCACGGGCCGTTCGTCCCGAAGCTCGGCTACGTCTACGGCCCGGCCGTGATGTCCGAGCCCTGGGTAGCCTTCCAGGGACTCGCGGACAAGGTCTGCCCGCCCGCCGATACCGAAAGCTTCGTCAAGGACGTGCGCGGAGGGGACATAGTGCTGCTGCCCAAGGTGGGGCACGGCTTCGGCGTGCAGAAGCGCTGGGTGCCCCAGTTCGAGGAAGTCTTCAAGCGGCTGACCGCGGTAGAGAAGTCCGCCGCCCCGCCCGCGGCGGTGGCCGACCTGCCGCTGATACAGCTCCCGGTGAAGGCGGAACATCCCTATTTCGCGGTCATAATTTCAGGCGACGGCGGCTGGGCCGGCATCGACCGCCAGGTGGCCGGCGCCCTGAACAAGGACGGCGTGCCGGTGGTGGGGCTGGACTCGCTCAAATATTTCTGGAAAGCCCGCAAGCCCGAAGGGCTGGGCGCCGACCTGTCGCGCATCATCGACCATTTCTCCAAAGCCTGGGGCAAGGAGAAGGTGGCGCTGGTGGGCTATTCGCGGGGGGCGGACGTCCTGCCCTTCGCGGTCAACCGGCTCACGCCGGAAACCAGCGCCAAGGTCGGGATCCTGGCCCTGCTGGGGCCCGGCAGGAACGCCGAGTTCGAGTTCAAATTGACCGACTGGCTGGGCGACGCCGGGGGCGGCACGCCGATAAAGCCCGAGCTGGACGCGTGGGCCGGTTCGCCGGTGGTCTGTTTCTACGGCAAGGCCGACAAAGGCAACCTGTGCGAACTGCTGGACCCGGCCAAAGTAAAAGTGGTGAAACTGGGAGGCGGCCACCATTTCGGCGGCGCCTACGCCGAGATAGCCGACCGCATCCTCAAAGAGCTCCGCTGACGCGGAAGAGCCTGTCATCAAATGGAAATCAAGAGCGATCTGAAGAGCAGTGTCTGGGGGCACATCTTCCGGCTGATAGTCCCGTATAAAAAAAGGTTCCTGGGCGTGGTCGTGGTGGCGCTGCTGGGCACGGGCGCGAACCTGGTGGAACCCCTGATCTACCGCGAGGCCATCAACGACGTGGCCGGCCTGTTCGTCGGGCAGGGCGCCGCCGCCGCCCTGGAGGCCGCGGACGAGACGCCCCAGGCGGTTATCGTCCCGAAAAAAGCCCGTCACCGGGCGAAGGTAAAAGAGCCCCACCGGAAAGGCTATGTGGCCGAGCGCTCCCCGCGGCAGGCCCTGGCGACGCTCCTGTGGGCCGTGGCGCTGATCTTCCTCGTCAACGTGGCGGGCTACGTCCTCACTTTCCTCGGCGAGAACATGAACGTCCGCCTTTCGTCCCTCATCGAACAGCGGTTCATCCAGGGGACGTTCGCCCACGTGCTGAAACTCCCGCTCGGCTTTTTCGGGAAGCGCTCCAGCGCGGCTATCGCAAAACAGATAAACCAGTCGGAAGAGGTTTCCGGCATCGTCAACGGTTTCTCCCAGCAGATCCTCCCCGAGACGCTGAGCCTGGCGGGCATCCTGATCGTCATGTTCTGGCAGAACGTCACGCTCACCCTGATGGCCGTGGCGGTGATCCCCGTCTATCTCTGGATAGCCTGGCGGTCGGCCAATAGGCTCGAAACCAGCCTCTCGTCGTATTACGACCGCTGGGAGGACGTGTCCTCCCGGATGCAGGACGCCATCGGCGGGATAAAAACGGTGAAGCTCTCCGGCGCGGAGGCCCGCGAGGCCGCGAACCTGCGCAAAGCCGCCGGGGCGGCCTACGAGGACTATATCGACCGCTCGAAACTGAGCAATAAATACGTGTTCTGGCAGAACACCCTCACCCAGGTCTCTTCGGCGCTGGTGCTGGGCTACGGCGGCTACCTGACGCTGGAACACCAGCTCACCCCCGGCGACGTGGTCATGTTCGTCTCCTACCTGGACCGGCTCTATTCGCCCATCGATTCGCTGGCGAGCCTCTGGGTGAACCTGCAGCAGAACGCCGCGTCGGTCTCCCGGGCTTTCGGGCTGCTAGACGGCGGCGTAGAGGAGAAAGCGGGCGCCGGGCTTAAGATCGAGAAAGGGAAGATAGAATTCAAGGACGTCCGCTTCAGCTATACGGCCGGGCGGGAAGTCCTGAAAGGGATCTCGTTCAAAGTGGAGCCGGGGAGGATGACGGCCATCGTCGGGCCTTCGGGCGCGGGGAAGACCACCATCGTGGACCTGCTGCTGCGGCTCTACGAGGCCAACAGCGGGGAGATCCTCATCGATGGAAAGAAACTCGCCGACCAGGACGCCGCCTCGGTGCGGGGCCAGATCGGCATGGTCACCGCCGACGGGACGGTGTTCCGCGGGACGCTGGCCGATAATATCCGCTACAAGCGCCCCGAGGCCACCGACGAAGAAGTGCTGGACGCGGCCATCTCCGCCGGCATGGAGTACACCCTGCTGCGCCTGCCCGACGGGCTGCAGACCCCGGTGGGGGAAAGCGGGATAGGGCTTTCGGTGGGAGAAAGGCAGCGGATACAGATAGCCCGCATTCTGGTCTCGCGGCCCCGCATCCTGATCCTGGACGAAGCCACCGCGAACCTGGACTACGCGACGGAAGCCGAGATCAAAAAGACCGTCAACGAGATCCGCAGGAAGAACACCGTTATCGTCATCGCCCACCGCTACTCCATGGTCCGGGACGCGGACCACGCCATCGTCGTCCTGGCCGGGGAAGTGGCGGAGCAGGGAACCCCCGCCGAGCTTATAGCCAAAGGGGGCTGGTTCAAAGCCTTCGCGGCTTCGGCGGCGAGGGAAGAGATACAGGCGGCCGGCCCCGGAGCGGAGCCGGCTGAAGGGGAAGAAGAGGACGCTTGAAGAATAGCCCCCGGCGGCGGGGGCTCTTCTCTTCCGCGCCTCCTACTTAATGTCCGAGGCGCAGTGCGCGCATTTCACGGCCTTCAGGGGGATCACCGACAGGCAGAGCGGGCATTCCTTGGTGGTCGGGACGGCGTCCGGGGCGGGTTTCTCGAACCTTTTCTTCAGGGCGGTCATCTGGCTGATCATCAGGAAGATCGCGCCGGCCACTATCAGGAAGTTGATCACCGTGTTCAGGAACAGGCCGTAGTTGATGGTGGCCGCGCCGGCCTTCTGCGCTTCCGCCAGGCTGGCGTAGGACATCCCCGACAGGTTGATGAAGAGGCTGGAGAAGTCCACCCCGCCGGTCAGCCTGCCTATCGGCGGCATGATAATGTCGCTCACCAGCGAACTCACTATCTTGCCGAAAGCGCCGCCTATCACCACGCCCACCGCCATGTCCACCACGTTCCCGCGCATTACGAATTCTTTGAAATCCTTGAGCATTTTATTCTCCTTAAGTTTTGCCGTCTTTAGTAATTAACGATCACCGCCACCGAATTCATGGTGTCGGTCTTCTTGAAGCCGGGCGGGGGTCTGTTCGAGAATTTCCACAGGTGGGAGGCCTTCAGCGAGAAATGCGTGGAGATCGAAGCGACCACCGCGGTTTCCGCGTCCATGCGGTAGCCTTTCGCGTCCTGCATATCCCCGATGTATTCGAAGTCCTGGCTGGCGTTGGCCGTGGCCGAGAGCGTCCTGATATACTTGGCGTAGCCGCGGTAGGTCCCGTAAGACTCGTTAGCCGAGCGGGTGCGGTCCTCCCAGATATAGCCGAAGCCGGCTTCGGCGAAGAGCTTGTCGTTAGCCGTGTCCATGATGTGGCGCCCGAGGCCCACCCCGATGTCGTAGCGGTCCTTGATGCCGGCGAAGCGGTCTTTGTACCAGCCGGCCTTTTCGAAAGTGTAATTCCTGCCGGTGAACTTCCAGCTGACCTTCTCCGAGGCGCTGAACTGTTCGGACGTCACTACATTGCGGCTTTTCGTGCCCAGCCCGCCCGCCATCACTTCCAGGGCGGCTTTCTCCCAGTCGTAGTTGAAGAGGTCCTTGGCCGCTATGGTGGAGGTCTTGGAATTGCCGGAGGTCTGAATGTATGAAAGCTCGGCGGCGTCCTTCCATTTCTTCGGCGCGGCGGCTTCCTGGGCCATGGCCGAAGACGCGAAACAAACCAGAACCGCTGCTGTGAGCAGTTTGTTCATATTAACTCCTTTTGACAGTGAAATGCTAACCCGGGGTTATTATACAAAAGCAAGGCGCCTTGGCAAGTCCTTGGCCCTCCGCCCGTTCGCGGGGAATTCCTGCGGAATCCGGGTTAATATCTTATAATTATCTGATGGATAAGGAAGGAAAGGCCGCGGCGCCGGTGCTGGAGGGGGACAAAACCCTCAATTTCCCGCACGCCCTGCTGATCAGCGCTTCCGCCGGCTCCGGCAAGACCTACACCCTCACGCAGCGCTACGTGCAGTTCCTGCTCTCGGAGAAAGTACCGAATAACGAGCTCACCGGCATCCTCGCCGTCACTTTCACCAACAACGCCGCCAAGGAGATGAAGGCCCGCATCCTGGCCTGGCTGAAAGAGCTCGCTCTGGACAAAGACTGCGCCAAGATGGACGAGACCCTGGCTTTGGTCTCCCTTTCCAGGGACGAAGTCCACCAGCGCGCCCGCGTCCTGGTGGACCGCATCATCTCCAACTATTCCGATTTCCACATCCAGACCATAGACAGCTTCCTGGCCCGGGTGATGAGCGCCTCGGTGGACGAACTCCAGCTGCCGCTCAAGGCCGAGATCACCATGGCCTACGACGTGCTCATAGACCTGGCCCTCTACTCGCTGTTCGCCCGCATCGGCAAGGCCGACCTCCCGGCGGCGACGGTGGATAAATTCCTGGCCGTGCTGCCGAAGACCGGCTCCTACCCGTGGAACCCCGCCCGGCGCGTGAAGGAGAACTTCAACAGCTTCCTCACGCAGGAAGGCAAGACCGCCGGCTTGATAAAAGCCTCGGGCGGCGATTACGAAGCCGAGCTTAAAACCAAATTCTCGGCCGCGCTCAGGCACTGCGCCGGGCTGATAAAGCATTTCGGCCCGGAGTACGTTAAAGGGAGCGCCGCCTCGGCCATCGAAGCCGGCAACCTCACCGATTTCCTCGCCGCCTACAGCTTCACCTACGGCGTCTTCAACGGCGTGAAGAAGGGCAAATTCCCGCCCTGCTGGGAGAAAGACATCGCCCTGCTGAACGACCTGGTCATCGAGCTGACCGAGCTGAACGCCGTGGCGTACTACCACCCTTACGTCGGGATCTACGACCGGTTCAAGGCCGAGCTGGAGCGGGTGAAGCGCGGCAAGACCGACGTCATCCATATCAACGACATCGCCAAGAAGCTCTCGGCCTACATCAATTCCAACAACGTGCCCGAGGTCTACCTGAAGCTGGGCGAGCGCATCTCCCATTTCCTCATCGACGAGTTCCAGGACACCAACCGCCTGCAGTGGGACGTCATCCGCCCGCTGGTGGAGGAAAGCCTCTCCAAGACCGGCTCCCTGTTCGTGGTGGGGGACATCAAGCAGGCCATCTATATGTTCAGGAACGCCGACTACAGGATCATGCGCGACTTCCTGGACAAGGCCGAGGGGAAAAAGGACGAGGCCGACAATATTTCGCTCGACTCCCTGGACGGCGTGCTGAAATACGTGAACCTGCCGGTGAATTACCGCTCCGACGGCGAGATCCTGGCTTACGTCAACAAACTTTTCAAGGAAAAGCTGAAGAGCGTGCCCGAGCTGATAGGCGAAGACCTGACCGAGCTCACCACTTATTCCCAGACGGCGCGCCCGGACCGGCTGAAGCGCGGCTGCGTCAAGACCGGCGTGCTGGAGCTGGAGGACCTTTCCGAGGCGGGCCCGCAGAAAGACTGGCTGCTGAACGCGGTGAAGGGAGCCAGGGAGCGGTACCCTTTGAACGAGATCGCGATCCTGGTGGGCAAGAACAAGCGCATAGAGCCGGTAGTGGACTGGCTGACCGAAGCCGGCATCCCCGCGGCCTCGCTGAGCTCGCTGGATATCCGCAAGCGCAGGGTGGTGGTGGAGCTGACGGCCTGCCTGAAGTTCCTCGAAACCCCGTCGGACGACCTCTCTTTCGCCGCCTTCATCACGGGCGACGTCTTCACCCGCCTCACCGGCCTCTCCCGCGAAGAAATGAACGCTTTCATCTTCGCTTCCCGGCCCCTGACTCCCGACTCCCGACTCCCGGCCATCCTGTACGCGGCTTTCCGCAACCATCCGAAGTACAAGGAATATTGGGACAATTACCTCGACGAGCCTTTCCGCAAGGTGGGCTACCTGCCGCTTTACGAGCTGGTCTCGCTGATCTACGCCAAGTTCGAACTGTTCGAGAATTTCCCCGAGGAGGCCGCCTTCCTCTCCCGCTTCCTCGACGCCGTCACCACGCTGGAGGCCGACGGGGTCACCAGCCCCCGCTCCTTCATAGAGTACGCCTCCGGCGCCGACGAGGACAAGGCCGCGGTGTTCTCGATAGCCCTGCCCGAATACCTGGACGCCGTCCGCGTGATGACCTTCCACAAGAGCAAAGGCCTGGGCTTCTCGGTAGTGATAAATTTGATCTACGAGGAGCGCGACCAGAGCGACCCGATGTATTTCGAGGAGAAGGACGGGGAGATCCACGTCTACCACATCACCAAAGCCGCCGCCGAGCGGTCGGTGAAGCTGCGGCCGGTCTACGAGGGGCGCAGGACCGACGGCAACGTGCAGGACCTGAACGTCCTCTACGTCATCTCCACCCGCGCCCGGCACGAGCTTTATAATCTGGTCATCAGGAAGGCCCGCAAGACCGCCGCTTCCGGCCCCGGGCTGCTGGACCTCTTCGAAACTTCCGAAGCGGGCAAGCCCTCCGCCCGGAAACCGGAGCGCCGCGAGCCCTCCAAGCCGGTGGCCGTAAGCTCCGCGGGCGCGCGCCAGGAGCGGCGCTTCGACGCGCAGAAACCCACTTACAACAGTTTCTTCGAGACCGCCGAGGGCGAACTGGCCCACGAGATGCTCGCGCGGGTCACGGCCCTCTCCGGCCTGGAGTCCGCGCTCCCGGCTTCTTTCGACGAGCTTTGCCATAAATATCCTTTCAGCTTCGACAAGGAGAAAGTGGTGAACAGCCTGCACTATTTCCTCACCAGCCTCCCGGCCGTGCCGCTGTTCGAGACCCGCGAGGGCCGCCAGGTTCTGACCGAGGCCGAATTCATAGACAAGAGCGGCGCGCTGTTCCGCATGGACCGCGTGCTGATAGATAAAGACTCGGTGACCGTGGTGGATTTCAAGACCGGCAAAGAGAACACGGAAAAATATACGGCGCAGATGAAGAATTACCTGGCTATCGTTTCGGAAGTCTACGGCAGGCCCGCCAAAGGCGTGCTGGCCTACGTCGACCTGGTTAAAACGGCCGAGATCGGCGGGGAACAGATCTAACAGCAACGTTGGGAGGATCAATGACTTTTATCACTTTCGCGCTCGTAGTCTGCCTGGTAGTTTATCTCTCCAAGCAGTCGGACAGGGTGCGGCGGCTGGAAACAGGCTTGGCCGAGCTGAAACAGAGGCTTGAAAAGATAAGCCGCGCCGACCTTAAGCCGGCCCCTTCCGCCTCCGCCGCCTTCCGGCCGGAGCCTGCCCGCACCGCGCCGCCTCCCGCCGCCCCGCGGCCCATGCCGGTGCCCGAGCCGCCTGCCTACACTCCGCCCCAGGCCCCTAAGCCGGTCCCCGTCATGGCCGAGGCCATCGTGCAGCCCCTGCCGGCGCCGGTAGAGCCGGAACCCGCTTCACCTATCGACTGGGAGCAGTTCGCCGGCGTCAACCTTTTCGCCTGGATAGGCGGCTTCGCGCTTTTCCTCGGGGCCGGCTTCTTCGTGAAGTACTCCATCGAGCACGGCCTGCTCAGCCCCATCATCAGGGTCACGCTCAGCTTCCTGCTGGGCGGCGGCTGCGTGGCCGCCGGGCTCTGGCTCAAGGAGAGCCGCTACGGCGTCACCGCCCAGACTCTGTGCGCGGCCGGCGTGGCCATCCTCTACGCCGCCGTCTTCGCCGCCGGCGCTATCTACCATTTCATCGGCTCGGGCCCGTCCTTCGTGCTGATGTCCCTGGTCACGGCCGCGTCCTTCTTCCTGGCGGTCAGGATGGATTCCAAATACGTGGCGCTGCTGGGCCTGATCGGAGGCTTCCTCACGCCGCCGCTCCTCTCGACCGGCGTGGACAGGCCGTTCGCGCTGTTCGGCTATATCCTGCTGCTGGACGCCGGCGTAGCCGCCACTATTTTCCGCACCGGCTGGACTTTCCTGCTGCCGCTTTGCCTGCTCGGCACCGGCGCCATGGAGATAGGCTGGTTCGACAAATTCTTCACGCCCGCCAAAGTTCTGACCGGGGTGCTGGTAACCGCGCTGTTCGCGGCTTTCACCTCCGCTTTCATCACGCTCGCGCCGAAGTACGGCATAGACGAGAAGAAAGCGGGCTTCCCCGGCGGCCTGTTCCTGATGTTCTGCATCTTCCTCGACGCGGCCATGTTCCTGACGGGGAACCTGGCTTCCACTCCCGCCCTGCTGTTCACCCTGCTGCTGTCCATCAACGCGCTCTTCGCCTGGCACGCTTACAAAAGCCGCTACTTCATGAACTGGCAGAGCGCGGCCTCGCTGTTCGTTTTCCTGATCCTCGCCTCCTGGAGCGCCGACGAGCTGTCGCCCGGGCTGCTGGGCCAGGCCTTCGTGGTCTACCTGGTCTTCTCCGCCCTCAACGCGGCCCTGCCCGTGGTCGCCTGGAAGCTGCGGGGGGAGAAGCGCGGCGAGCTCGCCTTCGCGGGCCTGTACCCGGTGCTGGGCCTGGCGCTGGTGCTGCTGGCCATGCTGAGGCAGACCTCCGTTTCCTTCCTCTTCTGGCCCGTCGTCCTGCTGCTGGACCTTTTCGCCATCGGGGCTTCTTTCCTGGCGTCCACGCTCTGGGTGGCCGCGGTCTGCCTCGCCCTCACCGTCGTGGGCGGCTTCATCTGGCTGGGCAAGATCAGCCAGGTGGCGGCGCTGGGCGGCTTCATGGCCGTGTTCGCGCTCTTCACCGTCGCTTTCCTCGCGCTGGCCGTGTTCCTGCTGCGCAAAGTGAAAGAGGGCGGGGAGACCATGAGCCTGGAGAACAAGGAAGTGGCCGAATACCTGCCCTACCTTACCGCCATCGCTCCTTACCTGCTGATCATCACCGCCGCCGTCCGGCTGAAGCCCGACGACCCTTCCATGATCTTCGGGTTCGGCCTGCTGATGAGCGTGGTGATGCTGGCTTTCGCGCGGCTCTATTCGCTGGGCGGCCTGGCGCTGCCGGCGCTGGCGGGCTCCTTCGCGCTGGCCGTCGCCTGGCACACCGTCGCTTTCGAACCCGAGCGCTCGCTGGTCCCGTTCATCTGGTACGCGGACTTCATCCTGCTCTTCGGCGCCTTCCCCCTGGCTTTCAAGGAAAGGTTCAAGGAGTCCAAGCCGGTCTGGACCGCGGCGCCGATAGCCGGCCTGCTGTTCTTCCTGCCCGTCTACGACGTGGTCTCGCGCGCCCTGGGCCGTGACCTGATCGGCCTGCTGCCCGCGGCCTTTGCCGCGCTGTATTTCCTGATGCTGCTCTACATCATAAAGCACAAGGGCGTCTCCGACGAGGTCCACAACTACAAGCTGGCGCTGGCCGGCGGCGTCACGCTCTTCTTCGTAACGCTCATCTTCCCGCTCCAGTTCGACAAACAATGGATCACCCTGGGCTGGGCGCTGGAAGGCGCGGCGCTGGTGTGGCTGTACGGCCGCGTGCCGCACGAAGGCCTGAAGAAATGGGGCTACACCCTGCTGCTGCTCAGCTTCTTCCGCCTGGCTTTCAACGGGGCGGTGTTCTCCTACCACCCGCGGCAGGGCATGGCCGTCTTCAACTGGTACCTGTACACCTACCTCACGGCCGCGGCGGCCATGTTCGCGGCGGCGCTCAAGTGGCGGCCCGAAGAGGAAAAGATAATGAGCACCAGCGTGAAGGGCGCGCTGCTGGCCTGCGGCACGGCGCTGCTGTTCCTGCTGCTGAACATCGAGATCGCGGATTATTTCAGCACGGGGACCACGCTCACCTTCCAGTTCTCGGGGAACGTGGCCAGGGACATGGCTTACACCCTGGGCTGGTCGCTCTTCGCGGCCGTCCTCTTCGTCTTCGGCATGAACAAGGGGTCCACCGCGGCCAGGAAGGCCGGCATCGGCATTTTCGCCATGGCTATCCTGAAGCTGTTCCTGCACGACGTCTGGAGCCTGGGCCAGCTTTACCGCGTGGCGGCTTTCATGGTTACGGCCGTCATCCTGATAGTGGTTTCCTTCCTGTACCAGAAGAACCTTTCCGAAGCTAAAAAGAACGCCCCTGTGAAGGAGAACGCATGAAGACCTTTCTCGTCCCCGCCCTGCTCGTGCTGGCGGCCCCGGCGCGCGCCCAGCAGCCCGTTCCCGCGGCCTGGGGTTATTCCCAGGAGCTGACCACCCCGGCCCCCGGCGTGTACAAGTACAAACTCCCGCTGGAGGCGCTGGACGTCTCCCAGCCCGGCCTGGGCGACCTGCGCCTGGTGACCCCGGACGGGCACGAGGTCCCGTACCTGCTGGAGGCGGCGCGCCCGTCGGTGGTGAGGGCAGCGCCCCTGCCCGATTTCAAAAGCAAGCTGGAAGGGAACAAGACCATCCTGACCGCCCGCGCCGAAGGCGGGGCGTATATGGACTCCCTTTTTCTGGATACCCCGGCCGGCAGCTTCATAAAGCCCGTCGACGTCTATCTCTCCCAGGACGGCAGGCAGTGGACCAAGGTCAGGGAAGGCGCGCCGGTGTTCAGGCAGTACTGTAATTCCGAGAACCTGCGCGTGGACATCAAAGCCGCGGCGAAGTATATAAAGGTGGTCGTAGACGATACGCGCGCCGCGCCGGTGCCGTTCACCGGGCTCAGGGCGCTGCTCCTGCCGCGCCCGCCGGCCGCGCTTGAAACCCTGAACGCCGTCATCGTTTCCAAAGAAGATTACGCCTCCTCCTCCCGCGTCACTGTGCGGCTCCCGGCCAGGAACCTGTACGTGTTCGCCGTGCAGCTGGCCGTCGGCGACAAGCTCTTTTCGCGGAACATCACGGTCTCGGCCCGCTCGCTCGAGGACGGCAGCGTCGTTTCCAGACAGCTGGCTTCCGACACCATCTTCGCCACCGACGCCGCCGGCGCTTCGGCTTCCAGGACCAAGGTCCCCGTCTACGCCCAGTTCAGCGGCACGGACGAACTGGTGCTGGACATAGACAACGGCAACAGCCCGGCGCTTGAAATAAGCTCCGTGAAGGCGGAGTATGCGCCGGTCTTCGCGGTTTTCCAGTCGAAGACTTCCGGCTCCTGCAGCCTGCTCGCCGGCAACAGGCAGGCTCCCGCGCGCTCCTACGACCTGCCCGGCGTCGCCCGCTACCTGGCCGGCAAACAGTTCTCCTCGCCGAAGGCGGGCCCGTTCCTGAAGAACCCCGCTTTCTCCGAAGCCGAGACCCTCCCGAAGCTGGAGACGTTCGGCGGCGCTATAGACACGGGGGCCTGGCTTTACAAGAGCCGGGTCTCGGTGGAACGCTCCGGCGTGCAGGGGCTGGACCTGGGCTTCCCGGTAGTATCCCGCGCCCAGAGCGACCTGCGCGACCTGCGGCTGGTCAGCGCCGGCAAGCAGGTTCCCTATATCCTGGACCGGAATTACACCATGCGCAGCCTGGCCGCCGCCGCCGAAAAGCTGGAGGACCGCGGAACCGTGAGCGTCTGGAAGATAAAGCTGCCGTCCAGGAATTTCCCGCTCAGCCAGCTCACCGTTTCCGCCCCCGACACTATTTTTCAGCGCCATGCGGCGCTTTACGAGCCGGCTTCCGACCGGCACGGTTCGGCTTACCGCCGCCAGCTGGGCGCGGCTTCGTGGAGCAACGGCGAGGGGGGCGGCACAGCCTCCTATTCCATGGGTATAGCCGCCGCGCCTTCGGGCGACGAGGTTGAACTGGAAGTGGAGAACGGCGACAACAAGCCGCTGGAGCTTACCGGCTTCAAGCTGTCCTACCCCGTCTCGCGCGTCATCTTCAAATGGAAGGGCGGCGGCGACCTGCAGCTTTTTTACGGCAACAGCGAGGCCCGCTATCCCGCCTACGATATCTCGATAGCGGCCAGGGAACTCCTGGGAAGCCAGAAGCTGCCCGCCCTGCTCGAGGACGAACCCGGCGGCAGCGGCGGCTGGGGGGACTTCAAGCTTTCCACTACCCTCTCGAAGGCCGCGTTCTGGGCCGTGCTGGCCGCGGTAGCCGCGCTGCTCATCTTCCTGATAGTGCGGCTGCTCCCGCCCCCGCCGCAGTCTGAGACGAAATAGAACTGATGGAATCTAATCTCGCTCAAGTGCTCGCTGTCTGGAATTCGCCCGAGTTCCAGACTTTCGTGATACCTTTGCGGATACTGAGCAGCATAAGCGCGATGTTCTGGATGCTGGAGCGGCTGGCCAGCTTGCTCATGGCCGCTCTCAAGCGGCTCCTGTTCGAAGAGGTCAGCGCCCTGCTGAGCGTCGTCTACTCCATAGCCCTCTCCGTCGTCTACGCGGCCATGATGTTCTACACCGCCATGCAGGGGCAGTGGCATCCCTCCCTGCTCTGGCGCGAGGCCTGCGGCTTCGGCTTCATGTACGTGATGCTGGGCGTAACGTTCACCGACCTCTCCACCAGGCGGCTGAAGCCCAATACCCTGCCCGCTTTCTTCCTGGGCATCTGCGCTTATCTCTTCTTCGTCCGGGCGCCGGGAATGGCGCGCCAGCACGGCCTGCCGGAATTCCACCGCGTGCTCGAGCTCTTCGCGGCGGGCGGCTGGGGCAACGTGATGACGGCGCTGACGGCGCTGGTCACCACCGGGTCCCTGATCGCCATGGCCGCCTCCGGGATCGCTTTCGGGCTGAGCCCGCTGCTGTACCGCGTGCGGATAATAAAGCAGCTGCCCGTCCATTTCGATTTCAGCCGGCCCGGCGAGGAGGGTGGAAGCGGCCGCAGTTTTGCAGCGGTTCCGTCCCTGGCCCGTTCCTGGTTCCTGCTGACCCTGATCCTGGGAGGGGCAGGCATGATGTTCTATTGGTGGCCGAAGGTTCGCGCGGCCGGCGAGGCGGCTGCCCCGGCCCTGCAGCGCCAGGCCCAGTCGCCCGAAGCCGCTGCCGCGGCGGCCAAGCTGAAGCGCGTTCTGCCGGCCGTATCTTTCACCGCGGTGAGCGCCTTGAGCCGGCAGGGAACCATGGCCGACTTCGCCGTACCGGTTTTCCGCGGCCTGCTCTCCGCGCCCGGCGAGGGAGACCGCTGGCTGGCCGCCGCGGCCCTAGACCGGCTGGACCCGGGCTTTCGGATCTCGCGGGAGGAACTCTTCCGCTCGACTGCCGCCGCGGCGCTGCCTTGTGCCTGGAAGGGACGGTCTTTCGAGATCCTGATGCAGTCCCTGCCGGGCGATGTGCCGGACAAGACCCGCACTTTCTGGGTGGCCGACGGGCGCGGCGTTCATTTTACGGGAGTGGGCCCGGGAGAATTCAGCGAGGTGGCCGGTTCCAGCGGCTGCGCGGTGGCCGCATTCGGCTCCGGCGGCTCGCTGCTGCTGGCTTTCACCGAGGCTTCGCCCGGCCCGGGCGCCGCGCCGCAGCTCTGGCTGTCGGCCTACGACCCGGAGCGCCGGGAGGTTATAGCCTCCATCCGCGCCGCGGCTAATTTTTCAGGGGCCTTCGGCCTCGCCGCCGCGGGGGCCGGCGTAGTGCTGGCCGACGCGCCGGCCATGGCCTCCGCCGCGCCCTGCGGCACCTCCTGCGGCAAAGTGGAGGGGGCGCGGATAGAATCCATTACCGTAGAGCCGCTGGTGGAATACCGCGGCGCAATGCTGGAAAACGGCGCCATAAAGATACTGCCGCTCTCCGACGTTACCTTCGAGCATAGCGGCCTGGAGAGTAAATACAGATCCCTGGGTGACTTCGAGACCGCTTTCCGGTTCGACCAGTCGGCGGGGTTCCTTAACCGCTGGTACCGCCTGGCGAGGCTGGCCGGCGGCCAAACTTGCGTCAGCGTAGCGCTGGATCCGGCCTTTAACAGCGCCGAGGCGGCCGCCGCCTGGACCTGCGACCGCTGAGAAAATGTGCCGCGGGCGGCAAGGGGGAGAGACCTTATGTTTCCTACATATAGAATGAGCAAAAAAATATTTTCCCGGTTATCCTGGCATTATTCATCCATCCAGTTCTTTCCGCCGCGCAGGAGGAACGCGTGCCCGACTTTAGCATGGTCATCCAAAAAGGCCACTCTACATGGATAAATAGCCTTGCATTCAGTCCCGACGGTAAGATGATTGCGACTGGCTCAGGCGATAATACGATTAAACTCCGGGCGCAGGATGGAAGACTTATTAACACAATAGATGCTTTAGGTGCTTTCAGAGGCGTATCTTTTAGCCCTGACAGCCGCTTTATTGCCGGTTCTGCCGGCGACAGGATCCGACTCTGGAGCAGCAATGGAACTCCGATTTTCACAATTAGCGTGAATCGATCCTTGCACGACGGAGGGAATCGCGAGAACGCCTCCGGAAAGCCGGCATCCGCCACTACGACGAACTGATCCACGACCAGAAGAAAGACTGGCTCGTTAAGAACTTCAAAGCCGAAGGCGCCGCCCCGGCCTACCCGGTCAACGTGTCCCGGCGCGCTCTCGGCCGAGACCGACCAGTGGTGAAGGACTTCCTGCTCATGTCCTACAAGGACATCGGCTTCCGCGACGAGAACGCCGCCAACAAGCGCATCGGCATAAACGCCAACATCATTCCTTTCTCGGAGAAGCTCGGCCACTTCAACTACCTGGCCGACCTGAACAAGCAGTACAACGCCTCGGCCATTTCCCTGGGCGGCCAGCCGTCGGTGATGAACGTCGAGTATTTCGTCGACAACCTGAAGAAGGCCAAGTCCCCGGAGCTGGTCGACCGCCCGAAGGTCTTCGCCATGCCCGAGGCCGCCGGCGCGAAGTTCAACCTCAAGCGGTCCTTCTACCTCTATCCATTTAAGTATAAGCCGCCGGGTTAACTTTTGCATTACACGAACCTGACTTTCCCTTAATCTTCCCCGCCCCACCGGGAGCGGGAGCGGAAAATAGTGCTGATTTTGATAGGATATAGCAGTGGATAGGACAAGGGAGACCATATGAGGGCGCTGGTAATAGAGGACGAAAAAAAGCTGTCCGACTTCATCAAAAAGGGCCTCACCCAGGAGGGGCTTTCGGTGGACACCGCCTATACCGCCGGAGAGGCCGCCAAACAGAGCCTTAACGGGGTTTACGACATCATCCTCCTGGACGTGAACCTTCCGGACCGGGACGGCTTTTCCGTATTAAAAGCGCTGCGCGAGGAAGGAGACACGACGCCGGTGATCATGCTTACGGCGCGCGGCTCGGTGGACGATAAGGTCCGCGGGCTGGAAGCCGGCGCTAACGACTATCTGACCAAGCCTTTCGCCTTCAGGGAACTTATCGCCAGGATCCGGGTGCTGCTCCGCGCACCGCAGGCTCCAACTGACGTCCTTACCGCGGGGAGCCTCGTCTTTGACGTGCGGGCGCGCAAGGTCACGCGCGGCGCGAAGCTCGTGGCGCTTACCAATAAGGAACTTTCCCTTCTCGAGGTGCTTATGCGCTCCGCGGGCAGGCCGGTAAGCCGCGTAGTTCTTTGGGAACACGCCTGGGAAGGCTCTTTCGAGGTTGACTCCAACGTCCTGGACGTGCATGTCAGCCGGCTTAGGAGGAAAATAGCCGCCGGCGGCGAGGAAGAGCTGATACAGACGGTTCACGGCATAGGCTACAAGATCGACGCCGGCACGGGCGGAAAATGACGCTGCGCAGACGCCTGGCCCTCCTCTACGTAACCTCCACGGCGGTGCTTTTCCTGGTCGCCGCCCTGGCCGCCGGAATTTCGTACCGGCGCGGCCTGATCTCCCAGGCGGACAAGAGATTGATGTCGGCCGCCGACGAGGTCTCCGAACTGCTGGAGGGCGGCGGCCGCCTGCGCCTCGACCTGCTGCGCCCCCGCCTGGACGCTTTCTCCGAAGAAGCAGGCGGGCTGTACCTGGATATCTACGACGCCGCCAGAAATACGCTCTACAGCTCCGACCCCGGGCTGCCCCGGCCCCCGCAAACAGCCTTGCAGGCCGCTGTGCCGCGAAAACGCGTGCAATTCCGGACTTATTCCGTTCCAGGCGGCGCGGAACTGAGAACCGCCGCGCTTTTCCTTCCGGCTGTCTCAGGCGGGACCTGGCTGGAGCTGAGCCTTCCCTTACAGTCCCCCCTGAACGGCCTGCCCGGTTTTACCGTCTTTAATATCGCCTTGTTTTCTCTGGCCCTCCTGGCGCTGATGGGCTGGGCCGGCTGGGGTATAGCGGGCCGCGCACTGGCCCCGATAGAGCGCATAGCCGCGGTGGCCGAGACGGTCAGCGGGGGCGCGCTGAGCGAGCGCATCCCAAGTCTGCCGGGAGAGGGTGAGCTCGGACGGCTGATAGACGTCCTGAACGGGATGCTGGCCTCGATAGAGGCTTACTCCGTTAAAATGCGCCAGTTCGCCTCCAATGTCAGCCACCAGCTCAGAACGCCGATAACCATCATGCGCGGCGAGACGGAGGTGCTCCTCCTCGGCAAGCCGGGAGAGGGAGAGATGAAAAAAGTTCTGGAAAGCAATTTGGCGGAACTGGAGACAATGACAGTAGTCATCGAGGATATACTTTCCTATTCCCGCATGGAAGGCGACAAGACCGCGCCGCCCCGGCCGGAGGACCTGTCGATTTTCATGAGCCGGGTAGCGAAAAAAGCGGCGGTTCTGGCGGGGCCCAGATCGCAGAAGATAGAAACAGATACGCGCAAAGTTTACGCCCTGATACAGCCGGGAAAGCTGGAGCAGGCGCTGCTTAATATAATAGACAATGCCGTCAAGAACATCCAGGAGGGCGGAACGATAATCCTGCGCACCGGAGAAGCCGGAGGAAAAGCGGTGATCACGGTGGAGGACAACGGCCCCGGGGTCAGGAGCGAAGACCTGCCGCGCCTTTTTGAGCGCGGCTATTCCAGTTCCGGCTCGGGGCTTGGACTTGGACTGGCCAGGGCCCTGGTGGAAAGTTTTTCCGGCAAAATAGAGGTTTCATCCGTCCCCGGGCGCGGCCTGACGGTAAGAATACTGCTTCCGCCCGCGCCCGCGGCAAAACTCTGACTAAAAACGTCCCTCCAGCCCGACGGAATAGGTCCTGTCGGAATAGCTCTTTATCGCCACGTTGGAATGATTACTGGAAAGCGCCAGCGAACCCGCGGCGTACAGCCCCCCGAAGACCTTAAAGGTCGGCCTTAAAACTAACATATCGGTCCGGTCCTCCCTCTTCTTAAGGAACCTGGTATCTACGTTCGAATAAGCCTTCTCCCTGTGAAAAAAAGCGAGGGAAAGCTTGAAATACGGCGTCCAGCGGCTTACCAGGCCCAGCCCGGCCGACCTGGCCTGGTAGGAATAATTGGGCCCCGCGGCACTATGTGTCTGCAGGCGGTAGATAGCAAAGGCCAGGTGCTTGTCGTAAAAGCGCTTGTTTACCGAGAGATAAGCGGCGCCGGAATCGGCGTCTTTGGCGTGGTTTATGACCACGTTCTCATGGCTGTATTCATAACCGCCCTTTAAATGAAGCTTCGACGGACCGTACCAGATAAGCCCCGCGCCGGCGCCCTGCCCTTTAGAGATGACGCTTTTTTTATCGCCGACCCAGCCAAGGTCCCCGCTCAGGGCCAGGCCCAGGTGCCGGCTCAGTTTTGGCGTCAGGTCGGCGGTAAGGGAATGGGAATGGGAGCTGAACGTCTTGTGACTGTGGTAATCGGTGGAGTCATACTCATAACCCAGCTCAAGCCCCGCTTTTTCGGCGTATGAAGGTGCGTAAGACAGGCTCGCCCCCAGGTTAACGGCATTGTCCTTTATTTTGGCGTTGCTTTTAGTATTGGAGTTGGTCAGCAGGTGGGAGATATTATTATCCGCCATTATGCCGGCCGAAACCGCGGCGTCCCACTGCTTTATTTCTTTTTTCAGCTTCGGGATAGCGCGATACGAGGACTCGCTGTTTGCAGGTTTTTTCTCGGAACGCACGTCCTGGGCGCCCGCATGGACCGACGACATCAGAAGAACGACGGAGAGCACAGTTAGAAGTTTCATAAGTCCTCCTCACACCGCGAACCAGCGCACTTTTATTTCCGGGAGCCTTTCTTCACCTCCGGATGAACGCTTATTTTCAGCGACCGGCGGGCCTCGTCCACCCGGATCTTCACGTAGGCCACTTTCAGCCCCAGCATGCCGCTGAGGGTGCCCCAGCCATACCCCTTCCTGTTCTCTTCCAAAAGCGAAGCGATATCCTTTCTGGACATTTCCGCGATCACGAGTATTTTCACTATCTCACCGTATCCATAGCCCCGGACGCGAAGCGACTCTATTTCGGGGACAGTGCGGTTGAAATAGAAACCGATAGTTTCCGCCCTGGAGGGGGCCGGAGCGGCTTTCTCCGCCGCGGAAGTGACGCCCAGCCCGGCGACGACCGTTATGGCCAGCGCGGTAAGCACTGTTCTTGCTAAATTTTTAATAATGTCCATATTAATCGTCCGCCTCTTCAACGGCTTTGTCTTCCGCCTCGATGCGCTCTCCCTTGTCGTCCGCTCCGGACTCGGAATCCCGCTCCGTTTCAGCATCCATTTCCGCGATCTCTTTCATGTCAGAGAGGTCTTCGTCGGTTCGATCATGTTCGCCGTCCATTTCGGACTCGAGATCGGCGTCCGCTCCCTCCCTGCCTTCCAGTTCCCGGATCTCGTCGGCATCGTCGTCGACTTCCTTCATATCCAGCTCCGCTTCGGCCAGCTCATCGGCGGCGTCCTCTGCCCCCGCGCCATTCCCCTTCTCCTCAAGGGTCACCTTACCTGATCCCGGAGTCTCCTGAATTTCATCCTCTTCAACGGCATTCAGGTCCGACTCAGCGGCTGAAGAGATCTCCGCTTTATCGGGCGAAGCCGGCTCCGGGGCCGCCGCGCGCCCGGTCAAAGCGGGCAGGCACAGCAGGACAAGCCCCAGCCCCGCCCTTAGAATTCTATTTGAACAGCTCATAACACTCCCTCGACACGCACCATTCTTCCTTACAGCGATTATACAAATTGGGACTTAATTATATGTGAACGAAACCTGACTTTTTCTTCATTGTGCCGGCTTTGCCGCTTATCTCAGCCCCCCGGCAGAGCCGGGGGGACCAAGCCCGCTTTAGAACTTGTAGGCGACACCGAAGGTGATAGCCAGCGAACTGGCAGCTATCGGATCGGCCCGCCGTACATCCGGCACATTGTTCGCGCCGGAAGCCCCGCCGGCATTATCCTTATATACCGTTTCCCTGTTCTTTACGCTCAGGGTGCCCAATTTATCGACCCCGTTTTCAGTATACTTGGTCATCTTGCCTTTCGAAGGTTTCAGGCTCATTTGGTCCGCCCTTACCTGGCCGAATATAACGAGGCGGTCGGACACCTTGTAGTCGGTGCCCACTACTCCGTGAAACCCGAATCCGGTGTTGTAGGTCGTTTCCACCTCGGATTTCGTAACTACGCCCGCCTGGGTCTCCTCACCCAGCGTGGTACCCTTGGCTCCGAAAGCGAAGCTGGGGCCAAATCCGAGGTAAGGAGTAAACGCGCCTTCCTTCGCCCTGATCTTCAGCGTTACGCTGAAGGGGACGAACGAGGTGCTCTCCTTTGTGGAACCCACCTTGGGCGTGCCGGATTGGTCGTTCCACTTGTCTACAACTTTCTCAGTCCCGTTGGAGTAACCGAGCACCGGCTCTATCGAGAAGTTATCGTTTAACCCCACGTCGGCGCCGAGCCCTATCTTCAACCCGGCTCCGGCGCTGTATAAGAGCACCGCGTCCTTGGTCGTATTCCCGGACGCATCTACCGCCTGGTCCGAACCTCTGCTTTCCCGGGCCATGCCGAAACCGTACCCGAGGTAAGGCCTCAGCGTGATGTCGGTCGCCGATACGGTCTGCACCCCGGCCGACATCAGAACCGCAAGTATTATTATGTTTTTCATTTTTTATTCCTCCTGCTTGATTTGGTCCGCTTCAACAGCTCCCGCCGCTTCCTCGTCTTCCGGCTCCGAATCCAGTTCCGCTTCTATAGCCGTTTCCAGGACCTCTTTATCACGGCGGGGTCTTCATCAACATCGTCATCGACTTCCTTCTCATCCAGCTCCAGCGCGGCCAGTCTGTCCGCGACATCCCCTTGCGGCTTGTTCTCACCATCCGCTCCCAGGGTCTCCTTACCAGCCAGCGGGCTCTCTTTAAGGTCGTCCTCTTGAACAGTATTCAGCTCCGCCTCGGCGGTTGAAGCGATCTCCGTTTTGCCGGCCGGAGGCGTTTCCGGGGCCGCCAGGAGGACCTTCTGGCTCCCGCCAAAGTCGGCGGGGCCGTCAGGACAAGCGCCAGTCCCGCCCTGAAAATCCTGTTCAAACAGCTCGTACCGCCACCTCAGTCGCATGTTTTCTTTTCCCGTGAAGTGCCTACCTGTGCCGCCTTCCGCGCAGCGCCGTCGGACCTTCGGGCGCTGCGCCTCCGCTGTCGCCTAGTCTCCGGCCTCCACGATCTCGGGCTCGTCTTTCTCCACCTCGTCGCCCTTGTCGTCCACTTCCGATTCCATGGCGTCCTCATGGTCGTTCTCTATCTCCGCGGTTTCCTTTTCATCCGCCATGTCTTCATCGAGTTCTTTCTCTCCGGCTGCGTCCTTGTCCAGTTCCGTATCTTTTTCGTCGTTCTCGTCTATTTCTTTCTGCCCGGCGGCTTCTTTTCCACCGGCCGGGTCCTTGTCTAGCTCGCCTCCTTTTTCCTCGTCAATGGAGTCTTTCCCGGCTATTTCCTTCACCTCTTTGGCTTCTTTAGCCTCTTTTGGGGCCTTAAGTTCTTTGGCTTCTTTAGGTTCTTTAGCCCCTTTAGCTTCTTTTTGTTCCTTAGCTGGTTTGGCTTCCTTGACCCCTTTAACTTCTTTGGCTTCTTTTACCTCTACAGCCTCTTTTTCCGCGGCCCCTTTGGTTTCCGCTATCTCGGCTTTTTTAACGGGACCTGACTTGGCCGCCAGCGCTAAAACTCCCGCCGGGAAAAGAGCCGGCAACGCCAGCACGCCAGCCAGCATAAGAACCCACTTCACGGAACCGCCATTGTAAGTTTTCATAACCATATCCTCCTGCTTAGCAAGAACGCCTTCGTCCTTATGGAAAGTATATCCCTGGCGGCTAAATTTTATATGAATCCAATCTGACTTTTTCTTCAGCTTCCATATGCGCCGCCCCGGGCGCAGATGGCCCCCTCTCTCTTTAAATGAGCAGTATCCGCCCGGAAGGCAAAGCAATTTACTGTCGGCCGGTAATTCGGCCGCGGGATGTAAGGTCCAGCCGCGAAAGAAATTATTCCTGCTGGATACTACCGGCATCTATATCATAAAGGTTGAGGGCGGCGGCATAAACCAAAGCAAGAGTGTGCTGGTGTTAGACGGCATCGTAACGGACGTTCTTGAATCACTCACCGCCTGAGATCGCTGACGGATCAGAACCTTCGCCCGCCGCTTATTCGGGCGTCTTTAAGATAAAATATAGACGATGGAAAGAATAACAAAATTTGACGTCCTGACCGCCTCCGAAGAACTGTGGAAAGCGCATTTCGACCATACGGAAGCGATACGCCATGAAATAGACCCGGAGGACCCGCAGCTGCCGCGCGAAAAATTGCGCGCGATGATGCTGTCGGCTTTCAGCATCCCTTCCGATAACAAATATATCTACCTGGCTCTCACCGGCGAAGGGGAGGCGGCCGGCTTTCTCTCCCTGTCGGTGGAGAACGAGAGATCCCCTTCCTACCAGAGCAATAAGCACGTGGGCAATATGAATATTTCAGTGCTGGGCAAGTACCGGCGCAAAGGGCTGGGGCGAAAGCTGCTCAGGCATGCGATCGACGAGATGGCCGCCAAAGAGCCGGCCGTCACCGAATTCCTGGCCGGGGTTTTCCTGGACTCCGGGCGGGGCTTTCTCGACAGCCTGGGCGGCACGGTCTCGCTGCAGCAATCGGCCAACCGCCTTTATCTGAAAGACCTCGACTGGGCCATGGTGGAAGCCTGGGCGGCCGAAGGCGCGCGCAAAAACCCCGCCACCGCCGTGGTGCAGGCTTCCGTGATACCGGAGGCGGATATAAAGAATTTCAGCGGACTCTACACCGAGACCATGAACCAGCAGCCTTTGGGCGACATCGGCGTAAAGATAGTGGTCACCCCCGAGCAGATCCGCCTGCACGAGAAGCATAACCGCGACAACGGCGTGGAGCAGATGACCATCTATACCAGGGAAAACGACGGAACCGTGAGCGGCCTGACCGAAACCATCTATCTCGAAGAAGCCGGGCACAAGGTAAAGCAGATGCTGACCGGGGTAAGGGAGAATTGCCGCGGCCGCGGCCTGGGCAAACTGCTCAAAGCCCAAATGCTGCTGCATATAAGGAAGGAACTCCCGGGCGTTAAGTTCGTAGTCACCGCCAACTCCGACTCCAACGCCCCGATGCTGGCCATCAACAATAAACTAGGCTTCAAAAAACACCTCCCGCTGAAGGTATACAAACTAAAAATCAAATAAATGGGGACAGGCTACTTTTTTTCAAAAAAAAGTAGCCTGTCCCCATTTAACTCGACATGCCCTTGTCGGGTTGGCCTGCTATAATATAGAGGTGAACCCGGAAGAGATATTAAAGAAACGCTGGGGGTATGACACCTTCAAGCCGCTCCAGAAAGAGGCCATCGAGGCCGCGCTTTCAGGGCGCGACTGCCTCGTCGTGCTGCCCACCGGCGGCGGCAAAAGCCTCTGCTACCAGCTGCCCGCCGCAATGGGCAAAGGCCTGGTCCTGGTGGTTTCACCTCTGATAGCTTTGATGGACGACCAGGTAGCCGCCGCGCGCGAAGCCGGCCTCGCCGCCGACGCTCTTCATTCCAATTTAAAAGTCGGCCCCAAGCGCGAAGCCTACAAGAACCTGGCCGACGGGACCACCGAACTGCTCTATGTCAGCCCCGAGCGCCTGCTCACCGGCGACCTTTACGAAACCCTCTCCTCGCGCCTGATCCTGGCCGCCGTGGACGAAGCGCACTGCGTGTCCCACTGGGGCCACGAGTTCCGCCCCGAATACCGCCGCCTCACCGAGGCGCTGGACCTTTTCCCCAAAGCCGCCCGCATGGCCCTGACCGCCACCGCCACGCCGGTAGTGCAGGACGACATCCGCGCCCAGCTGGGCCTGCGCGACCCCGAGATCCTCATCGGCCACCCGGACCGGCCCAATCTTGTTTACCGCGCTTTCCCGCGCCGCGACCAGGCGAAGCAGGTTATGGAAGTGGTGCGCGCCCATAAAGGCGAGGGTGGCATAGTTTACGCCCAGACCCGCAAAGACGTGGAGCGCCTGGCCGCAAATCTTAAGAAAGAAGGCCTCTCCTGCTCGCCTTACCACGCCGGCCTCAACGCCGAGGAGCGCCGCAAAGCGCAGGACGATTTCGTGAACGAGCGCCTGGACGTGATAGTGGCCACCATCGCTTTCGGCATGGGCATAGACCGCTCGAACGTGCGCTACGTGGTGCACGCAAATACACCGCGCTCGGTGGAACATTACCAGCAGGAGTCCGGCCGCGCCGGCCGCGACGGCCTGCCCGCCGACTGCACTTTGCTTTTCTCCGCCGCCGACCTGGCCACCCACCGCTGGATGGCCAAGAAAGACGTAACCCTTTCGGCCGAGCGCGAGCGCGCCCTGGAAAAACAATTGCGCGACATCGGCCGCTACGCCGTGGCCCCCGTCTGCCGCCACGGCCAGCTGGCCGGGCATTTCAGCGCGCCCTATCCTGTCGAGCCCCAGGCCGAAGAAGGCTGCGGCGCCTGCGACGTCTGCCTGGGCGAGACCAAGGGCCTGTCCGATGAGGAAGCTATCCTCACCGCCAAAAAAGTTCTAAGCGCCGCCTGGCGCGCCGAGGGCCGCTACGGCACCGGCTACGTGGTGAACCTGCTGCTGGGCCGGCCCAACGACCGCATGACCAACAACGGCCACGACCTGCTCAAAGTTTTCGGCATACTTAAGGAGGCGGGGGAACCCGCCGTGCGGTCCTGGATAGACCAGCTTATCGTGCAGGATTACCTGGAAGTAACCGAGGAAAGCGAATACCCGCTGCTCCGCATCACCGCCGAGGGCCGCGCTTTCTGCCAGGACAAAGGCACAGTGCGCCTGGGTCTGCCCGTGCCGCCCAAGGCCGGCAAGAAAAAGACCCCCAAAGCTTTCCAGAAAGCAGAGAAGGCCGGCGTCACCTTCCTGGAGAGCGACAAAGACCTTTTCGAAAAACTGCGCGCTTTGCGCCGCGGCATGGCCGACAAGAAGGGCATACCGCCCTACGTAATCTGCCACGACACCGTGCTGATAGAGATGGCCGCCAAGAAGCCCGTCACACTGGACGAGCTGCGGGGCCTGAAAGGCATGGGCGAAAAGCGCGTCGAGAAATACGGCCAGCTCTTCCTCGACGTAATAGCCGGTAAGCAGGTAGTCCAGCCGGAATAACGCAGTGGGGACCCGGTTACACCAGTTTCTTTAATTTCCCTTCCCAGTCCATGAAGTAAACCCCGTCCTCAGCGGCTATGAAGATCCCGCGCCGGGACGCCGATACGTTCGAGGGGGAGAGCGAGTGGTTTCCTTCCCATACGCTGGCAGGCAGTTTCCAGGACTTGAAATCATCGGTGTCCGCGGCGCTGACCCTTACCAGGTACTTGTCCCCGACGTTGAACCAAAGCGTATCGCCTTCCGCTTTAAGCAGGCCCGCCCGGCCGTTCTTTTCGCCGGCCTTCTTGAGCGCCGAGTGTATTTGAAGCCCGGACAGTGCCTTCCCTTCCCGCGTCAGGATATAGAATACCGGTTCGTCGAAGTCGTACAGGCTGCGCCCCAGCAGGCTGAATTCCGTAATCCGGGAATGGCTCAGGGTCGTGCCCCAGGCCGTGCCGTCGGGGGTGAGGTAAAAGTTCTGCCCGAGCCGGAAATATTCCGGCCAGAGCGTTTCAGTTCTGCCATCAGGCCGGCAGAGGTAGGTGCTGGATCTGGCCGGGACGATGAAATTCAGGCCGTCGTCGAGCTTCAGACCCGCCAAAGGGGATTTTGTCCCGACCGCCCAGGGAACGGGCCAGCGCCTGTCCTTATAGATAAGCGTTCTTCCGTCGGCGCTGAAGCGCGCCGTGCCGGCGGCCCCGGCTTCTTTGCGGGTAACGAAAGCCTGCACTTCTTCAGGCGACTTTGCGGGGATCTTTTCCCACTTCAACTCGCCTTTACCGGGCGTGAGCGTCGCGTAGAAAATTTTGCCGTCCAGGGATTTTATGACGCCGGGCTTTTCCCCGCCGACCAGCGTGACCTGCCAGGCGTCGTTTATGGCGGCGCGCTGGACGAAGCCGCCTTTTACGCTGCCGCAGAGGAGTTTATGCTCCTTCCTGAACTTGCTGTAGAGTATCCAGGCCCCGCCGCCGGGGACGGGGAGGATCTCGCCCTCCGAGAAATTAGGTTCCTGGAAAAGGCCGCCGAAACGTGTCCCGCCGGGGATCTCCGGCTCTATTACAGCGCGGTCGCCGTCCGCGTCCACAACAATAAGCCTCCCTGTGAAAGGCTGCTGCGCCAGCATGAATTCCCCGGTTTCCCTTTCGCGAAAATTTAAAAATGAATAGGACGACAGTGGCGCTGTTACCCGCCGGGCCCTGTAATTCATGAGCGCCAGGCCGGTGACGGAAGCCAGCACCGGAGAAGCCAGCAGCAGGGCGGCGGCCGTCAATTTGACGGCGGCCAGTCTTTCTCTTCTGGCGTAAACTCCGGACAGCAGCTTAAGCGACCCTGCCACGCCGGCCAGAACCAGGGCCGCCACGGCCAGTTTCAGCGGGGTCAGGGAGACAATTTCATAGGTTAAGTTCTCAAGTATGGACATCGTACCCAGCGTGTAAACTGTTACAAGCACGGCGCCGGCCGACAGGGCTGCTCCCGCTACAGCGTTCCTTAAAGCGTATGAAACCGTGAAGCCGTAGATCGTAAGGGAGGCCGCCGCGTACAGATAGAATTGGTAAGCCTGCATCGCAACGGGATCAAGCTTCTCCGTAGGCAGTGTAAATCCCATGGTAGCGTAAGCCGCCAGCAGCAGTCCCGCCATCTGCAGCAATAAGACGATCAGGGCGGCCGACAAGAATTTACCCTGCGAGACCGGCAGCACTTGCTCTATATTACGTGCGCTTTCGGAGGCCGCTTCAGCCCCGGAGATCGCCGATAAAGCCAGCGCGGAGAGCGGTATCCCGACGATCGCCCAGAAGATCAGGGCCAGCCCCACGGCGTCGCTGAGCGGCATAGCCTTCGCCTTCAGAACCATCGAAAGAGGTACCGAGGACAGTATGGCCAGCAGGAGAACGCCGAAGCTCAGCCGGCTTTTCCTGAAATTTAGTTCCATAAGGTTTATCAGGTTTGTCATAACGCCTCCCGCTCGCCCAGCATCACTTTGAAAGCCGCGTCCAGGTCCAGCGGCGAAATTTCCGCCTGGCCGAAGCGTGGATCGGCTTTGAGACGCTCCAGGTTGGCGCGGCCCAGCACGGCCAGCTCCGCCAAAGGCCCGCTGCCGCCCAGCGCGCTGACCCCGGGGCCGGCTTCCGGCAGGCCGCCTTCCAGCCTGGCGCTCACCCTGAAAGCTTCGGTCTTCACGAACTCCGCCGTGTAATCGGCCTTTATCACTCCGTCCTTAAGCAGGCAGACCCGGTCCAGAATTCCGCCCATCTCGCCCATGCGGTGGTTCGAAACTATGATGGACTTGCCGCCTTCGGCCAGCTCGCTGATGAGGCCGCTTAGGATATGGTCGCGCACCAGGTAATCCAGCCCCGAGGTAGGCTCGTCCAGCAGAAGCAGCGCGGGGTTGTGGGCCACCGCCGCTATCCACGCCAGCTTCGCTATGCCGCCCTTGCTAAGCCTGCCGGTCTTGGCGGCCAGGTCCAGCTCCAGTTTCCTGCACAGCTCTTCGGCCTTGCCCATGTTCCAGAGGGGGAAGAAGGCGGCGCGGAATTCCAGGACCTCGCGCACGGTCATGAAAGGGTGGAAGGCCGGCTTCTCGGGAACGTAGCCGATAAGGCCGCGCAGTTTTCCGCTGCCGTCGGGCTTGAGCCCCAGGATCTCCACCCCTCCGGAATCCGCGGCCGTCAGGTCCAGCAAAATGTTGAAAAGGGTGGTCTTGCCAGTGCCGTTGCGGCCGAGGATGCCGATCACCTCGCCGGGAGCGCAGGAGAGGGAGAGGCCTTTCAAGACCTCGCGGCGGCCGAAAGCTTTGCGCAAATCTTTAATTTCAAGGATATTCTTGTTCATAATATCTTCCTCTTAAGCTCCGCTATCATCGCTTCCAGTTCCTTCCAGGTGAAGCCGCCTTCCAGGGCGCCCTTTATGGCGGCCTCCAGGGATTCATGCACCATCTTGGCCGTGTTCCCGGCAACCGCCTCGGCGCGGAGGGAGATAACGTTCTCCTGCCCGCGGCTGCTTTCGAAAAAACCTTCGGCCGTCAGTTCCCGGTAGGCCCGCGCCACGGTGTTCGGGTTCACTTTCAGATCGGAGGCCAGCTTCCTTATAGAAGGCGCCGTGTCGCCCGGCTTCAGCAGGCCTTTCTTCACCAGGCCTTTGAAGCCCAGCTTGATCTGGTCGAAGATGGGGACCTGCGAACTTTGATTGAGGTTTATCATAACTGTACCACCATGCTAGTACAGCGATAGTTTAGCAGGCGTTCCGGGTTTTGTCAAGGGGGCCCGGCCGATTTGACTTTACCGGGGAAGGAACTTATAATCGGGGGAGGGAAGGGGGTAGCATGAAAAAATTCAAATTGCAGAAATCGATAATTATCGACGCGCCGAGGGAAATTGTGTGGGAAGTCCTGACGAGGAACGAATATTTCGCGGAGTGGTCCAGCGTCTTCGCCGAGGGCCCCAAGCTGCGGGCCGAATGGGACGTGGGCGGGACCGTCTACTACCTGGACAAGGACAATAACGGCCTGATGGGCAAGGTGACGCAGCTGGAGCCGGGCAAGCTGCTGACCGTGGAATACGAGGGGGAAGTGTTCGACCACACGGAGGACCCTGCGGCGCTGAAGCAGCGCGTCGACTGGAAGGGCTGCATGGAGACCTACATGCTTATGGAGAAAAAAGGGAAGACGGTCTTCGACCTGGAATGCGAGCTTCCCACCAAAGATCTGCGCGACGAATTCGAAAAGACCTGGGACAAGGCCCTTATCATCATCAAGGGACTTGCCGAGAAACAGAAGGCCGGGGTGGAATGGTGACCCGCTTATGAAAATGGTAATTACAAGCCGCAAGAAAGGCATAGGCCCCGCCGCCATGGTGGCCGTAGTGACCGGCTCGGGGCGCGGGATAGGACTGGAGACCGCGCGCCGGCTGGGCGTGCTGCATTACCGCGTGATAGTCACCAGCCCCGAGCCCGCCCAGGGCAAGGACGCGGCCTCGAAACTGGCGCGCGAGGGCCTTAACGTCGTCTACCACCCGCTCGACGTGGCCAGCGACGCCTCCGTCAAAGCGCTGCGGGATTTCCTGTTCGATAAATTCCGGCGGGTGGACGTGCTGGTGAACAACGCCGGGGTCATGTTCGAAGCCGGGAGGAGCAAGGTGGAAGGCGTCATCGCCCGCCGCCTGGCGAAGCTCCCCCGCAAGGATTTCGGCGAAGGCCCGCGCCTGCTGGACGTAGATCCGGAACTGGTGCGGGCGGTCGTGGAGATAAACACCCTGGGCGCGCTGCGGATGTGCCAGGCCTTCATGCCGAACATGCTGCGCCTGGGCTACGGCAGAGTGGTGAACGTCTCGTCGTCGCTGGGCCAGCTGAGCGGCATGACCGACGCCAACAGGGTCCCGGCCTACCAGCTTTCGAAAACGGCTCTGAACGCCGTCACCTGCATGGCGGCCGACGACGCCCGCGGCGAGAACGTGCTGGTGAATTCGGCCTGCCCCGGCTGGAGCCGCACCGACATAGGCGGCCCCGAGGCCCCGCAGTCGGCGGCCGAAGGTGCGGAAACGGTGGCGTGGCTGGCCACCCTGCCCGAAGGCGGCCCGACGGGCGGCTTCTTCAGGAATAAGCGGCGGATAACCTGGTAGCGTTTTAGGGGCGGTAGAGGAGTATGCCCGAGGCTATGGCGTCCGCCATCTTCTCCTGGCCGGCTTCGGATCTGATGAAGGCCGCGTCGCGCTTGTTGGTGAGCACGGCCATTTCTATGGTGAGGGTGGGGATCTTCGAGAAAATAGAGAAGGTGAGCGCGCCCTGCGACTCTCCGACCAAAGTGCGCGAGTCGCCTTTCACGCCGAGGTCGGCCAGGCTGCCGGCCAGCCCGGCCTTCATGCTTCTTTCCATGGCCTGGGCGAACACAAGGCTGTCTGTGATCACCTGGCTGGACGGGCCTTTGAAGCCGTTGTCGGGGTCGTCCTTGTATTCGAAAGTTCCCTCGCGGTCCGGGTAGTATAGGGCGAAGCCGCTGCCCGGCGTGCTTTCGCAGTGCAGGTGCACGGCCAGCACGGCCGCGTTGCAGATCAGCCCGCGGTCCTTGTTCTCCACGGACTGCGTCTCCGAATGCCGGGTCATAATAACTTCGAAACCTTTTTCCTTCAGTATCCTTTCAAGCCTTACCGAGACCTGCCAGTTTATGCGGGCCTCGTTGGTCCCGTTCACCATGTCGGTTCCGGCGCTGAAAGAATTTGGGTGGCCCGGGTCCACGCAGATAAGCGGAAGGGCTCTTTCGGGGGAAGGGGTAGCGGGGGCGTCGGGGCCGGAGGCGCTTTTTACTCCGGAGACGGACGCGGGCAATTCGTCCCAGCCGGCCGTCGCGGGCAGCGGAAAGCCCCAGGCAAGGGCGGCCGTTATAAGCAGTGCAAGGTGGTTCATATTCCTTGTTAAAGTTTACCAGCCGCAGAAAGATTGTCAAGGGCCGAAAGTACTTACCCCTTGACAAGTCAAGGTCCGTGCAGTATACTCCTATTGTAGTCTTGTTCTTTTTAAAGCGCGTCGGCGGTGTAGTCGAGATGGTCTCGGTCGTGCGGTCGAGCTGGTCTCGGCAGTGCGGTCCGGCCGCGGGGCTCCGCCCCCGGTCCACGACGCGGTTTCTCTCCCCGGTTCGCGGCCAGCGTTGGCGCGGTTGCGGTGCGGTGTTCGGCGGCGGCGCGTTCCACGGGGTGTTCTCCGGTCCGTCTCCCGCCCTTTCGGGCGGCGCGGTTGCCGGGGTCCTGGTTCGGCGGCCCGCCTTCGGCGGTCCTGCTCCCGGGTGGGTGTTCCGGCCTTCGGTCTTCGGCGCTAATGCGCCTCGGTTCCCGGCTCGCCCCTGACGTGGTCTGCAGTCTCGGTCCCAAGTACCCTGGCCCGTGTGCCAATTGAAGAGCCTCCGTCCGCGGGGGCTCTCAATTTTTATCCTTCATAGCCAATAGGGCCTATGAAACCTCTGGGCCTTAAAATATCGGCCCACTGGGACCTAAGCCCGATGTGGGAGAGCTATGTTTACGCTATCCTATAACCATAGCGGGACGGTCAGGGAGGATAGTAATGAAAAAATCAGCGACGCTGTTCACTTTGGTCTTCACCTTCGGTTTAGGTTTCTCCAACGCCCAGCAGGGCCCCCAGCAGCACAACAATAACAACAACGTAAATCCCGCCCAGGTCATCGGCGCTTTCGCCGACCTGATCAACGCCGCCAACGGCAACGGCCACAACAACGGCTGGAACAACCAGCCCCAGCATCCCGGCCAGAACGGCCACAACGATCACAACAACGGCGGCTATCCCGGCCCCCAGCCCGGCTACCCCGGCAACAACAACAATCACCCCGGCCCTTTCCCCAACGTGCCGCAGCCCACTCCCTGGCACCCCCAGAATCCCGGCCCCGGTTTCCCGCAGGGCCAGTTCCAGAAGCTGAACAGCATCGGCAGCTATTCCACTTCCTCGGACGCCGAAGCCGCCAAGAACGAAGCCGTCCGCGCGCTGGGCGAACTCCGCATCCCGGTGATGGAAGCCCGCGTGGAATACAATGCCGGCTACCGCTTCGTGATAACCTATAACTACCGCGAACCCCTCAACATCACCAAGTACCAGGGCGGTTCCTACTCCACCTCCTCCGACGCCAGGAACGCCGCCAACCAGACCGTGGCCGCGCTTAAGGCCAAGGGCGGGAAAGTAGTGCTCGAGACCCCCGTGTTCTACAACGCCGGCTATACCTATATAGTCGGTTATATGAACCTCTACTACGGCACGGACCCCGAAGACCAGCTTCAGAAGTTCAACAGCGTGGGCAGCTACTCCACCAGCAGCGAAGCCTCGGCCGCCAAAGACGTGGCCGTGAACGTGCTGAAAGAGTTCAATATCACCGTGATGGAAGCCCGCACCGAATACAATGCCGGCTACCGCTTCGTGATCACCTACTCGTGCAGCGAGACCATGCCCGTCGAGCAGTACCGCGGCGGCAGCTACTCCACTTCCTCGGCCGCCCGCGACGCCGCCAACCAGACCGCGGCCACCCTCAAAGCCCGCGGCAAAGTAGTGGTAGAGACCCCGGTGTTCTACAATGCCGGCTACACCTACATAGTGGCTTACGTCACCATCAACCAGGGCAACCACCAGACCGACCAGCTCCAGACCCTCAACAGCGTCGGCGCCTACTCCACTTCCTCCGAAGCTGAAGCCGCCAAGGTCGCCGCCATCAACGCGCTGGGCGAACTGCGCCGCACCGTGCTGGAAGCCCGCGTGGAATACAACGCCGGCTACCGCTTCGTCATCACCTACAACGCCCGTCAGGCGCTGAGCGTCGAGAAGTACAACGGCGGCTCCTACTCCACTTCCTCCGACGCCCGCCGCGGCGCCGACCAGACCGTGGCCGCGATGCGCGCCCAGGGGAACATAGTGGTGCTCGAGACCCCGGTGTTCTACAACGCCGGCTACACCTACACCGTCAGCTACGTCACCCGCGGCCAGTGGTAAAAGCGTTTTAAAATAAAAAGCGGGCGAGGCTTAAAACCTCGCCCGCTTTTTTTATTGGGGGGGCTATTCTTTGATTATGCCGAACTGGTCGATGACGTAAGGCCGGGCATTGTTCGAGCTCTGGTTTATTTCGTAGGACACCGCGGTCAGTTTTGCGCCGTCGATGGTGACGGCGGTGAAGTTCTGGATCTGGCCGCGCACGCTCCTGCCCCAGCTCCCCTCGGGGCCGTAAGCGGCGGCGTGGTTCTCTTCCGCATGTTCGAAAAGCCGGTAAAAGTCCGGGCGCAGCTTTTTATTCCTGTAGTAAGTCTTCGGGCCCGCCGTAGCGGGGATCAGGTAGATAGTTCCTTTCGGATCCACTTCATAATCTATCTTTTCCCCGTTCAATACTTCGGCCCGCTTGAACGGGGCCGCGGCCGTGCCGTCTTCTTTGATCGGCCTCGTGCGCGCGTAAATATGGTCGTGCCCCTGCAGGACCAGGTCCACGCCCAGTTTCTCGAGCATTGGCGCCACCCGGGTCCTTACGCCCCGCCAGCCGTTTATATCGGTGTCCGTGGCGTGGCTGGAGGTGGTATACGGGCCCTTATGCATCAAGACTATCAGCCATTTGGCGCCCCGGGCCCTTGCCGCGGCGGCGTCGGCTTTCAGCCATTTGGCCTGGGCTCTGCTGAAGTCGGCGTAGGTCAAGGAAGTCTCGTTGGTATTGAGGACGATGAAATGCGCGTTGACGTAGTCCACCGAGTAGTAAGCGCCGGTGTAGGTGCGCGAGCCGGGAGGCGTCTTCAGGTCGAAATGCTCGATGAAGGAGTTCCTCTGCAGCTCATGGTTGCCCGCGGCGGGGAGGATGGTCGTGTTCATCAGGCTGCCCTGCGCGTGCCCCAGCAGCCAGCCCCACTGTTTCTCGCTGCTGCCGTTATCTACGATATCCCCGTTGACAGCCAGGAAACCGGCGTCGGGGACCGTGGCGAAAGCCTTGGCGATGGTCGCGGAGGAAAGGATGGATTCCTCCTCGTTGGCGGCCTGCGTGTCGGTCAGGTCGATGAAGGTGAAAGCGCCGGAGGGGGGAGCCGTGCGGAAAGTCCCGTCGCCGCTCCAGAGGCCGAGCTTTGCGTCCCCGACGCGGAAATAATACGCCGTGCCGGGTTTCAGCCCGGAGGCTTCCGCCTTATGCACGGTTTCGCGGGGGAAACTAACGGGGTGCGTGGAAGCGGAGCGCGTTCCGGTGAAAGTCAGGGCTTTGCTGAAATCCGGCGCGGCTTTGGTCTTCTCCACCACCTGCAAATCGCTGCCGTCCGAGGCCGGGGCGGTATACCAGGTGAAGCCTTTAGCCGTTTCGGCGTCCCCGTAAAAAGTTGCGGTCACTTTGCTGACCGCGTCCGCGGCAGCCCCGCTTTGCGCGCTAAGCGGCGAAAGCAGCGCCAAAGCCAAAAGAACCGAATACCCAGCTTTTCTATGAAGTTTCATAATTGAATTATAACAAAGGGGATAGTGAAAGGGGGACAGGCTACTTTTCCGGTATAGGCCTAAAGGCGGAAAATAGCGGTACCAATGGCCCCTGTGCTTCCGGCGCGCGCGGGGTAAACTATATTCGTGAGATCACTTAAACCACTTTTCAGCGGCGGCCTGGCGGCTTCTTTATTGGCCGCTTTATTTATTGGCCCCGCTAAAGCCGCGGATCTTAATTTCGACAGTTCCAACGCCGGGCTCTCCCTCTCGGAAACCGTGCAGTCTTTCGGCGTCCTCAACGCGGACCGGCTCCAGCCCGTCCCCGTGGCGGCCCCCGCCGGCGCGCGCACCTACGATTTCAAACTGCTTTATAAAGACCTGGGCTACCCGTCCCCCGACTATTTCGGCTCCAACGAGACCGAGGTGATGGACCTGGATTCCTATACCAGCAAGCAGGACTCTTTCTACGAAGAGATAAACGGCTACCTGCGCTTCTTCCCGGCGCCCTACACCTGGTACGGCACCGGCCCTGACGACGCCAAACTTATAGTTAAGAATATAGACAAAGTTTTCACCAGGGTTCCGGCCCTGCCCGCCGACCTTATGCTGTTCCGCGGCCTGGACCTGAAATTCCGCGCCAGCAAGCCTTACGCCATAGGCGAAGAATTCATCGACAAAGGCTATGTCTCCACTTCGGTCTCTTTTAAAGTCGCGCGCTATTTCGCCATAGAGATAAACGACAACGAAACCACCGCTTCCCGCAAAGCGGTCTTCACTTTATACCTCGACCGCCCCGGCGAGAAGGGGATACTGATAGACCAGGGCGAAGACGAAGTGATCCTGAAGCACGGAAGGAAGTTCAAAGTGATGGCGAAGAAAGATAACGTGACGAAGTACGACCTCTACCTGGTGCAGGCCTGCTCGAGCGCCTGCTCCGCCGCGCTGCCCGCGGACGTGAGCGATTTTTGGACGAATTTCAGCGTGCAGGATTAGCCGCGTCCCGCGGAATTCCCTTAAAACAAACTATCCGTTTTCTTTTCCTCCGACGTGAAAAGGGGGAAATAAAAATATTTAAAGATTACCCCTTGACAAGTCAAGGTCTGTGCATTATACTCGTATTGTAGTCTTGTTCTTTTCAAAGCGCGTCGGCGGTGTAGGCGGGATGATCTCGGTGGTGTGCGGTCGAGCTGGTCTCGGCGGTGCGGTTTCGGCCCGCGGGGTTCTGCCCCCGGCCCACGACGCGGTTGCTCCCCGGTTCGCGGCCAGCGTTCGGCTTGGCGTCTTGCGGCGTCGGCGTTTCTTCGGTGCAGCTGGCAGTGCGTTCTGCGGGGTGTTCCCGGTCCGTCTCCCGCCCTTTAGGGCGGCGCGGTTTCCGGGTCCCTGGTTCGGCGGTCCGCCCCCTTCGGCGGTTAGCCTCCGGGTGAGTGTGGTCCGGCTCCCGGCCGCGGCGTTAAAGGCGCCCCCTGGTTCCCCGGCTCGCTCCTGATGCGGTCGCAGTTGCGGTCACCATGTACCCTGGCCCGTGTGCCAATTGAAGAGCCCCCGTCCGCGGGGGCTCTCAATTTTATCCGGCGTGACCGCTGGTTACTTGCCGGCTAAAGCCTGCTGCATAGCTACGGCAACGGCTACCGAGGCGCCTACCATGGGGTTATTGCCCATGCCGATCAGGCCCATCATTTCCACATGCGCCGGAACCGAAGAGGACCCCGCGAACTGCGCGTCGGAGTGCATCCGGCCCATGGTATCCGTCATCCCGTAGGAGGCGGGGCCCGCCCCCATGTTGTCGGGGTGCAGGGTGCGGCCCGTACCGCCGCCGCTGGCTACGGAGAAGTATTTCTTGCCCTGCTCCAGGCATTCTTTCTTGTACGTGCCGGCCACAGGGTGCTGGAACCGGGTGGGATTGGTGGAGTTGCCGGTGATGGAAACGTCCACGCCCTCATGATGGTTGATGGCCACGCCTTCGCGCACGTCGTCGGCGCCGTAGCAGCGCACTTTGCCGCGGTCCCCCGTGGAATATACGGTTTCCTTGACGATGTTGAGCTTGCTCGTGAAGTAGTCGAACTTGGTCTGCACGTAGGTGAAGCCGTTGATGCGGGAGATGATCATGGCGGCGTCTTTCCCGAGGCCGTTGAGGATCACCTTCAGCGGCTTGCGGCGCACGCGGTTGGCCGACTTGGCCAGGCCGATGGCCCCTTCGGCGGCGGCGAACGATTCGTGGCCGGCGAGGAAGGCGAAGCACGCGGTCTCCTCTTTGAGCAGCATCGAGGCCAGGTTGCCGTGGCCGATGCCTACTTTGCGGTCATCCGCCACCGAGCCGGGGATGCAGAAAGCCTGCAGGCCTTCGCCCAGCGTCACCGCGATGTCGGCGGCGCCGGTCTGGCCTTTCTTCACGGCGATGGCCGCGCCCAGGATGTAGGCCCAGCAGGCGTTCTCGAAGCAGATCGGCTGAATGCCTTTTACGATGTCGTAGACATTGACGCCTTTGTCTTCGCAGAGCTTCCTGGCTTCTTCCAGGGTCTTCATGCCGTACTTCTCGAGCACGGGGGTGATCTGTCCTATCCTTCTGTCGTAGCTTTCAAAAAGTGCCATGTTGTTTTCCTTATTTATTCGTGCCTGGGATCGATGTAGGTTTTCGCTTCCGCGAAGCGCCCGTAAGTGCCTGTGGCTTTTTTAAGGGCCTCGCCCGCTTCCACGCCCTTCTTTATGGAATCCATCATCTTGCCCAGGCTGATGAACTCGTAGCCGATGATCTCTTTGTTCTCGTCGAGGGCGAGCCGGTTGACATAGCCTTCCGCCATCTCGAGGTACCTCGGCCCCTTCTTCACCGTGCTGTACATGGTGGCGCTCACGCTGCGCAGGCCTTTGCCCAGGTCCTCCAGGCCGGCGCCGATGGGCAGGCCGCCCTCGGAGAACGCCGTCTGCGTGCGCCCGTAGACTATCTGCAGGAACAGTTCCCGCATGGCGGTATTGATGGCGTCGCAGACCAGGTCCGTGTTCAGGGCCTCGAGTATTGTCTTGCCGGTGAGGATCTCGGCGGCCATGGCGGCGGAATGCGTCATGCCGCTGCAGCCGATGGCCTCGACCAGGGCTTCCTGGATGACGCCTTCCTTCACGTTGAGCGTAAGTTTGCAGGCGCCCTGCTGGGGGGCGCACCAGCCTACCCCGTGGGTAAGGCCGTTGATATCTTTGATCTCTTTGGACTGCGTCCACTTGCCCTCCTGCGGGATGGGGGCGGGGCCGTGGTTAGGGCCCTTGGCGACACAGGTCATTTGTTCCACTTCATGCGAATAGATCATTCAGAACTCCTTTCCGACCCGCCATAAAATATGAAATAACCGGCGGGATTATTCCTAAATGATACATAATCTCGCGCTCGCCCGTAAATCCTGACGCCCATCTCCCGACGTGAAAAGGGGGAAAATAGAATATTTTAAGATTACCCCTTGACAAGTCAAGGTCTGTGCGTTATACTCCTATTGTAGTCTTGTTCTTTTCAAAGCGCGTCGGCGGTGTAGGCGAGATGATCTCGGTCGTGCGGTTTCGGCTGCGGGGCTCGGCCCCCCGGCCCACGGCGCGGTTTCCCCCGGTTCGCGGCCAGCGTTTTCAGCTTGGCGTCTTGCGGCGTCGGCGTTTCTTCGGTGATTGCTGGGCGCGCGTTCCGCGGGTGTTCCCGGTCCGTCTCCCACCCTTTAGGGTGGCGCGGTTTCCGGGTCCCTGGTTCGGCGGTCCGCCCTGTCGGCGGTTAGCCTCCGGGTGAGTGTGGTCCGGCTCCTGGCCGCGGCGTTAAATGCGCCCCCTGGTTCCCCGGCTCGCTCCTGATGCGGTCGCAGTTGCGGTCACCATGTACCCTGGCCCGTGTGCCAATTGAAGAGCCCCCGTCCGCGGGGGCTCTCAATTTTACAGGGGAAAAACCGTTCTTCAGCGGATAATGAACTGCTGGCCGTAAGGGTTAATGGTTACCGTCCCGGAGAAATCCAGGTTCCCGGCGGCGTGTATCGCCAGCATCGCGTCGGCGCGGCCTATGGATTCGGCCCATTCCTCGCGGGTCCCGGGGTCGCTGGCATAAGCGAGCGTCGCCTTGCGTATCTTCAGGAACTCACCCAGCCAGATCTTCTCGTCCCCGCCGTCCGCCGGCGCTTTGGCGGCTTTCGAAGCCCGCTCTATCATAGCCGGGAGACCGTCCGGGTCATCGCCCAGGCCGTGTTGTATGCTGGCCTCGTAAAGCGCTATCCGTGAAAAATCTTTTTGAAGGCCCAGCCGCCCGGCGGCTTCAAGCGCGGGCAGGTAGTAGAGCTCGTCCGAAACGGCGTCCTGCATACCGCAGAAAACGGGGTCTTTGGCCGCCTGCTTCCAGGCCGCAGTGAAGCCTTCCAGCCCTTTGGTGGAAGCGCTGGCGAGCCTGGCCAGCTCCCTGAGGCGGGGGAGAAATTTCGCCAGGCCATTGCCGGGCTTCAGCTTCGCATAGCGTTCCACCACCATCAGCATATCCCCGCAGCCGGAGCAGAACCCCGCGCGCCCGGCCGTATAACCGCGCCCATCGTGCAGGTCCTCTATATAGGAGTACTGCAAAACAAGCGTCGAGTTCTCGAAAACGCTGATAAGCATGTCCGCGCGCTTCTTCTGTGCCGCGCTAAGCGCAGGCTGCGCTGCCGCCGGCGCTATGACGACTGGCTTAGCGGCCTCAGGCGCCTTGGCGCTGTCGGCAATAGCGGTGATCTGCTCCAAAGCCTGCCCGCGCGCCGGCCCCGCCGCCAGCGCCAGCAAAATAGATATTCGAAAATAGAAACGGATGTCCTTCATGTTTGAATTTAATTTTATCATATTGCGCCAAAATCCCCGTCAGGGAGCTCTCTATTATATACCCCCTAAAAGGGGATGGCGATGCAGCAAGTAATGGCCCTGGTGTAGGCGGTGAAGGCTTCCTAAGGAGTAAAGTTCGGGCAGATAATATAAGGCGGTGCTTCTTTTACTCTTTGAGTGACTGAATTAAGCTTTGTCGCAGGATATAGTTTTTAATTAAATTCCTATTGGGATTGTTCTTTTTGAAATGTGAGACAGTATCGAGGAAATTATTCTCAATGACCGTTTTTGGCTGAGTGAAAGCGGCATTGTATTTAATAATGTTGTTTTTTAGTATCGTTTCAAAAAAAGTCCTGATGGTGTTGGTTTCCGGCGGTCTTTCTGCGGCATCGGGCATTTTGGGATCACTGAAAAAATAGAATTGGTTGCAATATTTTATCTCGATGGCCTCTTCTTCTTTCAACTTAACTTCTTCAATAAGCTTCTGACCAGCTCCCGGGAGAAAAACTTTGTATGTGTTTAGCCCCAGGACCGAGATATTCTTGAAAACCGGAAATAATATCCCGGAAATCTTTTTTGAGATCAAGACAGGGAACGTTTTTTGCTCCTGGCATTTCTGCAGGAAGGTGAATAATCCCGTATCCGGAAGTGTCCACTTTCCGTTTTGTATAAGGCAGGAAACCGGGATTCCCTCGAAATCTCCGGCAATTATAAACGGCTCAATAGAAACGATGCGTGCCTGCACCAAGTAAGGGCTAATAACATTGAACATTAATCTTTGGGTTTCAGCTGAGTTGATGTTCTCCGAAATATATTTTTCTGCGTTGATCTTTTTATTAAGCAGATTATCCAGCTCTGGGCCGACGCAGTCTTTGAGTTTAAATGCTTTTCTCTTTGTAATCAGCGGGACAAATTCCGGATCCGTGCGAAGGTTCCCTGGCCCTGTCTCGCAAAGAAGATATTCCAGTTCATCCTCAACCAGAGTTAATCTTTTCGCCAGGATGTTATCTATTCGGTACTCAAAATATGCGCGAAACTCGGCCCCAGACAGTGTGTGTATGGGCAATGACTCTAGTTTCTCCATCGCGGCTGCGACTAGTTTCTTCATAATTGAGGTAAAGGCTTATAATATTATAAGTCTTTATGTGGCTAGTTACCATTTCTGATGTACCTATAATATTATAGGCACATCATAGAAAACCAAAGGGATCAGCGACCTGTGCTGCTTATAGTTGCTTTTTTGAGCTATCCTAGCGAGGTCTTTATAATATTATAAAGGCCTCGGTAGGATATAAAAAATAGGGTTACTGTCTACTATTGACAAACGTTCACGTATCGTGTACACTATAGAATAATGAACACTATCCTGATAAACGGCATACTGCTATGAATACTAACGGCACCAATAATACACCGGAAGACCGCGTGCTGGATACCGCACTGGAAGTCTTGGCGCGCACGGCCGGGTTACATGTGGAAAAAGAGCACACTTGCTTTGTTGGTGAGCGGAATCGCATCTATGATGCTACTGTAATTTTTACCCAGGAACAAAAACAATACCGGTATGCTGTTGAAATCAAGGCAATTGACCGGATAGCCGGCCTAGGGCTTGTCAAAGCCCAGATGGAACAATGCCCGCTCCCTTGGTTGCTGGCGGCCCCATACATTACCGCTGAAATGGCTGAACAGTGTCGGACCATGGGAATACAATTCATAGACACTGTCGGGAACGCGTATTTAAAGGCTGCGGGGTTGTATATCTTCGTTACCGGTCACAAACGCGATCTGAAAGATGTGCCGGCCGCCAAATACCGCGCGACCACCGCCACGGGGATGCGGGTGGTTTTCGCCCTGTTGTGCAAACCGGAACTGCTGAACGCCCCATACAGGGATATAGCCGCGGCGGCCGGGGTCGCTTTGGGGACTGTGGGCTGGGTCCTTTTTGCCCTGCAGGACAGGGGGCATCTGCTGATAGATAAGCGCAAGGGCCGCCAATTTGTGGATGCCAGGCGGGTTATTGAGGAGTGGGTGATAAATTACCCGGTAAAACTCAAGCCGAGGCTGGGGGCGCGGAGATTTCGCGCACCCATAGCCGACTGGTGGAAAAATATCCAGCTTGAAAAATACGCGGGCCGGTTTGGCGGGGAAGTTGCCGGAGATATCCTCACAAAGCACAGAAACCCGGGAGAAGTACTCATCTACTTGCCCGGTGACCCGGACAGGCTGATCATGGACAACCACCTGAAGGCAGACCCCAAAGGTGAAGTGGAAATACTTCAGCAGTTCTGGCATTTTGACCTGGGAAACAACGAAAACCGGATAGTTCCGCCGCTGCTTGTTTATGCTGATCTGATGGCCACGCAAGACACCCGCAACCATGAGGTCGCAAAAATGGTTTATGAGCGGTACATAATCAATGCTTAGCGTTAAACCTGAAATCCCAATAGACCCCAATGTGCTGGCTGTGCTTGAACATGTGCATTTGGCCGCCAAAGCACTGGGGATAGAATATTTGATGATCGGCGCCAGAGCAATAGACATTCAACTGCATAATGTACATGGTCTGCCTACGTTCAATCCCACTAACGATACCGATTTCGCCGTTGCGCTCGAGAATTGGAAACAATTCGAAGCGCTCAAAAACACTTTAATAAAGACCGGGGATTTTACCCCTGACAGACTTAATACTCACCGGTTGGATTATCTGGGAACTTCCCCTGTGGACCTGGTCCCTTTCGGCGGGCTGGAGGAACCGCCAGGCGCAATTGCCTGGCCCGCGGATCCCTCAGTGGTGATGACGGTGCGGGGCTTTTCGGAAATAAACTCAGCCGCGGAAAAAATAGCTATCCCCGGCCATAGCGTTATCCTGCGCGCGGCTTCGCTGCCCGGGCTAGCAGTGCTGAAATTATTTGCCTGGAATGACCGTCGGGAAACAAGAGACGCTTGGAACATCGCCGCATTGCTGCAAAATTACCATGCGATTATAGGAGATACGCGGTTGTTCCTCGACGAAACGCTTCTTAGATCCGTAGCGTACGATACGGTCAGGGCCGGGGCCGCCATTTTAGGGAAAGATGCCGCGGGGATCCTTCGCCAATCAACGCTAAGCGCAGCCCAGGGCATCCTTTTAGGGAATAAACGCAATAATTTGATTGCGCAGACCGCTTCAGGTTTGAGTGCTGTTGACCAAGATGACAGGCTTTCGACCGCGGAAGGACTTTTAACAGCCTTCCAAGCAGGCTTTTTAAAATAAACGATTCATGGCGGAAAAGGCCTTAAAGAGGTAGAATTTTTAAACGGGTTAGCGACGGATCTATACAACATGAACAAGATGGTTCTTCTAAAGAGGACCAGATAAATTTGGGAGACAGAATGCCTAGAACAGCAAAAGCAACTAGTAAGACAACCCAAGAGCCTTTTGAGACCCAACTGTGGCAATCCGCCGATAAGCTGCGCAAAAACATAGACGCCGCCGAATATAAGCACGTGGTCCTCGGGCTTATCTTCCTGAAGTACATCTCCGACGCCTTCGAAGTTCTCCACGCCAAGTTCAAGGCCGGCAAAGGCGAATACGCCGGCGCCACCGCAGAAGACCCCAACGAATACCTGGCCGAAAAAGTCTTCTTCGTCCCGCCTATAGCCCGCTGGCACCGCATTTCCGATAACGCCAAGAAAACCGAGATCCTGCTGGAGAACGGCAAAAAAGTGGACATTGGCGGCTACGTGGATGAAGCCATGGAAGCCATAGAGCGGCAGAACCCGTCGCTTAAAGGCGTGCTCTCCAAAGTTTACGCCCGGCATAACCTGGACCGCGCCAGCCTGGGCGGCCTTATAGACATTATCGGCACCATAGCCCTTGGCACCGAAGAAGCCAAAAGCAAAGACACCCTCGGCCGGGTGTACGAATATTTCCTGGGGCAGTTCGCGCTGGCCGAAGGCAAGAAGGGCGGCCAGTTCTACACCCCCGGCAGCGTGGTAAAACTGCTGGTGGAAATGCTCGAACCCTACGAAGGCCGCGTGTTCGACCCGTGCTGCGGCTCGGGCGGCATGTTTGTGCAGAGCGAAAAATTCATAGAGGCGCACGCCGACCACTACAAAAAGAAAGGCGGCAAATTAACGCTCAACCCCAAAGACCAGATCTCCATTTACGGCCAGGAGAGCAACCAGACCACCTGGCGCCTGGCCAAAATGAACCTGGCCATACGCGGCATAGACAGCAGCAACATAAGGTGGAACAACGAAGGCTCCTTCCTTAACGACGCGCACAAAGACGTTAAGGCGGATTACATAATAGCCAACCCGCCGTTCAACGATTCCGACTGGTCCGGCGACCTGCTTAAAGACGACGCCCGCTGGAAGTACGGCGCGCCGCCGGCCGGCAACGCCAACTACGCCTGGATACAGCACTTCATTTACCACCTCAGCCCCAAAGGCAAAGCCGGCTTTGTGCTGGCCAAGGGCTCGCTGACCAGCAAAACCAACAGCGAGGGGGAAATACGCAAGGCCATAATAGAAGCGGGCATGCTGGACTGCATAGTAAACCTGCCGCCCAAGCTGTTCTTGAACACGCAGATTCCCGCGTGCCTGTGGTTCCTATCGCGCCGCAAGGAAGGGCGGATGGACAAGGTGCTGTTTATAGACGCCCGCAACCTGGGCCACCTTATAAACCGCCGCACCAAGGAGTTTACCGACGAGGACATAGCCAAAGTGACCGACACCTACCGCCACTGGCAGAACAAAACCGACGGTTACGCCGACGTGCCCGGCTTCTGCAAGTCCGTGGACCTAAAGGAAATCCGCGAGAAAGATTACGTGCTCACCCCCGGCCGCTACATAGGCCTGCCCGACGAAGAAGACGACTTCGACTTCGCCGAGCTGTTCCCCAAATTGAAGGCTGAGCTGGAAGAGCAGATGAAAGAAGAAGTCCGCCTGAACGCGCTCATACGCGAAAACCTAGCGAAGGTGAAGACGAAATGAGGATATGCTGAGAGCTTAGCATAAACAATGTGAACTACGACTTACACAGACTTGGTTGGCATAGCTTTCAAGAATTATGCCTGACTATTGCTAAAGAGATTTTAGGGCAAACCGTAGAGTCATATCTTGATTCTGCTGATGGCGGTAGGGATGGTGCGTTTGTCGGAAAATGGAAACCCACCGGCAAAGAAATATTAAGTGGATCATTCGTAATTCAATGTAAATTTACAAGCAAAAGAGATGGAAATCTGAAAATATCGGATATTTCCGAGGAAATTGAAAAAGTAAAAAGCCTTGTTCAAAAAGGCTTCTGTGATTCTTACATTTTGATGACAAATGCTGGCGTTTCTGGTCCAATTTCGGCGCGGGTCAAAAAGTCTTTTGTGGATGTCGGCGTAAAACATGTTGTGATATTCGGTGGGACATGGATTTGCCAACAGATAATAGAAAATTGTCGATTACGCATGCTTGTCCCGCGGGTCTATGGCCTTGGTGATCTCAGCCAAATTCTCGATGATCGCGAATACAAACAAGCTCGTGCAATTCTTGAATCTTTGCGAGAAGATTTAGCTAAAGTGGTTATCACTGATGCATATAAGAAGTCTGCCGACGCGCTAGATAAACATAGTTTTGTTTTGCTAATCGGAGAGCCGGCAGCTGGAAAAACAACCATAGCCTCAATGTTGGCAATGTCCGCTTTGGATAAATGGCATGCGCCAATGATGAAGTTGTATAAGCCGGAACAAATTGGTGAGCATTGGAACCCTAATGAACCGTCTCAATTTTTCTGGGTCGACGATGCTTTTGGGATAACTCAGTATGAGGCAGCACACACGTATCAATGGAATCATTTATTGCCACAGTTGAATGCGATGATACGTAAAGGTTGCAAGATAGTGATGACATCGCGGGATTATATCTACAACAGCGCAAGAAAAGACTTAAAGGAAAGCGCATTCCCTCTTTTAAGCGAAAATCAGGTCGTTATTGATGTTCATAACCTGTCGCTTAAAGAAAAACGGCAAATATTGTATAACCACATCAAACTTGGGAAACAGCCACGGTCATTTCGAAGTGAGATTAAACCATACTTGGAAGGCATCGCGAACTTGCCAGGGTTTATTCCAGAGATAGCTAGGCGGTTGTCAGATCCGGTATTTACAAAGGATCTATGTATCCATCGACTTGCCTTAAACGAGTTTGTTGAAAACAAAGAGCGCTTTCTCCGTGATGTTATCGGCAATTTAGATAGCAATAGTAAAGCTGCGCTGGCATTGATTTATATACATGGCGACCGATTAGTGAGTCCAGTTAAGTTAACTTCAATAGAATCGGAAATGCTTTCCCGCCTAAAGAGTAATGCTGGAGGATGCCTTGAGGCATTAAAATCTCTGGACGGAAGCTTAGTACAGCACGTTTGTACAAAAGATGATGCCTATTGGCGGTTTAAGCATCCGACTATCGGCGACGCTTATGCGCAAATTCTCGCTGAAAATCCAGAGATGCTTAGCATTTATATTCACGGCAGCAGCCCGCAGAAGATTATTGGTCAAGTAACCTGTGGTGATGTGGAATATAAAAATGCAGTGATCATCCCGAAGGCTCTATTTGCCACGATGATTACCAAGCTTGACGCTTTCATACAGCGAGAATCGCATAAATCCGATGGACTGTCATTCTGGAGGGCAGAACGGAATCTTATGGATTTTCTCTCTAGGCGCTGTTCTAAAGAATTCCTCTCTGAATATTTAGCGCAACATTCCGATATTGTTGATCGAGCCGCTAAGCCAGGGCTAATGCTATCTGCGGTTTCTGAGGTCCCACTCGCGGCGCGGTTATATGAGTTTGGGTTATTTCCGGAAGACAAACGAGAGAAGTTTATTCAAACTGTCACTAACTATGCGCTCAACGGCGATGATATGGCTGCGTTAGGGGACAGTGATATTAGGAAGTTATTTAAAGATTCCGAATTTGATGTTTTGTGTGAGCGAGTCCTCAAAGAGGTCGTTCCTAGATTGGCGGATATCCGCGACAAATGGGAGGAAGAATTTGATTCCGGTTCTGCAGAAGATCACATGCAGCCCCTAATCAATTCTTTCGGGACACTAAAAGAATGCTTCAAGAATGATAAAACCGTGGTGGAATCTATTGAGCAGGAAATTGATTATGCAAATGATTGGATCTCTGACAAAACAGAAGAGGAAGCAGAAATAGAGCCGCGCGAGATAGGAGCTGTTGATTCTGTTGATGTCACGGAAGGGAAGAGGAGTGTTTTTGAGGATATTGATACTGAAGATTAGCGCAAACATGTTCGCTTTGCAAATTTGATAAGAGTGCATGCTTCAATGAAAAAAGGAAAATCCAACTGGAAAAATCAACGCTTCTCTGATTTTGTGGAGATAGCCCCGAAAGTTAGTCTGCAAAAAGGAGCAGGATATTCCTTTGTTGAAATGGCAGACCTTCGTGATGGCAACAAGTTCTGTGCCCCTGCCGCTGTGCGGGCGTATGACGGCGGCGGCACAAAGTTCCAAAATGGCGATACTTTGTTCGCCCGTATTACCCCCTGCCTGGAGAATGGGAAAATCTGCCAAGTGCGCGGGCTTGTTGGGGGAGGAGGTTTTGGGTCAACAGAATTTCATGTCTTTAGAGGCATAGAAGGTGTTTCTGATACGGATTTTGTTTATTACCTTTCTCGGTGGGCAGAGGTTCGAGAGTTTGCTGAAGCCAATTTTCATGGCACCTCTGGGCGCCAGCGTGTTCCCAAAGATGTTTTTGTATCCTTATTTTTAGATCTACCGCCGCTCTCAGAACAGTGTGCCATAGCAGCCGTCCTTTCCAGCCTAGACGACAAAATAGACCTACTCCACCGCCAAAGTAAAACCCTCGAATCCCTCGCCTCCGCCCTCTGGCGGAAAATGTTCATAGAAGAAGCAGCCCCAGAGTGGGAGGTGGGAATTTTGCGAGATTACATTGATGTTGTTGACAATAGAGGTAAAACGCCACCTTTTATTGAAACAAAAACGGACTATCCGATCATTGAAGTTAATGCTTTAACAGGTACATATCGGTTAATCAACTATGCTGTGATTAAAAAGTATGTAACGGGTGAAACTTATAATAATTGGTTTAGAGCTGGCCACCCTACAATTAACGATATTCTTATTTCTACGGTTGGCAGTATCGGTGAAATCTCGATGTTCCTTATCGATAAAGGCACTATCGCGCAAAATGTGGTTGCACTTCGTGCCACGAAGACATCTCCATTTTACTTATATCAATATCTGAAACATTTTCAAGATGATATTAAAGCCTACGACATCGGATCTGTGCAGCCAAGCATTAAGGTAACGCATTTTGTAAAAACGAAGTATATACAGCCGCCAAATGAAAAATTAAAAGCATTTGATGCTGTGATGCGCCCAGTAATTAATAAACTAGTCGCCAACCATACTCAAGCCCATACTGTCGCTAGTCTACGCGATGAGATTCTCCCAAAGCTGATGCACGGAGATGTGAGGGTTAAGGTGTGAAATATTTTACCTCCCAGCTTAGTAACCTTTTCTCGACTGGTGGCGGCGGTGTCCTCTTTGAGACGCATGTCTAAGCATCTTTTGTCGCGCTTATGTTGACAGGCGGCTTAAGTGATGGGGGCATAACGCAGATATGTTAGCGCAGAGAAGGGGATAAAAAGATGATAAGAAAAATTGAAAAGCTAGAAAATTTAGGAAGATTCTCTGCCATAGCACAAGAAAAAGATTTTTTGTATGGGGAACAGAATTGCAATATAATTTTCGGTTTCAATGGTTCAGGCAAAACGACACTGTCGAATGCTTTATCATTTTTTGCCGATAATTCATTTATAAGCGAAGATGAGAAGAAAGCAATCTTTGATGATGTAAAAAATAGTAGTTCCGCAACAGTTGAATTAAAATTACAAGATGGGAATGTGTGTAAATATCCAGCTAGCCAGCATAGTAAGAAAGTCTACGTGTTCAACAGCAACTTTATTACAACCCATGTTTTTGATGGCACAAAAGGGAAATTGAAAAAGTTCTCTAATGTTAACACGGAAATCAGAAATGAAACCGTAAGTAAAGCGAAAGAGCGAATTATTGCCTTAGAGAGTGAAAGGAACAAACTGGAACAATCTCAAGGCATTCTTGATGCGCGATTGAAATCCATAAATCAGGTAAATAGTTCTCATTTTAATAAAACACTTACTGATAAAGGAAAGAGACTAACACCCCCTGATCTGACGAACAAATCATTGCCCTCAGAGACCATAGATGCGCTGCATCAAAAACTTTCAGGGCTAGCGGCTGATTACGATTTGAGCAAAAAACAACAGGACCTGGCTGTTGATTTAAATACTCTCGGGCGGCTTGTATTTCAGCAGTATGACCTTGACTTAAATAAGGTAGGCGCGGCGCTGAACAAGAGCGTCCAACAGCTGTCAAAAGAAGTGTTAGAAGATAGAATAAATGAGGTAAAAAAATCTTTTACAGATACTACCGATAAGGAACGTGTAGAAAAGTGGTTTAGATTCGGTAAAAGCGTATTGGATTCGGCCAAACAACATGGAGGACAGACTAAATGTCCTATTTGTGATACAGATATTTCAGACAGCTTGGACGATATCTTAGGAAACTTTAATGGATATTTTGATAAAGGATATGAGGATTTCATCGTTGAATTAAAAAAATACCGAGAACAACTCCAAGGGGCTATTGATTTGCTTAGTCAGTGTGAAGCTAATGCCTGCAACTTTAAAGGGTTATGGGAGAAGTATAAAGCGCAACTAAACGGATCAGTATTTGTAAATTTTGATTTTAATGCCATAAAGGCAGAATTGGAAAAGATTCTAAGGGCTTGTGACTCCAAGTTGGCCAATATTCAGTTCTCATTCTCAATCCCCTTAGCTACGATAAAGGGCATTTCCGAAGCAACCATCGCTATAAGTAGATTTGACAATTTAAAAAACACTTGTCTAACGATTTTGAGTGCAAAGAAATTGGATCGGAGCAAAATCGAAGACGAAATTCGTGACACATATGGAAGGATAACTTTGGTGGAGTTCGACAAGGCGGATAAGGGTGGAAATCTTAATCGGTATAAGGAAAATAGAAAAAGAATAAACGCCATCGGCACGCTTGACGTTGCAAATGTGGACGGCTTATTGTTTTGCCAAAACCAGCTTAGAGAAGAGCTAAAAAAGTTAAAGGTAGAATCTAAAAGTATTTCCAAGTATTTAAAACTAATGGGAATAGATCATTTTATCGTAGATATAAACGAAGAAGTGCCAGATGAAAATATCATCATAAAATATAATTCTTCTGGAACGGATAAAAACAGGCTAAGAAATTGTCTAAGTGATGGGGAGAAGACGGCTTTGGCATTCTCATACTTTTTAAGCAAATTCGAGAATGAATGTGGAGAAGCAGGCAAATGTAAAGAATCCATCGTCGTCATAGATGATCCGATTTCAAGTTTAGACGAAAACAGGCTTTATAGTACCGCATATCTAATACGGGATAGTTTTAAGACGGTCAAGCAATTAATTGTGTTGAGCCATAACTTTTTGTTTCTAAAGTTCTTTAATTCTTCTTATGACGGGAAAATTAATTGTCTATTCATTAACAACAGTAAATTGTTCGACTTGCCGGAAGAACTTAAAAACTTCGAAAGCCCCTATTTTTATATGTTCAAAAACATAATTGCATTCTCTGATGGGGCAGACAACGATTACAATAACGCAAAGAAGTATTTGCCTAACTATATCCGCCGTGTGCTTGAGACGTTTTTGTCATTTAAATTCGCAAAGATTGTTGGCAAATCTGCGAGGCGAAGTCCTGGGCTAAGTGAGTTTGACAAGGATATAGATGGAACGACTCTGGCGGATTCATTAAAGCAAGATTTAAAAAATAAAATTGCTCGAATCGTAAAAATTACAGATCAACATTCTCATGGTAACGCACAATTGACAGAAGAGAATTTTTATATTTCTGAAGATGAACTAAAGAATTTATCAAAAGATGCTGTCGATATAATTGAGAAAATGGACAGTATTCATAAGTTAAGTGTTGTGGCTGTGCATAACTAGTGAGGACATCTGCTTGTTTAGCTTGATACACTATGCCCGCATTCACAGAATCTGAAATTGAAATCTTCTCACTCGACGAACTGAAGGGTTTGGGTTTTCCTATATTCCGGGGCCGGCTATTATGCCGGAGGGCATATTCACCGCGTAGCTGGCGGCTGGTCGATTGGCTCGGCTGAAGAGGGAGTGTTCCTATGACAGAAAAAGAATTGACGGATATCCTGAATAAATTGCGCGGTCTCCCGGCGGAAACCGAAGTGGTGGAGTTTAAAGAGGCAAAAACCGGGTACGACTTTGGGAAACTCGGGAAGTATTTTTCCGCGCTTAGCAATGAGGCAAATCTTAAAGGAAGGCCGCATGCCTGGCTGGTTTTTGGCGTGGAGAATAATCATCATAAGATCGTCGGCACAAATTTCCGGGCGTCGCGCAAAGACCTCGATAGCCTGAAAGGTGAAATAGCGGATAAAACCACAAACAGAATTACTTTTATTGAAATCCACGAGCTTGCCGCCCCGGAGGGGCGTGTTGTTTTGTTCCAGATCCCGTCTGCCCCAAGGGGATTGCCAATAGCTTTTGAAGGCCATTATTACGGCCGGGATGGCGAGTCGCTATCGCCCTTAAATATTGAGGAAATGGAGAGAATACGCGCCCAGGCCGGCATGGAGGACTGGAGCGCGGCTATAATTGATGGCGTGGCGGTGGCTGACCTTGATGAAAAGGCTATTGTTGTAGCCAGGGTGAACTATAAAAGCAAATTCCCGGATAAAGCTGCCGAAGTTGACACCTGGGATACCGTGACTTTCCTGAACAAGGCAAAGCTGTCAATCAAAGGCAAAATTACGCGCGCGGCCATGCTTCTGTTGGGCAAGGAGGAATCCGAACATTTTCTTACTCCCGCGGACCCTAAAATACGCTGGCTGCTTAAAGATTCCAAAGGCAACGACAAGGACTATTTGATTGTCGGCTGCCCACTGCTGCTTGCCGTAGATAAGGTTTACGCAAAAATACGCAATTCCAAATACCGCTATCTTAAGGACGGCACGTTGTTCCCCGAGGAGATTGACCAGTATGAACCGTTTACCATACGTGAGGCTCTGAACAATTGTATCGCGCACCAGGATTATGCCTTGGGAGGCCGCATCAACGTGGTGGAGATGGAAGATCAGTTAGTCTTTACCAATCTCGGGAGTTTTATTCCAGGCGACATCGAGAAAGTTGTGCGTGATAACGCCCCGGAAGAGCATTACCGCAACCGCTTCCTGGCCACAGCCATGTTTAACCTTAAAATGGTGGACACTGCCGGCGGCGGCATACGGAAGATGTTTAACTTTCAACGGCTCCGGTTTTTTCCGATGCCGGACTACGACCTCTCCGAAAGGAAAGTGCGGGTAACTATTACCGGCAAAGTTCTGGACATTGATTATGCCCGCCTTCTGGCGCGGAACGCAGCCCTTTCGCTTGAGGAGATAATACTTCTTGATAAAGTCCAGAAAAAACGCCGACTCTTAAGGGCTGAAGAGGTTTATCTTAAGGCCCGCAAACTGATAGAGGGCCGAAAACCCAATTATTACCTTTCAAAGGGAATGTCTCAAATTACTGGACAGAAGGCGGGCTATACCAAAAACAGGGCTTTTCATAAAAAGTATTACCTTGATTTGATTTTAAAGGCAATAGAGGAACACAAAAGTTTAACGCGAAAAGACATTAACGAGTTGCTTTGGAAAACACTTCCGGATTGGATGACTGATAAACAAAGGAAGTCAAAGATCAATAATCTAATCTCGGAACTGAGAATATCTGGAGCGATTAAAAATATAGGTTGCGATAAGGCCCCAAACTGGATTAAAAGCTAAAAGGTTTAATAGTAATTTAGTAGTAAAGTTAGTAGTAAAAATTAGCATTTGAATTGTGGGCTAGTGGCGTTTCGTGGAATTATATATATAAAACACATTATTTTTTCTGCAATTAATTAGAACCTAATTAGTAGTTCAATTAGAGTTCAGCAAAATTATGGCCGCATTTACCGAATCTGAAATTGAGATCTTCTCGCTCGATGAACTGAAGAGGCTTGGGTTTTCCTATATTCCCGGGCCGTCTATCGCTCCGGATGGGGAAACCCAGGAAGGTTTGTTCGCTGCCGAGCCGGCGCCAGCCTATGGGGCTCCGGGTAAGCGGGGGGATTACGGCGAAGTAGTGCTTAAAGACACGCTGGAAGAGGCCATCGCCCGGCTTAATCCGCAAGTACCTGCGCAGGCCAGGGCGGAGGCGCTAAAGGCCGTGCTCTCGGTTTACTCGCCGCAACTAATTGCCGCCAACGAGGCCTTCTACAAAATGCTTACGGAGGGTGTGCCTGTAACCGTGCGTAAAGACGGCGTAGACCGGGGCGAGCGCGTGTGGCTGGTGGACTTTCAGAACCCGCAGAACAACGTTTTCTTCGCCATCAACCAGTTCACCATAGTAGAGCGCAACCAGAACAAGCGGCCCGACATTATTCTGTACGTCAACGGCCTCCCGCTTGTTGTGGTGGAGCTCAAGAACCCGGCCGACGCCAACGCCACCGTAAGAAAAGCCTTCGACCAGATACAAACCTACAAGGCCGTTATCCCAAGCCTGTTCTTCTACAATGCCTTCTGCGTTATCTCGGACGGGCTGGAGGCAAAGGCTGGCACGCTGTCCTCACCGTTCAGCCGCTTTCAGGCGTGGAAGACCATAGACGGCGTAAAAGAATGCGGCCCGCACGCAAGCCTCCTTGAAGTTCTGCTGGGAGGCATGCTGAACAAAGCCACCTTCCTGGACCTGGTGCGCAACTTTATAGTTTTCGAGAAAGACAAAAAGACCGATCCTAAAACCGGCCTTACGCAGATCGAGTCCATAAAAAAGATAGCGGCCTATCACCAGTACTACGCCGTAAACAAGGCGCTTGAAAGCACCCGACGCGCCTCGGCCGAAGCAGGCAGCGGCAAGGCCGGCGTAATCTGGCACACGCAGGGCTCGGGCAAAAGCCTTTCCATGGTTTTCTATTCCGGCAAGCTCATACGCACGCTCAACAACCCCACGCTTGTCGTAATAACCGACCGCAACGACCTGGACCAGCAGCTTTTCGACACCTTCGCCGCGTCTTCAAGCCTGCTCGGCCAGGCCCCTGTGCAGGCTGAGTCGCGCGACAATTTAAAAGAGCTGCTCAAGGTGGCCTCCGGCGGCATAGTGTTCACCACCATACACAAGTTTTTCCCACAGGATGGAGCGGACGACTACGAGCAGCTTTCTGACCGCCACAACATAATTGTCATCGCCGACGAGGCCCACCGCACGCAATACGGCTTTGCCGCCAAGTACCTGGACGTAAAAGACGATGGCGGCAACGTTACCGGCAAGCGCAAGGCTTACGGTTTTGCGAAGTACCTGCGCGACGCCCTGCCCAACGCCAGCTTTATAGGGTTTACGGGCACGCCTGTGGAAGGCAGCGACAAGAACACCCCGGCTGTGTTCGGCAATTACATCGATAAATACGACATAGCCCAGGCCGTGAACGACGGGGCCACGGTAAAGATCTATTACGAAAGCCGCCTCGCCAAGGTTAACCTTACCGAAGACGGACGCAAACTGCTGGCCGATTTTGAAAAGGAAATGGACGACGACGGCGCCACCGAAACCCAGAAGGCCAAAGCCAAGTGGACAAAGCTTGAGGCCATTGTGGGCCATCCCAAGCGACTGCAGAACCTGGCGCGCGATATCGTTGAGCATTACGAAAAGCGCTCCGAGGTTTTTGAGGGCAAGGCCATGATTGTTGCCATGAGCCGCCGCATTGCCGTGGCGCTTTATGAGGAAATAATTAAACTGCGCCCAGAGTGGCACAGCGAAGACCAGAAAGCCGGCGCGCTGAAGGTTGTAATGACGTCGTCTTCTTCGGACAAAATGGAGTTCGACCCCGAAGACCCCGACAGCCTTGTCATCCCCGCCTGCCACCGCACCAACAAGGAAAGCCGCCGCGCCCTGGCTGACCGCATGAAGGACCCGAAGGATCCTTTAAAACTGGTTATTGTGCGCGACATGTGGCTTACCGGCTTTGACGTGCCGTGCCTGCACACGCTTTACATCGACAAGCTTATGAAGGGCCACACGCTTATGCAGGCCATAGCCCGCGTTAACCGCGTGTTCATGGACAAGCCCGGCGGCCTTGTGGTGGACTACATCGGCATAGGCAACGCGCTGAAAGAGGCGCTGGCGTTTTATTCCAGCTCGGGCGGCAAAGGCACCCCGGCCGAAACGCAGGAGAAAGCGCTGGAGCTGCTGCTTGAGAAAATAGAAGTTGTGCGGCAAATGTTCCACGGCTTTGATTATATGCGGTTCTTTAAGGTAGGCACGTCTGAGCGGCTTTCGCTCATTCTGCAGGCTGAAGAATTTGTGCTGCAGATGGACAAGGGCAAGGAGCGCTTTGTAAAAGAATCCACCGCACTTTCAAAGGTGTACGCGCTTTCCCTGCCGCACGAGGACGCGCTTGACCTTAGCGACGAGGTGGCTTTCTTCCAGGCCGTGCGCGCGCGGCTGGTTAAGTTTGAGGAAGACGGCGACGGCGGCGACGGGCACGCCAAATACGAAAGCGCTATCCGGCAGATCGTAAACCAGGCAGTGGCCTCAACTGAAGTAGTGGATATTTTCGATGCTGCCGGCATAAAGAAACCAGACATCTCACTGCTTTCCGAAGAATTCTTGGAAGATGTTAAGGGTATGAAGCACAGAAACCTTGCCATTGAGCTGCTTAAGCGCATATTAAACGATGAGGTGCGCGGCCGCTTGAAGTTCAACCTCACCAAGGGCAAGAACCTCCTGGAGATGCTTGAGGCCTCCATCAAGAAGTACCAGAACAACCTGTTGACCACGGCAGAGATCATTAAAGAACTGCTGGATATCGCCAGACGTATACGCGAGGTTGATGGCTTAGCTGAGAAACTGAAACTAACCAAGGACGAATTCGCGTTCTACTCTGCACTGGAGCTCAACGACAGCGCTGTTATGGCCCTGGGCGACGAGAACCTGAAGTTCATCGCCCGCGAGGTCGCCGAGAAGGTACGCGCCAACGCCACCATAGACTGGGCCATGAAAGAAAGCGCCCGCGCCAAACTAATGGTCATAGTCCGCCGTACCCTCAACAAATACGGCTACCCACCCGACAAACAGCAGAAGGCGATAGATACCGTAATGAAACAGGCCGAGGTTCTGGCGGATTATTGGGTGGATTCAGGAACAAATTAGTGCTTTTCTGGAGGCTTATATATGGGGGTGGAAGTTAACTATATTCCTAAATGCCAAAAGCGTTGTTGGGTAGGCTGCTTTGACCTTTTAGGGATAAAAGAAATGATGGTTTCTGGCAATTCTCTGCGGGTTTTTGATGTTTATGCCACGGCAGTAGAATTAATCAGTAAATGGAAAAATAACTCTCCGGTAATTAGTCATGTCTGGTTCTCTGACACTTTTATGTTATATAGCCAGGATGAGAGCGGCCAAAACTTTGCGCAGATAGAGCAGGTGGCGCGTTTGTTTTCGTACGAGTTGATTCTTCGCAAGATCCCGGTAAGAGGGGCCCTATCTTTTGGCGATTTCTATTCTGATCCGGCAAGTAATTTGTACTTTGGGCAAGCATTGGTTGAGGCTTATCAATACGGTGAGGCCCAAGATTGGGTTGGATATATGCTGACCCCATCGGCTGTTTCTCAAATGGAGAAAGTGCAGCTGCCTGCAAATGAACGATTAAATTATGCTTACGGGCCAATACCACTTAAACAGGAGGCCATAGCTAAAGGCCTCAATGCGTCATTGCCTGCATGTATATTAGGGCGCTGGATAACACTTAATGGTAAAAATCCTTGTGTGGAGGCCTTAAAGGGAATGGAGCGCAAGGCCCCGTCACAGCATAAACACAAATATTTTAATGCACTGAAATTTATAGCTGATAATCATAGGCAGATTATCACCAGAGAGTGATAAGCTTTGGAGGGCAAAAGGCAGCAGGAGCCTTTGGGCTACGGGGGATGCTGGGAGTGCCTTAAAGTTTGACGAACCGGCGATGTAGGGGGGAACTGTATGAAAGCCGCTATAGCTGTCTGCTTCGTGTGCCTTTTTGTTTTGCAAGGGGCGCCGGCGCCCGCCGCGCCTTCAAAGCCGGGGAAATTCGCAATTGTGCTGCAGCAGACGAACAGTGCTTCCGATAACAGGAAGTATTCCATAGCTTTCTCTCCTGATAATGCCAGTGTGGCGATGGGCGGCATGACCATGGATGTCTGGAGCACGAAAGGCTACCTTATCCGGAACGTTCCCCGGCCTGATGGCAGTTCGTACAATTTCGCGCTTCTTCAGTTCTCCAGGGATGGGAAAGAAGTGGTCTTCGCCTCTAGAAGTTCAAAGATCGTGAGCATATATGACGTGGCGGCCGGCAAGGTCGTCCGTACTATCGCGCTTGGCACGGAGGGCAACGCGAGCTGCCTGGCTTTATCCCGTGACGGGGCTACGCTGGCCATAGGCACCAGCGAAGGCGCTATTGAATTATGGGACTACTACCGGAACCGGCTGTTGAACCGCATACAGGTCACCGGCAGCAATATCGGACAGCTTGCTTTCCTTGGCGACGGGAAAAGAATGGTCTACGGCTCCTCCGAACTCTTCACCATCGTCCGGAGCGCGGGCTCGGTCAGCAAGACCATGAACAGAGGCGAGATCGGGTTCGAGCTCGGCATTATAGACGGCGGCGTGCGGAAAGGAAATAAATTCGCCTGGAGAAATATGGCCGGGGCCGAGACGTTCTCCTTTTCCCCCGGGCAGGAGATCATAGCCGTACACGACAAAAAAACCATCTGGGTGCTGGACAGGAATTTTACGGTTCTAAAAACCACCGGCGTAGCTGTCGGCGGGCGGAGTCCGGATATCTCCAGCGTCCTTTTGAGCCCGGACGGCGCCGAACTGGCGGTGATAACCGCGCCGACCGCGGCCAGGATGATGATCTTAGCCCTTCCGGAACTATCCAAGGTAGCCGATTATGATCTGGGCGAGCACCGGGAAGTGAACGCCTCATACACCCCGGACTCGAGGTTCATCGCATTGGCGGGCTACGATAGTTCCAACCGGTTCATAGACCCGCATACCGGAACGCTGCACATGGGCCTGTACAAGTCAGCCGACATGCCAGTCACCGCCGACATAAGCCCTGACGGCAAATATGTGGCTTCCGGGGGTTCCTCGGTAAGCCTGTGGCCGATAGAGGGCGGCCCCGCCCGCGCCATCCCAAGCCAGTTCCTGAGTTCGAAGGTAATTCTTGCCCCCGACGGGCGCCATATTGTGGTCAGCCGCAGCTACGGCATAGAAGTTACGGAACTGGACAGCGGTGAAAGCAAGGTGTTCGAAACGGGCCAGCTCAGCCCGCTGGCATTGAGCCCGGATGGCCGGCGTATAGTTTATATGCCGCCCTGGAGCGGCGCTCCCTCATCGATGCGGTTGAAAGTGTGCGATATCGTTTCGGGCAAGGTCCTGAACGATATCCCCGTGAGCTATTGCCCCGTGGAGAAAGTCGCTTTCAGCTCTTCGGGGCGGTTCCTGGTCTGGGGCCGGGGGCTCTATGACCTGAAAACGAACAAACTGGTGACGACTTACGGTTCTAACGTGGTGGATGTAGCGCGGACGCTGGTGGCCGTGGCGGATTACGGAAATAACGTGACCGTGCGCACCCTGCCCGGGCGCGTGCTGGCCTCGGTTCCGACCAAGAGCAGGCCGACCATGCTGCGCTTCACGCCGGATGAAAAGACGCTGGCCGTCGGGTTCGACAGCGGGGCCATCGAGCTGTGGAGCGGCGCGGGCTTCCTCCGTGTGAAGAAACTGGCCGGCCACAGGCAGGGAATAAGGGATATAGAGTTCAGCAGCGACGGAAGGTTCCTCGTTTCCTCCAGCGCCGACAGCACCACCAAAGTGTGGAGCATGAAGAACTACAGCAGCTATACCCGGTTCTCCGGCGGCGGCGAATGGCTGATCTACACGCCCGACGGCTATTTCGACGCCTCTCCACGCGGCCAGGCGCTGGCCGCCATGATAAGCGGCGTGGACGTCTTCAGCCTTGAGCAGTTCGCGGCGCGCAACAACCGCCCCGACATGATCCTGGGCAGAATGGGGCTGGGCTCGCCGGAACAAATTTCCCACTACAAGGCGCTGTATCTGAAAAGGCTTAAAAAGCAGGGCCTTGCCGAGGCGGACCTGAGCGCGGAACTGCACGCGCCGGAAGCGAAAATAACCTCGACCGTCCGCCAGGGCAAGTTCCTGACAGTGGGTTTCACGCTTTCGGATACCAGGTTCCCGCTGAAGAGCTACAACATCTTCGTCAATAACGTGCCTCTGCTGACCGCTTACGGCAGCAAGATCACGGGCGCAGTTTTTAACGGGAGCGAAAGGATAGAGCTGGCTTCGGGGAAGAACAAGATAGAGATCTCCGCTACGAACTCGGCCGGGGCGGAGTCGTACCGCGCGCAGGCGTACGCGGAATACGGCGAGAAGCTGAAAGGAAATCTGTACTACCTGGCCTTCGGGGTTTCGAAATATGTAAACCCTGAAATGGCCCTTAATTACGCGGATAAGGACGCCAAAGACCTGGAAGGCATAATGCTCGGCATGCGGCCCAAATACGACGGCGTGTTCTCGAAGGTCTTCCTCAACAGCGAGGCGACGGCCGAGAACATTAAAAAAGCCAAGGCCTTCCTGGCGGACGCTAAAACGGACGACACCGTGGTGCTTTTTGCGGCGGGCCACGGCGGCTATAGCAAGGGCGAAGATCCGAAGTATTATTACCTGCCGTACGAAGCGGAGCCGGAGAAGCTCGAGGCGACAGGAGTACAGTTCGAAGGGATAGAGGACATCCTGGACGGAATCCGGCCGCGGAAAAAGCTGTTCCTGCTGGACACCTGCGACTCGGGGGAGCTGGACGAGGATACTTTTGTGGGCTATTATGCCGCCGCCAAAGCCAGGGGCATACTGCCGCGCAGCTACCGCAAACCGCTTGAAAAGCGGGGGGCGGCGAACGTTATACCGAGGCCTTACTTGTACGAAAAGGACCGGCTGATAGAGAACGACCTGTCCCGGCGCACCGGCGCCATTGTGTTCTCCTCCTCCCGCGGCGGGGAGATATCGTATGAGAGTTCCCAGATCCAGAACGGTTTTTTCACGCGCGAAGTGATAACGGCGTTGACCACCAGGGCCGCGGATACTAACAGCAATGGAAGGATATCCACCAAAGAGCTCAGGGACTATGTTTCCGCTGCGGTGGCGGCTAATACGAAAGGGCTGCAGCATCCCACCGTGGACCGTGACAATTTCTACCAGGAGATAGAGCTCCCGCTGCCGTAATACCATCCCTGCGGCATTTTAAAATATTCAAAAATTCCCCGGATCAACCCGACAGTCCCTTGTCGGGTTGGCCTGCTATGCTGTTTGTATGGGCAGGAGGGTGTTATGACAAAGGGCAAACAGGTAATCATAAATGTGCAGGGCACGTCCGTCGCCGTTGTTTCTGACACGGGCGGCGATTATATATCTCTGACCGATATGCTGAAGGCCAAAGACGGGGAGTTTTTTATTGCGGACTGGCTCCGCAACAGGAACACTATCGAGTTCCTGGGGATCTGGGAGTCCATCTACAACCCGGATTTTAATTATGGCGAATTCGCCATAATTAAAAGTCAGGCGGGCCTGAACAGCTACAAGCTGAGCGTAAAGGACTGGGTCCAAAAAACGAAGGCCATCGGGTTAAAAGCTGTAGCCGGGAGATACGGCGGCACTTTCGCGCACAAAGATATCGCCTTTGAGTTCGGCATGTGGATAAGCGCGGAATTTAAGATCTATCTTATACGGGAATTCCAGCGGCTTAAAGAGGCCGAGATGCTTAAATTGAAAACGGGTTGGGACATACAGCGCACGCTGGCCAAGGTCAACTACCGCATCCATACCGACGCAATAAAGGACAGCCTGATCCCGCCGGAGCTCACTAAAAAGCAGATAGACGCGGTTTACGCCAGCGAGGCGGATATCCTTAATGTGGCATTGTTCGGAAAGACCGCGGCGCAGTGGCGGCAGCAGAACCCCGGCTTGCGTGGAAATATCCGCGACTACGCCACCATAAAGCAGCTGGTAGTCCTGTCTAATCTTGAAAGCGTCAATTCTGTGTTTATTCGGCAGGGGTTGCCGCAAAACCAGAGACTGCGGCAGTTGAACCAGACGGCTATAAGCCAGATGCGTTCCTTGGCGGGTTCAAGTTCATTTAAAAGACTGGATTCCCGAGAGCCCGCTGCAGAGTATTCTGTAATGTGAGCGGGAAAAAAGACAGTCGCAAGATCCGGAGGCCTTCTGGCCCAACCAGCCCCTGACCGCCCCGGAACTGGACGCCCTGCGCGGCGGAATATATCAGCTTAACAGATATGGTCCGCGGGGCGGAGAATGGCCTTGCGCTTATTGAAAAATAGCTAAGGAATCAGAACACTATAGAGTTTCTCGGGATTTGGGAGGAAATAAATAACCCGACTTTTAATTCCCCCGAATTCGAGGGAATTAAAAGCCAGGCCGGTCTGAACCGTTTTGTCCTTTCCGTAAAACAGTGGGTGGAGAGGACATGTTCCAAGGGGGAGAGCCGGTAGCGGTGTATGTGCTGTGAGTATAAAAGAACCGGGAAAATAATAGAATATTGTACAGGCACTGGACGCTGCTCACAAAATGAACATGATCTATTTTAAAGCTTTTCTTGTCTGGGGGATTATCGCGGCTGTCGAGGTCGCGCATGGGATTTTGCGGGCGAGGCTGCTGGCGCCCAGGGTGGGCGATCTCAGGTCCAGGCAGATAGGGGTTTTTAGCGGGTCGGTCCTGATCTTGTTGATAGCCTATTTCGCCATTCCCTGGCTGTGCCCTGTCACCGCATTTGTGGCCGGGCTTATAGGGCTTTTGTGGTTTTTTGCGATGCTTGTTTTCGAGTTCTGGCTTGGCCGCGTTGTTTTCAAATTACCGTGGGAACGCCTGCTGGCGGATTTCAATATAGCTAAAGGCGGGTTGCTGTGGTTTGGCATGCTGGTGCTGCTTTTGGCCCCGTTCATAGCCGGCAAACTGCGCGGCCTTTGGTGACGGGCAAGGTAGTGAAAAGACCTTTTATTTATGAACGACGATAAACCTATTGCGCTCCAGGCTTACGAGGCGCTGGCTGAAAGATATTCCGCTTTGGCCGAGGCCAAGCCCGAGAACGGCTATATAGAGCACCCGGCCATGCGCGGGCGGCTGGGCGAGGTGGCGGGCCTCACGGTGCTGGACGCCGGCTGCGGGCCCGGTTTCCTGTCCGCTTACCTGGCGGGCAAAGGCGCCACGGTCACGGGCTTCGACATCAGCCCGCGGATGATAGAGCTCGCGCGCAAGCGCGCAGGCGGGGACGTAAAGCTGTTCGTTGCCGACCTTGCGGGGGAGATACCGGAAGTCGCCACCGGCGGTTTCGACCTGGTGGCTTCTTCCCTGGCCATAGATTATGTCAGGGACTGGACCGTTCCGCTCAACACTTTCCTCCGGGCGCTCAAGCCTGGCGGCAGGCTGGTGTTCTCGGTGCAGCACCCGCTGGGCGCTTATCTCTGGTATAAGCTTACATCGGCTTTCGGCGTGCAGTACGTGGAGGGCAAGTGGAGCGGCTTCGGACGCGAGCCGGTCCTCATGCCGGACTATTACCGGCCTTTCGAAGAAATGATAAATCCCCTGGTGGCGGCCGGCTTCAGCGTCGAAAAGATCTCGGACACCAAACCTATAGCCGCGCTGAAAGAGATCGCGCCGGCGCTGTACGAGCGCTACAGCCAGATCCCCACCTTCATGATCATAGAAGCCAGGAAAGGTGACAAGCTGCCTTAAATTCCTCTGACGGAGAGGAGCATAAAAAAACCAGGCCCTAAGCAGGGCTTGGTTTTATTTTAATGATTTGTTAGGATTGCCGCAGGGGACTGTATAGAGGGGGAATATGAAAATAGCTCTTATCGGCGCCACTGGAAACGTCGGGACCAGGCTGCTGGCGGAATTGCTCGGCCGCGGCCACCAGGTTACCGGGATAGCGCGCCATCTTGATAAACTTGAGCGGCGGCTGGGCCTTACCGCCAGGACCGCCGATATTAACGACGAAGCCGGACTTGCCGCGGCGATAGCCGGCCACGACGCCGTGATCAGCTCGGTCAGGTTCGTCTCCCTGAATGTCGGGAAACTGCTGGCGGCGCTGAAGACGGCCGGCGTTAAAAGGCTGCTGGTGGTGGGCGGGGCGGGCAGCCTGGAAGTGTCGCCCGGTCTGCGGCTCCTGGACAGCTCCATCTTTCCGCCCGAATTCAAAGAGGAAGCTATGGCGGGCGCGGCTTTCCTGGCCGACCTGCGCCTGGAGAGCGAGCTGGACTGGACCTATCTTTCCCCGTCGGCCATGTTCGTCCCGGGGGAGCGCACCGGCAAATTCCGGCTGGGCGCCGACCAGCTGCTGACGGACGCCAAAGGCGAGAGCCGTATCTCCATGGAGGATTTCGCCATAGCCATGGTGGACGAACTGGAGCGCCCCGCCCATTCCCGCGCCAGGTTCACCGTCGGGTACTGAGGACCGGCTGTTTCTCGAGCAGTTCCTTCAGGCCGGCGAGCATGCTGTTCCACATCTGTTCGGAATGGCCGCGCTCTTCTTCGGTGTCGTTATTGTCCTGTTCCAGCTTAACGGCTGTCCGCGAGCCGAAGTTCTCGATCCGGATAGTCACCGTGTGGTAGTTCTCGGGGACGTCGGGCAGCCCCGACAGCGGGCTGAAATGGGTGTATTCCAGCAGCCGTTCTTCCTCGATCCTGAGGATAGTGCCTTTATCTTCGTATGAATTCCCCTGCATTTCGCCCTTCCAGACTATAGGGCTTCCCGCCTTCCAATCGGTAACCACGGTCGTGCCGAACATATATTGCCTGATGAGCTCCGGCTTTGTGAGCGCCCCCCAGACCTTTGCGGACGTCGCTTGAATGGCGCAAGACGCTTGTGCGATCAGTTTTGTCATGATATCCACCCCCAAGCGGCATCTTATAAAAGAAAACAGGCCCTGGCTAGGGCCCGCTCTTTTTAGCGGAACTTGGTTTTATTTGAATGATTTGTTAGGATTGCCGCAGGAGACGGGATAGGGGGAATTAAATGAAAAATATAGCCTTGTTGTTCCTTGGGTTGTTCCTTGCCGGCTGCTATAAGGAGCCCGTCAAGATGCCGGAGCCTCACAGGCCGAACCCGAAGCCCGATGCCGTGGTCGAGGACCTGAAACTATTGTCGCTTAAATACGAGATCAAGCGGGAGACGCTGACCGCCGCGATCATCGATTATGAAAAAGCGACGCAGGGTTTCAGTTTCACCGAACTGCTGCTCAATCCTGCCGCAGATCTGAAGAAAGAAGGCCTGGACGTTCAAAAAGCGGGGCTGGAAAGTCCTGAGGACGCGGTTAAAGCGGTGGCCTTGAAACACAAGATCCCTGAAAAGACTTTCGCCGCCGTGCTGATAGACAGGCGTATGATGGAAGGCGGAACTTGCGCTCCTAAAGAGAGCTGGTAGGGCGGCGCGGGCGCCTATGGGGTTTGCTTCGGCTGGGTGTAGGACGGCCAGCCGAGCTTGACTTCGGCCGGGGCCACGCCGAAGTCCCGGGCGTTCTTTTCGCCGATGGCCTCGACGATATTGCGGGCGTAGAGATTGGTCCAGAGGGTGTGCAGCCGGTAAGCGAACTGCTGCTGGGTCCCGCGCGTGAACTGGGCGCGCAGCTCCGGGGGCAGCCTGGTCATCGCCGGGGAGGCGAGCAGTTTGGGCAGCACCTGCAGCTGCGAGTTCTGGGTGGAGTCCACCAGCGCCAGGCGGCCGCGCAGGTCGGTCTCGTACTCCGGCAAAGCTTTTATGATCTGTTCCGTGACGCGCCGCAGCCGCGCGCTTTCTTTTTTCCAGTCGGGCTCCTTTTTGAGGGGGACGTAGCGGTCGAAATATTCCCTGAGCCTCTTGTCCTTGTCTTTGACGCCGCGGCCGTGCAGCTTCTCCACGCCTTTCCAGAGTTTCCACTCCAGGGGGTCGCCGGAATTCTCGGGCAGGCTGGCGTTGGCCAGCGAATAGGCGCGCGAGAACGTCATGAAAACCCCGTAGCGCCTGAAACCGGCATCTTCCTCGTTGGTCAGCAGCCAGTCCGCGCTCCGGGTGAGAGACCGGACATAAGCGATGTAATCGGGGTCTTTGGAGGTTTTATTTATATCGGCCAGGCGGCGCACCGCGTCCACGCGCTGCTGCTGGGCGTCGTCGGAACAGATTATCAGTTCAAGTCCGTCGACTGGGGTGTCCGGGGTGACGGTCCGGGGTTCGCCTTCCTCGGCGAGCCCGGCCAGCCCGAAGCGGCCGGGGATCTCCGGGTAGACGGCGGTCTGGGCGGCGGCGCTCTGTACGGCGCAGCAGAGCCAGGCAAGGACGGGCAAAGCGGCGCTAAGGCGGAAATATTTTTTCATAGGGGCCTGATACGGATATCCTATCAAAATTGAAATGAACAAATTGCGCGAACTGCTGAACTGCGTTATCTGGAACCCCGCCGAAAAAGAGGAAAGGGGGAACTACCTGATAACCTACAGGGACGGGAAGGCCGAAAAGGAGATAAGGATGAACGGGATCATCAAGGTGGACGCTTTCGGCTTTACCACCTTCGACAATTCCTATATCCCGCTGCACCGGATAAGGACGGTCAGGAAGGGAAGCGAGATAGTCTGGCGGAAGAGTTCCTGAAACTATTCCAGGTATTTGGCGAACCAGGCCCTGGAGAGTTCGGCCGCCCTTTCCAGCGTGCCGGGCTCTTCGAACAGGTGCGTGGCGCCGGGCACGATGCTCAGTTCCTTTTCGCAGGTGAGTTTCGCCAGCGCTTTGCGGTTCAGGTCTATCACCACGTCGTCCAGCCCGCCGACTATCAGCAGCGTCGGCGCCTGTACCAGCGGGAGGGCTTCGGTGGCCAGGTCGGGCCTGCCGCCCCTGGAAACCACGGCTTTCACGTCGCCGGGCCGCGTGGCCGCCGACAGCAGGGCCGCGGCGGCGCCGGTGCTGGCCCCGAAATAACCGATGGGCAGGCCGGTGGCGGCGGTATGGGTCTTTATCCAGCCGGTGGCGTCGGAGAGCCGCCGGGCCAGCAGGTTGCAGTTGAACCTGAGCTCCCCGGTCGCGTCGTCCACTTTCTCCTCCTGGTCGGTGAGGAGGTCGAACAGCAAAGTGGCGAAGCCCGCCGAGTTCAGCTGCCCCGCTACGTACTGGTTGCGCGGGCTCAGGCGGGAGCTGCCGGACCCGTGGGCGAACATCACCAGCCCTTTGGCGGCCTCGGGCAGGGCCAGTATGCCCTGCATGCGTATCTCGCCGGAAGGCACTTTCACCTGCACGGTCTTCAGCGTCCTGGTCCTGGTGGTCATAGTCACCCCTTTTTGCGCGCCATCGCCGTCCCCGAAAGCAGCCCCAGCACTTCCTCGTCTTCCACCTGCCTGAAGTTCTCGTAGAACTGGCCCACGGCCGCGAAACCGGAGGGGGCCCGCAGGCAGAGCAATTCGTCGGCGTCGCCGACCAGCCTGTTCAGTGAGTCCGGCGGCGCCACCGGGACGGCCGCTATCAGGGTTTTGGGTTTCTCCCGCCGCAGCGACCAGAGGGCCGCCTGCATGGTGGCGCCCGTGGCTATGCCGTCGTCGGTTAAGATCACGACTTTCCCTTCCAGCGGGATCTTCGGGCGGGCCCGGCGGAACATCTCCGCGCGGCGCTTTATTTCTTTCGCCTGGACCTCCTGCTCATGGCGGATATAGAACTTGTCGGCCCCGGCGTAGCCGGCCACTTCCTGGTTGATATAAACGTCGCCGGATTCGGAGACCGCCCCCAGGGCCAGCTCCGGGTTATGCGGTGCGCCCAGCTTGCGGGCGAGCACGATGTCGAGCTCCACTCCCAGGCGCATGGCCAGCTCGTCGGCTACTACGATGCCGCCGCGCGGGATGCCCAGCACCACCGTATTCCCGTCCTGTAAATGCGACAGTTCCCCGGCGAGAAGCGCCCCGGCTTCCCGCCTGTCGGCGAACGGCTCGCCGCTGTAGGATAAAATCCGTAATTTTCCCATGTTCCCTCCCCGGGACCGCTCAACTCCGCGAACGCGCGGGCCGGGCCCGGCCGAGATGCGCCGGGCCCGCCTTTGCGTCCGTCGTTCCTAGCGTTTTGCGAAGGTCTTGCAGTCGCCGTGCCTGGAGTGCTCCCCGATCTCGATGGCGGGAGCCGAGCATTCCAGCATCTGGTTGTAGCGGCAGATCTTCATGTGGCAGGCGCCCACGGTGCCCTGTACGCCGGAGACGCCGCCCTTCTCCGTGTCCGCCATGTAGGTGTCGCACTGCTGGTGCGAGCTCCCGATAGTGACGGCCAGGGCGTGGCACACCCTGCTCCTGTTATAGGCGCATTTCTCCGCTTCGCAGCTGAGTATCTTTACGGTTTCCATTTTTTATTCCCCCTGTCGCGGCCCCTTTAACGCAAGCCGCGCTACCCAGCCCCCATCTTAACACAGCAAAAATAAAATTTCAAGTAAATTTGAGGCGCCGCGCGGCGAAGGCGGGGAAAACCTGTTGCAAGCAAGTTAAAATGTCATGGTTTTAGTTTTTTAGAAATGTCATGATGGCTGACTGTTGAACCCTGCCTGCATTAGCGGCTTTTTCGTAAAAATAAACCTTCTCCACGGATGATTCT
>Ga0079306_1000099_pt1 | contig 102765 bp, 113 predicted proteins | sample Methanotroph_Enr_FD_79181 | JGI IMG/M metagenome (GOLD analysis project Ga0079306, IMG submission 79181) | Enriched soil microbial communities from Old Woman Creek wetland in Ohio, USA - Methanotroph_Enrichment_5 | ecosystem: Environmental > Terrestrial > Soil > Wetlands | place: USA: Ohio... | reverse complement strand
TTAGTACTAATTTGAATATGTTGGCAGTTTTCATTATGATAATGATATTGTAAATACAAACTATTAGTCAATCAATATATGAAAGAGACGGTTGTACATGTAAAAAATTTAAAGAAAATATATCACACTAGGGTTAGTAAGGGTTTGTTTAGTACTGAGAAGAAGGAGGTGGAAGCAGTTAAGGATATTTCTTTTGATATATATGGAGAAGAGGTTGTGGGTTTCATCGGTCCTAATGGTGCAGGTAAAACTACTACATTAAAGTGTCTTTCGGGTTTGTTGGTTCCTACTAGTGGTGAGGTTGAGGTGTTGGGTTTTAAACCTGAAAAAAGAAAAAAAGAATTTCTACAGAAGATTGCGCTTGTGATGGGTCAGAAGAGTCAGTTGTGGTGGGAGTTAGCACCTGTAGAGACATTCAAACTTAACAAGGAGATCTATGGTATTTCGGACAAGGAATACAATGAGGTGGTTAACGAGATGGTTGAGATTTTGGATATACAAGAAGTCATATTGAAACCTACTAGGAATCTTTCTTTGGGTGAGCGTATGAGGTGTGAGATTGTTGCGGCTTTGTTGCATACTCCTGAGTTGGTGTTTTTAGATGAACCAACCATTGGCTTGGATGTGGTTTCTCAACATAATTTGAGGGAGTTCATAAAGGTATATAACCAGAGGTACAAGGCTACGGTGTTACTGACAAGTCATAATATGGAGGATGTGTCTAATCTTTGTAAAAGAGTGATAGTCATTGATCATGGTGTGGTTTTGTATGATGGTAAGATTTCTGAATTGATTAATGGTTTTGTTAAGGAAAAGCATATTCATTTTGTTCTTAAAGAGAATATTAGTCCTGATGATTTTAAGGGGTTAGGTAAATTAACTGAGTGTAGTGGTAATGAGGGTACTTTGGTGGTGAGTAGGGAGAGGGTTAGTGATGTGTCTAAGGAGTTGTTGAATTTGTTTGAGGTTGTTGATTTGGATATTAGTGAGCCAAATTTGGAAGCGGTTATTAAGGGGATATTTGAGGGTGGGTACAAGATTTAATACTTCTTTTTTGGTATAATCCCTATGTTCATATATATGGAGAGGTGTCAGAGTGGTCGAATGAGACGGTCTTGAAAACCGTTATATGGGTAACCATATCGGGGGTTCGAATCCCTTCCTCTCCGGATTATATTATTAAAGTATATTTGTGGATAACAAACGGTATTCTGTTTTTATTAGTTCAACATTTAAAGATCTGGAAATAGAAAGATCAAAAATATCTAGAGCTTTGTTGGAAATAGATTATATTCCATTTGGTATGGAGGTGTTCCCTGCCATAAATGAAGATCGTTGGGACTTTATTAAAAACACCGTGAATGAATGTGATTATTATGTACTAATAGTAGCTGGAAGATATGGATCATTAGATGCTAGCGGAATTAGCTTTACAGAAAAGGAATATGATTATGCTGTGTCTCAGGGAAAGACGATTTTAGCATTTTTGCATAAAGATATTGAAACCCTCTCAGAGTCTAAGCGAGATAACAAAAGTAATAATCAAAAGTTGAAGAAATTTAGAAAAAAGATTGAGCAAAGTCCAGGTTTAGTTAAATACTGGGAGACTTCAGATGAACTAGCGTTAGATGTTATATCAAGCTTAAGTAATGCAGTGAAGAGTGCTCCTGCGATAGGATGGGTTCGTGCGGACAAAGTGGCAAGCGAAGAGTTGCTTAGTGAAATAAATGAACTGAGAAAGAAGAATGCTGAATTAGAGAGCAAAATCTCTATGCTAGAAAAGAAAGACTCTCCAGCAGTTGAGGATATTGCTGATTTGGAAGAAGAAATTACAATATCGGGGAAAAGCTCTTCGGGATATAATAGAAGTTCCTACCCAACAAGCATAAAAATGAGCTGGAAAGATATTTTTTATAAAATAGCTCCATTCATTTTAACTACTCCTCACGAAGGCCATATGGAAAGCGTTGTGGGGAAGGAACTTGGATTAGGGATTATTGATGAACAAGATTTTCAAACTTTAAAAATTCAGTTAATGTCATTAGGGCTGATTAGTTGCGAATATTTGAGCACAGTACAAGGGGGAATGGGTTGGTTTTGGAAATTAACTTCGCGGGGTGAAAAGTTTCTTTTTGAAGTAAGAACAGTAAAGACAAAGAAAAAAGAAAAAAAATAAATTAATTGCTTTGCAATATTCTATGTCATTAACCATAACTTACTTTGTTCATGGTACAACTACAGATAATGAACAACACATATCCAGTGGTTGGAAAGATGTAGATATATCTAATAAAGGTATACAACAATCCTTAGAACTACCCACATTAAATACCACTAACTTTGATACAGTATTCTGTTCTGATCTATTAAGAGCTGTACATTCTACTGAGCTATCATTTAAAGATAAATATCCAATAGTTATAGATAAAAGATTAAGAGAATGTAACTATGGTGATTACAATGGAAAACCATCAGATATAGTAGAACCATTACAAGAACAAATGATATATACAAGATTTCCTAATGGAGAATCATATGAAGATGTAAAGACAAGAATACAATCCTTCTTAGAAGATATTAAAGATAAATACGATGGTAAACATATAGCCATAGTTGCACATAAGGCACCACAATTAGCATTAGATACAATATTAAACAATATGACATGGGAAGAAGCATTTACTAATGATTGGAGAAAGATAGGGAAATGGCAAGCAGGGTGGGTGTATACAATCTCCTAATGCTTCCAGTACTCCCCAATACCTTCCTCAGCTAATATAGGGACATTAGGAGCTAACTCCTTGCCAGCTTCAATCATAGCCTCCTTAATAATATCTGCAGCCATCTCAGCATCCTCCTCTGAAGCTTCAGCTATTATTTCATCATGTACAACATTAATTAAAAACGCATCCAACTTAGCTTCCTTCAACCTATTAAATATCTTTACCAAAACCAACTTAATCATATCAACACCACTACCTTGAATAGGGGTATTCTTACCCTTCCTACCAATAGCAGACATCAATTGCTTGTAATCAGGATTACTCTTCTCAGGAATAATATAGAATCTTTTTCTTCTCATTAACGTCTTAGAATAACCCAACCTTTGAGCTTCTAATGCCGCATTATTAAGCCAGTCCCGAATATATGTAAATTGAGAAAAATATTTTTCAATCATCTTCTTAGCCTCTTCCTCATCAACCCCAATGGTAACTCCCAACTTCTTAGCACCCTGACCATATGCCAATCCAAAGTTAATAGTCTTAGCTATCTTTCTATGTGTTTCCTTCTCAACCTTCTCCATGGGGATATTGAACATCATACTAGCAGTAGCAGTATGCAAATCAATACCATCTTCATAGAACTTTATGAATTTTGGATCACCGCTCAAAGAAGCAAGTATTCGTAATTCTTGTTGTGAGTAGTCACAAGAAATTATTTTTCTTCCCTTTGGTGCACAAAAACATTTTCTGTATTCCTCATCTGCAGGAACTTGTTGTAGGTTAGGATTGTTACAACTAAATCTCCCAGTATCAGCACCAATCTGTTGAAAAGAAGGATATATTCTTCCTGTCTCTTTACGTATTAAAGCCAAAAAACTATCCCCAAAACTACTTAATTGCTTTTCATACTTTCGGTATTCTCTCAACAATCCTGCTAGGGGATGATCTACCAGAGCCAAATCCGCATCTCCAGTTGCCAATATTTCAATTCCCAATTTACTAAATATTTCTTTAAGCACTTTTGTACTATTCAAATTAATACTCAGGTCTTCAAACAGTCCATTTCCAAGTCCCTCGGAGAGCAAGAGCTTGTTAATTTCTTCTTGAATCCTTTTACTTTGAAGTTCACAATTTTTAATAATTTTTTTCCAAGCTTGAGCATCCACATATACCCCTTTTAGTTCCATTTCTGAGACAACCTTACATACTTTAAACTCAAGCTCAGCTATGTCAGTTAATTCACTATCTTCAAGTTTCCATTTCTGTTTTTCATAGATTAAGGGAAGAAGTTGGACATCTTTAGCGGAGTATTCAATTAAGTCTTTTGAAATTCTTTCATCGAAAGTAGAAAGGGTCATAGATATGAACTCATTTCTGATCTCTTTGTCCATTCCAATTTTGAAGTATTTTGATACAACATCTTTTAAAGAGTTCTTTCTTTCAATACCACAGGTGAGTATTCTTTCTGCTAGGAAAGTATCGAATACGGTTAGGAGTTCAATACCTAGTGATTGTTTGAGTACTTTGTAATCGTATTTTACATTATGGACTATCCACGTTTTACGATGATCTTTCCAAAAGTTTTCTTTTGCGAGTTGTTTGTACCAATTATGATTGAAAATATATACAATTTCTTCATTTCCAATTTGGATTAAAAAGAGTTCGTTATTAAATGGGTTTAAGGAGTTTCCCTCTGTATCTAATCCTAGTAGGTTAGAGGATTCTATGAAGAATACACCGTCTTCATACTCTTTTTCGGATTTTACATATACATAATTTAAAGGCTTGATTTCTGCCGTCTCATTGAGTAATTTGTGACAATTCGGACATTGAGTTAATGTCTTCATATACCACATATGGCAGTTAGTGCATTGGTGATATATCTCTAGATTGAGATATGAATAGCAGATGGGGCATGTGTTTCCTTCTTCTGGTGTTTCTACTAATTCTGGCACCTCTAGTATTTCATCACAATTTATACAGTTGAATTCCATACCGTTAGTATATTGTCTTGATATCGAGGCTTTCTAGTTCAGAGGGGTGTAGTGCAGGGGTCTGAACTACCTAAGAGATAGCTCCTGTAGTATAATTCTTTGTCATATATGAATATTAAACAACGTAAAATTTTAAATATTCTTGAGTTCAATAACGGACTTAAATATTCAGAGCTATACAAGAATTTCAAAGAGGAAGATAGGTTCTCATATCATCTAAAACAATTGCTCATACAAGGATATATTAACAAGCGTGAGGATAACTATTTCATCACAAGGCTTGGGGTTCAGATAACGGAGAATTTTAAATCATCTACTTTAGAAATCAGAACGCTCAAGATACCTATAAATCTTTTTGTATGTACGTATGAGGATAAATTTTTGATTCGAAAACCATTCCCAGATGATATTTGCTATTCGTTGCCTAATATAAAAGCAGAGTGGGGTATTAAATATGATTCTGTTTTCTCAGAACAATTTCCAGCAAAGTTTGGTGCAACGTGTAAAGAAATAGCGTATAGATCTACACTTCATTTATTAGAATATACAACAGACAAAAAGCTTCTTTACGATGATATATTTGTTGTCTTTGATGTTGAGGTAAAAGATATTATTAATACAGATGATCAAAATCTATGGCTAACGGAGGAAGCTATTAAACAATTGCCGAATAGGCATAGGCCAATTGATCTTTTCATTCTCGAAAAGAATAGGGAGCCATTCAATGATTTGGAGTTCACAAGTAATTTCAATTTGAAGAAAGAAGATTTATGAATATTAAACAAAAAATTATTCTAAGAAAATTAGTCCAAGTTAATGGACAAAGATATTCCGAACTTCTAAGCAATTTCACAATGGAAGACAGATTCCCATATCATTTGAAATATCTTCTAACAAACAAATTGATAAGCAAGAGGAATGATAGATACTATCTTACGAAAGAGGGTATGCGTGTTACTGGTACATTTGATACTAGAACATTGGAGGATATAAAAATATCCACACCATTATTCCTTTTCATTTGTAAATATGAAGATAAATATTTAGTTATTGAACATTTTAGTAAGGATAGTAATTTACATAGACATCTATTTGCACTTCCTAGTGGTTATCCTCTTGCTGGCTTACCTTTAGAAGAGTCATGTAAGAAAGATTTACTAAGGAAATACGGTGTAACTGCAGATTTTAAATACAGATCTACATTTCATTTAATAACTAAGACTACGGATGGGGATACTTTGTTTGATACCATTTATTTGGTTTTTGAGACACAGGTAGGGAAGGAAGAGGTTGAGAACTGTAAACAGGGTGTATGGCTTTCTAAAGAGGAGATTCTTAAACTTGAGAATAGGGCTATTTCTGTAGAGAAATTTCTTGTTGAAGATAACAGAGAGATATATACTGAAGATAGTGTGGTGTTGAATTATGGTATAGAGGAAAATGATTTAAAATAATTAATTAAATATATCTATCATGAAAATCTTACAAACTAACATCTGGCAAGGAAGATTAGCAAAAAGCTTCATAGATCTAGTAAAAGAAGTAAACCCAGATATAATTACCCTACAAGAAGTCTGTAACTGCAATGATGCAGATTTCCAGACACTAGCCTTTAGCTCTTTTGAAGATATTAAAGCAGAACTCCCTAATTACCACGAAGTACTTGCACCAACATATTCTTTCTCCGTTATGAATCATGAAGTATTTTTCTCTAATGTTATCCTATCTAAATACCCAGTAGTTGATAGCAAGGTTGTATTTACCAACTTAGAATTCAAAAAAGATTTTGATACAAAATATGATGATTACAATATCCGTAACTTTGTACTTGCAACAATAGATATTAATGGAACTAAGCTAAATGTCATAACCCACCATGGACACCATGTAGAGGGTACAAAAGAGGGGAATGAAGAAACCTTAAGACAGATGATATTGCTAAGAGACTATATCAAACAACTAAGTGGACCAGTAATCCTAACTGGTGATTTCAATCTATCTCCTAAGTGTGAGTCGTTAGAAGTATTGAATGCTGAGTTAAAAAATCTTTGTATATTGAATAATGTACAAACCACAAGAAATGAATTATCTAAGAAGGCTATACAGGTTTGTGACTATATCTTTACTAATGATTTAGTTAAGGTAAATAGCTTTGAAGTAGAGGATATGGTTGTATCTGATCATCAAGGATTATTACTAGATTTTGATATATAGACTTCTAATAATTAAAAACTAGACAACCATTTCTTAGGTAGTATATAATGTAAGTACAAAGATCTAGTGTCCGAACTGTTACCGCATGGTGGCTTTCTTAGACAAGCACTAAGATAGGCATTAGATCGAAATTATTCTCCTAATACCCATTCGTCTTTAATTCCTTCATAGCTTTAAGACGTTTGTTTCCTACAACTAGCTTGTCGGAATATATTACATTGGCATTGACAAGATAATTTTACATTGATACAATTGATACATAAGATAATTTGTTATGTTTATTATTATGGCAAAAAAGAAAACAAGTGCAAAAGTTGCAAAGAAAGCATCTTCACTTCTCAGGAATAAGCAAACAACAAAGAAAACCAAATCCGTTGCTGCAAGTGCATTATCCCAAAGAGAAAAATCAAAAAAGTAGAAGTTAAATTAAAAACTGCCTAAAAAGACTATGATTCACTATTTCATTCAAAAAATGAGAGAAAGCAAAGGCTTTACTCAAGAATATATGGCCCAGAAACTTGGAATATCTCGTCCAACTTATGTTGTGTTAGAGAAAGGACAACGGAATTTAAAAATTGAAGAAGCAAAACAGATTGCTAAATTATTTAACCTTTCTTTTGACCAACTAATTAATGAGGAAGAACCATCTGAGCAAGTAGATATTGTTAAATCAGTAGAAAAGGAAGATACACCTGAATTAAGAGTAAGTATTCCACAAAAGAATTTCGAGAAATTCAGAGAAATTCTACTATATATTCTTTCCCAAGTAGGTGGAAAACCAAATGTAGGAGAAACGGTATTATACAAGCTTCTCTATTTTATTGATTTTGACTATTACGAAAAGTATGAAGAACAACTTATAGGGGCTACATATATAAAAAATCATTTTGGCCCAACACCAGTAGAGTTTAAGAAATTAGTGGAAAAGATGATTAAAGATGGTGAATTAGAGATTATTAAGAGTAAATCTTTTCAATATGATCAGAAGAAATATCTTGCGATTAGAGAACCGAATTTTGCAAAACTTCTTAGTGCTCAAGAGCTTCAACATATAAATGATGTATTAGCACGATTATCAGACAAAAATGCAACAGAACTAAGTGAATATTCTCATCAAGATGTTCCTTGGATTGCTGCGCAGGAGGGTAAACCAATAGAATATGAGTCTGTCTTCTATAGAACACCTAAAACATCAGTAAGAAACTATGGAGAAAATCAACTATGAAACCACATCTGAATTTGAAAGAGATTTAAAGAAGCTTTGTAAGAAGTATAAAAGTTTGCCCGAGGATATAGAAGTATTAAAGAAAGCATCTATAGAACTGTATCATTTACAATGTTTAGATAATAATGGAATCTTTCCTATACCGGGTTTTTGTTCAGAGAATGTAGTTTCTTGTAAGGTTAAGAAGTTTGCCTCAAAGTCTTTTAAAAACAAGGGAGTTAATACTGGTTTAAGACTCATCTATATTTTTATTCCCAAAGAATCAAGATTCATTTTGGTAGAGATATATCATAAAAATATTAAAGCGAATGAAGATAAGGAGAGATTGCAAGAGTATTTTGATGAGATATTAAAACGTTCTCCCAATTCTTTGAATTCTATTTAAACTGTATAGAATTGATAATTGAATCTATATCCTTTTGATATTGATTCTTAACCTCTATACTTACATCTTCAGAAAGTATCGCAGGACTAATCTCAATCATGTAGTTTCCTTTTATAAATAGATAGTCTTGATAATTATAATCAGTATTCTCTTCTTTAATTCCATTTACTCCATCTATTTTTATATCTTTATAATCTGTAGCGTTTCTATCTAGTGAATGCCAAAACTTATATTCCTTTATAGTCATGAATCGAAATTTTGGAGATGCACCTAGAATTATGGATGCACCACTACGGTTATTTGAATCTCCTGAAAATGGACCTGCATAATCTGCAGATTTAAGAAGTACATTCCCATTGTCCTTTAAAATCAAGGCATTTGTATCTTCAGACCAACCTGAGGGGAGGGTATATGAGATTAAATCTTTAACAGGTGTATCTTTGATGTTCGGATTCATTCTCAAACTGAAAAAAGTATCAGAAACTAATCCACTTTCTACTTGTTTTACATAGAGGTATGTACTGCCAAGTATTAGCACTAGAATGATAGCGGCGATAATGGAGATTGTAACAAGAGGGGAACGCTTTTTGTTATTACTTTTCTTAGGCATAGGGAAATAATATTAATTTAACTATTAAACTAACTCATATTCCATCTTAAAGTTACTATATTTCTCTGCATATTCCAACTGTAATTTAGGATCCTTGTGATTAACAACCTTAAATACCTCTTTCCCTTCGTGCTCATTAATCAAATCTATACTAGCGGTATCTATAGCTACAGGGTCTTGAGAGAATAGGGTACCTTCATAGTGAGCAACTATCTCTCCCGCATCACTTTCACAATCACAACACTTCGTAATATTTTTAATAATATTAACATAGAATGTACTCTCAGGCATAACCTTAATAGCTGCACACGCACCCATAGCTAAAGCATCATCAAAGATTCTAAGGTTAGGTGTAAGTGCTTCCTGAGGACAACTAATCTCACATATTGAACAGCCCCAACATCTATTCCATTCTGGTTTGGCTTTTTCATCAATGATGTCTATGGCCTTAGCAGGACAGAGGTTTGCACATACTCCACACCCTATACATTTCTCTGGATCTATTTCTGGTTTAGATGCTCCATGTATCATCTTCTTTGTTTTTGGAGAGAGTGCTCCCATTCCTAGATTTTTAATAGCGCCGCCAAATCCTGCACATTCATGTCCTTTGATATGGGATATAACTAGGACATTCTTAGCTTCAGAGAGATCTTTAGCTACTTCAAATGTCATATTATCTATATCTACATTTATATATTCATCTACTACTTTATATGCTCCTACAGTATCGTATCCTCTTTCCTTTATAGCTTTTTCATATCCATCCTTAGTATTCCTTGGTGAGTTGTATGCTACTGGTGTATCCATCATGAGTAGTTCATATCCTAATTCTTTTAATGCTTCTACATATGGTTTTATATCTTCTGGTTTGAATGCTGTTTCATTGCCAGGTTCTCCAAAGTGCATTTTTATGATTACTGGTTCGTTAGGTATGAACTTGCCTTTAAATATGTCTACTAGGTTTTCATTAGGTTTAAAGAGTTTTACGTTCATAATTGGAAAGGATAATTTAGATATGGATATTATACAGTTATTTAACTAATCTCAGTAGAAGTGGGAATTCCTTGTATTCCTGATTAAATTCCTCTGTCCCCATATGTCCTTGTTTCTTTAGAATGATTTGAGCACTATTGGGCATATCTAACATATCAAACATAATCCTACCTCTAGCATCATTATGTCCATATGGATCATCATCAGAATTCATAATGATTATTTCTTCTGCACTGTTTCTAATGTTTTCCCAATCGTATACAGGTTTTAAAATTCCATCTCCACCAGGATAGGTAGAGAAACCTGAGACTATTATTGCTTGTGATATTTTAACCTTTAATTCTTCCAAAACGGAAAGTATAACAGCAGCACCAGCGGAATGACCGATGAGGATGGTATCTTCATTGAATTTTCCATTATCAATAATATATGGAACCCAAGTAGATATCTGGGGATTATTTGTATCTGGTAATTGAGGTGCCCAGACATCATATCCTCTTTGTTCTAGGTTAGATTTTAACCATGGATACCAGAAGTCCTGAGGACCATTTCCCATAGCATGGAGTATGATGGCATTTTTCATATCTTTATAAATTACCAGATTAATTATCCAACTACTTCTCTTAAACTATTGAGGAGGTTATCTTCAACCTCAATTTCTCCAGAAGCAATTACTTCTACCATTGCTTTGTCTCCTTTTTCCCCAGGTAGATAGACCTTATCTATACCCTCTAGGGTTTTTGATGCGTGTATTACCTCAATTGCTTGATCGATATCTTTCTTAAACTCTTCGATATCTACAAATGCACTAGGGTCTATGGCTATAACTACATTTCCCCAACCCAATTCTGATTTAATTCCAACAATAGCGGATCTAATCATTGGTCCTGTTAAAATCTCAACAACCAAACTTAAACCATATCCTTTGTAGCTTCTATCAAATGGTCTTAACGCACCCTCCATAGCTTTGGCAGGATCTGTCGTTAGATTGCCTTCTCCATCGTATGCAACGTCACCTGGAATACTTTGACCCGCAGTTTTTGCCTGTACTAAACCAAACCATGCCATGGTACTTGTTGCCATATCAAAAACCACAGGCTCGTTTGAAGTGGGGAAGCCATATGCCATTGGATTGGTTCCAAACTTTGCCTCATATGATCCATATGGAGCAACTGACTCTGGTGAACCTGCATATATCATTCCAACTAAGCCTTGCTTTGCAATTTCTCTAGCAAAATATCCAATAGCTCCAGTAGAGCTGAACGTATTAGTTAAGCCAACAATGGAAATACCATATTCTTTTGCTTTCTCAATTGCCATTTCAACAGACTTTTTCATTGGAACCATACCAAAATTCTTTCCACCATCTAGCAATACAGATGCCTTTCTCTCTTTTAATACTATTGTTTCGGTTGCTTCTGGATTCTTAGGGATTCCTTTTCCTATTAATTTTACAATTCCCTGGTTATTTCCTCTCATTTGAGCATACATTAGAACTTCGCCAATGATTTGGGCTTCTTCTTCTGTGTATCCGTATTTAAGAAGAGCTTTGTGGGCTAACTCTTTTAACTCAGGGAGGTTTATTTTCATACAGAATTTGTATTATTTTATTACTTATAGTGTATCGCAAATATTTAAGAAAGGGAATTGTATCTGTGAGGAGGCTAGAATATAATAACTTAATGAAAAACACCAAATATCTAGGTTTCTTCCTTATCCTGCTGTCTGCCTGTATATATGGAGTCAATGGCTTCATCGTAAGACAATTAGAAGGAACCTTTGGATCATTCTCACAACAATATACCCAATGTATAGTAAGTGGTATTACCTCTTTAATACTAATATTGATATTAAAGATAAAATTCAAACCAATTAACAAGAAAGATATCCTTCCATTCTCGCTATTCCTCTTCGCTTCTGGATGTATCAGTATCCTTCTCTTTACACCATTCCAACATCTGCAATTAGGAACAGTCCTCTTCTTGTATTACAGTGGTATGTTAGTAACAGGAATGATAGGGGGAGCTATATTCTTTAAAGAAAAACTAACCATTGTAAAAATACTTTCCTTTGTACTAGCTGTAGCAGGTATCATATTGATTTACATATCCAATATATCAATCAGTCTAGCTTCAATCCCATATATGGCTTTAGCATTCTTAGCAGGTTTGAGTATTGGAGTATTTAGTCTTTCTTCAAAGAAACTATCCACTGACTATCATCCAATATACATATATTTTCTTTCTTGTATTGCCGCTATTGTTATTGCTGTAGTAGGTGCTGTTGTAATTAAAGAACCTATACCTGTTCTAGCTGCATCTCCTGCATGGATGTGGGTAGTGATATATAGCTTGGCTGCGGTTGTTGCCAATGTATCAATGTTTAATGGCTTTAAATATCTTGAAGCACAGACTGCAACCATTGTTTCAATATCCGAGATATTGGTAGCTGTATTAGCTGGTTTGATTATATATTCTGAAATACCTACAGTAATGACATTAATAGGGGGAGTATTAATTGTATTAGCAAATATAATTATCGTAATTAAACAAAAGAATTAAATATATGGAAGAACACACATCTGCAGGTTGCTATCTCTTAAGAAAGAATCATGATAGGTATGAACTATTAGTAATACATAGAACTAAATTACAAGGTGAAGAGAAATATGTATTACCTAAAGGACACGTAGAAGGAAAAGAAACATTAGAAGAAGCAGCTAAAAGAGAAACAGCAGAAGAAACAGGATATTGTGATATACAAATAATAGAACCAATAGGTATAAATGATTATTTAGTATCTTGGAATAAGGATATACATAAAACAGACCACTATTTCCTAGCTATACTCAAGAGCGAGAAGAAGACAGAAAGAACATTAACCAATGCAGAATCAGATTCAGGTATGGAGATATTATGGATGGGTATAGAGGAAGGATTAAAGATATTATCATGGGAGAATCTAGAAGGAGTGTTTGAGAAGATTCAAAAGTATGTATCAAATAATAGTATATAATATTTGTACTTTATTCAGCAGACACTTCTTCCATCTCATTTAACACACTAGGATTCCAACCGACCTTTAGCATTTCGAGACAAAATAGCTGAGCGGAAGCGATTTTCTCTTCTGGAAGCTCAAATAGAATAGAATCTTTTGGCGTTGTTCCACTGGCTTCTATGACTGATAGCTGCATTGGAAAAAGAGCAAGAGAAATTGTTGTTCCATCACCTTTTTCTTTTCTATCTAAACATTGTAATAGATAATTAAGGTGAAAATCCAAACTTCCATTACGGCCAATGCCTTTATGACTTTCAACTTGGAGTAAAGACCAAATATGCCATGCCCAGACTAAGGATTGGGGAGTAATAGACATGTCCCCAACGAAGCTCAGAAATTCTTGTCTATAAAAATTAACCTTTTCCTCTTTGCTAAACCTTTCGTCTGCTACGGGCAATGTGAAATCAGTTTGCATAGCTTTCACTATATATTATCTTAATAGATAAATTATACTATAAGACGGGAATGCTTTAAATAGAGCAGTGGTACAATGCTATTCTGCAAATTCACCAACCTCGCAACCAGACAATGAAGCGAAATCTCTTCCATCCATTATAATTGAGCATGTTCTTAGTCCACAATTAAAAGAGATAGTAGAGGAATTCGCAATTTGAGTATCTACATATGTTGTAAGACCGAGTAAGTTTCCAAAGGGAGGAACTGCTCCAACCTTCAAACCATATCTTTCAAAAATAACATCAGGATTTTCAAATTCGTATTTCTCCCCTAAAAGTGATTTAACATTCTCAGAGGATATTCTTTTATCTGCGGGTACTACAACCATGATATTATTCTCAGACTTCTTTCCTTTCATAATTATTGCCTTTGCACCTTCTGAAAGTTTTGTACCTCTTATTTGCGCAGACTCTTCACTAGTTTTTGTTTCTTCATGCTCCATGTACCTATATGTTATATTTGCATTATCAAGTAAAGATTTAATTTGATCTCGTATCTGTTCACCTTTTTCCATAATAAGTTGTATTTAACTTAGGTATATTAGAATTATACCATTTGTAAATAGAGTGTTTTACAGATAAGATTAATTTGTATTTAAGTTATATTTCCTACAAATATGATCGACAATATAAAAACCTCCTTAGATAACTACAATGGTTCATGGTCTGAAAAGAAAGGCCTTTATGAATTTAAATCAGTTATAGCAGAAAGAAAAGCCTTCCTTTCTACAAAGAAATTAACATATTCCTTTAAAATGAGAATAGATGAAGAGAATAAGGTAGTAAAATTCTCTGAAATGTTAATGGAAGCAGGAAGTGGATTCACATCAGGAGGATATGATGATGGTATGTCTACAGGATTTGGTTTTAAAACAGAAACATACAATACTATGAATGGTGGTAGAGAGGGTAGTATACAGGAACAGTCTGATCTATTTGGTAAGAAATATGAATATACATTTGATTACAAGGATATTAGAAGTAAGGTAGAAGAAGTAGTAAAGAGTGGGGGATATACTTTCGAATATCAGATATTACCTGTAAAATAACCATATGGATATATTAACAAAAATATTAGTAACGATAGGGAGTAGCGCATCTATTGGTTTTGGTATATGGCATTTCTTTGTACCTAAGCTATGGAAATGGTATTCATATATCGATACCCAAGCTACAGAATTAATAGTGGCTGTTAGAGCTATTAATGTATTCTTCTCACTCTCATTGGTATTGTTTGGAGTAATGAATATATTACTAATATACAGTGGTAAGGCAAACAAATATTCTATGATGGTATTACTTGGAGCTACATGCATTCTTTGGTTAACTAGATTAGTATTTCAGATAATATATCCACAAGGATCTATGAATCCTGTATTACAGTATGGAATGTTAGCAGCATTCATTGTAATCACTCTTTGCTATATCATTGCTTTGTATCTTGTCATCACACAGAAGGGTGTAGTCTAACAAACCTATAATATGGATTTCTACTTGTTTTTTAGATATAATCCTTGTCTATACAGGATATATAAATATATGTTTAACATATTTTCAATCTTGTTTGTTCTTTAAAAAGTTGTGAGAATCTTTTTTAAGTAAAAATGGATATTATTTTGTCCTGTAAGGATCTCTTACAGATAAAATTTTATCCATCATAACTTAAGAAAGGGGAAGGCAAAAATTTGAAATCACCAAATGAAATAGATTGGAAAGGAATGAAGGAATTTATTGAAAATTTAGGATCAGAATTGATTCTAGATCTGTCACCCTCTAGCTCTGGAAGTGGGACGATAGATGGTGCGCGATTTTCGTTATCAAGTTTGACAGGTGTAACCACTACGGTCCTTTGGACTCAAAGAATTATGCCACTAAGTAATCCTACTGAGGATCCTTTGGTGAAGGGAATATCAACCTTTGTTACCAAGTATCCACCGTTCTGCCGCCATTACAACAAGAATAGCGCAGGGCTAGTGATAGTAGATTGGAGGCTAAAGCAATATCAAGAAGAAAGGTATCGTGTTTTAGAAAATATGAGAGATGTATACGGTCTAGTAAGATTATGATTTAAGGAGGAAAACATGTTCCCAAATCCAGTAGATTATAAGGAAATCAATTGGAAAAAAGTCGAAGAAATCTTGAAAGAAGAAAAAATAGGCTTTGAGCTTCAGGATAATCCAATTGGATGGACCTCGGGCCAAGGGTTTGTGGATAATAGGCTTTTTGCGTTTTCTAACTACCTCGGGCATTGTGCAATATTGTCTATAGTTGGTGAAAAACTTTTCAAACCTCTAATTTTGGCCGTTTCTAAAGTTATCATGAATAACGATCTTCCAAGATTGGTCTGCGAAGAAGGTCCTGATGATAATGTTTGCACGGTATATTGGTGTAATGAAGAACAACTGGCGTTGTTGTATGGAGTTCTTCAAACTCAACAAAAATACAAAATCCGAAGTCCGGAAGGAGGAGAATTCACAACTTAATCATTTTTAAAGAACTACGGCATTCCGTGCAAAACCATGGAATGCCGTTTTTCTTTTATCAACATACCCCATATATATCCCATCCTTGTTATTCTAATCATTTTAGAATATACTCACTACTGTCCGTATTAAAATTAAAAGAAAAATATATACAATGAGAGACTTTAATAGATCAGGTGGAAACAGCAGAGGTGGTGGAAGAAGCTTCGGCGGAGGTGGTAGAAGTTTTGGTGGTGGAGGTAGAAGCTTTGGCGGTGGTGGAAGAAGTGATAGACCAGAAATGTTTGATGCAGTATGTGATCAATGTGGAAAGGACTGTAGAGTTCCATTCAGACCATCAGGCGACAAACCTATTTACTGTAGTGAATGTTTTGAATCAAAGAGAGAAGAAGGTGGAAGAGATGACAGAGGTGGAAGATTTGAGAGCAGAGATAGAAAACCAAGCTTTGATAGAGGTGGTTTCAGAGACAGAGAAGAGAAACAGATGTTTGAAGCAGTATGTGATGAATGTGGACAAACATGTGAAGTTCCATTCAAACCATCTAGCAACAAACCAATCTATTGTAGTAAATGTTTCGAAGGTAAAGAAGGAAACAAAAGCAATGATAGAGGTGGAAGCAGAAACTCTGGCTGTGATTGTGGAAATCTAAAAGCTGATATTGAAGCTTTGAACAAGAAATTAGACAAGATTATTAGTATTCTTGAACCTATTAAAGAGGTTAAAGCTACTAAGAAAGCTATCGAGAAAGAAGTTGCTGAAGTAGTTAAGGAAGTTAAGAAAACAGCAAAGAAAGTAGCTAAAAAAGCAAAGGAAGTTGTTGAAGTAGTAGCAGAATAATTCTTTTGTAAAAGTTAGTATCATAACCGAGCGGAAACGCTCGGTTTTGTTTTACATACATTTGTAAATAAACCTCTTTCTTAGTATCATAAATGCATTCCATAAGAATATACATATAACAAAGCTATGGATCTTGTTGCACTAATAACACAAATAATTTCAACCGCCAAATATCCTGTCATATTTTTGATGTTCTTCATCGATGGATCATCTACCAACTTCATAGCATCAACCTTAGCAGGAAGTGGATTACTAAATATATGGATAATCGCAGGAGCTGCCATAGTCATAGAATTAATGGTTGATATGTTTTACTTCTTACTAGGGCATAAAGTATCGGATACCGATATTGTAAAGCGATTAACAGATAGTGAAAAAAGTGAATTCATAAAAACAATAGAAGGGGCATACAAAAAGCATCCTGGTATAACATTAATGTTGGTAAAATTCGCAGGACCTTTAGCAGTTCCAGGAATCCTGTACATGGGCAAGATGAAAGCAATGAGTATTTCAAAATTCTTAGGATATGCGGTAGTTGTCGCAGGAATTAGGGCTGTTTCGCTATCATTTGTTGGATATATGGTTGGAAAAGGAGTAGGTCAGTTTATGAAAATATATGATCTTTTCAAAGTAATGGGAATTGTGCTCCTCATTGCTGTTATAATGTTCATTGTATACAAAACATTCGAGAAAAAAATACAAATCTTTGTTTTAAATATATTTAAGAAAATAAAGTAGATGGGAAATAAAATATTACCTGTATCAATAGTAATACCGGCCAAGAATGAGGAGAAGAATATTACGGCCTTAATGGAGAGTATAAAAAAACAAAAATATCAACCAACCGAAGTCATAGTCGCAGACGCGGGATCAAAAGATCGTACTGTAGAAATTTCAAAAAAGTATGGTGCAAAGGTTGTAAAAGGTGGACCGATATCAGTGGGAAGAAATAATGGATTCAATGCATCTTCACAAAATATAATTGTATTCCTTGATGCAGATGTTCAATTACTTGGTGAAACAGATTTAAAGGAAATTGTAGATATATTTGTTGAAAAACAATTAGACTGTGCAACCTGTCATTTTGCATATACAGGAGACAAATCTTTCGCAAAATATATGACAACCAAGTTCATAAATGTGGCTAAAGACATCAGTGCATTGACTCCTTTACCAGGATTAAAATGGGACTGGGGAACCGTAATGCTAGTAAGAAGAGAGGTATTCGAAGACATAGGTGGGTTTGTAACAGAATTCAAATATATGGAAGATACTCTAATGATTCAGAAAGTTGTGAGTAGGGGATACAAATACAAAATCATTAACAAAGAAGTCGGTGTTGTAGTAAATGGAAGGCCTGCCAGAACAGGAAAATTGCTTTCTAGAATTAAGGAAACTCTTGCAGCAATATTGGGAATAATATCGGTGAATTTAGCCAGATTTTCACTTACTCGGGATTGGGGATACAGATTAAACAAGGTTAGTACTAGTTTGTATGGAACAATGGGAGGCATTGTTAAATATGAGAATCCATTTAAACCACAAGACAGAGAAGGAGGATTTCCAAAGAATACCCCGATATTTTTAAGAAGAATATATGAAGTTATCCCTGGCTTTTTTACATGGCTATTCATTCTTTCTCCGGTCATATTTGCATTGTTAAGGTGGAACCAAGTATTTGCAATATATGTTGCCTTTTTAGTGGCATATTGGTCTTTAAGATCTATCAAATTCATTGTTGGAATTGCAATTGGAATAAAAAGAATGAAACGAGACACATCTACCGATTGGGTGGGGAAAATAAATACGGAAGTAAAAGATTTTTCTGACGAAATTAGATTCATATATATGTGCCCTGCGTTTAGTGAAAGTTTGGATACCCTTGAGCCTACATTCGAAGCTTGGGCGAATAGCGATATTGGTGCAGACAAGATTGATGTAGTAATGGCTATGGAGGAAAAAAAGAAAGATCTTCAGATTGAGAACTTCAACTATCTGAAAAATAAGTATGGAAAGCAGTTTGGGAGTATGCGTTACTATGTTCACCCTGCAGGAATAGAAGGGGAAGTAGCCGGAGTTAAGGGTGCAAACATTAACTGGGCAGGTAGGCACTTAGTAATGGACTTAGAAAAGGAAGGAAAAGATATATCAAAATATCTGTTAATTTCTTGTGATTCAGATTTAAGACCTCATCCTAAATATCTCTCAGCAGTGTTGTACAAATATTTAACAGTGGAGGATAGGGATAACCGATACTACGCAAGCGCTTTGCATACCTTCAACAACAACATTTGGCATGTTCCATCATTAATACGTGCACAATCAAATATGTTAACTTTGGTATTACTTCAAAACTGGGTGGTAGATAAATTAAAGCGAATTCCTTTTGTTGGTGAAAGTATATATGTGAGAGATACCTTCTCTTCATATATTGTTAACCTTGGAACTTTGAAAAAGCTAGAATATTGGAATCCAGAAATCGCCAATGATGATACTGCGTTCTACTGGAATGCAATGGTAAGAACCAATGGTACATTTAAGAGCCAAGAGGTATATATTCCTACATACAATGATGCCGTTGAAAATCAAACCTATGTTAAATCCCATGTATCATATTACAAACAACAACACAGATGGGGATGGGGTGTAGTGAATGTGCCAATAACCATGGCGGCACTTTTTCAAAAGAATGAACAGTTTCCAATATATCGAAAGCTCTTTATGTTAAGAAATATATTCGAATATCAGATATGGTATCTAACTGTCGTGTTCATCCTTACCTTTGGTCTTACCATAATGGGATGGCTAAGTCCTAGCTATCAGTACACTGTACTAGCATACAATCTTCAAAGAGCACTTAGCTACATATTCACTGCAATAACCCTTACCAACATTCCAATTGTCATATTCAGAAGAATGATAACTCCAGTGCCAAAGAGCTGGAAATGGTGGAGACATATACTTGATTTCGCAGAGACATTCCTAGTCACAGTGAATATGCTTACCTTTGGATTCATACCTTACGTTCAAGCACAAACGGAGATGATGTTAGGTCAATCTGCCTTTAAGCGAAACTTCTACGTAACCGAAAAAGTGAAGATGGATAAACGAAAGGCGGTCAGTTAAGGGTAATTTCATTTTTGTACTGTAATGTTTAAATACTAAATTTTTAGTATTAAACATTATGTTCCGTAAAATTCTAAAAATGATTCTCTACTTCTTCATCATATTCGCCACTCCGGTATATGCGGATAATTTTGATGGGACAGGAGATACTTCGAGTAATCAATATTTCCAAACTATAGCGTTGGGTGTAAAGGGATATCCAGATATTCAAAATATTCAGTACCAAAAAGCTGATTTTCTTGCAGAAGATACTACATCGATCATGAGTTCCTCACTTGAATCTTTCACAGATTTTGATAACACAAGACGTATTCCAATGGTAGCAGATCATATAGCTGCTCCTCCAGGCACACAGGTAGACGTGGTCTACCTGTATAGGAATAGCACGGGGCACAGTGTAAATATTTCAAAGATTGATTGGGTTTTGAGTAGAAATATTAAAGAAAATGGAAATCTAGCACAGGTTTTGGATATCCCAGAATCCGTGGATGGAACTTTCGGATTTAAATATTCTTCTCTGAATCTAATTAAATCAGGAATATATCGAGAATATTCAGGACCAGGAAATATTCAAAATGGTATGACTGGAGCATATTCATTGGATAGGGTAAGCGTTAGTAACCCTTTGAGTATTGATGATATCCAAGCTCTTCCTAATGAAAGTGGAGGAGTAGATTTTAAAATATATATTCAAAATACAAGCAATGAATATTTAAACAACTTAGAATTTAAATATGGATCATTTACTACCACCTTTAATATCCCTGCCAATCAGGAATATATAGTTCAATTTTCAATATCACAATCCCCAGATGAGTTAGGGACGTTTAGTATTTACAATCCAAATATTAAACAAGTATGCGCGATATATGGTTCTCCTTACTACACATATACCCAAACGGACGCTATCCCTGTATTTGCATACAGAAATGGAAACATAGTCCCAGGAGCTTCTGTACAACCAGAGAGGGAGAGCTTTTGCATTAAACGAATACCATATACCATGATTTCACAACCAATGGTTTTAAATCAAATTGATCAAACAGAAACAAAGAGAGCAGAGGTTGAGAATACAATCTCAAATGAAGAAAATGGTGATGTCTTAGGAACCTCTGACATTGTATTACCCAAAACAGGTAAGAGAGCATGGGGTTTGGTAGGCTTACTTGTTGTAGATGTGCTTCTTTGGTATTCTTGGTATATATTAAGGAGGAACTATGAAGGTAAAGATACAAATTCCAGAATACGTACAAAAAGTAAGTAGAATGCTCAGTAAAGAGGGCTTTGAATGCTACCTTGTAGGTGGTGCTGTCAGAGATGTTGTAATGGGTTTAGATCCTCATGACTATGATCTTGCCACAGATGCATTGCCAGACGAAATGTTAAATATTTTTCCAAAGTCAGTTTCTGTTGGTGCTAAGTTTGGAACCGTAATGGCGCTTGTTCAAGACAGTCAGGGAGAAACCATGGAAGTAGAAGTTACTACCTTTAGAAGCGAATCTGATTACATTGATGGACGATGGCCTACAAATATTGAATTTGTTAAGGAGATAGACAAGGACTTGGGACGAAGAGACTTCACCATTAATGCAATGGCAATAGATTTAGGAAATCTTGATCTAGAGGGTAGTAAAGAAGAGATTGAAGTAGAGATATATGATCCATATGATGGGATAAAAGATATTGAGCTAAAAAAGATACGTGCTGTTGGTACTCCGTTAGAAAGATTTAAAGAAGATGGATTAAGAGCCTTTAAGGCATGTAGATTGGCTTCACAAATTGGCTTTGATATTGATGAGGAAACATTTAAGGCAATAGTTGAATGTGTTCCAGTAGCCGCACAAGTTTCCATGGAACGTATCCGCGATGAGTTCATGAAGATGCTTTTAAAGTCTTCTAAACCCTCTGTAGGGATTGAATTGATGCGAAAGGCCGGATTACTTCAGCTGTTCATGCCAGAGCTTCTAGAAGGTTTAGGGGTGGAACAAAAAATGTTCCATAGTGACGATGTATATTGGCACAGCCTCAGAACATGTGACAGTGCACACGACAGTGTAAAATTAGCAGCCTTACTACATGATATTGCAAAACCACGCACAGATATGGGTAATGGCCATTTCTATGGTCATGATGCAATGGGAGCACAAATGGTAGAGGAAATATTAAGAAGAATGAAATTCCCTCAAGCAGAGGTAAAGCGAGTGATGTTGCTCATTAAGAATCATATGTTCTACTACCCGCACATGCAAGAAGATATGACTGAGGAAGAAAAGAACAATATCGAATTACACCAATGGTCCGATTCAGCAGTAAGAAGATTCATACAAAGAGTAGGTATAGAAAATATTGATGACCTTTTTAAGCTTCGATTAGCAGACGCCCAATCTAACCCAATGACCGCATTTAAACCAGAAGAAATTACCTTACTCCAACAAAGAATTTCTGCAGTACTTCAGCAAGATATGGCATTTAAGGTTACAGATCTGAAAATTACGGGAGAGGATTTAGTAAGTATTGGTATCGAAAAAGGACCAGAATTAGGAAAGATACTGAAAGAACTCTTGGATATGGTATTGGAGGATCCAATGCTCAATACTAAAGAAAAATTGTTAGAAAATGCTAAGAAATTAGCAAATATTTAAATTAATTTTTCTAAATATATATGAGAAGGATTGAGAAAAAGACTGTACCAGATCTTTTTGAAAAAGTACTCAATGGAGAGAAGAATTTTGATCTTAGAATAGCTGAATTTGAATGTGAAGTAGGGGATATATTAGTGTTAAGAGAATGGGATCCAGAAATCAATGACTATACTGGAAGACAATTGGAGAAAACAGTGACATTTGTTATGAAAACTAAGGATTTGAAATTCTGGAGTAAAGAAGATATTGATGAATTAGGATTTCTGGTAATGTCATTTAAATAGGGTTGGAATTAACTCCTTTTTCCTCTATCATATACATAGCTTAATTAACTGAAACTGCCTAATGAAGTTAAAATTCTGTGGAGCCTCTAAAACAGTTACCGGCTCCTGCTACTATATCGATACCGGTGAGCTTAAAATCCTCGTAGACTGCGGAGCATATCAAGGATCATATGAACACGAAGCTATGAACTATGAAGCCTTCCCATTTGATCCAGCCTCCTTGGACTTTGTATTTCTTACTCATGCCCATTTTGATCATTGTGGAAGACTACCTGTCTTAGTTAAACAAGGATTCCATGGAAGAATAGTTTGTACACAACCAACTAGAGATTTAGCTAAAGTTGTGCTCTTGGACGCGGCACATATACAAGCAGAAGACTATGAAAGATGGTTAACCCGAGCAAAAGAGGGAGGAATGACTAATGCCGAGGTTGAGGAAGAATCTTTTTACACAAACCGAAAGCCATTGTTTTCAATCGAGGATGTTGAAGCAATGTCTGCACTTTTTGAAGTATATCCATACAGCACATCTGTAAATATTAACAACCATTTTGAATTTAGATTAAGAGATGCAGGCCACATATTGGGATCGGCAAGTGTAGAATTTTGGGTAAAAAATGAAGCTGAACGAACCAGAAAAATTGTATTCTCTGGAGATTTAGGACAGCCAGGTGCTCGTATTGTAAGAGATCCTGATCTCATTCGTGAAGCCGACTTTGTCATATGTGAGTCAACATATGGAAACAGAATGCACAGAGACAGAAACGAAACACTCTTAGAACTTCTTGCGATATTACAACAAGCCCAAAAGGAAGAGGGTAATGTTCTCATACCTGCATTCGCAATCGAAAGAGCTCAAGAAATCTTGTATGAAGTTAACCTCTTCGTTGAACAACGCCTCCTTTCAGGGCTCCCAATATATCTAGACAGCCCAATGGCTTCAAAAGCTACAGCCATATTCAAACAATATCCTGATTTCTACGATGAGGATGCAAAAAGACTACTAAATAAAGGGGATGATCCATTTGAATTCCCAGGACTTCATATCATTGAAGATGCTGAAGAATCAAAACGACTCATATCCAAACGTGGCATAGTCATTATGGCAGGTAGTGGAATGTGTACCGGTGGTAGGATAATGCACCATCTAAAGAATAATATTGAAAACAGTAAAACCCATGTAGTATTTGTCGGATACCAAGTTCAAGGAACATTAGGAAGAAAAATTGTTGATGGTGAAAGAGTAGTAAAAATCTTTGGAAGAGAATATGAAAACAATGCACATATCCATACATTAGGAGGATTCTCTGCCCATGGTGACGAAAGAGATTTGTCATATTGGTTAGGAAGTTTTGGACATACCCCAAAGCAAATATTCATCGTTCATGGTGATGAACAGATCGCGGAAGAATTTGCAGACAAGGTATACAAGGATACGCAGATAGAAACAATTGTTCCTAATTTAAATGAAGAATTTGAATTAAAGTAGCATGGAAGTATACACACAGATAGACAAAATATATGAAGATATACAAAAGTTGAACATCCAAGGTGCAACCAATGTTGCCATTGCTGTGTTTGAAGGAATGAAACTTTACCTTTCATCGACGAGGGAAACCGACAAACAGAAGATATATGATGAGTTCTTTGAAGTAGGTGGGAAGCTTGCTACAGCAAGACCCAATGAACCACTAGCCAAGAATGGGGTGAAATTCATAAGGCATTTCTTCAAACAAGAATTTCCTGTTTTACCAGAGGTGTCCACTATGAAACCAAGGCTTGATGAGCTATGTGCTCAGTATCTTGATATGATTTCCGAAACCAAGAAAAATATCGTGGATAAGTCAAAGGAATATCTTAAAAACTACGATAATATTTTTACACATTGTCATTCCTCAACGGTAGAAACATTGATCAAAGAATTGTCACACAAGGATAAAGAGTTTGAGGTAGTGTGCACAGAAACTAGACCAAGAATGCAGGGGAGAATTACTGCTAAAAATTTAGTAAATGCTGGAATTAAAACGACAATGATTACAGATAGCGCAGCAGATTCATTCGTAATTGGAAGAGGAAATGTCCTTGTAGATACAGTATTCATAGGGTGTGATCAGATTGTAAAAGGTGGGCATGTCATAAACAAGATTGGAAGTTGGAGTATAGCCATGAGTGCTCATTATGCAGATAAGCCCCTCTATGTTGTCACTCCTTTACTAAAAATTGATGAAAGCTCCTACATGGGAAATATTGAAATTGAGGTAAGAGAAGACTCTGAGATATGGCCTGATGCTCCGAAAGGGTTGGAGATATATAACCCAGCATTTGAGATTGTGGATAATGTCCTAATTACTGGTTTCGTGACAGAATTTGGTATAGTTAAACCTGCTGATGTGGACACGGTAGTCAAGGAGAAATATCCTTGGATATTTGATAGATAATTTTTTACTAACTAGTTATGTCTTTCTACTTAAGAAGCAAAATATTGGATTTGGGCGAGGATAATAGCTTTAATGTTGTTTTACATCGGAAAGATGCTGAGAAAATTGGAGTTAAAGAAGGAGAGCTGGTGTACATAGGAATAGGTGATGCCGAGCTCTATGCCAATGTCATGGAAACAGAGGAAAGGGTGCATCAAGGTGAGATTGGGTTGTTCGAAGAGATATGGAAGGAGTACATGATAGTGGAGGGAAGCACGGTATTTGTGGATATCCCAGAGAGAAGCAAGGCATTAGAAGCTATTAGTAGAAAATTACTTGGTCATGATCTGACTAAAGAAGATTTAGAACTCATAATGAAAGAGATAGCGTCTCGAAGGTTAAGAGAAACAGAGATTGCTTTCTTCATTTCTACATTCTTTAATCCTGGATTTAATGATGATGAGATATATTGGATGACACAAGGTATGGCACAGTCTGGAGATTCTCTTTCGTTTAAGAAATTTAAAGGTAAGGGATGTGTAATTGCGGATAAACACTCGATTGGTGGTGTTGCGGGAAAGGGTGTTACTCCTGTACTTGTCCCTATACTTGTAGCGGGTGGTTTGATCGTCCCTAATACCTCTTCTAGAGCAATTACTTCTCCATCTGGCACATCAGACATCTTAGAGGTTGTTATGCCTGTATCGCTCACTGAGGAAGAAATAATGAAGGTTGTAGAGAAGACAGGAGGTTGCTTGTTCTGGGGTGGTTCTTTGAGTATTTCTCCTGCAGATGATGTAATTATTAATGTTGAAAGGTCTCTTCGTATTCAGGAGTTCCAGAAGGTATTGGTTAGCATTGTGGCTAAGAAGGTTGCCTTAGGGATAGAGAATATTTTAATTGATCTTCCATATGGCAAGGGTAGTAAGGTTGAGGTAACGGAGGATGTTTTCAAATTGGCTAAGGAATTTAAGAAACTCTTTAAGAAGTTTGGTATTGAGTGTGAAACGACTACACGTAAGGTTAATGGTCCTGATGGTAGAGGCATTGGTCCTAACCTTGAGATCATTGAATCTTTGAAAATATTGGAGAGAGATAGCAGTGCATCATTGGAAATGGAGAGAGTGGTTATAGATATGGCTGGGATATTGTTTGAAGCTACTGGTATATCAAAAGAGGGGGAGGGTAAAGTACTCGCTCAGACTCTTCTAGATTCCAAGAAGGCATATGACAAATTCTGGGAGATTGGTTTTGCTCAAGGGGCAAAGAAGATAACTAAGTCTAGTGAAATTAAAGCAGGGAATCTTAGTGCTGATGTTATGGCTACTAAGGAGGGTACTGTTAAGATGATTAGTAGTATTGAGATTGTAAATATTGCTAGAGCTTTGGGTTGTCCTCGTATTAAGGAGGCTGGGCTATATATTCACAAGATGCCAGGAGAATCTGTGTCTAAAGGGGATGTTTTGTTTACAATGTATGCTACTGCAGAGGATAGGCTTGAGAATGGGAAAAAGGCGGTAAACCTTGAAAAGATGTATGAGATAGTCTAAAAGATAAACCGATAGAATTATTAAATCCTGATTAAATGCCCATATAGATGTTGGTATAATACTCGTTTATGATACAGCTTGGCTTGTATTATTAATTTTCTTCCTCTTCATTCTCCTAACCGTATTCTTAGTAACAGCTACAATTACTGAAACAACCAATACAAGAACAATAACAGGACCAGTAATAATAACAGCCTTCCCTATGGTAGTAGTCTTAAGAAATGTATTTATCCATTGTCCAAAACCATACTTACTAGAAGAGGGAATATCATCTATAGATTCATACCCCTTGTCTGGAACAATATCAACATATGTTTTTAATTTTGTAAAATCAATATCTGTACTATCTACACCATACACATTCAAGTTGTATCCTTCCGTAGTTAATATATCTATATTATCTGCAGAAAATACTCTAATGTTCGAAAGTGTATCACCATTGAACACCTCCCAAAGCACTCGATCTATACTCTGTCCCAACCTCATGTTGTTACTCTCTAAAGTAGGGTCTATGGAATACCAACCGTAGTCTGGAATCCATGCTTGTACCCATTGATGTCTCACTTGGGCTTCCTGAACTTCAGTAATATTTGCATACCCAAGTGCTGCTCTAGCAGGAATACCTTGGGCTCGTAGAAGCGCAATCATTGAGTCTGCATATTCCATACATACGGAAGCCCCACCTTCGAGAGCTGCTTTTGCTCCAATTCGTTCATTTTCAGAATTAGCCTTGTTGTCATCATATGTCAGCTTTTCTCCAATATATGCATAGTCAGCTTTAATGATATCCATAACTGTTGTTTTATCGGCCATCAATTTCTCCGCTTCTCCCTTTATGAGTGTATCTGTGCTTTGCCAATACTTAGTTGGTGTTAGATAGCTTTTCAAATATGAAGCCTTAGCTATTTCTGATTTGTATGTATTCCAATCCATATTCACAGGTGTAACTCCTGCCTTGTATTCATCTTGATTGGTAACAATATATCCTTCTAGTGTGATTGTTCCAATTGTATTTGCAGGTACTTCAAAGGAGGCGATAATATTTCCTTCATCATCTTTGTAGATATTGGATGGGGTGGGAGATACATTAGTGAAATATACCTTTTGATTGGTTTCATCAAATTCCCGAGGTAAGGAGATTTCGAATATATTTGTAGAAAGGGCTTTCAAAACACCAGTTAGTTTTTCTGGTAAGAGGGTATCTGTTTTAGGTGTGGTATATGTCAGGGCAAATTTGTAGGTGATTGAGGTTCCAAATTCCATATATGGGGAGTTCCCAACTCTGTCTTCTTGTGCAAATGAATATGTAGTTTTCCCATTTTTTGTAGCTTGAGTGAATTGAGTAGGAAATACCTTTGCAAGTGGAGCTATCTTGTCATCTACCACTATATTTAGTCCATAGTTAAAGGTAGTTTTAGTATTTGTGGCTGTGTCTGTTTGTTCAAATATTACATCCTTAGGTAATGCTGGTGCTTGGAGAGTAATGTAGTTTACTACCTTAGTGACAAAATCATGCGTATTGTATGCAATTTGTATTAAATATGGGGAACTAGAAGTAGTTTGCTTGTAGTTTGGGACTTTGATATATATTCCTGAGCCTTGAGCTTGTTCCTCAATGGTATATTTGACTGTTCCACCTAAAGAGTTCGTTACCTTTAATGAATCTAGTTTGTATTTTCTCTCTGTGGTTATTTCTTCTTCTGTACTACTTGGAAGATCTGGGATATTGAAGACCTTTTCTCCTGTAGCAGGGTAGAAGTAATCACTGTTGGCTACTGTTCTGGTGTATTTAGTTACTACGGATACAAATGTATCTCCTGTGTTGTATGAAATATTTGTATTTGAATCTATGACAAAATCTGATGATTTTGCGAATACTTTGGTTGAAAAAAGTAGGCAGAGGGAGACTATACTTAGGATATATATGAGCAGTTTTTTCATTGTATTGGTTTGGGCTATTTAATGTATTTAATATCATATCAATTATTGAAAAAGGAAGGAAGAAGACCTATAATGCGGGTTCGGAACACACATCCGGATCTTTAAAAAAATTAGGAGCTAGTTATCATGAATGATTACTCGAACTTCGCAACAAGTTATGCTTTTCTTTTTCAAACTCCATTCATAGATACTGAAGTGAATGATTGGTTTGAAAGAGTTTTCACTAATGTGAAAGAACACATGAGTTTTCAAGAGCTTGAAGATATGCTTAATCGTTTACCTGTAGATACGCGGCTTTACAGATTGGTTCGTAAAGAACTGATAGGTAAGGCTACAAGTCCGGCAGAGTTAGTAAGTGTTGTAACTTTGACAGGCAGAAATTCAAAAGAGGAAATATCTCTTGTCAAACAGATTACAGAACTTACCCAAAAAGGTGATGAGGCAGATCAGGAAGAAATAAAGAAGATTGTAAGAGATAAAATTAAATCTCTCAGTGGTGATCCTAAGGGAAGAATGCAAAGGCTTTTCAAGGATCTGAAGTAAAAAGGAGGTGTCAATGGAGGAAGAAAGAAGAGAGTTAATAACGAAAGTTGTTGGCTTGTATAACAACTTTATGGAGATCTTCGAAGATGCTCATATCGAGCCATTTTTAAATGCCCTGTTCTTTAACGGAATCCAATTTCTGTTTACAGATTGGGACGAGCTTCTGGTGCTAAGAGAGAAATTGCCTGATCAGAAACTCAAGTCAATGATTTTTACTCTCATGGCAAGTGCTAGTGTAGAGGTAGACCAACTGGTCTTTGTAATGGTCTATTCTCCCCACCATGAAGGAGCTGCCACGATAGTAAGGAAAAAGATTAGAACCCAATTTAGTGGTATGGCTGATGCCTTGAAAAAAGGAGTCGAAGAATACTTCGATACCGATGAATTAAAGGCACAGACATATGGAAAACAAACCCTAAAAAATTGGGTTTTAAATACATTCCTGTATGGGAGAAAGGGAGAACCAGAAGGAAGAAAAGATATAAATACGGAAGAATAGGGTGTGCTATTCTTCAGAAACCTGCTCCACTGTTGAGCCTCTGTTATTGATTTTTATCAAAGAGGCTCACAGGTTGGTTTTTCATATATCCAAAACCTTAATATTAGGATATAATTCACCATTATGTCAGTAAAAAGATCACATTCATTGTCCCTAGGTATTGTAGGACTTCCTAATTCGGGAAAATCTACAATATTTAATGCACTAACCAAATTAACAGTACCAGCAGAAAATTTTCCTTTTTGTACGATAGATAAAAATGTAGGAGTAGTAGAAATACCTGATGAAAGATTAGGAAGAATGTCTACATATTTCAATGCTAAGAAGATAGTACCTTCAGCAATGACATTTGTAGATATTGCAGGATTAGTAAAAGGAGCATCAAAAGGAGAAGGCTTAGGAAATCAATTCCTTTCACACATTAGAGAAACCGATGTCATTATGTATGTACTTAGAGCTTTTGAAAGTAAAGAGATTGTACATGTATATGAAAGAGTAAACCCTGTTGAAGATTTTGAAATTGTACAAGCAGAGCTCGTATTTAAGGATATTGAGGTTGTTGAAAAGAAGATAGTTAGTGTAAACAAGATGGCAAGGATAGGGAATGCCGATGCTGCATTGGAGATGAATATATTGGAGAAGATACAAAAGAATCTTGGTATGGGTATTCCTGTGATAGATATGGAGATGAATGAGAAAGAGAAGGAGTATGTATATGATCTTTGGTTATTAACCAGTAAGAAAAGGATGTTTGTATTGAATTGTAAGGAAGGATTGGAAAGTGAAAAGATTGAGGTATGGAAGAAAGAATTGGAAGAGAAAACGGGTGATTTAGTAATTATGGCGGATGTGAAATTGGTAGGAGAGATGGAAGACGAGAATGAGTATGCCGAGTTATTGGGTTATGTTCCTAAATCTGTTAAAGATATTATTAAGGGGGCATATGATGCGTTGAATCTTATAACTTTCTATACTGGTTCGGAGAAGGAATGTAATGCATGGACTATTGAGAAGGGTACTAATGCTAAGGAGGCTGCTGGGGTTATACATACTGATTTAGAAAACAATTTTATAACGGCTGATGTAGTTAATGTTGATGCTTTATTAGATGCTGGTGGTTGGGTTAAGGCGAAGGAATTGGGTTTGGTCAAAAATCACGGTAAGGATTATATTGTTCAAGATGGTGATTATATTATTATTCTTGCGAACAAGTAGAGTTTAGAGAAATTTCATTTCTATTTAGTATAAATATATTTACAAGGAATACCCTTGTTGATATAATTTTTGATATCCAACCTGCAAGAACCATAAGTTGTTTGCAGGTTTTTTCCTTTATGTACAAACGCTCAATTATTTTGATTGATGGAAGCAACTTCTACTTTAAGTTAAACGATATTGGGCTACAAAATCAGCTTAAATTTGATTTTAGGAGTTTTTCAAAGTATTTATCAAAGACATATTATAATCTTTCTACTACGTACTATATTGGTGCTGTAAAAACGGATGGTACTAAGAGAACTTTAAAACTACATACCAATCAGCAGAAGCTTTTGAGGCATCTGAGAGAAAATAATGTGGAATATGTTCTAGGATATTTATTGAAATCTCATGATAAATTCCATGAGAAGGGAGTTGATGTTCGCATGGCTGTGGATATATTGGTATATGCTTATGAAGATCTTGCGGATCATTTCGTATTGGTTTCTTCAGACACAGATTTAATTCCCTCAATAAAACAGGTACAAAAATTACATAAAACTGTAGAGTACGTTGGTTTTGAGCATATGGTTAGTAAGGCTATGAAAAGTAATTGTAATATGAGTAAACTACTAACGAAGGAAGAATTGGAAAAGTTTGTGATATAGAATTTCAAAAGAAATACTGTTGTAGTAGATATTTACAACGAGTTAAATACCCCATAGAATATAGATGTCTTTTTGTTTGGACTTATGTCCATATATTGTGTTGGCTCACTAAAAGGAGAATTTGCGATGGCTTTAAATAATATAGTACGTAATATTGAGGGAAAGGGGCAAGTTTCATTGCCGGTGTTGGGAAGCTTCGGAGGTATGTTCGTTACTTCTGATGGTCGTAATCGTATCTTGATAGTAGATACAGGTTTCGTCAATGCAATCGAGATACCCCTGCCAGAGAAAAGCTTAACCTTTGTTAAACTTGGAAAAATCTTTTCCTATATGGATATTATCGGAATTCCTGAAAAGGGAAGAGTTGCTCTGGCTCAGTATAAAAATATCCTTAAAGTAGTACTTAGTTTTAATCTCGGTGGGGGCCTTCGTTTTGGAAGTCGGTTGGATAGCAACTGCGCAGTTGCCATTCCTAGCGATAACATCGGAAATGTTGTGATCTTTGAACGGAATGCGACTGTTTTAGTAGTTGAAGGACAAACCCTTCAAAGATGTTCGCTTCAAATAAAGGAGAAAGAATAACAAAAAGACAAAAAGGGTAGTGGACTATTCGTATATTGGTTAATTCCAATTTCACACATAGCCCACTGCACGACCCTTTAATAAAAATTCAAAAAAATACTGTTGTAGTAGATATTTACAACGAGTTAAATATCCCATAGAATATGTTGTCTTTTTGTTTGTGCTTTCTCGCTCTTAAAATGGAGAGTCCAATGGAATCTAAAGTAGTAAAAAGATGTGGAATCTTAAAGGTTGTGGAAGAAGGGAATAAGTTCTACCTTTCTCTTCCAGGAAAAGAGTTGAAAGAAATCTCATCTGCAAGAGAGGAAACGATCCTCAATCAGTTTGAGACTATATCAACAAAGGTAGTTGGTGACTTCATTATAGAAGTTGCGAAGTACGAAGGGAAAAACTACCTGATCGTGAAGAAGGAAGACATTCTTTCGACAAGAGGATATGACCTTGTAGGAGTGCATCTTGAAAACAAAAAGGTTGTAATATTTCGAAAGGGATTTTTCTCAAGTGTTAGTCTTCCAAGCAGGTATACTATTATAAATGGAAAGATGCACATAGCATGATGCAAAAAGACAAAAAGGGGGTGGAACTCTAGAATACTAGATTAACTAGTTTCGCAATGAGTTCTACCGCTTTCCCTTTTAAAATATATATTACTAGCAGTTGTATTAACTAATATTTTCTGCTAAAATCCATTCTCGTTAAGACATAATTTGTATATATCGGTTAAATGGCAGCAGAAGAAGTAAAAAAAGGAAACTATTATGAAATGGCAGTGGCTCTTAAACCACTATTACCAGACGATGTTAGAAAAGCAATTCACAAAGAATTTGTTGATTTAGTTAAGGCTAAGGGTGGAGAAGTATTAGATGTAGATGTATGGGGTAAGAGATATTTAGCATACAAGATAAATGGACATAACGAAGGATATTACATCATATATACCTTCATATCCGATCCTTCACATATCCTAGAAATCAGAAGACAGATGGAATTAAAGCAAGAAGTTTTGAGATATATGGTAGTAGAAGCAGATGATGTAGATGAAATAGGGAAGAAGATCAAAAAGAAGGAAATAGAAATTTAATCGAATTTTAATATTTGTTGTGTATATTTAGGTAAGTTAAATTATAATTATTAAACAAATGGCAGCTAGATCACTAAATAAAGTAATGTTAATTGGAAATCTAACAAGAGATCCAGAGATGAGATATACAAATTCTGGAACTCCAGTTGTTACTTTCGGAATGGCTACAAACAAGTCATGGAAAGATACCAATGGTGAGATGAAAGAATTAGCAGAATTCCATAATGTAGTTGCATGGAACAAGATGGCTGAGATATGTCAGCAATTGTTAGCTAAGGGTATGAAGATCTATGTAGAGGGTTCTTTGAATACAAGATCATGGCAGGCAGATGATAATACAACTAGATACAAGACAGAAGTTAGAATTGAAGATATGATTCTTTTAGATAGTAAGGGTAAGCAGGGTGCAGGTGTTGATGAAGAGGCTGCACATGCTGAGAAACCAGCTAAAGCTCCTAAGGAAGATGTTGTTGCTGATGAAGCAGCTCCAGTAGAAGAGGAAGCTCCAGTTGTTGATCAGGATCCTTTAGAAGAAGATTTGCCATTTTAATTTGATATATATTAAGGAATGTCAGACGAAATAGTAGTAAAACAAAGTCCAGCAGTAGAGAACACAGTAAGTGATGATTCTTCTTTTGATGCAAAGAAAAAGAATATGCGAAGAAGAAGAAAGATCATTCAGAACTTGAAATGTCCTCTATGTGAATCTGGTGTTAAGACTGTTACATACAAGGATGTGTATCAATTAAAGAAGTTTACATCTGTTAGAGGTAAGATTATATCTGTAGAGAAGTCTGGAGCATGCCATAGGCATCAGAAGATGTTAAAGAGGGCTATTAAGAGAGCTAGATTTATGTCTCTCTTACCATATTCTTCTAATGAATAGTCTGTAGTATATACATTGAATTGAGAAGGGGACCGAAAGGTCCTCTTTTTTTAACTATGGAACTTTCAGAATCTGCTGGTGTATTGGTATATACCAACAGATTCTGCTAGCTCTTCTTGAAAGGTTATGAAGTCTTGACCTCATCGATCTGTGATGACCAGATGTCATTTGCAGCGATTTGTTTCGCGGCAGCAAGGATTACATTAACATATGTAGCTGTTACGTCTGGTTCGAAACCTTCTTCTTTACAGAATTTTTTCACTATTCGAGTGATCTCTTTAACCAGACTTTTGGCCGAACGGAATACCTTGAATCCTACAACATTGGCTATTCGAGAAGCCAATTTTTTGGTTGGATCAAAAGCATAGACCGTTCTTGACCGATTTTCAACTTGCGCGTAACTTAAGTACAATTGAGGTTTATGAATTTTTGCCATTTTTTTCCTTTCTAAAAGAACTGCTATTGAATATAGCAAGTGCATTATATCAATATCTACTTACGAATTCTATACTATAAGGCAATAGGAGCCATAGTGAAATTCTTGGGCAATCAGTTATTGTGATTGCCCAAGAGGCGTTATGTAATGGTTAGGGAAGCAAGGAAGAAGAAGAGAGTGATGAGCAATAATGCTATACCACCGCTTTTTAGAAGTGGAGCATGTCTCTTTATTTCCCACAACCATTTTCGTGATGACTTTCGGGTAATTTTTGTATGTGGAAGGATTACTCCCATGCCAAATATTATCAGGTCAATCACGAACCAAACAATGAACAATGGACTCATGAATTCCTCCTTTTGAGAAATGCCATTAAACATAACTAATCAATATTATACTCAAAATTAAGAGGGGAATCTATACTATAAGACAATATGGTTACACCGCTTCTTTCATTGCAACTCTTAACCCTTTCAAGTAATATATTTATATATGTCTACACTGCCAATGTTAGAGAAAAACTCATATCTAAGCCTCGTTATATCAGATAACAACATCTGGGCACATCTCGCATACACAGACCACAATGCAAATAGGGAATACATACTAAGTGACTTCACAGATCTAAACCCATTAAAACAGAGATTAGATGACGATTTTTTTACAAAAAACTTCTGGTATGAATACTTTGATAACTTAGAAAAAGCATTCAATTGGAATGTAGTAGATAGGAATGGATATGGAATATTTTCCTTTAGGAAATTTGCTGAAGAAGGAGATGGGATATCAGGAATTAGAATACTGATGGATGAAAATCAAAAATATTTCAACAAAATATTTTCTTCACTAAGAGCATTCTCAAACGACATAGCCCTAAGAGTAATGGATGAAACATACACGCGAGGAATGCTAGAAGGTTTAACACAAAAGCTAGGATATGATGATCTTCTTTTCCTAGATCTAGACCTCCAAGATTTCAAAATCTACAGAGCATTCAAAGACAAAGAGACGGGCAAAATTGAAATATCAAAGTCAAAAATTGAATGGAACAATGAATATGGGGTTATAGATTCCATAAAAGATGCCCGATTTAAGGCATTTTTAGCCTCAGACGTTACATCCAAAGATATGCTCAATTACTGGAGTAATTTTGTATTGAATAGGGTAGTGTTTACGGAAGATCCAAATATATTGGATATGTTAAGAGCATATACCACCGCACAATTACACTCGATATATCAAGATAACAAGGACAAACTACAAGCAATTGGAACACAGGGAAATACGGGAATAATACTAACTGGAATGGTTCCATTACTCTTAGGAAAAGAAAAACTTTTGCTATCTGTCATTGATGGTTTTGAAGTATCTGGAATTTTAGATGCATATTTTGATAATGAAAAACGATTACTCTCCTATGCCAAAAGCTATATCTCTGGCCCAACGTCTTCGGATGTTGTACTTACGCGAAAAGAAATTCTTTCCTGTTGTACAAAGGTACTGGTTCCAGAGGTTAAACAATCTAGAAACAAAAGCAAAGTCATATTTAGTGGATATACTGATTCATTAGAAGGTGAGAAACAAGATATATTTGCACTTTCCCCTGAGTTCACATATATCAAACTACCATTACACAGAGAAAATCTCATAATTGAAGGTGAATTTAAGAATGGGGCATATATCAGAAATACAGAAGCAAAAGACAACCTAAGCTTCATATCAATACCAGAAAAGCTTAGATATGATTCCATGGTTATAGATGCCCGACCAAAACCAATAGTGTATGGTCCTGATATATATTCGAACAAACTAAAATTACAACAATGGTTTAAATGATATTAAAGCATAGGTTACTAGAAAAATATGACACATATACATTCCGAATACCTGTAAGCAGTAGAGATTGGGTATTAGTTAAAGCTGGAGACACAGTCAAAGAGGGTATGGACTTGTATATGAGAAAGGGAAGTAATGCTCGTCATTCTTTCTATCTTCCAGATCAGCTACATTGTAGTTTAGAAACAGTAATGCAATATATCACCTGTATTGATGGCGAATTCGTGAACGAAGGAGATGTACTTGCCGAGAAAATAGCTGCAGGAGGATTAACTGTAAAACGATTAGTCTCACCATCAAATGGGATAGTAGATTTGGCAAGAACTAAATTAGGATATATTGATGTTTTAGGAGAAGAACATGAAGCCTTAATCAAAAGCACATTTAAGGCAGAAATATTGGATGTAAATCCTTTGGAAGGTATAACTTTGAAGACATCTGCATTAGCATTAGATCTCCTAAGTGTATCTAGCGCTGAAAGAGTCCTCTTGGCGGGTGAATTTGTTACTTTGAATATGGGGAAGGATATAAAGCTAAAAGGGGATGATGCCAGCTATGAAGGTAAGATAGTTTTTGTTGGCAAACATCTACATATCAGTTTACTAAGAGACCTTTTTGAAAAAGGTGCCAAGTTTGTACTTACCTATTCCATGGATTATCAAGATTTTAGAAATCAAGGATTACCAATAGGACTGGTAGGTGGATTTGGAGAGATATATTCAGGTGAGGAATTCCTAAAAATGATATCCGAATTAGATGGGAGTTATGCAGTTGTAGATTTTGATGAAAGTCAGATATTCTTCTTAAATGAGAATCATAAAACAAAGGAGAAAGACTCTGTGTTTGTAAAAAATTTAGTAGGGAGTAAAATAGTATCTCGTACACTTGGAAGCTATGGAATGACAGGTGAGATTATGAGTACTGAGGGCTCATCATATGTAACAGTAGAGTGGGAGCATGGGGGTAGAAGTGTAATCAATTTAGGAAGCTTAGAATTCATATCGTACTAGTATAATTTTAGAAAAGAAAACATGGAAAAGAAAACTACAAAAAATCTAGGCATTGCAATATTAATGGTATGCCTTTTCGCGATTGGTTTTGTCTCAGGGAGATTGTTTCAAACAAATAAAGCAACAATAACCAATGTACTATCAGGAAAATCTGATGTAAATTTCCAACTGTATTGGAATGTATGGGATTTAATGCAAAGTAAATATGTTGATTCTTCTAAGATTGATGATCAAAAAATGTTGTATGGATCTATCAAAGGTATGGTTAATTCCTTTGATGATGCAGCTACAGTATTTTTGGATCCAGAAGAGACTAAAGCATTTAACGAAGCCAGTGAAGGAAAGCTGTTTCAGGGCATTGGTGCTGAATTAGGATATGACAGTAACAAGCAAATCATAGTGGTTTCTCCACTTGAGGGTTCTCCTGCAAAGGCGGCTGGAATTAAACCCGGTGACTATATCTTAACTATTGATGGTGTTGCGATTACATCTTCAGAAACAGTGTACGATGTGGTAGCAAAAATTCGTGGTGAAGCTGGCACAAAAGTTAAACTTGGGATACTGCACAAGGGTGATACAAAGGCTGTAGAAATAGAGATAACAAGAAGTGATATTACAGTTCCAAGTATGTCATTGTCATATGTTGGTGATAAAAAGGATATCGCACTATTCAAAGTAAATAGATTTACCGATTCTTCTTACAGTGAATGGCAAAAGAATTGGGATACCAATGTGAATAGTATTGTAAGTTCTGGTGTAAAGAAAGTAATACTTGATTTAAGAGGTAATCCTGGTGGATATTTTGATGCCGCTATATATGCAGCTGATGATTTTGTCGATTCAGGAAAGGTATTAGCTCAAGAACAAGATAGTGTTGGGAAAATTGAAAAGTTTAATTCAACAAAAGGTGGAAAGCTTGTAAATATGCAGATAATCGTCTTAGTGGATAGTGGTAGTGCATCTGCGTCTGAGATTCTCTCGGGAGCTCTACAACAGTCGGGGAGAGCTTCAATTATAGGTGACAAGACATATGGGAAGGGTACAGCTCAAAGCGTATTAGATCTCTCTGATGGCTCTACAATACATATCACAATATTGAAGTGGTTACTTCCAGATGGTGGTTGGTTAAACAAAGATAATCCAATAACCCCAAACATTGAAATCGCAAATTCTGATGCAGATTTTACAAAGGGTATTGATACCCAATTAAATCGAGCTATTACAGAGATTCAAAAATAATTTTTAATATATATATTTATGGAAGCAGAAAAAAGAACAATAGGTAGTATTTTGAAAAGACACCCTCGTAAATTCCTTTTCATATTTGGAACTATTTTGGGTGTAATTTTAGTATCTATAACCCTAACATCGATTGTTGTATTGAATATAGACAAAATACAGAGTTTTTTAGGTATTACGCAACAGACCACTGAAAATGGAACTCAGATTGTAGTATCTCAAGAGGAAAGCAATACAATTAATATTGTAAAAGATTCTGCACCTGGAGTTGTAAGTATTGCCATATCCCAACTTTCACTTTCTCAAAATCAAGGAATAGTAAGTACAGATAGCAATATTGGTACGGGATTCATAGTTGATGCAAATGGTTGGATCGTTACTAACCAACATGTAGTTTCAAGTACTACTGCTGCATACAAAGTAGTTACAAGTGATGGTAAGCAATATGACGTTACCGAGATTGCAAGGGATGATGCTAATGATATTGCGATATTAAAGATAGAGGCAAAAGATTTGAAAGTATTAGATTTGGGAGATTCAGATAGCTTGGTAGCTGGACAAGACGTTATAGCTATTGGTACACCTCTTGGAGAATATGCAGGAAGTGTGACAAAAGGAATAATAAGTGGATTAGATAGAACTGTAACCACAAGTGCAAGCTGGTTTGGAGCAACCCAAAAGACATATGAAGGAGTCTTGCAAACCGATGCAGCAGTTAATCCTGGAAACTCGGGTGGCCCATTGTTAAATAGCGAAGGAAAGGTCGTTGGTGTAAACTTTGCGACAACCTCTGGAGCTGAGAATATTTCATTTGCGTTACCAATTAACAAGGTAAAAGAGAAGATAGAAGAATACAGAACATATGGGAAATTCATTGAAGCATATATGGGAGTGTCATATCAGATGATTTCTGAATATTTAGTAATGTACTATAATTCAAATGTGGTACCTGGAGCTTTAATTCAGAGTCTTGATATAGATGGTCCTGCATATAAGGCTGGAATACGAAAGGGTGATATTGTAACCGAATTGGGAGGAGAAAAGGTGACTTCGTCCTTATCCGTGTACATACAAAAGCATAAAGTAGGAGATAAGGTTGAGGTCAAAGTAAATAGCGCTGGGACGGAAAAGGTATTTGAAGTAACCCTAGCTGAAGCGGATTAATACAAATCTGTCTTTGCCATATTGATCCTTGATTACCTTAGGGTAGAGTGATTTGAACAACTCCAATGTTGATGGTTCAATTTCGAAAACTGCACATCCTTTTATGTTCTTTTCTTCAATTTGGGCTAGTAATTTTTCATAATACTGTATCCCATTTTCACCACCATCCAATGCAGTTCTAGGCTCGAAATCTACTACACTTTTATCTAATTCTAAATATTGTTGTGTTGGGATATATGGAAGATTTGCTAATATCATACAGAAGCTATCCTTAGGGAAAGCAAGATTCTCGATAAGATCTGTTAGGGTAAACCTTATAACTGTTTGCTCTAGTATGTTTGTTTCATTTGCTTTTGCCATATCAATTGCATCCTGAGATATATCGGTCGCATGGAAGCTATATTTAATATCCTGCCCTGATTTTTCTTGGATCTCTTTTACTAAAGAAATAGCAATACATCCACTTCCTGTCCCAATATCTATGATATCTGTATATGGAGTAGGGGATTTTGTTAATTCTTGCTTGGCAATATCAACCATAAGTTCTGTCTCAATTCTAGGTATTAGAGTATTGGAATTTAATTTGAAATTAAGATTTCTAAATTCACCTTCGCCTTTGATATATTCCCAAGGTTCATTTTTCCTTATCCTTTCCAAGATCGGTTCTAAGGGGAGATTTTCTTCTTGGGTGTACTCCAAAATATCTTTAGCTACTCGAGAGATATCATAGTAGCCTGAGGTTTTTAATGCTTCTTGAATTTGAAAAAGAATCTGTAATTCGTTATTCACCTTTTTCTTGCTGAGCTATTATTTCTTCTTGTATACCTTTGCGTACATCGTCTATTATTTCTTGAATATTACCAGCGAGGATACTTTCCATATTAAACCAAGAGAGTTTAACCCTATGATCTGTTACTCTGTTTTGAGGGAAATTGTATGTCCTAATCTTTTCTGCTCTTGAATTAGATCCAATTTGAGATGATCTCATATCCTTTCTTTTAGCCATTTCCTCTTGTTTCTTCATGTCGTACAATCTAGATCGGAGTAGGGCCATAGCTTTTTCTCTGTTTTGGGCTTGATGTTTTGTCTCTTGGCAACTTACTACAATACCGGTAGCGAAGTGAGTAATTCTTACTGCGGAGTCTGTTTTGTTGACGCACTGTCCTCCTGCGCCAGAAGCTCGCATGACTTCTACTTTGATTTCACTTGGATCAATCTGTATATCTATCTCTTTTGCCTCTGGTAGGATGGCGACAGAAGCAGTAGAGGTATGTATTCTCCCGGCGGATTCAGTAGAAGGTATTCTCTGTACTCTGTGTACACCACTTTCATATTTTAAGTTTTTAAATACATTCTTTCCTGCGAGATGTGCAATTACTTCCTTGTATCCACCATCTTGTGTTACATTGCTGTCTACTATTTGGACTTCCCATCCCTTGTTAGTTGCATAGATGGAATACATTTTGAAAAGGTCTGCAGCAAAGAGTGCGGCTTCGTCACCGCCTGCTCCAGCTCTGATTTCTAGTATCGCAGATCTGTCATCATCTTCATCCTCAAATTGTCTTTCTACTTTAATCTGATATATTTCTTGTTCTAGATTGGTTATGAGTTCTTCCTTCTGGGTAATTTCTTCAAGAGCCATTTCTTTTATGTCTGTATCTGATTCATTGGTTATGAGGTATTGGGCTTCTTCAATATCTTTTATGGCTTTTTGTATAGCCGATATATTGCTTGCAAGTTGTGCATAGTAGCTTAAATCTCCACTTAATTTAGAAAGATTTGCTCCGCCGGTTGTGTGGGCTAGGGTAATCTGTTGTTCTAAATCAGTTACATGGGTTTGTGCATCATTTTCACTGTATTTTTTCTTTAACAAAGCTATATCCATATGGATAATATATCATTTTAAATTATTAATGGAAATTTGTTACCTAGATACTCTTGCGTTCTCAAGCATATCCTTGAGTGTAAGCGTATTGGTTGGTTTTGAGGATACTGCACCAAGTTTTTCTTTTCTTGCAAGCATTTTTTCTTTCTTGGTTCTGTATGACATTCCTGCAGCTTTTGCTACTTTATCTTCATACTTCTTAACGATGTTATCGGTATCTACAATCTTTTGTTCACCTGTATAGAATGGGTGACATTTGGAACAGATATCGACGTTATGTGTGTCTCCAGAGAGGGTTGAGCCTGTTACGAATTTATTACCGCATGAGCAGATAATTTCTAAATTGTGATTATATTCTGGGTGTATATTCTTTTTCATAGCGAGTAGGATTATATCAGATGATTTTATTGTTGTCTACAAATAGGTATCTCTCTGTAGTGAGATATATCGCTATCGGAATCTGAATATGCTCTGGTTGGTTCTCCATTCGATTTGTACACTTTAACAATTCGATTCCCATTAGTAATAACAGCTTCTACGGCGGTATTTCTTTCTAACCCATCTTTTTTGAATATAAACTCTTTATAAAGTGTAAGTGTAGATTTTGTATTAATTTTATAGGCAGGGGAATTTAGAACTATGCCAATAAGAAAATCTTTAGGAAACCGCGTTTTCCAGTTCTTCCATTTTTCGATTGGAGCTACTGAGGTGCATTCTAGTTTCTCTGTATCGGAGGAATATGGACTTATTTCATACGTTATTTCTATATCTTCTTCATCATTTTTGTACTTCCCAATTACATTGAATCCTTCTCTTATAAATTCACATAACCCAAGTATTTGAGGGTATAGGGTAGAACTTTCTTCCAGAAGCTCTAAGGCATCATACTTCTCCAGAAGATGTACGATTGGGCTGCCATTTGTTGTTTCTACAAAGTCTTTCTGCATATGCAATTATACTGCAGCAGGCCTATAATATCTATCTCGGTTGAGGCTTCGCCTCGGTACCCTGTAGAACGTAGTTTATGGATTATTCATTTTGATTTGATACTATCTCTACATGGCAAAAATTCGGAATTCAAAATTGTATAGACCAAACACTTTTTATCATATATATAACCGAGGTAATAGAAAACAGGTTGTCTTTTGGAATTCCTCCGATTATGTTCGTTTTACGAAAAGGCTTCTAGAGTATGAGAAGTTGTATGATTTATCAATCTATAAAAGATGTCTGATGCCTAACCATTACCATATGTTGATTAGATTAGGAAATAGTCCAGAGGACTTATCAAGTTTTATGCATAGAAGCATGACGGCATATACGATGTATTTTAATAAAAAATACAATGTTGTAGGAAGCGTCTTTCAGGGTCCATTTAGGGTGAAAAGACTTGATGATATTCAAAGTATATTAAGAGTATCAAAATACATTGATAGAAATCCAGTTGAGGCGGGACTTGTAAAAAGATCCGAAGATTACAAATGGCTGAGTGGCACATTTGGTAAAGAGGAAGAGACCTATTATCTGCTATAGGTATGTGAGGCGAGGCCTTGAAGTAGAAGAGGGTTTTGCATATACTTTTGTAATGACATATTCCAAAGGAATACAAAACAGAATAAATAGAGTAGAAGGCCAAGTAAAAGGAGTAAAGAAAATGGTAATGGATGGAGAAACCAATATAAAGGTAATGACCCAACTACAAGCATGTATATCCTCATTAGAAAGCTTAAAAGTAGAAATGATAAAACAAGAGATGAAACAATCTCTTGTAGAAGATGTTAAAAAATCTTTAGGTTTAACCTAAAAATTTCTTCTACCGCCCCAGAAGAAATCTGATATACTATGGATAATAGCTAGTTGTTAAATTTATACTTGAATACTATGAAAATCAAGAAAGTTGGATGGACCAGTTTCCTAATATCATCTCCTAATATCTCTGTCGTAACAGATCCATTAGCTGCAGTAGAAGCAGGTGCAAGTATCTCAAAGACTCCTACGGATATCGCAATATTCACAAACTACGACAAAACAGTTAAAGAGAGTATCATTAAAGACAACAAATTAGATACCAAGATAGTTCCAGACAAAAGAGAGAAGGTTATGGAAATATCTACCCCAGGAGAGTTTGAGGTAGGTGGAATCATGATTAGAAGAGATATCGACAAAGATTTCTATATCATTGATGAAAATACTCTCCGAGTTGTGTATCTAGGTGGAACAGGAAGTGATTTTAATCCTGAGAGTGTAAAAAATGTTGGAGATGTAGATGTACTAATATTACCAGTAGGGGATGGAGTCAACTTCATGAGTTTTGATACCATGGAAAAAGTCATATCCGAAATAGACCCAGCAGTATTACTCCCATGTGCTTTCTGTGAAGATGGAGGAAAAGGAAATACATGTAAGAGTAAGGAAGAATTTATCAAACATTTTGGATTTGCAAATGTAAGAGAGGAAACAACTTTGAACGTGGTTAAAAAGAAAGTTGATGAAGAAAATCAACAAAGTGTTGATGTAATATTTTTACAATAACAAGCAATGACGGAGAAAGTCCCGCCACAAAATATAGAGGCTGAGCAATCATTAATAGGGTCAATGCTCATAGATAAAGATGCAGTAATTGCAGTCTCAGGTTGGTTACTCCCAGAACATTTCTATGAAGAGCGTAATGGCATAATCTATGCCAATATATTAGAACTTTTCAATGAAGCGCTTCCAATTGACCTAATTACTCTCTCTGATGTATTAAAAAAGAAGAAGCAACTAACTAAGATAGGTGGGAGAACATATCTCGCTGACTTAGTAGCAATGGTTCCAACTTCTGCACATGCTGAAGAATATGGTGGAATTGTAAAAGAGAGCGCAACTAGGAGAGGATTAATATCCGCATCAAGAGATATTACTGAACTAGCGTTCAATGAAACGGTGAAGATAGATAGGGTGATGGATGAATCCGAGAAGAAAATCTTTGATGTGGCTCAATCAGGTATCAGAAGTAATTTTGTACACATCAAAGATTTGCTTAAAGAAGCATTTGAAAGAGCAGAGCGAGCAGACAATGATGAGGCATACTTGGGAATATCTACAGGATTTAAAGATTTAGATGAACTACTTGGTGGATTCCAAAAATCAGATTTGATAATTATTGCGGCTAGACCTTCAGTAGGTAAAACCTCTTTAGCATTAGATATGATGCGCCATGCGGCAATGGTCGAAAAGAAAACAGTTGTATTCTTCTCCTTGGAAATGAGTCAAACTCAGATTATGGATAGGCTTATAGGTATGCAATCAGGTATCCCATTCTGGGAAATTAGAACGGGAAGGTTAACCGACAAAAAACTTATGAAATTGGCAGATACCATGGGAGAGTTTGGAGATACAAACATATATATCGATGATCAAGCAGGACAGCATATTAACTCAATTAGAACTAAAGCACGAAGATTAAAATTGGAACATGGATTAGATATCATATTTGTAGACTACCTTCAGCTTATGCATGGTAGTAGCACTGAAAGTAGAACCTTAGAAGTATCTGAAATATCCCAAGGATTAAAAAATATTGCAAAAGAATTGGATGTTCCAGTAATTGCACTTTCCCAGTTAAATCGTGCAGTTGAACAAAGACAAGGTAGGAGGCCACAATTATCAGATCTTAGAGAGTCAGGATCTATCGAACAAGATGCAGACGTTGTAATGTTCATAGATAGGGAAGAGACATGGAATCCAGATACAGAGAATAAAGGAACTGGAGATCTTAGTATCGCAAAACATAGAAATGGACCTACAGGAAATATCAAATTAGCATTCGTTGCTGAAATCGCAAGTTTCAGAAATCTATACAAAGGCGAAAAATAGCGCTCAGACCTTCTATATCTTCAATATTTCTAGTATAATACCTGCAACAAGGTCGAGTGGTGGAACTGGCAGACACGCGGGACTCAAAATCCCGTGCTAGCAATAGCATAAGGGTTCAACTCCCTTCCCGACCATATTATATTTGAGATAAAAAACATGGAGACATTTTTACTCAATCTGCTTAGTGGTGTGGGGAAGATAAATTTCCAAATAGTTTGGATTCTCTTAGCTGCGGCATTCGTCATATTTTGGATCATAGTACTCGATTGGGTATGGTTGGATGCTGGGGAGAGAACCAGTAACAAGATTGCAAGAGTAATTTACTTACTTCTTGTTGTATTCTTCAATATCTTTGGATGGATAATGTATCTGATATTAAGACCCTCGCAGACCATTGAACAGATATATTGGGCTGACCTAGAGAGGAGATATCTCAAATATGAGACCTCTGAATTAGGAGACTGTGTAAAGTGTGGTACTCAGCTATACCCAGGATATACCTTTTGTCCTACATGTGGATTGGATATTAAGGTTAAATGCAAATCATGTGATGTATATATTGAAAAAAATAGCGAATATTGTCCATATTGTGGAACTAAAGCTGTTAATGAAGTCCCAATACAAGAGGATGTTGCACCAAGTAGAGAGGTGATGGAGCAACAAATTCAAGCTTCAAAAGAAGAAGCAACTAAAGTGGTTGAAGCAGAACAAACAAGATACAGTACAAAGAAGAGAAGCTTAACTGTTAAGGTTGGAAGTTCAATCATAGCGGGATATCAAGCCCTTCTGGCGAAAGTTAAAAATGGAGGTACACTTCTTGAAAAAGAATCTGAGAAAAAACCAATGCCTACTTCTGTAAAGAAAAGCAAAAAGAAAAAGAAGAATAAAAAACATTAATACTGTGATATCATATATCCACGGATATTAATTTGTTAATAAACTTTGGTGCAAAACATAATAAACAGCATATTCGATATTTTTTCTAAGTTTAGTCCAGCCGTACTTTTCCTTTGTGTCATTGCTTTTGGAATGTACGTCTGTTGGAGAGGTGCTGTCGAAACTAGGAAAGATAGATCCTCAGTATTTGACCTTTTCATAGTATCAATATTTGTTGGGCTAATAGCTGGGCGAATCATATACATTCTTTCAAATTTGTCAGAATTTTCTAGTTTGATTTGGTGGTGGCTTCCATATGAGAGATATGGAAACCTGGTCTATTGGTTTAGACTCTTACCTTGGAAACTTTTGGATATCTTTGATGGAGGATTAAACATCTTTGTGATGTTTGTGGGCTATCTTTTTACAGCAAGTTTTTGGTCTACATTTGTAAAAAAATGGAGATGGAACCATATGTTTCCTACGATATTTTTTTCAGGTGGTGTTATGCTTAGTATGTCCTTTTTACTCATAGGTTTAAGTAGTGGCAATACCACTTGGATATATGAAGGACTAGCTCTTACAATATTCCCATTAGTATCAGCCCTATTAATTAGCTATGTGAATAAAATACAAAAGCCAAAAACAGAAAAGAATATCTATATAGTCGCAAATATCATTTTAATGCTCCTTGCGAGTGCAGTTATTGGATATATATATACAACGGGTGAGATTAATCAATTTGAAAGGGTCACATTAATTGCACTTTTAGGATGGACTGTATTAGGATTGATTTTCTTTATCAAAGACTCTAGGCGTGCAAATGTGGTTATTGAAAGAGTCTCTTCTGTAAGAGGAATAGACATAAATCAACCAATTAAAATACCAAGGAAGTAAAATTATGCAAACTGTCCATATTGATGAAACGAATCAAGGTATCAGGGCTGATGCCTTTGTATCTACAAATTTCAAAGTACATAGTAGGAGTTTTTTAAAACATAATTGGGAAAGATTAATCTCCATAAATGGAAAGATGGGAAAACCATCATACAAACTTAGAAAAGGGGATGTACTTGAGATACAGGATGAGGAGGTTGATAAATTGCTTGAAGAACATTCATATGGCGATATTATACCTCAACATCATACTCTTGATATTGTATATGAGGATAAAGATTTCTTAATTATAAACAAGCCCAAAAACCTTGTTGTGCACCCCGGGGTTGGTAATCCTAAAGATACATTAGTTAACTATGTGGTTGAATATCTTCAATCAAAAAACGAGTACGATACAAGAATGGAAAGGGGAGGAATAGTGCATAGACTAGATAAACCAGTGTCAGGGTTAATTTTGTTTGCTAAGAATGCTGAATCTCAATTGTATTTTCAAAAACAGTTTGAAGAACATAATGTTGAAAAAATATATTTGGCAAAGGTTGAATATGAAAATGATTTAAATGAAGAATTAAGAGAAAAATTCCCTACTAAACCATTAGATGTATCAGAAGAATTGGATAAGTTGGTACAGAATAACTTTGAAATAGATGGCACATGGCTAAAAGTAGAAGGCTACATAGGAAGAAGCTCTATAAACAGAATGAAAATGGCATTCAAGACCTATTCATTTAATCACGGCAGAGCCGCATTGTCGTACATAAAACCAGTAAGTGAGAATGAATTTTTAGTTATTATTAAAACCGGGCGAATGCATCAAATTCGAGCTACCATGGAATATCTTAGAGCGAATATCGTTGGAGATACGCTATACAAAACCTTAAAGGGTGGGATAGCTCCAGACGAAATAGCTTTAGAATCAATCCTCATCTGTTGTAATGATATGCAGGGGAAACGATTAATCAATAGGTTAAAATGAAAAGATTGAAAGATCGAAGTAAAACTAAAAGTAAACCGCGTAAGAATATAAATATAAGTAAAGTTTTGGTATACACCATCATTGCAGCATTAATTCTTTTCTTTGGAATTTACACTGTAGTTCTTCTTTCTGCAAAGCTATCTGATTCGACACAAATTAATGGCTCAAATAAATATTTGTTGTCTCAGGCCAATGATGATACAAGTACAACACTAGTTGTGTTAGAAGGAAATAGTGAGCAGGGGAAAAAAATAAATGAAGCATATCTTTTCCTAACAAATAAAAATAAAGAAGAATCAATTCTCATATACATACCCGGCTGGATGTACTATGGAGGCTTAGAGGAAGATTTCGGAAATAGCTTGGCGGTATCTAGTTTTAGATATGCAGGAGATTTTCTCCAAGAGGGAAGAGGCGTGGAATATGCCATTTGGCAAATAGAGCAAATGTTAGGAATAAAGGTTGATAATTATGTTTGGTTCTCACCCGATGGAATAAAGAATTACTCAAAGTTGTATGGAGATATTAGTGGGGTAGAGGATAGAGTAAAAGAATATTACAAAGTAGCAGAAGGGGATTCTCTTAATGATACATTTTTCAAACTTTCAATGATGTCATCACGCTATTCCTCTGTAAAAAATATGCTAAGTATTTCTAAACTAATAGACCTGAGTAACAGTGTTTACAGTAATTTGAGTTTTACAGGATTTCTGAATTTTTTTGCTACACTAAACAAAACAACAGCCAACACCGAAACATATGGAATCGATCTTTCATTCTACAGATATTCATCTGAAGATCTATCATCTAGTGGTGGACAAATTAGATATATGAATACTGAGGAGTTTGATAGTGTATATCGAGGCCTCATAGCCAAGATCATAGATAGATCTCTAGAAAAGGAAAGAGTTCGAGTTGAAATATATAATGGAAGTGGAGTGGCCGGGGCTGCAAAACAATTCGGGAGGAAAATTGAGAACTCTGGATGTGATGTAGTAAGGTACGAAAACGCACCCAAAACGATTGATCGAACAGTTCTCTACATATCTAATGAAAAGAATTTTGCGAGTTCTTTGAAAATTGTATCTGAGATTCTTTCTGGAAGCTATGACCTTGTTGTTGGACGTCCGGAGTTCATGACTACGGGTGACATTGTTGTAGTGTTGGGACAAGATATTAAGCAGATGTACAGTTTCTAATAATATTTGCTTAAATACGCTTTTTCCTCTAAAATTTCCATATGATTGCAGCCATGTTAATACTTCTAGTCTTTGCTGGGGCCTTTGTAGCCTTCATATTGATTTGGGGAAGTAAAACAAACAAAGTCGAACAGTCAGTTTTTGAAGATATTAGAAGTCCTTTGGTACTACAAGTTTTAGTCCCACGAGAAAATGACAAATCAGCATTAGCTGCCGAACAGATGTTTGCATCGGTACATGGAATCTTGGGTGATTTAGTAAGAGGAGAAGACATCATCAGTTTCGAAATTATCTCCAGTGATGATGACGGTATTCGTTTCTACATTGTTACCCCAAAGCATTTAGCAAAATTTGTCGAAGGACAGATGTATGCCCAATATCCAAATGCCGATATCAGCTATGTTGAAGACTATGCTACCCGTGCTAATGGTAGTGATGATACCTTCGTAACTTGTGGAGAGATTGAAATGGAGAAGGATTCGATTTTCCCAATCAAAACATTTAGAAATTTCGAAGTAGATCCACTTGCAGCTATTACTGGAGCAATGTCAGATTTGGCAAAAGGTGAAAAAGCATGGCTACAAATTGTAATCAGACCAGTTTCTAACTTTTGGCAAAAAGATTCGAAGAAATATATTACAGCCATAAAGGAAGGTAAGGACATTAATGGGGAATCCATATTTAGTAAGATAGGCGGAGCATTAACAAAAATCGGGAATAGTCTTTCTACCAGTGAATCTAGCCCAGTCAAAAAAGAAGTTGTAAAGTTGGAACCAGGACAGGAAGAGGAATTAAAAGAGATTGAAACGAAAATGCTTAAGTTAGGTTTTGAGGTAAAGATTAGAGTGGTAACAAAAGCTGAAACTCAAGAAAGATCAGAGCAGATACTCCGGGATGTTACTGCAAGTTTTAAACAGTTTACAACTGCACATTTGAATAACTTTGTGCATTCAAAACCAATTAAAACAGGTAAGGAAATATATGATGAATATGTCATAAGGCATATGGATGTGGATGAACCAGACATTTTGAATATTGAGGAATTGGCTTCTCTGTACCATTTACCAAATATCTCTGTAGAAACGCCAAACATTGCATGGAGTAGATCTCGGAAACTGGAACCCCCTATGAATATGCCAACGGCTAAGGATGGGGAAGTAACTATCTTCGGAGAGACTGATTACAGAGGTGCTACTGTACAATTTGGACTTAAGAAAGCCGATAGGGCGCGCCATTTCTACCTTTTAGGTAAAACAGGTGTAGGTAAATCTACAGTCTTTAAGAACATGTTCATTTCTGACATATTGGCTGGAGATGGAGCATGCTTCGTAGATCCCCATGGAGACACTGTAGAGGACTTGCTAGATCATATTCCTCCTAATCGTATAGATGATGTCATCTACTTTAATCCTACTGATGTAGACCATCCTGTAGGCTTTAACCTTTTAGAACTCAAGGACAAATCACAAAGAGATTTAATTGCAGATGGAGTAGTAGAGGTGTTTAAAAAACAATTTGGAGACTCATGGGGTCCAAGACTTCAATATATTCTTGTTAATGCCATAGCTACAGCTTTGGAAGCTCAAGGGACTACTTTACTAGCGGTAACAAGGATGCTCATAGATAACAGCTACAGGAAGTTCATCCTTAAACAGGTCAATGATCCAATTCTTTACAAATTCTGGACAGAAGAATTTGCTCAAATGTCTCAGAATCCAAGATTGCTTGCAGAAGCAGTAGCTCCAATTCAAAACAAAGTCGGTCGATTCATATCTTCTGCTGTTACTAGAAATATCATTGGACAGGTTAAGTCAACTATAGATTTGCGTGAGATTATGGATAACCGAAAGATTCTTTTAGTTAACCTTGCACAAGGAAGGTTAGGAGAGGAAACGGCAGCACTTTTGGGAGGAATGATCATCACCAGATTACAAGCGACTGCTATGGAAAGAGTTGATATGCCAGAGTCAGAAAGAAAAGACTTCTTCTTGTATGTTGATGAATTCCAGAACTTTGCTACTGATTCCTTTGCTAAGATTCTTTCTGAAGCTAGAAAATATCACCTAAGTCTTACAATGACCAATCAGTATATTGATCAATTACCTTTAACAGTAAGGCAAGCAATCTTTGGTAATGTAGGAACATTAGGATCATTTGTTGTAAGTCAATCGGATGCTTCCATATTGGAGAAGGAATTTGCTCCTGTAGTATCCTCAGATGACTTAGTATCTTTAGATTCCCATGCCATGTATGTAAAACTTTGTATTGATGGTATGACATCTATACCTTTTAGTGCAAAATCACTTCCTGTTAGGTATCAAAAATTTGATTGTAAACAAGAAATAATTGAGAAATCTAGAGAGAAATATGGAATGGATAGGGCAGTGATTGAAGAAAAAATACAGAAATGGAGTGATCAAACTTACAGTGAGAAGGGGAATAGGTCGGTACCTATTAATAATGAGGAACCTAGATCAGCCGAAAGACAAGTTGAAAAGAAAGAATATATTAAACCGGTGGAAAGAAAAGAAGAACCAAAGATTGAACCTAAGAAGGAAGAGGTCAAGAAAGAGGAGCCAAAGATTGAGCCTAAGAAAGAGGAAGAGAAAAAGAAGTACACCATAAAGATTTAGAAGAATATTTGTGATAAAATTGGTTTAGCAAATAAATTCATATAGATTGTATATATATGTCAGGACACTCCAAATGGGATACGATTAAACATAAGAAAGCATTGAATGATGCTAAAAAAGGGCAAGCATTTTCTAAACTTTCTGTACAGATTACTCATGCAGCTAGACAAGGTGGTGGAGATCCGAATATGAATCCTAATTTGAGGTTGTATATTGATAAGGCTAGAGATGCTAGCTTCCCATTAGACAGAATAGAGAAAGCAATTGAAAAAGGTGTAGGGGGAGGTGATAGTGGTGTTACTTTTGAAGAGGCTTCATATGAAGGATTTGGACCTGGTGGCATTCAGTTAATTGTTGATACTTTGAGTGATAATAAGAATAGAACTGTTTCAGAATTAAGACAGATATTTGATCAAATAGGGGGAAATATTGGTGCAGAAGGTTCTGTATCGTGGAATTTTGAAACTAAGGGATATGTTGTAGTTAAGTCTGGGCATATGCAAAAGTCTGAGAAATTCGGTGGTGAAGATACATTTGTAGCTGATGAATCAGATGGTGTAATGATGATGCTTATGGATATCCCTGGGATATTGGATATTCAAGAGATAGATATGGATGGTGTTAAGGGGTTTGAGATATATACAGAATATAATCAATTAGCACAGGTTAGGGATAGTATTAATAAGTTAGGTTTTGTATTAAAAGAGGCAGAGATTGTTAAAGAACCTAAGATATACAAGAAATTAGAAGGAGAGGAATTAGAAAAAGCACAGAATGCTATAGAAAGGTTAGAAGAATATGATGATGTCCAAAATGTATGGACAGATTTAGATTACTAAGATATATTAATAAGATAGTACTGCCCAGTACTAATTTTATTATTCAATTCATATGGCTCTCGACCTAGAAAAGAAAGTATTCCTAGATTCAAGTTATGAAAAGGAAGTATTTGATGCTGCGAAAATTGCTTTTAGTGGTTGGTTACAAGAAGAAACAACAACCCCAGAAGAGCTAGAAGAGAATCTGAAAACCAATACAGGAAATGTTGTAGGACGTGTTCTAGGAGCAGAGCAAATTCTAGACGGGAACATAACTTTGTTTGCTGAATATACTCCATCTTTATATAAACATCCTGTTCAAGTGTTTGGTAAACCTGTCAAAGATAGACCAGATTACAAAGTGCTAAGGGGACTTGCAGAAAAGGGAGAACAGAATGGATTATCGTCTCGTCCTTTGGTATTGATGCATGATTCAGGTATGTATATTACTTGTTTTTCAGTTCCTACATCTCGTATTTCAGCAGAAATTATTTTAAATGGAAAAGCGCGTGATAATTGGGACGGGATATTGAAGCCAAAGAATATGCACCAACATAATACAGGATATTTCAGAGCAGGCGAATATAAAGATTATTCTGATTAAAAACTATGATTGTTTAGTGCTATCATATACCCATGAGAATATTAGGAATAGATCCAGGAGTAGCAACAACTGGATGGGCCATAATTGATTTTGGTGAAGATAATAAACCACATCCAGTGGACTATGGAGCTATCCTAACTGCAAAAGAATTAACAATATCTCAAAGATTAGAAGAAATATATAAAGATTTGAACGAATTAATCGTTAAATTTAACCCCGAATATGCCGGAGTAGAAACTTTACTCTTCTGTAATAATGCTAAGACAGCAATAACAGTGGGAGAGGCTAGGGGAGTAGTATTACTAACCCTACAGCAACATAACATACCATTAGAAGAATTCACCCCATTGCAGGTAAAAGATGCCATAACCGGATATGGAAAAGCGGATAAAAGACAAGTACAGGAGAATGTAAAAACCATATGCGAATTAGATGAAATACCCAAACCTGATGATGCCGCAGATGCTTTAGCCATAGCCATAGCTACCGAAATATTGGTCTCGAGGAAACAATACTAATACTGTATAATGGACATATATGATTTCATACATTAGTGGAAAATTACTAAAAGTATTCATAGGCAAAGACTCATTTGTAGATATATTAACCGCTTCAGGAGTAGGCTATCGTGTATTCCTTACTAAGAAGATAAACATTGTAAATGATGGCTCTCCAGTAGCTCTATATACCTCATTCCATGTAAGAGAAGATGCACAAACACTCTTTGGATTCTTAACCGAATCAGAACGAGATTTCTTTGAAAAATTACTAACAGTATCAGGTGTAGGACCAAAAGTTGCCTTAGCTATCCTTTCAACATATTCACAATTAGAAGTAGAAAATATGATTGTAGATGGAGATGACGCAGGATTAAGTAAAACCCCTGGGTTAGGCAGCAAGGGTGCTCAGAAGATCATACTTGAGCTACGAGGAAAGATTGATTTCAAGAAAGAAACACCAAAAGAAAGTGATGATATGAAAGATCTAAAGAATGCATTAAAAGCATTAGGATTTACGGGTGAAGCATTGAACTCTCAACTTGAAAAAGGAGAAGAGATTATGAAGAAGAACAAGGATATTGAAATTGAAACATTAATTAAAAAAGTACTATCTGAGTAATGATACAATCCAGTTCAGAATTAAAAAAGAAACCTGTTGTAAAAAAGATTACACCTAAGAAAGATGTCTTAGATATCCTCGAACAAGAACAAAAGATTAGACCATCTAAGTTAGATGAAATGATTGGAAGAGAGCAAGAAAAGAAGACCCTCAAAATGATGATTGACTCAGCTAAGAAGAGAAAGGAAGTTGTTGATCATATTCTTTTCTATGGCCCTCCCGGATTAGGTAAAACCACCTTCGCAATGGCCATAGCTAATGAGATAGGGGGAAGCATTAGGATAACTTCAGGACCAGCTATTGAAAGACAAGGAGATCTTGCCGCCATCCTTACAGGATTAAAACGAAATGATATCCTTTTCATTGATGAAATCCATAGGCTATCTAGAGTAGTTGAGGAAATTCTTTACCCAGCCATGGAAGATGGTGTATTAGATATCGTAATGGGGAAAGGCCCATCAGCCAAGACTATTCGATTAAGTTTAGAACCATTTACATTAATAGGGGCAACAACACAGATAGGGAAGATAAGCTCACCAATGAGAGATAGATTTGGATTGGTCCAAAGATTAGATTTCTTCACAAGTGAAGATATGGGATCAATATTGAAACGTGCTGCTAACCTTTGGAAGATTGGAATAGAGGATGAAGCATTGGAAAAACTCTCTAACTGTTCTCGTGGTACTGCTAGAATTGGATTGAGACTATTAAAACGAACTCGAGACTATATGGAGAACAGCTCAAATACAACCATAAATATGGATGCAGTGAATCAAACATTGAAACTTCTCGATATAGATGAGTATGGATTAGAGAATATAGATAGACTTATACTTCATACCATATTGAATAACTTTAATGGTGGGCCTGTGGGTGCGTCTACGCTTGCTGCATCCCTCTCAGAAGATGTTTCTACTGTCGCTGATGTATATGAACCATACCTAATGAAATGTGGCTATTTGAAGCGTACATCCAGGGGTAGAGTAATCACCCCAAAAGGATTAAAATATTTAGAAGATTTAAATGGATAGAACAGACACAAATACAGACAGTGAAAAACGAGGAAAGCTATTGTTTTTAGCAGGTATTATAACGCTTGCAATATTCTTAACCAAAGTGCTTCAAGGCCAGGATGATCTTCCTACATGGAGAATATTCTTAGATGGAGCAATCTATTTTGCGGTTGCTTTTGTCGGATTACTTTGGGCATTCAATTTCCAAATCAAAGTAAAATCCCTTCTGTATATTTTTCAATCTAGTCTTTTTGTACTATCTGAGGTTGTATTTGTAGAGATTTTCTTTTTCCAAAAATTCGGACGATTATATGAATCCCTTATTCTAATTGCACTATTAATATTAATATTCATAGGCATATATGTTTCCTTCCTAATGGCAAATGTTTTCAATGTAGATCTCTTTAAGAAACTTCCACTGGTACAGGTTGGGCGAACTTCGTCATATCTGATATCTCTTTTAATGATGTATTTCTTAACTTTTAGTATTCTATCATCTAGTTTGCATATATATATTGTTTTACCGATGATTGTAGCTACATACATTGTCATTCCATTAATTCATTATGTAAATATGGGAATGGAGCAGGGGGAGTTGTGGAGAAAGACTATGCTAACCACAGTTATCACGATGATTCTTCTCTTAGGCGTATTTCTTACTGGTAGCACTCATGAGCTTACGGCTATAGCTCCTGCGCTTGGATACTACTTCGCAGTAAGTATGGTTACCCAGGAGCAAATATTCAGAAAGAATTCTATTAGTTTTATATTCTCAATGATTCTTTTATCTGTAGCGTTTTTTGTAGTAGTAATTTTTAATATGCTTTCAAGCTAATTAAGGGTATACATGTGGGAGTAGGGGGTAGGGCCTGTAGTTGCACAGAGCCCATAGTTTCACTAATCCTATAGTAGTCACTGTGGATAACTGTTTGCTAATCATTTCTCACGAATAAAAAGAATTATCAGTAGAGTATAGATTTGAAAAATTCTTCAATTATCAATGAATGTATACATATGAGAGAGAGGGTTCTACTCTTGTAAGATATATGTTACAATTCTAGAATTAATGACCGAGTATAATCGTCCTTATACGCTGTCCAGTACCTTGGAAATCAGAAAAGTCCTCTTGTGCAGCTCTTTCTATTAGTTCCTTAGATTCTCTGAATACCATATTTATTTTATTTTTATTCTTTCCTTCCTCATTCTGTATTCTTCTTACATAATCTCTCAAAATCAAAAAATTGGCCCCCTACTCTGATTGGTTAAAAATTATTTTTGTAGTAACATAAACATATGAAAGACAAAGTATTCCCTAAGCTACCAGATCAAGATGACTTCTTGATGGACCTACAGAACAGTAATTACAGTTCTCTTACCATTCATAACTATGCCAGAGATCTTTGCATATTTGCTGTCTTTTTAAAGTTCCGTGGAGTTGAATTTAAGGATGTATCTAAGAAAGACATTTCTATGTACAAGGGATACCTAAAAGCGGGTGAACATTTGAAGGATTTGGATAAAATAAGGAAGGAATTTATCAAGAATGCCGGTATACAGGCAATATCTGGGGCTAAGGTCACTAGCGACGATTTAAGCCACGATACTGATATGGGTGCCATAAATACACCTATGAAGAAGGAAGTATTTGAGGTTAGTTTCCTGGAGAGCTTGTACAACCGTGTGTATGGGTCACTTGGAATATTCGAAAGACCTATGAATACGAATGCAAGAAAAAAATCTGGTTTGGATGTTAACAGTATTAATCGTATGTTGTCATCTGTAAGATCATATCTAAAATTTAGAGTTAAATGGGATTTAGAAATTCCTTTGTCTGCGGATGCGGTTGATATGATGAAGGCTGAGAAGCGTGTTAAGAAGGTTGCGTCATTACAAGACCTAACGGCACTCATAGAATCACCATTGGAGTTTGAATCTGATGAGAGGGTCGCTATAAGGAATAGATGTATGTTGGAAATGTTGTTTGCTAGTGGTATGCGTATCTCTGAATTAATCAATCTGGATCTAGAGAATATTAATGTCGAGGGTAAGATGTATATCATTGGTAAGGGTAAAAAAGAAAGATCTGTATATTTGACACAAAGAAGTTTGGATTGGTTGAATAAGTATTTGAGTGTAAGACTTAAGTATGCGTTTACGAACAAGGATACGGAGGAACAACCAGGAGTTTTGGATAAGTTAATGGCTGATGTGAATACCGAGCGTGAAACATCTGGAGATGAGTTGAATTTGGAGATATTTGATAAAGGGAATAGGAAATATATTTCGTTAGTTGAGAGTTACAGGCAGAGTGGGTTCCTAGAAAAGTTTGACTCCCCTGCCCTGTTCATTCCTTTTTCTGGTGGACGGTATGGTAAAGAAGATATGAGAATTTCTACAAACTATTTTCAAGAAAAAATTGCTGAGTACAGACGGAAGCTTGGTATTCAGATCCCTACTTCTGCACACAGTCTAAGGCATGGTTTTGCTACTTACTTGGCTGAACAAGGTGCTAGCCCCGTGGCATTGCAAGCCCTATTGGGTCACGAGAGTTTGAATACGACTACTAAGTATGTACATGCTAGTGAGAAGTTTGCAGAGGAAACGGTAAGAAAAAACCACCCATTAAAATAACAGGTGGTTTATCATATTCAAATATATTGTATATATCTACTGGTGCTGTTGTACGTATTGTCCTATTTCTTCAGCATCAGGATTTCCTTCTTGAGCTTTTACTGCAGCTACAGCTGTAGGATCTCCAGCCTGATATCTAGAAGCAATATCTTTTATGCTCTTTGTATCTTCAAGTGATTGCTTTAGATAGCTAAGAATTAATTCTCTCTTCTTGCTCTGTGCGTTAGCACCGTATGCTTTTTCAAATACAAGTTCAAGTTTCTTAATAGCATCATTAGCATCTACTGGTTGAGTTTGCATTGCATTTGCTACTTCTTCCATTGTTGCATCGTCTGTGTTTGTTTCTAAATCTTCTAATGCTATTGCAAGTGCTTCTTGTGCAGCTAATTCCATCAATTGATTTAATTTATCTTCAGTGAATCCAATTGCTCTTAATTCACTTTTTATTTGTTCTAAATCCATGGCAGTTTATGTTTTAAATTAATATATTACTGGCCAATTGCTGTAAGCAATTTTGTTGTACCTTCTGTACCAACGTGTTTCAAAATTTCAACCATGTCGGGATTTGTATTCCCATCCTTAATTGCTAACCATGTCTCATCAAGTATTCTATCTCTATCATATCCATTTAGGTATGAGGTATCAGTTACATTGTGTTGCCTTAAGAAATTCTCAACAACAGAAGGTGTCTTTCCCCATGGCCCTTGTACATAGCTGTTAGGATCTGTTGGATTCATACCGTCTACAGGTTGAGCTACTTGTGTGCTATCCCATGGACTTCCATTAGCATGTATTACTCCATTTTTGTCGATAAAATCATTGCCTTGATATGTCTCTGGTGATGTTGCTGGACCTGAATCAACCCCATTTCCGCCATCTGTAAGTGTTCTTGGCTCTATGTGTGAAGGGCCTGTTGGATTTGCACCAATTCCTATTCCTGTTGGTTCTGGAGTATTCCATACTAATCCATGGCTTCCCATGAAGGCAGCACTAACAAATGAGGAAGCTGCGAGTCCAATACCGTAACCTAGTAAGAATTTGTTTACATATTGAAGGCCATTTTGAACTTTCTCCCATCCTTTCTTTCTTTTTTCCATATTATATGCAGATACATGATCTCCAGCATTTCTTGCGGCCGTTATTTTTGTATCTAATTTGTCTATTGCTTTTGATCCTACAAATCCTGTTAACATACTTAATCCTTTTGCTCCAACCAAACATACGCCACCAACTGCAGCAGCAGGTATTCCACCAAGGATACCAGTTGCACCACCAGCTGCTATACCAGCTACAAGAGCTAGATTTTTAAGTCTTCTTTCCTTTGCAGCTTGTTCTGCTGTGACAGGTACTAATTCTGGGTTTGTAGATGCAGGTGTTGGTTCTTTAACAATAGGTGTAGGTGTTGGTTCGACTGGGTTTACAGGAGGCTCAACTACAGCAGGAGTAGGATTTATAGTTGTATTATTCTGAATATTTACATTGTTCTGGATAACGGTTATTAATTGTTGTATTTGTATAGATTGCTCTTTAACAATTCTTTTAAGCTCTTTTAACTCTTTCTCTTCTGATGTTAATTCTTTCTTTTCTTTGGTAATTGGTGCAGGAGTTTCTGAAGTTACCGGAGTTGTAATCTCTGGTGTAACTCCTGTATTTGGATGAAAGATACCTTCTCTTTCTCCTTCTTCATCACTTCCGATCTCCATGGAAAAATCTCCTCTGCCATATACTCCAGATGTAAGTTCGTCGGTACCACCATCAAATGCATTACTAGTTGTACGTGGACCGTATTTCCATTCATTTCCTTGCTTTTGAGATTCGTTTGCCCAGGGATTATTGTTGCTTGGCATGTTAGCCACTTTGATTTCTTCTGCTAAGGCCTGTGCTTCAGGTGTTTGTGCAATCTCTATATCATTACTATTGTTATTATTATCATTTTCGCTCATATTTAGGACTATTATTAATTTAATAGGCCTACTTAAAATATGAATTTTATAATAGGCAGATTTGTATACATAAATATAGGTGAAGGATTATATGAAGTCAAGATAACTACGGCCACTTTACAGAGCCTATAGCATTGACGTTTTCTTCTGTATTTTGTATAATTGCGTCGTAAATGTAATTGCTCTTTATATATTATAAATAAACATTATCCCATTTGTAGAAATGATGTCTTAGAGAATATCCTCCCTATTCTTTTTAATATCTTTTCTAAATGGAGAGATAATGTTCTTTAAAATATTACTTATTCCAATTATATATATGGTATTTATACCTATATCGGAATTTAGTAATTAAAGATGTACATGTTATATATGTAAACAAGATATTTAGAGTGTATGCACTTCTCTTTGTATTAGTATCGGATTAATCAATCAGGTTCTGGTATAAAGAGAAGCTGCATTGCTTCTAAATAAAGTTTTATCATATATGGGGAAACCCAAAGGAGAAGGAAATGAAAGTCGTAAAGAATATGCTCATAGTAGGGATTGTATTGGTATTGGCTTTTGTAGCGGCTGTGAAGCTGTCTCCAGGCACAGTTCTAGCAAACTCTGAACCAGGACAGGTTGTTCAAAACCTGCTTAATGCAGATGATGTACAGCCTACGGCGACACCTGCTCTTCCGGTTGTAACTGCAACACCATATCCAACTCCGATGACTCTGTGGGATCAACATTTTGCGCAATTAGATGCTGCAATTGATATCCCAGATGGGAAAGATCGGATTACGGTAAAGTACAAGGGCGTAAATGGCCAATATTACTTTGTTCAAAAGTATATAGACCCTTCTACACAGAAGCCAGCCTTTGTGTTTTACAGAGCTATGGTTACTTTTGTTGCATCGGATGATCCCGCAAAAGCAAAGGAAGTTGTAGTTCCTGTCGGTAGTGATATCGGACAAGAAGCTTTCTTCTGGGAAGCCATCAAGACTAATTGGGCTACTACTGCGGACTTTGGAGCAATTGACAATCTGTCAAATGATCCCTGGTACAATCAGAAGTAACCAAACCTAAACATTAACATGTACATACTCCCCAGTGGGATTTTTTCTTTCCCACTGGGTATGTACTTAAGTATATAAACAAGTTTTATATTCTTAAGGGCATAGCCTTATTCCCTATTCATATATTAGGTTGCAGATATACTACTAGTTAGCTATATTATATCTATATATGAAAACATTTCTAAAGAAATATTGGTCTGTTATATTACTCATCATCATACTAATAGTCATATCTGTCTTATCCTTTGTACCAGGTAAATATTTGCTATCTAATGATAACTACTCTCCTGAACTAAACCCTGGATTAACACTCATAAGATCGATCATATCCCCAGCATGGAGAGGTTACAGAGTATTAGGTTTTGCATCAGATAGTGAACAAGCAGATATATTTAGAACAGGATTAATGGGATTGTTTAATATAGTTATGCCATCCTCTTCTGTAGCTCAAATATTCTCTCTAACATGTCTTTGGACAGGAGTACTATCGATGGCATTTCTAACAAGAGCAATTGCCAGAGATTTTGTAAAAACAAAATATTCCAATGTAATATTTCTTCTGTCTGGAATAATATATCTCACAACACTTTGGACGGCATGGGTATTCAATTTCAATATGATGCCCTACATTACCCAATATGGATTTTTACCATTATTAATTCTTTCCATATATTATTTATTCAGTGCATGGAGTCCTAAGAGACTAATCTTTGTATTTATTTCTACGTTACTGTTTACCGCAACATCCGTTATTGCAACACTCTTCCTTGTTGATATTGTTGTAATCATTTTCTTTATATTTTTCTTTGGATATCTCTTTGAGTTCAAGATAAAAAGGATTATATATACCATTGGGATTATTTTGATAACTCAGCTTTTTTGGATTTTGCCTTTTATACACTACACATATTCTACTAGCAGTGATGTTATTAATTCTTCTACTAATAGAGCGATTACATCTAGCACAATAGACTTAGAAAAACAGATGATGACGTTGGAAAATTCTGCGCGTTTCTATACCAGACTTCTTGGAACAATAGATGATCCATCTGAGACTACATATATACTTCCTCAGTCAAATGACTATACTAACTATGACTTCTTTAAAGTCTTAGCTTTTATCCCTCTATTCTTTTCTCTAATTGGTTTTGTCTTTGTGATTGTTAAGAAGAAATTCGCTCTCATACCTCTTTGGGTTGCATTAATAATATTCCTTCTCCTACTAAAGAATCAGAATCCTCCGTTAGGGGGAATATATATTTGGTTACAAGATAATATCCCCATTTTTAAACAGATCTTTCGTTGGGTATCGTCAAAATTATGCCAACCATATTTAGTTGTATTAACTATTACCTCAGGTATTGGATTTCTATATTTTGTTGATTACTTAGGTTCGTTCTTAAAGAAAAAGAAAAAAAATATCCCAGTTATAGTTCTCTCTGTTTTATCTATTGCGGGCCTTCTTGGTTTCTCCGAATATCTCTTTAGAGGAAATCTTTTCACCCAAAGAGCAACCGTCTCTATGCCAAGTGAATACAATGAATTAGCTGACTATCTTAAGGATGATACTCAGAGCCGTATATATTATGCCCCACCATCCAACAATGGGTATTTTAGAGAATATGAATGGGGTTTTGTAGGTTCTCAGTTTTTGGGATATATGCTTCCAAATCCATTAATGGACATGTCATTGGCAATAGGATCTGATGTTGGTGAGAAGGGAATGATAAAACTTAATAACGACTTTGAAGCAGGAACATCAGATACATTTACAAAAGAATTACAAAGGTATGATGTTAAGTATGTATTAGTGGATAGAAGCTTAGTAAAAGGAAGATATGGGCATGATTTAAATTGGGAGGTGTTGGATGGATATACAAAAAAATGGAATCTTGTTTGGCAAAAGAACTTCTTAGAATTGTATGAAATAGCGCCTGTAGAGAGTAGAATTTATACTGAATCGTTAAGTGGGACTCTTGGAACCTTTGAAAAGAAGACTGCGGTATCTCCAATATTTAATGCCTTTAATACAAACTTAGGAGAGCTTTCGATAAAGGATGGATATTTAGTGAGAGAATTTAAATATTCTGGAAACTCACAGTTCCTCTCTCTTGATCAATCAAAAATTGATCAAGATAATCTTCCTTCCACTATTCTATATAATGGTAAAAATGAAATAACCGTAACCCCTACTCTTCCAATAATTGAGGATATGCTTTTGAAGAGTAAAAAAACATTCAATGTTGTAAATAACTTTGACTATCTAGTTATTGAAAATAGCGTATGGAAAAAAGAAGACTTCCTACGAGGTATGACAGTTGAAAATACCTGGGGAACTTTGGATGGATTGCAAAGCCTTAGTAAAAACTCATTCATCAAGACAGACTACACAGAAGCGTTGAAGAATAGTAAACCCGGTAATTGTGCTGGAGACAAGTATCGAACCGTGACAGATGTTACTCCTGAAAAAATAGCGTCAGGATTTTCCATAAAAGGAAAATCGGAACTTCCTTGTGTAAGTACAAAAATAGCTGTGACTCCAGGAGCCTCTTTCGTTGGTGTCGTAAATGTAAACTGGGAAGCCCCAACTGATACTTTAATTGGAATCTGTATATTCTCAAATTATGAAAAAAAATGTATTAATGATCAAAAATATTTTGATACTAAAACGGGATATGGTACTAAAGAAATTCTAATTCCATCCCTTATACTAGGTAATGACGACCTAACCTTCCTAGTCTATGCGATGAATCCTTCTGGAAAAGAAGCTAGCGTCGTGGTAAGAGATATATCAATTTCTTTCTCTAATATTTTTGATACTATTCCTCTGTCAAATGAGCAGCTAGAAACTGGAATATTAACCACATCAGTAATGGAGGGGGATATGATAACCATAAAAACACCAATTATATATGGGCAAAATAGCTCCGTGTATCTTGGTACTTCAAATACCAATTTATGGCATCCTAACAAAGCTTCAGATAGTCAGAAAGAATATTCTGTTACATATGATAATGGTATGGCTCAGAAGGTTCAGGGACAATATCTTAATCAATATGAGAATATCCTACAGACTGAATCCAATGAGCAATATCTTTGGGTCTGGGAGGGTGAGAATATATCAAATATTGCATCTTCGGTATGTTTAACATATCAAGGAGATGATAAGTGTTGGGTTGATGATACATTCTTTGATACTAACAAAAGTGAAGTTGTCTCCAGACTATTCACGACTTCTTCCCAATATGTAATGATGGATGCCTCATTTAATAGCACTAGCTACTCTTCTGTTACTGAAAATATTCTTAAGAATTTCATTGTTATGAAAGTCCCACAGCAGTGGTTAGATTTTAAACTTTCATCTACAACTCAGAGTGAATATTCATTAACCGAAGCTAAGGCTATTGGGAAATCAATTGTGTCCTCGATATATAAAGTTGAGAGTAAAGATATTAATGAAAAACAAACACTTCTAATTATTCCTCAATCTAGAGCAAATGGTTGGGTCGCAATAACAAACAATGGAAATATATTAACTGACAGAGTTACAGTAAACGGTTGGAAACAAGGTTGGGATATATCAAATACTGATTTCAATACAATATATATATTCTACTGGCCTAACCTTTTAGGATATCTAGGATATATACTAATTGTAGTAGAATTCACATATCTCCTAATTAAAGTATTTAGAAAAAGAACATATGCAAAACAATAATCCTTTGGTATCCATAGTCATACCTGTACATAATGGTGAGAAGTACATTAGAGAAGCTTTAGAGAGTTGCATTAACCAGACCTACTCTACCCTAGAAATAATCGTGGTTGATGATGAGAGCACCGATGGGACATTAGATATACTTAGAGAATATGAAAGAAAAGATAACCGTATTAAAGCCATATCAGTATCTAAACAAAATGGATTAGGGAATGTCATAAACATAGGCATTAGGCAGTCTGCTGGGAAATATATAGCACGTATGGATTCGGACGATGTTATGTACCCTACCCGATTGGAGAAACAGATTGAATATTTAGAAAGTAATCCTGATTGTGTGGCTGTGGGTGGTCAGATAGATATCATAGATGTAGATAGTAAGATAACTGGCCATCGAGAGTACGCAGTTGAGGATAAGGGTATCAAAAAGAATATGTTCCTTTTTCAACCCTTTGCTCATCCTGCTGTTACGATGCGAAAGGCTGTAGCTGAATCAATTGGCTTGTATCCCGAGAATATGTGGAAGGTGGAAGATGTTAAATTCTTCTTCTTACTAGGGCAGAAAGGTACATATCATAATCTGTCGGACACAGTACTTAAATATCGTATGACTTTTAATACTGAATCACAGTCTAAGATGGTTGAACATTTTAAAAAAACTAATGAGGTTAGAAACTGGGCTATAAATGAATTAGGGATTAAACCTACCATAGGCCAGTATATAAAATGGAAGATTGAGACCCTGGGTGTATATGTACTTAGCATATTCCCTCCTAAGGTATTCATGAGTATGTTTGAATTGGTTAGGAAGTTGTTTAAATAACAAAAAAGAACAGGTTTTACCCTGTTCTTTATCTATATATTCATATTTAATTGTTTAATCTTTTCGTCCTTTTAGGACTCATCAGTGAGATACTTTATTAATCTCAGAAGATCTTAGCGTGTGGTGATTGGCGGTTTTTGGAGGGGTTTCAAACAAATGAAAATGTTTGAAGATAATCCCTCCGGGAACCTAGCTAAGATCAAAAATGTTATTGGAACCAGAGTTGGAACCCAGCGGAATCGTTGGGACCATCGGTCCAAATCGTGACAGAATCGCCTTTTTTAACAATAGTGTTACCTGTTGAATCCTTTGCAGGGTTCCCAAGTGTCCACGGGATGTTATTAATTGCTATATGTCCAGCACTGTTATTGATTTCACCATCTGCAGGCATTACAAATGAAACCGAAGTTGCCTTCAGTTTGAATTCGCTTAAGCCTGTGCCTGAACGGTCAGGAAGAGCACTGGTTTCCCAGACTCCAAGTGTCCATTTGCTCAGGTTTGAATCGTACACTGCATGGTAGGCTCCGATGGAACCCATATCAACCACGGTCTCTTCTGAAACAACTGTATTTACAACAGTTTTGTCGTCAGATGACGTGGTAGCTGGCGCAGCGTTGGAATCTGATGCAGCAGGTGCACTTACAGCCGGTTGGCTAGTGTTTCCTTGAGCAGCAGTTCCATTGTTGTTCACAAACAAGCCTTTGATCATCCAAGCCATAATAATGACCAGGAAAATGACTCCGGCTCCAAAGAGAACCCAGTGCCACCATTCTGAAGGGAATGATTTCTTCTCTTCTTTTGGTTCTGGAGCTTTCTCTTCTGATTTGATTCCCGATTCCGGTCCCTTAGCTACTTCTGCTGTTTTAGCAGGAGTTGGTTCGATTGGTGAAAGAATATAATTCTCTCCATCCAATTGAAGGGTCTTATCACCTTGCGGTGCTTTTGTGCCCTTCGGCAACAGAATCATCTGATACTTCTTGCCATCAAGTACGGTAGTCTTAACAGTTGCAGCCATTTTATTTTCTCCTTTCAAGAGAACTTACAAAAAGTTTTTTTGAGTTTTATATATTTTGTGTTACTTTCTACCTCTAATCGAAATTAGAAACATAAAGTAACACAAGAATATATATAGGAGTAAATATGACTTAGCTATATATTCACCACACGCTATTTTATCTAAATATATAAGAATTAAATCTATATAATATATTTAGAAATTTTAAAAGATCGAGAGTTCATAAGAACTCATATCAAAGATAATATCTCTATATATGAATCCTCATACGCACACATTTCTTGTGGGAAACTTTTTGTTTATTTATTAAAGAGCAGTCTTTAACTATATGTACATTATACTATAGGTTGGGTAATTTGTAAATATCCCCTACTCTTGCTAGTGGGATTGTGTTTTTAATGAGCGAGTTTGTTTGGGCAAACTTATCTAGAACTATAAGCCCTAAATGCCTTCCCAAACACACCAAGGAGGTATCTGTTTTTAAGAGAGATTCTTGTAATATCTATTAACATATTTATCATCTCCTTTATATTTGTAGATGTACTATCACTCCTATTCTTGTTTAAGAAGAATGGAATTTCTACTACAGTACAACCCAATTTCCCAACCTCATTTAATATATCTGAGTCTAACGCAAATCTATTAATATGTAAGTTAGGTAGTATTGCTTTTATAATATCCTTTTTGAAAAGCTTCAAACCACAACCAATATCAGAAATATTTTCAGGTAAGGTAAGTAACATCTTGTTTAAAAAGATTAAACCATTAGAGAGTAATACTCTCTTAGGAGATATTTGAACATTAGAGTCTGTATGAAATTTTGAAGGTATTACAACTTGGACATTTTCTTTTTTAATTTCCTTCAGTGCATAACCTAAGGTTCTAATCTGGATGTCCATATCCGCGTCTGTGAAGCCTACTACGTCCCCAGTTGCTCTCTTCATACCATATCTAACAGCATACCCTTTGCCTTTGTTTACAGAGTATCCTACGACCTTAACCTTTTGTAATCTATTCTCGGTGATATATCTATTAAGAATATCCTTAGTATTATCAACATACCCATCAATTACATAGATGAGTTCAAAATCAGGATTTTTTCTAGAAAGATATCCGTACAATCTTTCTAATTGATCCAAAACGATGTCTTCTTTTTTGTATGTTGGAACTATTAAGGATAGTTTCATCGATTTAAATAGTAATTAATTGAAAATGTGTAACCCCTTGAAGGGGCTTCCCTTACTTTTGTAAGGAAAGCTTGTTCTTCAAGATTTTAGCAGTAGTTAGGAATCCCATTCCTAATACAAAAACAATACCTGCAATGATGTAGAAAATCTTTACATCTTCAAAACCTGTATCTACAGGAGTGTGAGGAATGTATGGATTATATGGCCCATATGGATTTCCATCAGCAAATACCATTGATATATTCGAAATTGAGAGAATAACTACGGCAGATAAAACTGGTAAAAGTTTTCTCATTTTTTAAGGGCAACTTAACTTAACATGAGAATTATACCAGTTATACCCTATATTGTAAATACTATGGGACGATCAACCGAGCGTATCTAAATATTCTAACGGGAGAATTAAAGTACTTACATGTATACAACAGTAGGTCTGCGGAATAGTCTGTAATCTTAGAACCTTCGGCCTTTGCATATATCTCATAGGTATACTTTCGCTGTCCCCATATGATTTCTATCCTATCTCCTACCTGAGTCTTTGGAAGATTGTAGAAGGACACTTTCTGTCTGGTATCATTATCCCAATATATATACCCAAATCTATGTGCTGCAATTATTATGGGTACCAACCCATTCTCAGGTGTTCCATAATCGGGTACTAACCATGCTCCATCTCGTAGAGCTTTGGTGTAGTCAGTATCTGTTGATATTGGAGAATAGACACTAATTGTGGGTATGGAGATATATGATTCTTTGGGAAGTGTTAAATCAAGAGGAGGAAGATATTTACTAGTTGAGGAAGAAGAATTTGTACCATCTGATACAGTTTGTGATATTTTATTGACCTCATTTGTTGTTTCTGCAGGATTTATTCTGTAAGCAATATATGGGACGACGGGTGTTAATACAAATGCTAAGGCTATTACTAAGCAGAAAAAACCAGCTATTGTATATATATTAATTACCCATTTGAGGATATTGTTTTGCTTCATGCTTGTTTATTATACATAAATTACTTAGTTTTTGTTTTCTAAATACATTTCAAGAATTAACCCACTATTATGCATCTCTTGTGCATTAGCTACCCCTATATATCTGTAATGCCAGCTCTCATAGCTATACCCTGTTGTACTCTCATACCCACTAGGATAACTAATAACAAAACCATACTTCCAGGCGTTCTCATATAACCATGCAGCTGCCTTGGTAGTATAAAAACTACCCCCTAACCCATCTGATACTTCACGACTACTAAAATCTATCGCTGTTCCCAATTGATGTTGGCTATGCCCTGGCCTTGCAGATATCTTGTCTGCACCATCTATTCCATTTACACTCACCCAGTGATTATATGTTGCTACTTGTGTATTGTATGATCGATATCCAGACACAATACTCAAATCTATGGAAGCAGCTTTGGCAGCATTAACAAGATTGGTAAGATCAGTAATAAGGATATTTCTAAGATAGTAACCTTCCCCTCTCCTAAGCCCTGAGTTACTTGCCAATACCAAATCTGATGGTGCATATGATTGTGGTAATTGATACTCCTTGTTTACTAATACCAGTAAATCATCCCCCGATCTAGTCACAGGCTTTATCTCTTTGGTATATCTCCACCATTTAGCTGCACTAGATGTAGATACTGCAGTTGGCTTTATCTCTGTTGCTTGAGTATATTCAACAATTTGTTGATTAATAGGAAGATTTCTTTTGTCCTCATTGTTTTGTGTTATGGCTATTGCTGAATCGGGAGTAAGCCTAAAAGAGGTTGATAGGAAAGCAATAACTGCTAAAAAAGTAGTTTTCATTCCCCCATTATATCCTAAAAATATTACAAGGTGTGTATATCATATTTTAGGTCATGAAATATATTTTCAAAGGAATATACTTAGAATATATAAATTGTTAGGAGAAATATTATGAATATCAATATTATGGATATTAACAAAATGGCTCTTAACATGGAGAAGATGAATGTTAAACTGGAGCATCTCATTAAACAATTAAAAAAGAACAAAATCAAATATCCAATTGGATTAACCTATGACAAATTGTATGAGGAGATAACGGCATCTGTGGATAAAGGGATTGTGAAGAATTTTAAAATTGTAAGGATTTCGTAAGATTTAATATTTACAATATATCTATGCTTACAAAAGAGGATCTAAAGAAAATTGAAGAATTGCTACAGCCAAAATTTGACCAAATATTTAATTCGTTAATCGATATTGATCGAAGAATTGAGAATCTTGTAGAGGTAGTTGCTACGCATACAGATATGCTAAAAGATATAAACCTAAGGGTTATTGCAATTGAAAGACATATGAAAAGCAATATGCAGTATGCTCAAAACCTAGATTCGGAGATAGGTTTACATGAGGAAAGACTGCATAAGTTGGAAGAAATCTCTGGGATATTAAATACCCTTCGAGATAAAGGTAAAGATAGGTGTAAATGTATTAAACCGTTAAAGTAAAGCCACTGTAGCTACCCTATCATCTCCACCGATATTCATAACTTTGACACCCGATGTTTGTCTTCCAAGTATAGGTACGGCTTTAAGTTCTGCTCGTATAACCTTAGATTTCTCAGATATTACAACAATTTCTTCTTGTTCAGGCTCTATAATTCTAGCTGTAGATATCTTCCCTGTTTTAGGAGTTACTCTAAAGGTAAATACACCAGTTCCACCTCGCTTTTGAGTTGGATATTCTTTAAGTACAGACATTTTACCAAAACCGTTTTCAGAAAGAGTTAATACCATCATATCATTGTTTTTAACTATACCCATACCTGCTACGCAGTCTGTAGTAGATTTAAACTTAATAGCTGTTACTCCTCGAGTATTTCTACCCATTGGTCTAACATCTGATTCTTTAAATCTTACTGATTTCCCTTCTGCAGTTACGATTAAGACTTCGTCTTTTCCTGTAGTTGGTTTAACCCATGCGAGTGAATCACCCATTTCTAGTTTAATTGCAGTTAATCCATTTGATCTAATCTTTGCAAATTCAGAAAGCTCTGTTTTTTTGATAATACCTTTCTCTGTTACCATGAGGAAGAATTCATAAGGAATAGCATCTCCACTTGCTTGTTGTTCTTTAATTACTCCCTTAGGATCTCTTGTTAATACCGAAGTGATGATCTCTTCTGGTTCTAACTGTACGAGATTTACCAATGGTAATCCCTTCGCGGTTCTGCCATATTCAGGTATTTCAAAGATTCTTAAATTGAATACTTTTCCTCTGTTTGTAAAAAGTAAAAGCTCATCATGTGTATTACATAGGAATGCATGTTCTATGAAATCGCCTTCCTTGGTATCTCCTCCAGAAACACCCTTACCACCTCGCTTTTGAGCTTTGTATGTATCAGGAGTTAATCGCTTGATATATCCAGAATGAGTTATGGTGACTAACATATCTTCTGATGCAACCATGTCTTCTTCTGAGATTTCATCTATCTTTCCCTTTATAACCTTGGATCTTCTCTCATCTCCATATTTTTCTTTTACTTCATCTAAGTCAGCACTGATAATTTCAAGTATTCTTGCAGGATTTTCCAAGATATCATTGTATGTCTTAATATTTTCTTGTAATTCTTTGTACTCATTTTCTAATTTCATTTTCTCCAATGCGGCTAATCTTCTAAGCTGCATATCTAAAATTGCTTGTGCTTGGACCTCTGTAAACTTGAATTTGTCCATCAAATTGGTTTTTGCTGTCTCTTGAGTCTTTGAGTTACGAATAGTGGCAATGACTTCATCTAGCATATCCAAAGCTTTGAGTAAGCCCTCTAAGATGTGTGCTCTGAATCTTGCTTCTGCTAAGTCAAATTCATACCTACGGATGGTTACTGTCATTCTAAATGAGAGGAATAATTCTAGAATTCTCTTCAATGGCAATGTCTTTGGCTGTTGTTCTACTAATGCAATCATATTCATATTGAATACCTTTTGCATTTCGGTATATTTGTAAAGCTTGTTTAATACTGCCTTTGGTTGTGCCTCTCGCTTTAAGACAATGACAACTCTTAATCCTTCTCTACTTGATTCATCTCTGATATCTGCAATACCCTCTAATTTCTTTTCTTTAACAAGATCAGCCATTCTCTCAATCATGTGTGCTTTATTAACTTGGAATGGTATTTCGGTGACTATGATATTGAATCTGCCTTGCTTACCTTCTACAATGGAAGCTTTTGCTCTTTGTAAGACTCTTCCTCGACCTGTTGCATATGCATTTAATATTTCTTTCTGATCATATATGGTTGCGCCTGTTGGGAAATCAGGGCCTGGAATTATCTCGATTAAGTCTAAAGGAGAAATTTCTGATTTGAAATCCGGGTACAAAACATTTTTGTCCTCTGCAATCTTTTCTTTTAATGTTTTAATTTTTTCCAAGAATGCTAAATCATTGGTATCAACATAGTTTTCAAGGTAATCTTCAGGTTTTGAGTTCAATGTTCTTGGGATTATTTCTCCTGCTTCTTTTGCTTTTCTTAACTCATTGTAGATAGCGTTTCCTTCCCATGTATTTCCAAGCTTAATCATGGCTTGTAACCCATTGATTAGCTCTTTGAGATTATGAGGTGGCATCTTAGTGGCCATACCTACTGCAATACCATCTCCACCATTTGCTAATACATTTGGAAATGCTGCTGGTAATACGGTTGGTTCTAGTCTTGTACCATCATAGTTAGGCATAAAGGTAACTGTTCCTTTGCCTAGATCTTTCATCAATTCAAGGGTAATCTTTCCCATTCTTGCCTCGGTGTATCTCATTGCTGCTGCCATATCTCCATCAATTGATCCGAAGTTCCCTTGTCCATCAATGAGAGGGTATCTAGTTGAGAAGTCTTGTGCTAGTTTAACTAATGTTGGGTATATGACTGCTTCTCCGTGAGGATGGTAGTTTCCTGATGTGTCTCCTGCGATTTTCGCACATTTTCTGTAGTGTGCACTGGAGGTCAAAGCCAAATCGTTCATAGCCACAAGTATTCTTCTTTGGGATGGTTTAAGACCATCCTTTACTTCTGGTAATGCACGAGAGACAATGACGGACATAGAGTAGTCGATGTAGTTTGCCTTCATTTCATCTACGATAGATCGTGCGGCTATCTCTCCTGGTTTGAATGACAAGCTAAAGTTGATATCTCCATTGTCTTCTGGTTCAGGTATTAGTTCTTCTCCTACGAGAGGAGTTTCCTCTGGGCTTGGAGTCTCTTCTTCTGCGATTTCTAATATTTTCTTTTTTTGCTCTTCGTCTGTCATTGCTTTAAATATCTAAGTTAGCTTTAGTTGCATAGGTCTGTATGAATCTTCTTCTTGGAGGAACTTCATTTCCCATTAACAATTCAAAGGTCTGCTCTGCATCCTCTGCATCATCAATATGTACTTGTTTCAATACTCTAAGTGCTGGATTCATAGTAGTTTCCCATAGCTGTTCAGGATTCATTTCTCCTAAACCTTTAAATCTATTTGCTACTACTGTTTTTCCTTCTTCTTTAGCTTCTTTAACAAATGCATCTTTCTCGGCGTCATTTAAGAGATAGTATTTCTTTTTTCCAATCTCTACTTTATGAAGTGGTGGCTGTGCAACATATACATAACCTTGTTCAATTAATGGTCTAAAGAATCTGAATAGCAAGGTTAATACTAAGTCGGTGATATGTAATCCATCGACGTCTGCATCGCTCATGATTATAATCTTGTGGTATCTAAGCTTTTTAACATCCAGTGTATCTCCAATTCCAACGCCTAATGCAGTTGTGATATTGTTGAATTCTTCATTTCCTAAAACTCTGTCAATTCTGTATTTGTGTGTATTCAAGATTTTTCCTCTTAGAGGAAGAATAGCTTGAGTACGCCTGTCCCTACCCTGCTTAGCTGAACCACCTGCGGAGTTTCCCTCAACTATGAATAATTCACTCTCTGCAGGATCTTTACTACTACAGTCTGCTAATTTACCTGGTAAGTTGGTAGATTCTAACGCACCTTTTCTAATTACAGCATCTCTTGCAGCTTTAGCTGCTGCTTTTGCTTTGTTTGAAAGCACAGCTTTACCAATAATGGATTTTGCTTCAGTAGGATGTTCGTCTAAGTATGTCAGAAGCTCATCTCTTACAACTTTTCCAACAATTCCTTTAACTTCAGGATTGTTTAATTTAATCTTCGTCTGACCTTCAAACTGAGGATCGGGAACTTTTACTGAAATTACTGCTGTTAATCCTTCTCTTACATCGTCTCCGCTTAATCCAGCACTTAAACCTTTGAGAAGTTCGGATTTCTGAGCATAGGAATTTAAGGCGCTGGTTAATGCAGTTCTAAAACCCGCAAGGTGAGTACCACCTTCTGGATTTATGATGTTATTGGTATAGCATCGTACATCTTCCTCTAGACTGTCTGTGTATTGCATAGCTACTTCTACCACGACATTCTCATCTTCTTTGTTCATGTAGAAAGGTTCTGTACTAATTGGCTTCTCATTTACGACTAAAAATTGTACATAGGATTTAATACCATCTTCGAAATATACATCGTAGTTTCTTGCTTTTGCTTCTCTTGCATCAGTTATTGTAATTCTAAGGCCAGCAGTTAAATAGGCATGTTGTCTACAACTTCTAACTATTGTATGAAAGTCAAAATCTATAGTATCGAAAATCTCCTTGTCAGGTTTAAATGTGTGCTCTGTACCAGTTCCGGGTTCAGTAGAGTCTCCAATCCTCTTTACGGGAGCAACGGGAATCCCTCTTTCATATTTTTGCTGATATAGCCCATCTTCTTTTCTAACTGTAGTAACCATCCATTCTGAGAGTGCATTAGTACATTTCATACCTACACCGTGTAAGCCTCCTGAAACCTTATATGCACCACCATCAAACTTACCTCCAGCATGGAGGTTGGTCATAACAGTTTCTAATGTAGAAACCTTGGTTTCAGGATGCATCTCAACAGGAATACCTCGGCCATTATCCTTAACAGTTAAGGAGCCATCTTTGTTAAATATTACCCATATGTGTGAACAATATCCTGCTAAAGCTTCATCTACAGAGTTATCTAAAATTTCGGTAAATATATGATGTAAGCCAAACTTGTCAGTAGAACCAATGTACATTGCTGGCCTTTTTCTAACAGCCTCTAGCCCTTTTAAGACTTGAATGTTAGATGCTCCGTAATCACTTTGTTTGGTCATTATTATGTGGTTTCCGTAATTTAGTTTGCCGGTCAAAATACCCTATATTTTACCCTTTTTGAGAGTAAATGTTAAGCATTTAAAAATAATAGTAATGCCTCTAATACAAGCTTTTTATTACAATTACTGTTTATCTTATTCCTTGTTTCTTGTATGTACTTCAATCGCTCTGAAATAGCCCTAGAGCTATTTATATTATCATTTTTAATTTCCTTTTCAAGCTCTTGTCGAAAGTACCCCTCTATTTCACTGAGTAATTCAAGGCATTTTACTTTCTCTTTGGAAATACTGTCAATATACCCAAATTGTTCTACAAGATCTTGATCAAGTATCACTGGCTTAGCTTCTTCTATTACTTCCAATTTACCTTGTTTGATATACACTGGCTTTGATCGGGAATATATAGTCGGAAGTACATTTTTCTCATTATTTACACAAAGTATATATATGGTATCGTCGCTACTTTCTTCCAATGTCTTTAAGAAAGAATTTTGTGCTTGAGGTGTTAATTTCTCTGCTTCATATATGATTGCTACCTGCTTTGAAGTCCCAAAAGGTTTGAAGATCATTTCCTTGATGAAGTCTTTTACTTCTTCGATCCCAATGCTGTTCTCTTCTCTTCTGTCTAGTATGTGTATATCAGGAGTTTCTTTAATTGAATCGATCGATTGGCCCAGTAACTTGGAAACGAACTGTACTAGATAATCAGTCTGTTGCTGAGAATTTTTACTTATGAAGAGATATGTCATATCCTATTCTACCATATTGAAATTATGAACGATTTTGACAAGCAAATGGTTTCTAGATATACTTAGTACTAAGAATTGCCGCTTAGGCACGACTCTTTCTCTTTGGAGAAGGAGGTAAAACAAAAAATCTTTGCACATTACGTTGAATCTCAACATAATATTGTTTTTCAAGTTTTCCTAATCTTGTTAGTAACCGTTTACTACTGAAAACTCGAAGTTGTGAAATCATGGCAGACACCGTTCTCTCTTGTGCTGTGATTACGATATAGTATGGATTGCTTTTTATCTTTGTACTTAAAGGTATTCCTAAAAACATATTTTGGTTGAATTTCTTCATTATGAGCACAGGTCTTAGAAAATCTTTGTGTTTTCCATCTTCTTCATATCCAATATTTACTCCTATTGATAGCCACCAAATCTCTCTTTCCTTAAAATATGGAAGCTTCGCCAAGGAGTTGTTTAGACTTTGCTTTTTTACATTCCAATCATCGAAATTTTTAATATATTCCATAACCCAATTATATTGCTCTTGTATATCTGTTACATTGCTAATTCATGATATATTTCTTCATTGACTCCCATGCCCCGTTATCATAAACTGGATAAAGTATTAGATTACAAACTGCTGCCCAATGATAACTAAAAGTTCGCTTTTAAAATACTTTCAAAGTAAAGGATTAATCAACGATGATGATGCAAGAAAGGTTCTTGTAGAAAGAAGTCGTAGTCAAAAAAGCGAAGAAGCAATAATCAAAGAAATGGTATTGGCAAATGATGATCAGATAGCACAAGCAAAATCAGAAATTTTTGGAATTCCATATGTGAATTTAAAAGAAATCGATATTCAAGAAAGTATCATATCCGAAGTTAGTGTTGACGCTTTACAGAAATATCGTGCAGTTCCATTTGAAAGAACTCAAGACGCTGTAAAGATAGCTATGCAAGATCCGTTTGATATTCAAGCTACACAGGCACTTCAACGAAAATATCCTACGGGTACTAGAATACAGGTATATATTACTACTGCTGAAAGTATTGGATATATATTAGATCGAAGAGTTGGTGAGACAATGAGTACCGAAGTAACTGAAGCTCTGGAAGATGTAGAGATGCCAGTTACCGAGATCAATGAAGATCCAAATATTTTAACCAGTACAGATCTCTCTAGCGCTCCTATTGCTAGAATTGTTAACGCTATTCTTCAATATGCTGCCATATCCCAGGCTTCAGATATCCATATAGAACCAATGGAAAAGAAAACTAGAGTTAGATTTAGAATCAATGGTGTTATGACAGAAAGGCTAACTCTTCCTGCTACTTTAAATCCCGCAGTTATTTCAAGAGTCAAAATCCTTGCAAATTTGAAAATTGATGAAAAACGTATCCCTCAGGATGGTAGATTCCCAATCAAAGTAAATGGTGCAAAGATCGATCTTCGTGTTTCTACTATGCCTACCATATATGGTGAAAAAGTAGTTATGCGTCTTCTAGAATCTGATACCTCTAATGTTACTTTAGAATCTACAGGCATGAGAGGTCATGCTTACAAAGCATACCTAGATGGCTTAAGTGTTACCAACGGAATTGTTCTGGTTACAGGTCCTACCGGTAGTGGTAAAACTCGTACATTGGCGTGTTCATTATTAAAAGTAAATGATTCCAAAGTAAATATCATATCCTTAGAAAATCCTGTTGAAATCCGTGTTCCAGGAGTTACTCAAGTTCAAATTAATCCTGACGCAGGGTTAACATTTGCTACTGGACTTAGGTCTGTATTGAGACAAGACCCTGATATCGTAATGGTTGGAGAAATCCGTGATCAAGAAACTGCTCAGCTTGCTGTTCAAGCTTCTCTAACTGGTCACTTGGTACTTTCAACACTCCACACAAACAGTGCCGCTGCTGCTATCCCAAGACTTTTAGATATGGGAATTGAACCATACCTGCTCTCCTCTACCATACGAACAGTAGCTGCGCAAAGATTACCAAGGAAAATCTGTGAACATTGTGTTGAGGCATATCCTGCATTGCCAGAGGTAGTGCAAAATATTAAAGATGAAATGAGTAGCGTACCAGGATTTGATGTAATACAGTATTTAACCAGAGTTGCCGCCTCTCCTAATACTTCTTCAGAATTCAATTTCATTCCAAGGACTTCGGTATTTAAAGCACCTGAGATTGGTTCTGATGGTCAGCCAGTTTTATATCTTTACAAAGGAAAAGGTTGCGACAAATGCGGAGGAACTGGTTATTCAGGAAGAATCGGTATTTTTGAAGTTTTGGATGTTACGGACAAAATAAGTAGAATGATGATGGAAACAGTCACAGACAAAGATATTGAGAAAGTAGCTCAGGAGCAAGGCATGTTAACAATGACAGAAGATGGGTACCTAAAGGCACTAGAAGGTATTACCACCATTGAAGAAGTTATGAGAGTGTCAAAAGAGTAAATTTTTGGTATAAATAAAGAATGGATAATAACACTGCCCAAGATAACAATGTAAAATTTGGATATACTAATATCCAGACCAATACCGCGCCTACTCAAGCACCTGTCGCTCAACCAGCCTCTCCTTCAGTTGGAGATATTGCTCAAATTTCACAAAAGATAGATGAAATAAATCAAGTCCCTACGGAGCCTAAAGCAGTCAATTCATATGTTGCTCAGCCAACTGTTTTACCTAATCTGGATAAAACAGTTTCAGATGTTGGAATGTTGCCAGATGGCCCTTCTCCCCTTCCATCTTCAAATATGACATTGGATTCTTTAGGTAGATCGGGAAATAACCTTGATGACATTATGCCTGAATTTAAGAAACCAAAGGCTATGGAACGAGATCCTAAGTCAAATAATTTGGCAAAACCAGTTGATGAGAAAATGGTGGAAAATATCGAAAGCAAAGTCAATCCTCCAGATAATAAATTCCCGGGCTACTCTGTAAACGGAACAAATGATGCAAAATATAGAATTGAAGATTTACTTGGTTTAACAATTAATAGAAACGCTTCTGACTTACACATTGCACCAGGTTATCCTCCTGTAATTAGAGTCGATGGTGAACTTGAAGATGTTGGGGATAGAATATTAAACCCTGAGGATGCCGAAGAACTAATATTCTCAGTCCTTTCAGATGAAAAAAAAGAGCTATTGGAAGTAAACAGAGAAATCGATTTCGCGTATACATATGAAAGTGGTGGTAATGCAAGATTCAGAATTAATGCTTTCTATGCGATGAAGACGCTTTGTGCTGCATTTAGGCATATCCCTTCTAGAATTAGAACGATTGAAGAACTCATGTTACCTCAGATGTATCATCAATTTACAAAACTAAAACAAGGTTTAGTACTTGTAACTGGCCCTACTGGACACGGTAAAAGTACAACGCTTGCAAGCTTGCTTGAAGATGTTAATAGAACAAGATTCTGCCATATTGTAACTATTGAAGACCCTGTTGAATATGTATTTGAGGGTAAAAAAGCATTGATTGATCAAAGAGAAATGAATGATGATACCCACTCTTGGGATATTGCCCTTCGAAGTGCTCTCAGACAGGATCCTGATGTACTTCTTGTAGGTGAGATGAGAGATTATGAAACGATATCTGCGACTATTACTTTAGCTGAGACAGGTCACTTGGTTTTCGCCACATTGCATACTAATAGTGCATCACAAACAATTGATCGTATCATAGATGTATTTCCTGACAATCAACAAGCACAAGTTCGAGCACAGCTTGCAAATATTTTAGAAGCTGTTGTTGCACAAAGACTAATACCTCTTGAAAAAGGCGGAAGAAGAGCAGTATCAGAAATCATGTTAAAAAATTCTGCAGTTGGGAATCTGATTAGAGAAGGAAAAACTAATCAAATAGATAATGTAATTAGAACTAGTTCTGATATTGGAATGATTTCTTTAGAAAAATCTTTGGTAAATCTCGTGAGAGAAGGAATTATTTCTGTACCAAAAGCACAGGAATATGCGGTATTCCCAGAGGAAGTATTAAGATTATTAAAGAGTTAATATGAAAAAATTTAAGTTCTCTGCTAGAGATGTAAAAGGAAAAATAGTTACAGGAGAAATTGAAGCCAGGGACCCGGGGTCAGTTGCGGATATCCTACATGACAGAGGATTAATAGTTGTCAGTGTCAAAGAAGGGATTGGGATTGATTTTGAAAAATTGTCCGAAATTAATATCGGCGGTGTACCAGCAAAAGAGAAAGTCATTTTCATGCGTCAAATGTCTACGATGGTAGGCGCGGGATTGCCCCTAACGAGAGCTTTGGAGATTATGGTACAACAAGCAGGAAATCCGTTCTTTAAGCGTGTGCTGAAAGAAGTCCTTTCCTCTGTTCAAGCTGGAAAATCCCTTTCTGATTCTTTTCGAGAACAGGATGAAATATATGATGAAGTAACTTTAAATCTAATTGAAGCTGGTGAAGAAAGTGGAAAATTAGAAGTAATCCTAGAAAGACTTGCAACAGAGTTGGAAGAAAAAAATAGCCTTGCGAGTAAATTAAAATCTGCAATGATATACCCTATTATCATTTTAGTGGTCATTGTTGTGGTCGTAGTACTTATGATGATGGTACTTATTCCCTCTATGGCACAAATCTACGGAGATTTTGGAGCAGAATTACCATTAGTCACAAGAATACTTATGAGTATGAGCTCTTTCTTTATTAATTACTGGTGGGCTATTTTAGTAGTTCTTGCAGTATTGATAATTGGAGGAAAATATTATTTGGATTCACCAAAGGGTAAGCGAAGTTGGGATAAGTTGGTTTTGAAGATCCCTGTGGTTGGTGGAATTATTACAAAAATGCAATTGTCCCAATTCACAAGAATATTGGCCCTACTTCTAGGAAGTGGCTTATCTATTATTAAAGCTTTAGAGTTAACAGCTTCGTCTTTAAGCAACAGTATGTTCAAAGATACTATTGTAGAAGCTAAAGCCGAGGTGGAAAAAGGTGGAGCTTTAGCATTGCCAATAGCAAGAAGTGAATACTTCCCTCTATTGGTTAGTAGTATGATTGCAGTTGGTGAGGAAACGGGAGAAATTGATTCAGTACTAACCAAAGTGTCAGAATATTACAAAGAAGAGGTCGATGTCGCCACTACAAATATGGCTTCGGTATTGGAACCTGTGTTTTTAATCATAATGGGATTGGCAATTGGATTTATAGCATTAGGTGTGTATATGCCTATGTTCCAACTGTCTTCTGCAATAGGTTAAATCGTCATTGACAAGGTATTGAAAGTTTTGTAATCTTTAATTAGTTAAATTAATAAACTGTCTAATTAAACATGAGAAAGAATCTCTATGAAGCATTTACATTAGTAGAAATGCTAATCGTTATGGGTATCCTTATTATCTTAATGGCTGTTGGTATTACTGCTGGGAGATTTGCTATCAATAGAGCTAATGATGTTGCACACCAGAATGCAGTAGACCAGATTTATACTGGATTACAAGCATATTATACTGATAACAGAGAATTCCCAGTGGCAACTGAAACTCCAGGAACAATGATTGTTGCAGCTGGCGTACTAGGAGACTACTTGGATAATGGAGCTTTTAACGGAGGAACTGCCGCTACATATTCATACATTGTGTCTGCAGATCAACAGGTTGTATTGGTATGTGTATCTAAAGGTAGTACAGACGATGATAAAGAATTGGGATACTACTGTAATGGAAATGGATTTGGATCTGCCGATGTTGCAGGAGGAGCTATCACTTCAAAGGATGTAGCTTTTGGGACTACAGCTGATTACACATTCTTAGATACTGCAGCTGCAGGTATCACAAGATCTGAATGGAATGGAAAAGCATGGAATTAAGATGATTTAATCGTGTATTTAAAACCCCTCATTATGAGGGGTTTTTTATTTAATTCAACAGTATATAATTAGAACATGATTATTTTCTATATTATTGTCTTCTTTTTTGGAGCTGCCCTTGCCAGCTTTATTAATGCTACACTTTACAGAATAGAAAAAGAATTTAAATGGAAAGCGCTTTTAACTCAAAACTCTCATTGTGAAAGTTGCAAACATCCGCTATCTTGGATTGATCTATTCCCAATATTTGGCTTTTTAATTAACAGAGGAAAATGCAAATATTGTGGATCTAAAGTAAACCTATCCTACCCTATTACTGAGTTTGTATTAGGTTCCATATTTCTATTATTCTTTTTATATTCTGTTCCATTCTATCTATATATAGTTGTTTTGTTTCTTTTTGTTCTTAGTAGTTATGATATTAAGGAGTTTGGAATTCCTAAAAATCTAACACACATATTTTTAGCAGTATGTTTACTCATTTTTGTATTTACATTTGATATTACAAAAATATATTTTCCAATATTAATAGCCATTGTTCTTATACTTCTTAACATATTCAAAAAATCTTTTGGATTAGGAGATATCCTTTTAATATTAGGACTAGGAGTATTAATTACTAAAGAACAATTTATTGTTTTCTTTTGGTTAGCTATTGTTATAGCCCTGCTCTATTCCATTGGGTTGATGATAGTAAAGAAAATAAATATTAAAAAAGCTAAAATCCCAATGGTCCCCTTTTTGAGTATCGCTTTTGTTGTCTCTGTAATATATGGTGAAGTGATCTGGAGCGATATTCTTAAATTACTGGAAATGTGATAGATTAAAATCATGGCCAAAAGATACAAAGCTTTTACACTTGTAGAGATGCTAATCGTGATGGGTGTCCTAATCGTACTCATATCTATTGGCGTTATGGTTGGTCGATATGCTATACAAAAAAGCCAAGATATTAAGCATAGAGATGCCGCAAAAATCCTATACACAGCACTTGTTAAATACAAAAATATTAATGGCGCTTACCCTGCGCTTGGTACTTGTAGTGGATGTATAGAAAGAGAATTCTTTGCATATTCTTTAGGATATAATGGTACCCCAGATAACTATATCCTTAAGGAATATGCCAACGATGGATTGCTCTTTGATGGCGGAACAGATGCAACTTACTACTATGCTGTAGACAGCGTAGACCAACGCTTTGTGGTCGTATGTGTTTCATTGGGAGGAATAGATGATGAAAGAGAAAAAGGCTTCTTCTGTACTGGAGATGGAATTGGTATCCTCCCTGAGATCAGTCCTGTGACGGACACCGAAATAGGTGCACAATCTACTGGAGACCCATTGGCAACAATAGTGAAGAGTATGGATAACTCGGATTGGCACAATGAGGATGGATTCTCTCTCAACAATTGATACTAATCTTTTTCTATGTTAAATTAAATTGTTGAATTGTATATATTACTGCCTTGAATCTTAGACTGACCCCAAAATATGCCGCGTACACCTTAATGGAACTTCTCGTGGTTCTAAGTATATTCTCTATTCTTGGAGCTATGACATTTTCTGCATTTGGGAATTTGCAAAATACTGTGAAGATGAATGAATATACCCTAACACTAGAACAGGATATTAGGTCAGTGCAAAGAGCGGCTATGCTTTTACAGAGAGATTCAGGAGAAAAATGGTTATATGGTTTAGGAATTGATCTTGGAGCAATGGATGTTAACAGAGATGGTGTATATACAGTTTTTAAATGGTGTTCTCCATTTAGTGATTATGGTGATATCCTGACCAAATCTAGCCTTCCTGCCTATACCCCATCAAAGACCTTGGGTGCCCCAACAGGTGTAATGAGTGAACTTAATGGGTATTTAACAGTTACCAACATAGGAGGCTCATGTGGTTCGGATAATTCGTCCTCCTTAGCCGTACTTCCAGGATATGATAAATCGACCAAGACCCCAATGGCAACAATTACGGTGACAGAAATTAATGGATTAGTTCCAAGATTTGTGATCTTTGAATCTGTCTCAGGTAGAGCTTTCTTCTATGATGAAACAGGAATACTACTAAACTACACCAGTGATGGGAAATTAATAGATGATCCACTTCCGTTGGTTATAACAATAGCTCCAGATAGTGAAGTTAATACAAGAATCATAACCATCAGGAATCTTTCAGGTAAAATTAGTATAGCCTCAGTAAAATGAAAATTAGTTTTGATTCAAAATATGAAGGAATGGGTTTTGTAGAAGCATTAATAGCTATAATGGTAGTTGGTGTCTCCTCGGTTGTACTTATGCAGATAGCTACTCGTACTCTTCAGGATATGATTCAAAATGAAACAATAGATACAATGACTCAGTATGCTGTGGAAGGGGCAACTATGGTTCAAAATGTTGCAATGCAAGAAAAATTAACTGGAGTAAATGTCTTTCCCAATCCAGCAGGCAATACAAATAACTGTTATGCAATAGATAAAGCTAGTGGTGATCAATATGAAGTCAGGAAAAATGAACAAGGCGAATTCCTGCCTTATTCTCTTGAGGATAGGGCTGTGTATAAGGATGCAGCAGTTATTAATGAAGGTGCTGAAGATGTATTCTTTAGAATCTATTGTATAGAAAGCTATGACCTTACATCAAGCTATGCAATTGTAAAAGTGGTTGTTGGCCAAACAAATGTTAATCAAGTAACTTCCAGTAATGGGGAAAATATAACAAAAGGATACAGCGTAAAGGATTATACATATTTTACAGTCGTCAATCTATGATAAATCTATTCAGTAGAAAAGAAAAATATGAAGGTTTTAGTTTGGTAGAAATGTTAATCACCATCGTAATCATGGGTGTAGTTATGCTTACCGCCTCCTCTACCCTTACAACTTTGATAAAGATTTCAACCGTATCAAGTAACAAAACAAGGGTAAGAGCTGAAAGTGAGTTTGTATTAGAACTTGTCAGAAGAACTGTTCGTAATTCTAATCCATCAGATGTATATATATTTGATTCCCTAGGGGTAAGGAAATATGATCCTGTGACTAATGTTGTGGTAAATAGCGATGGAAATCCTCAAAGTGTTGCTGTCGCACAGGCATATGCGAATTCAGGAACCGAAGGGAACGAAATTCACTTTAGACCATATGGGTATGAGAGCTGGATATGTATTGCATATTTTCAATCTACAGCTGACGATGGAATGGGATATATTCTTAAGACCTCTGCTCCGAACTTATTGAATAAACAATCCACTTGTTTTGAGGATGACGTGAGTAAATATGTAATTGCTCTAAACTCAGAGATTGTTAATATAAAAAGTTTCGATATAGCATATACAGTATTGAAAGATGCAAATTACTTGATAAGATTCGATATTGAAGCCGAGCCAACACAGTGGTATCTTGCTGAGGGCGCCCCTGTAAAGAAGATTGTTCATAGGCAGGCAGTTGTCTCTACAGAAGGGATTTTATGGTAGGTACTTAACATATACATAGAGATCAGATTATACTGTTATATGAATATTATTAATTTATTATATTTTTATTATGACAAAAACAATATTGATAGTAGAAGATGACAAACAATTATTAGATTCATACAAGGAACTTGTAGAAACCGCTGGATATGTTTGTTTGACGGCTAACGACGGATATCATGGCTTAGATGTTATGTCACAGCAGATGGGCACTGTAGGCCTTGTACTACTCGATCTGATGATGCCAGGGGTTGATGGATTAGAAGTTTTAAGAGCTGTGAAGGCAAACCCAGATAAATATGGAAATGTTCCAGTTGTTGTGTTAACGAACATGACAAGTGATGCTGTTATTAAAGAAGCTTTTGATTTAGGAGCTTCCTCATATTTAGTAAAAACAGATATTGATTATGAAGGGTTGATAAAAGAGCTAAATAAATACCTTGGGGAGTAATTTTGTTGCCCTACTCTTTTTTTGCTATTATATATAAATATTAAAAGTTAAACTTAGATAAACTGCTCAATATGGCTAAGTTGCCCGACCATGTAGGTATAGATTTTGGTACTCATTCAGTAAAAGCTGTTGAGTTGAAGAATATCTCCTCTGATACACCAGAGCTTGTTAATCTTGGCTCTCAAATCACCCCTAGAGGTGTAATAAACAGTGAAGATAAAGCAGACCAGACTAAGCTTGCAGATGTCTTAAAGAAACTCTATGACTCATCAAAAATAAAGAATAAATCCGTGGTTATGGCACTTCCAGAGTTTTCAGTGTTTACCAGATTCTTAGAATTTCCTGGAGTCAAACTCGAAGAGTTAAAGGATGCTGTATATTTTGAGGCAAAACAGTATATCCCAATGCCACTAGATGAAGTTCAGCTTAGTTATATCACGATTGGATTCAATCAAGCTAAAAATGCGCCTCGTGTTTTACTAGTTGCAGCTCCAAGAAAGATTATAGATATCTATATCAATGTTGCTATGAATGCAGGGCTAGAACTTGCCGCTATTGAAACCGAATCAGTTGCAATGGGAAGAGCAATGTATCGTGCTACGAATAAAAAAGATTTAGTAATGTTGGACTTTGGCGCGAATAGTACAGATATGAGTATTCTTTCTGAAGGATATTTAGTATTTTCTCAAAGCATTGCAATCGGATCTGACTCACTGACACAATCAATTGTGAATAAGTTTAACTTCGAATATTCAAGAGCTGAAGAATTCAAACGTAACTATGGTGTTGTTGAAAATGTTTTAGAAGGTAAAATTTATAATGTTGTTTCCCCTATTGTTGAATCCATATTGGTTGAAGTAAGGCGAGGCATTGAGTTTTACAAAAACAAAACATTAGTAGCTGCCCCTATGGACTATATATTGAATGGTGATGGCGCATTGTTACCAGGTTTAATGGAATATGTTTCAAAGAGCTTAGGTGTCAATGTTTCGATTGCGACCCCATGGAACTCCATAAAGATAGATAATAAATTTAAGGACATAATAGCAAAGAGTGGCCCTTCATACTCTGTAGCTATTGGATTAGCACTAAAAGATGAATAATCAACAACCAGAAGTTAAAAATATACAAAAGGAAACTGTTGAGCAAAAACCTCCTGTAAAGGTAGAGCAATCAGTTACTCCTCCACCTACCCCAAAAAATGAAGCACCAAAGCCTGGTTTTGAAAATATTATGGCTGAAAAAGGAGTTAACCTTATACCTACCCTTTCCAAGGAAGAGGTGGTTGTTGCTGAAAAGAAAAAGAAGCTAAATGTTGGATCCATTGTAAGTCTTCTAATCTTAGTAATAGTTTCAATTCTTATTGTAGGTTTCAATATCGTTTCAAGAATGTCATTGAATAATGAAAAAGCAAAATTAAGTACTTATGAAGCTCAGGTTACAAAGATGACGCAAAAAATGATTTCAAGTAATGAAATTACTGAAAGAATTCAGTTATACAATCGTGTGTTAGGTGAGACATATTCACCCAAAAGTGTAGTTGATTATTTAAACGCAATTGCTTCGAAGAGTGGTACTTCAACTATAAGTAAGTTTTCTTTTGGAGAAAATTTACTTTTCACAATTGAGGGAAAAGCTACAGATATGGAGAATGTCTCAAAGTTTTGGTACTTATTAAGTAATGATCCAAAGATGGACACTGTCGCACTTCAATCAGTAGGAAATAGCGGAAATTATGTTAGGTTTATATTTAAAGGAAAACTTGTGTTAGAACAATTCTTAAGCTCAACTAATAACTAAAAATGGCAATAGTTACAAATGCTATAAATGCAACAAAAACAAAAAAAGAAGTAGATGCAATAAGTGAGAGAGTAAAGAAGACCAAGTTAAAGGTCACGGACATTATTATACCTATCTTAGTGGTAGTGGTTCTCATAATCCTTGGTGTTTTTGTTTTTGTACCTATGATTCAAAAAGCTATTTCCTTCCAAGTTGAACATAAGACTATTGTAGATAAAGAAGCTCAATTAAATACTTTGGAAAAGACTTTAAATTCTATGGATGAGGGTATTTTGCAAAGCGATTTAATTAATGCTCAGAAAGTTATACCAAATACACTTAAAGTATCTAGTTTTATGTACTACATTGATAATCTCGCTTCTCAAAAAGGATTAACCTCCTCAGAGATATCTGCTGGAGATATTAAAATAAATACAAAGGGAGAAACTAGTGACGGGAATTATATTCTTGGTGTAAGTGGTCCATTAGCATATGAAGGAACTTTGACAAATGCATTAAGTTTTTTGGATAGTCTCTACTCTGTTTCCCCATACATAATAACTATTGAGAACCTTGATTTGGAGGCTTTCAATAATGTTTGGCAGATCAGTCTTTCGGTCACAGGATATTATGTTCCAGTATCTGCTTCAAGTGCTGACATTTACTCAAAGTTTACGTCATACACGAAATTCGCAAATATTGTGAAGATATTTGAAACAAAAGCTAGTCAGCTAGACTAGATTTCATCGTAAAGCATATTATCATTATCAGAAGTTGTTACTTGCTGTTCCTCAGGTTGTCTTGGAGCTTCAGTATCATCTCTATGACCAGCTTTATCATCTTTGATTAAGACCTTAACTCTCTTATCATTTCTAATAGCATTGATAGTTATCAAATCTCTGATGGCATTGATTGTTCTACCCTTTCTTCCAATTACAACACCTTTATCATCCTCAGCTACATCTATAGTAAGAATAATTAAACCAGGAAAGTCTTGGCTTTCTTTTTCTTCAATGACAACGCTATCTGGGTGATTTACAATTGACTTAACAATGTGGTCTAAGAGCTCTTTCATTTATGTATTCAAAATAATTAAAATACTTTGAATTATTATACAACTATTTTTCTTCTTTTGTCTTCTTTTCCGTACTTGGTTTTGTAGAGCCTCTTTTGAGAGCCTTAATCAACCCAAGCTTTACGAAATACTGAGCTATAGTGTCAGATGGCTGTGCTCCACTTTTGAGCCACTTAGCAGCCTCTTCTTTATCTACTTCAAATGTTGTTGGATTAGTTCTTGGATTGTAATATCCAATTTCAGCAATAGCTTTTCCATCTCTTGGTTTGCTGTCTTGCATGACAACAATCTTGTAATGTGGTTGAGCTCTTCTTCCTGTTCTTTTTAGTCTTATTTTTAACATAATGGGAATTCTATCAAATGAATCAGATTAATTCAAGGTTTTTCCTTGTTTATTTAATATTTCTACTGTTGCCTTTGCTGCATTTTCTTCAGCTTTCTGTTTGCTAGAGCCAGTGCCAACTGCTATCTCCTTATTATTTATCTTCAATGCAACTGTAAAAATTTTGTCATGATCTGGGCCTTCTTGCTTCACAACTTCATATATAGGTGTTACTTTAAATGTAGCTTGAATGATTTCTTGAGCTTGAGTTTTAGGATCTATGAAAAGATTATTCTCTACAATACGGTCGACTTTTCTTAAAAGAGTTCTCTCAATGTAATCTCTACATACATCCAAACCTTGGTCTTGATATATTGCACCAAGCACAGCTTCAAAAGTGTTAGCTAAGAGATAGTCTTTATCACTTCCACCCGATTCTTTCTCACCTTTTGACATTCTTAAGTGTGCACCTAAACCGAGATTTCTTGATTCTTCAGCTAAGCTCTCTGTTCTTACAACTGCAGCTCTGATGTTTGTCAATTCACCTTCCGGTTTCTCAGGATATTTGGTGTAAAGATATGTTGAAATCAAAAGTTCTAAAACAGCATCCCCAAGGAACTCAATTCTTTCATTATTTTGAAGTGCTATTTCTCTATGCTCATTAAGATATGATCTGTGTGTTAGTGCATTATCTAAGAGAGTCTTGTCTTTAAATACTATTCCCAGTTTTGCCTCTATTTCTTCGTAATTATTCATCTTTTTTAGCTTGTTCATATATTGCTCCAAGAACGCCATTCACAAATTTTCCACTTGTGTCGCCTCCGAAATCCTTTGCAATTTCAATTGCTTCATCTATTGCTACCTTGGGTGGTGTTATTTTACCTACAAATCCTTCTAATATTGCTATCCTTAAAATTTGTAGATCTACTAACTTCATCTGTGATATTGGCCATTGTGGTGCATATTTAGTAATGAGATGATCAATCTCTTCTTTTTGGCTATTTACACCATCTACAATACTATTGAAAAGTTCAAGATTGTATTCCTCAAATTCGTCGAGCTCTATTAACTGTTCTACAGGAATTTCGGCAACATCTTGATTACCGCTATTGAAATAGCTAGAGAAAAGTCTCTGCAATGCTAAGATTCTTGCTAAGTGCCTTGGGTCAGATGCTCTTTTCATATATTATTATGATTTTTTAGTTTCTTTCTTTTCTTTGTAAAAACCACAAGATGGACATGCAAAATGTTCTCGTTTTACGTTTCCACATTTTGGACATTTTGACATACCTGTAACTTTAAGTGCATTGTGTGATCTTCTTTGTCCACGTACGCTACTTGAAATTTTTCTTTTTGGAAGTGCTCCCATTGCTTTAAATATTTATATTATCAATCTTGGATTATATTCGATATATTGCTCTTTTTCAACAGCTTATATAATCCAGCTTTCTCGGATGTTTATTTCTGCTCCAGATTTTAGATTTCCTTCTATTATTTCCTTTGCAATTTCCCCCTCTATTCTATCCTGGATGTATCTCTTCATTGGTCTTGCTCCCATTCCGGGTTCATTGGATCTATTTGCGATGAGCATAGGGATTTGATTATTCCATTTTACAATGATTCCTTTGTCTGTAAGTCTTTTTGATAATTCTGAAAGTAAGAGTTCTGCAATTTGTGTAAGATTATTAATGTCATGTGGAGCAAATACGATCACCTTATCAAACCTATTTAGTAATTCGGGTCTCAGATATTGTCTCAATTCAAGTATTGCTCTATTCTTTGCTTCTCCCCAAAGAGATTCATCCTTTTCTAATGCATCCATGAGGATTTGGCTTCCGATATTACTTGTACATATTATGATTGTATTAGTGAAATCTACAGTTTCTCCTGCTGTACTTGTTAATCTTCCCTCGTCAAATATTTGTAGGAACAAGTTGAGGATATCTGGATGCGCTTTCTCAATTTCATCAAAGAGTACAACTGTATATGGATTTGATTTAACTCGATCCACTAGTGTAATCTGGGATTGTCCCATGATATTTGTTTGTGAAGATGAACCGAGGAATTTGTCTATGCTGGAAATATCTTGATATTCAGACATATCGACTCGGATAATGTCCTGCTTGTTTCCAAAGAACTCTTCACCAACAACCTTAGCAAGATATGTCTTACCAACACCTGTAGGGCCAATGAACAAGAATGATCCCATTGGCTTGTCGGGGTTTCTAATATCTGTTCGGGCTCTTCTTAGTGCCTCTGTGATGGCTATAACCGCCTCGTCTTGTCCAATAATTCTAGCTTTGATATTTTCCTCTAACTTCCTTAATCTATTGCTCTCTTCTTGGTCTATTTCAGTTATATTTATATTCTTCTGTATAGATATGGCCTTAGAGACATGCTCTGAAGTGATTTTAGGAATATTGTTTGATTGCGCCCATGAGCATGTAGCTTCGATTGTTTGTACTGCACTACTTGGTAACTTTCTGTCTCTAATATATCTTTGTGCTAATTCTACAGAAGCAACTAACGCTGGGAATGTGATGTAACATGAAAAATTTGCTTCTAATTCTGCAACCTTGGTTTCAAGAATCTTAAGTGTATCGGTTGTGCTAACCTCTTTAACTTCAATGTTTGTAAAACTTTGGCGAAGAGACTCATTACTATAGAAATATTTCTTGTAGTCAGCATAGTTGATAGTTCCAATAATTGGGAACTTGCTTCCCATTATGTACGGAAGTAATATTCCTGCTATGGATTGTCCTGATTCTTCAGCCTTTGCAGGAATTAGTTCTTGCATTTCATCTATGTAAAGAATTGTGTTCCCTGCATTTTCAAGTTCCTCCATAGACTTAATAATTAGTTGCTCTAGATTTTTTTCTCCAGAAGCCTGAGCTATGAGGCCATTGATATCTAATTGAACAACGCGTTTATCTTTGAGCTGTATTGGGACATCCCCTGTATTAATTCTTTGTGCTACCCCAAGGATTAGACTTGATTTTCCTACTCCAGCCTCTCCAATTAAAAGTGCATTCTTGTTTGAAATTTTTCCTAGTACGGATACTAAGTTTTCAATTTCTTCTTCATGTCCGATTCCAAATACATCTCTGCTTTCCGCAACTACTTGTGTGAGATCTTTACTGAAATGACTTAATACGAAGGTATATCCATATACCCATTGTTTGGCTATTCCTCCTCGTTTGAAGTATGGAATTTTGATATCAAAGAAATTTGCCTTGCTTTTCTTGTTTATGACCTTATTGTTGTACAAACATATCTCTCGCAATATATCGATGGTGATATTTTTGGTCTGAAGAAATTTTTGTAAGGACGGGAATATTCTAGTTATTGCTAGGAATATGTGTTGTGGTTGTACTTCCTTACTCTCAGTTAATATGGCTTCCTCAATTGCGTATGTGAGTAGACTTCGGTATGCAGTAATATGATATTCAGGTAATGTTTCAGAATTGATTTTAAAGTCTTTCTCCAATTCCTCAATATTCATTTCAATACCTGATCTTCGGACTAACTGTTGAACTTCAAAATTGTCTGTAAGCAAATGTTTGTAAAGTTCAAAGATCGAGAAGTTATTCTTTTTAGTAAAATGGCAGAGCATTTCAAGTGTATCTTGATTAGTAAAGTGAATGATTTCTAAATGGGCATATCTTCCAAACTTAAACCCAGTTGCCCTAATTTCATCCAATTCTTTTTGAGAGATTTTCTTTGCAATTGGTAATTGTACGGGATGGCTTTTTTCTTCGTAAAAGTCATGCCAAAGAATTATTACTCCAAGTATTGAGAATCCAAAGAGTACACCACTCCATTTTGAATCTAGTAGTTGTGTGATGATGGCGACTTCTTCTAGAAGATTGAGATATTTAAATATGAATCCTATGGCTACAAATACACCAGGAAGAATTATGATATTGGCTATAATACGTAAGATATCATGGAATTTTTTATATCGAAGGAAATTGGTTAACACGGATTCGATCTGTTGAGTAGATATTGAGAAGAAGTGGTCTCTTGTGACCAAAAATGAAGCTTCATTTTCATTTTCAAGTATTGGGTATTTTTTCTCGATAATTCCTACTCTACCAGTGTCTTTCTTGTGATACCCACATATTGTTTTTTGTTGCATTTCAAAATCTAGTGCCATTATTACTTAATCAATGAAGTTAGGATGAATGTTAATGTTGCGATGGGTAGTATAATCCAGAATATGAGGAATGTTAGGTAGAAGAAGAATATTGTAAGAAAAATAACTGTAGCTATGGGAATGTAAATGATACGCATGGCTATACCAAAGAGAAATCCCATTGCAGAATAGTCTCGGTGCCATGGTATGAAGAATGATTTTAAGAGAAGACTTAGGGATAGCTGATCATCCACGACAGTCATGACTCTATTTAATTGTCTTAAATGCCAAATGGGCATTTTAACGTACCACCATCGTAAAAAATCTTGAAATGAGTACAAAAGAATAGCCGCATATGAGTCGACTTTGGTGCCTGTGAGTAATTGTTGTCCGGAATTATCCGTGACTGTGTTTTTTACTTCCATTGTTTGGGCAGATTTTATCTGTTAGTTTAGTTTATTGTAAATCTTGGTTATGTGCAAGCCTGGCTATGGTCTGGTCTTGATTCAGAGTTTATTCATCTTTTCTAAGGCTGTATTATGTACCACCTTTTTGCGTCTTACATATTTAAATAGAAGAAATCTCTCGAATAGTTATTGATTGGCTATGCTAAAACAGCCTATTTGAAAGCTTGAATGGTGATGAACTTTTTCTGGCCGAAGGCCAGGCTAAGGCCTGGCTTGGTGTGGTAGAATATCGCTATGAATGTATTACAAACAATGAAACAAGAGAAGGGATTTCTGGCTATGCTCTCCCCTATGGAGGATGTAACAGATACTGTTTTTAGACAAATTCTATGTAAAATTGGTAAGCCGGATGTCTTTTTCACTGAGTTTATGAATGTTGAAGGCTATTGTTCTGTTGGTAAGGATAAGGTGGATCATAGGATAAGGTTTAGTGAGATGGAGCGTCCGATTGTCATACAGCTTTGGGGAAATATTCCTGAGAATTTTGCTAAAACAGTTAGAGAGATTAAAGAATTAAAACCTGAAGGATTTGATATTAATATGGGGTGTGCTGTCCGAAATGTCATAAATACTGGTGGTGGTTCTGCATTAATTAAGGAGCCTGAATTAGCTAAGGAGATAATTCGAGCTGTAAAACAAGAGGCTGGAGATATTCCTGTGAGTGTTAAGACTAGATTGGGATATTCTACGGTGGATACTGAGAATTGGATTGAACTTTTACTTAATCAAGGCTTGGATATGCTTACTGTACATGGAAGGATTGCAAAGGATAGTTATGCTATTCCTTCTAGATGGAATGAGATACAGAAGGTTGTGAAGATGAGAGATGAGATTTCCCCTACTACATTGATTATTGGGAATGGTGATATTACTTCTTCCAGACAGGGTGAGGAATATGTAAAAACATATGGAACTGATGGGTATATGGTTGGTAGGGGGATTCTAAACAATCCATGGTTATTTAGTGGTAGAGAGGATATTTCTGAGGAAGAGCGATTCAATGTGTTACTGGAACATGCAAGGTTGTTTAATGAGGTTTGGGGTAATGAAAAGAATTTTAGTGTTATTAAGAAGTATATTAAGGCATATATATCGGATTTTGAAGGGGCTAATGAATTAAGACAGAGGTTGATGATGGTTAATAACTATGAGGATTTAAAGGAATTAATCCAATCCTAAAATTTCTTTTCTAACTTCCATCCATAGTTGTCCAAGCATATTCTTTCCTTTCCTACTCTCTCCCCATCCCCAGTAATCATCTCGCCATGAATCTTCAATTATCTCTCTATCACCTGATTGTAAAAGTTTTTTCTTAACGTATGGATGCTGTTCTACTTTGCAATGCAATATCTCTTTCATTACATCTAATTTTATATCTTCCCAATTTATATCTCTTTTGTCTTTGTTTTCACCTGCTAGCTTTTGTGCCTCATGCGCAGATTTTGCATTTCTAATAATTTCTGCTAATTCTGGATTGTCATTAATGAATTGGGCTGATTGAAATGCGTGCTCTGATGTGGGATATATTTTACCCTTATACTCAACTTGAAATGAGGAAAAATTATCAAAAACGTAATATTCTGGGGGATAGAAATAGATTGGACCTTCTAAAGAGGGAGCTTGAGGATTATTCATTATTTCAACAATTTTGTTTTAATAATTTATTTTCTAGTATATCATTATACATATGAGCGAATACCTAAAACAAACCTTCACAGGTCATATAGATTTCAAAGATAATGAATATGAAGAATGTATATTTGAGAAATGTAATATAAATGAAGAAGATATAAAGGATTGTATATTTACTAAATGTACATTTAATAACTGTGAAATTAGTAATGTAAAAATTATTAATTCAAAAATAATAGATAGTACATTTAACAAATGTAAATTAATTGGTATTGAATGGAGTAAGTTTGAATGTAGGTTTGGATTTGGTAATACCTTTTTACAATGTTACATGCCCTACTCTGTCTTTGTAGAGATAGATCTCATAAAGAGTAATTTCATAGAGTGTAATTTAACTGAGTCATATTTTGAATATGTAAAAGCTAAGGGTGTTTCTTTTAATAAATCAGAATTAGAAGGAGTTCAATTTTTAAAGTGTAATCTTTCGGATTGTGATTTTGTTGAAGCTAAAAACTATTTCTTTGATATACGGGAGAACAATTGTAAGAATGCAAAATTCTCTAAAGAAGAGGTTGTGTATCTATTGAAAACGTTTGGGATAAAGATGGAATAGCACTTAAATCAATGATTTAAGTTTCTCTAATGTAATCTTGAATATGATATTGGGTACAGGAACATTATGCAAAAATTAAAGAGATTTGTTAGCCTTTCATATTGATCTGTGTTGGGGCAGTGCTGGTTATTCCTATTCTTGCTTCTTAGGATTAATTAACCATGTAATCTGACAAAACTAAGTATTGGATCTGTTGCTGTTGGATCTATTTTATCGGGAGCTTTTACATTTACCATCTTTAAAATCAGTTTCTCAAGTAGATTAAGTTGTTGGTAGTCTATTCTTCCAGGCAATTTGCGATATTGTATCTTCTTCCGGATATTTGGTGGAATTCTATTATATGATTCAATACTTGATCGATCATTGGGATCCTTTAACCCAACTGTAAATACAAAGACTTTTTTGTTCTTAAAATATTCCCAATGGTTAACTAAATACGTGTATGCATCTACTTGCCCTATATATGTTGGGCAACCAATAATGACATATTCGTATTCCTTGAGATTCTCTATTTTGAAGTCGTTTATATAGCATATGAATGAATCTTTTATTTCTTGATGGAGATATTGTACATACTCACGCGTTGCACCGTGCTTTGATTTATAAAGGATAAGTGTTCTCATAACTATAGCCCTAACATATTATACGTATTATAGCATTTTCTAGAGGCTATTTGGGGCAATAGGAATAAAACTGGACGATACAGGGCTCGAACCTGTGACCTCCACAATGTCAATGTGATGCTCTAACCAGCTGAGCTAATCGTCCATATATTATTAAATAACTGTGTGTATTCTATCGTTTCTTATGAGAATTATCAATCAATTATGGTATAATATAAATAGTATATAAGGTGGTAAGATTTCTATCTTAGATGATGTTATGTCCCTAAAGACTTAAACATGAGACACCTTATATATCTAAATCTTTTCCCATTACAGAATAAAAAATATAGCGGTTTAGGCTATCCTTTTTCAGTACAACCCTAACTTGCTTGAATGTCCCCTTTGATTCTAGAATAGCTTCAATAGCCAAGAATGTGTTAATATTGTTTTTTCTTAAATCTTGATAAGTGGTAGATATTTCAAGAAGATATCTTGCATTCTCAAGTAATTTAAGCCGTCTAGAGATATCTTTAAAAGTTCTAGAATGACCATTCCTTCCGGTTATATGATTCCAACCCATTCTTGATATGATGATATTTTCTTTTAATGCAGGACAAAAAGAGCCCTCTAGTTTCCATCTTTTGTAATAATCTTTGTATGGGAGAAATTGTTTGTACATGCCTAAATTATATAGACGATGTATCGGTTATGGAATGTAAATAGTAGATTAACTTATGAAAACTTGAAAAATGGTTTTGTTGTAGTTAAAGGTCAGAACCTCTTTTTAGTCCTTTAATTTTTAATAAATCTGCAACAGTCTTTCTTCCATTCTCCAGTTTTGTTCTTCCAGACCAATATTTTTGTAATTTTCTTAGTACTGGATCTTGAAATTCACCCTTGCCTTGTATTGGCACTGCCTGTACAACGATGTATCCATTCTCTATTTCAATTGGAACAATCATTGCTGCAGAAGAGTACTCATCCTGAGATGTAATAAGATTCGCCTCCAAGAAGAATATTGTAAATGGTTTGATTTCTGTTGCTTCATTAATCCCCAAAGGTTGATAAAGAGCTTCTATTAATTCTGAGTTCTTTACAACTGCTTCTTCAGTAGATTCTATTTTTATTTTAGTTAAATCATCTCCTAAAATTTCATTATTAGCCATATTCACAAAATCTTTTGCAAATTCCTCAGATGTTATGTTAATAGGAGTTGCTCCAAACAGGTAGATCATTGTTGGAAGATCAATTGCTTCTGGTGCTTCACTCTCTGGGAATGCTAAAACATAGTTTAACTGGGCTTTGAATGTGTCCCATTGTGTCTGTGGGTCTAGCTCTGATTTATGAGGATATCTTAACTCCGGTGCCATTATCTCCTACTAATAACCTTATCTATCAATCCATACTCCTTCGCCTCTTTAGCCGTAAAATACTTATCCCTATCTGCATCCTTTTCAATATCTTTAATAGTCTTACCCGTCTTTTCAGCTAAGAACTCATACAGCATAGTTCTATTCTTAAGAATCTCTTCTGCTGCTATAGCAATATCACTTGCTTGCCCCTCTGCTCCACCCAAAGGTTGGTGAATATGAATCTTACTATTAGGTAATGCAAACCTTTGCCCCTTCTTACCATTAGCTAAAAGAATACTACCCATTGAAGCAGCTAAACCCACAGCAATAGTAGAAACATCACACTTAATGTAATTCATGGTATCTAAGATAGCCATACCAGCAGTAATAATTCCACCTTGAGAATTTATGAACATCTGAATAGGTTCGTCAGGATTTTCTTTTTCCAAAAATAATAATTGAGCAACTATAATATTTGCCATCTCAACGTCAATCTCTCCAGTGACAAATATAATTCTATCCTTGAGAAGACGAGAGTATATATCATATGCTCTCTCACCCTCCCTATCCTTTTCTATGACAGTTGGTATCAAATACATATATTTTAATAGATTAAATTAATTAATCTTTATGCATCTCTCCCAAAACTTCTTTGATGAATTCTTCAAAAGCTCTTTGCTTTAAATCGACATTCTTAACATATGCCTGCCAATTCTCATCATCATATACACTCATATCTGTACCATTAGGTGCATTCTTTTTTAATTCTTCAATTCTTGTTGCTAACTCAGCCTCGGTCATATCAATATTATGTGCTTTCATATACATCTTTAAGAAAGTATCTGTTTGCAAAGCCTCTTTAGAATCCTTTTCCCAAAGCTCTCTCATCTTTTCAATAGTTAAATTCTGTGACTTTATGAATTCCTCAACCTTTACACCCTTCTGTTGCATGTCATATCTGAAAGATCTTTCTCTCTCATGTGCTTCATACATAATTGCAGGCTGTGGTATTTCAATTTCACAAAGCTTAATAGCTTCATCTAATGCTTTCTCTTGTCTTTGGTGTAAAAGCATATGTGCTTTTTGAGCTTTCATAGCTTCTTCAATCTGTTTCTTTAAATCATTCAAATCTTTGACTTCAGGAAGTTCAATCATCTTTCCAACCTCTACTGCCCAAGCATCGTTAACTTCTTTCTCTTTGGTTTTGTAATTCTTTTTAATATCCTCAATAGCTTCATCAACTTCCTTTTTAGAAATGGTAGCTTCTTCTTTTTCAACCTTAACCTTTTTCAAATTTGCTAACTTAAACTCTGGCATAATGGTAACTGCGATAGTTAACTCAACATCCTTATCTACTTCAAGTTTTGGAATTTCTTTGTACTCAGGAGGAGCGATAGGGTCAAGATTTTCTTTCTGTATAGCTGTGGAGATATACAAAGGTGCAATCTTTTCTAAAGTTTCTAATCTAACTGATTGATCCAATTGAGTTTCAACTAACTGAGCAGGAACTTTGCCTTTTCTAAAACCTTTGATATCTGTTTCCTTTGCTTTAGCTTTCATCAATGTTTCGTAACTCTGGTTAAAGCTATCCTTAGGTATAGTTATGGTAAATTCTATAGTATCTTTACTCACATCTTTTCTCTGGTAAAAATCGTTCATTTTTTAATATTCTTAACTTAATATTTAGTCCGAAAAGTCTACACTTTTTTGTATAATTTGTCTAGTTTCGCTGTTATGACAAGCCTTTGGTTAGAAGTCCATAGCGGAGTACATGTTAACAAGGTCAATCTGTAATCGTCAGTTTTTTGAAGAATGGAAATATCATTGGGTTCAACTATCTGAATATCGGTAACAAAATATGTATATTCACCTTCGTCTTGAGTTATCTTTATACTGTCCCCTACTTTCACCTTGTCCAGATTAAAGAAAGTATTTTTTGCTGGAGGAAGATATTGAAAACGGTGGCCAATAACTACGACATTACCCTTTTGACCTGGATATACTGAGGTTGGGAAATGCCAAAACCCTTCCATCATGGCTTGAGAAGTAATACCTTCCGATATTCTGCCAGAAATATTTGCAGTATCTATTGAAAGATTTGCATGTAATTCCTCCAGCAGTTTACGATCCAATATGAGGTTATCTTCTAGAGATTCTTCGATAGACCCGGCAGCAAATACTTTAATTTCAAATTTCTCTAATGTCGGAGAAATTCTGGAGAGAAAATCAATATATATATTCTTTGAAGTGCGGTATGGATTTAAATCTTCAAAGAGGAGAGAGATCTTGTTAAAAGAAGGATATATGAAAAGAAATCCCAAAAGTGAAATCACCAATAGTATGAGGAATACGGTTATGCTTATTTTTGCGGTTTTGTTTAATTTCATATTGTATATTTTACTATCTTTTGGCTGTAGTTGCATTAATTACCAGTTTGTAATATTCTAAATATAGAAGTATATAATTTTAATATAGGCTTAGGATGGCAAAAAACAAATCCAAATCTATAAATACTGCACCCAAAGAAGTTAAAAAGACTATTAAAAAAGAAACATCAATGGTTTCCAAAGTTGAGGTTAAGAATCCAAAAGATTCTGAAAAGGTATCTCAAATTGTTGGAGCAATATTCATATTTTTAGGAGTATTGTTAGTCGCCTTTGGTGTATATTCATTTGTAAAATACAACTCCACACCTCAATTAAATGACTCATTAGTTTCTCCCTCGGTATCTGAAATGGTAGCGATTACTAAAGATAATACTATTTCTGTAAATGGTAATGCATCTGGGTATGATACAGTATATGTCTATGTTAATGGCGAAAAAGTAAAGGATGCAAAGGTTGGAGCAAAAGGTGAATTTAAAGTAGATATTACATTAAATACTGAGGGTACCTATGATATTACCGTTGCAGGGATTAAAGGTTTCCCAAAGCGATATATTTCAGCTCAATCATTGGTTGAACAAGTTACTGTAGATAAAACAGCACCAGTATTAACAGATATCATGTATGCAAAAGAAGTTGGAACTCAAACATTCACAGTTACTGGAACCGTAGAGAAAGATGCTCAAGTAATTGTAAAGCGAGGTACCGACTATTACAGTGCTACATGTGATGCACAGGGAAAGTTCAAAATTGTAAGTATTGCATTAGACTCTGGTGCAAATGTTTTCAATATGGTAATTAAAGATACTGCCGGTAATGAAACCGTGTTGGATTCTGAGATTAAAGTTACTTACTCTCCTGACAGCAGTGTAAACGGAGATGCGGTAAATGATAATTCATTACCAGTAGCTGCAGGTGAATTTAGTAGAATGACCGATTTCCTTTTGGGAAATAACTTGGTCATAATCTTTGGGATCTTAGCACTAATCTCAGGTATTACTACAACTTCAGTGTTGTATGTAAAATCTAAGAAAGAGTAATTCCAAATAATATAGATTACTTCAGAGGGGAGCTTGTCTCCCCTCTTTTGTTTAAAGCTGATATAATATGTGAAGTAAATTATTCAACATCATTATGGGAAAAATATTTTCGTTTAAAGATACTAGTAAAGAGATAAAAGAGGTTGAAAGAAGAAGTCTAGATGACTTGAGAGAAGCAGTAAAATATAATGAAAAAACAGAAAAGCCAAAGCCTGTGGTAGTTGTGGAGTTCTCATGGGGAATGTTGGCTTTGATTCTCTTAATACTTGCCATTATATTTTTTGGGAACCAACTTGTAAGTGTTGCCCTATTCCTTTTCTTGGGTTTTGTATTTACATCTGCAGCAAGACCTGTGGTAAATTGGTTGATTTCAAAGAGAATTACAAAAGGTTGGGCTGTGTTAATTACATATTTTGTGGCTATCATTCTTACTCTTTCCATACTTTCGGTTGTCATTATTCCTTTGGTAAGCCAGTTAACTGAATTGGTAAAAGTATTCCCAGATTGGGTTGAAAAGGTTGTGGCAAATTTCAATGGTATAAAGTTTGGAAATATTAAGATTGATTCTAACGAAATTACGACATTTGTTTCAAATGGGTTGCAATCAATAACCACAGGAGAGAGTTTAAAGAGTGTCACTGATGCCGTCTCAGGAGTATTTAGTACTACTGGCCTATTCCTTTCTTCTTTGATCCTTTCAATATATTTGGTATTAGAGCATGACTCAATATTGGAATTTGGATTGATAAAAGTAGTATCAGATGAGAAACGAGAACGAATTAAGAAATTGGTATTGGATGTTGAAGGAAAGCTTGGAAAATGGATGCTTGGTCAGGCTACAATCAGTACAATTGCAGGCGTATTTGCAGGTATATTGTTAACAATATTTAATGTACCATTTGCATTGCCACTGGCATTACTAGTAGCTTTGCTCGATGCAGTCCCAGGTATTGGAGCTACAATTGCAGTTGCAATATGTGCTTTGATTGCCTTGATTACTGTTGGGTTATGGCCTGCAGTTATATTGCTTGCAATATTTTTGGTATATCAACAGATTGAAAACAACTTCATAATTCCAAAGATAATGGGAAATGCAATTGGTCTCAAACCGGTCATCATAATGTTGGGTGTATTCATCTTCCTTATCCTCTTTGGAGTATTTGGTGCTTTGATTGCTGTCCCATTCATGGTTCTCTTACAAATATTCTATGAGTTCTATATCGACTTGCAAAAATTAAAAGCTAAAGGTATTGTTTAGTATATATACCATTATTTTTAACTGCCCAGTAAATGGAAAATTCAATACCAAGAAAGAACA
>Ga0079306_1000098_pt1 | contig 102933 bp, 103 predicted proteins | sample Methanotroph_Enr_FD_79181 | JGI IMG/M metagenome (GOLD analysis project Ga0079306, IMG submission 79181) | Enriched soil microbial communities from Old Woman Creek wetland in Ohio, USA - Methanotroph_Enrichment_5 | ecosystem: Environmental > Terrestrial > Soil > Wetlands | place: USA: Ohio... | reverse complement strand
TCCGGCCGCCCCATCGCCGCTCCCAGCGCGAACACTTTCGGCCGCCTCAGCCCGACGACCGCCGCCCACGTGAAAAAGCAGCTCGGCGACAAGCCGGACCTGATCCTCGACGGGGGGAAAACCCCCATAGGAGTGGAGTCCACCATAATCACTTTCGAAGGCGGCCGGCCCCTGCTGCTGCGACCCGGCGGGCTGCCCGTAGAGGAAATTGAAAAGACCGCCGGCCCCGTCTCCGTGAAAGCCGTGACCGCGGGCAAGCCTGCCGCCCCGGGCTGCCTGAAAAAACATTATGCGCCTAAAGCAAGGCTCAGGCTCATAGAGCCGGGGCAGGCGGTGAAGCCCTCCCGGCGGGCGGCCTACCTCGCTTTCAGCCGCAGGCCGGCCGGGAAATGGGCCGCGGTAAAGGTACTTTCGCGCTCCGGCGACCTGAGAGAGGCGGCCGCGGGCCTCTTCGGCGCGCTGCACCGCCTCGAGAACTCCGGCGCCGTGACCATCTACGCGGAAAAGGTGCCCCCGCACGGCCTGGGCCGGGCGATAATGGACAGGCTGCGCCGGGCCGCGGCGAAATAGAGCTCATCCTCTTATGAAAAAGAAAGAAGCGGCCATAGAAATAGTTAAGCGTTTCATACAGAGCGACCCGCTAAAGGCCGCCCAGGCCCTGGAGAGCCTGGCGCCCGGCGACGCCGCCCAGGTAATAAAGGACCTGCCCGCGGCCGTGGCGGGCCAGTGCCTGGAACACCTGTCGCCGCTTTCCGCCGCGCAGCTGCTGGAGAGGAATTCCAAGGAAGGCGCGGCGGCCATCATGCTGCGCGTAGGGAAATACCACGCCGCCGACATCTTCCGCCGTTTCAGGCCGGAATTCGCCAAGTCGGTGATCCCGCTGCTGGCCCACGATTTCTCCAAGGATATCGCCGAGATAATGGCTTACCCGGCCGAGAGCGCGGGCCGCATGATGCATACGGACTTCCTGGCTTTCCGCGGCGGCGCCAAGGTGCGCGAGGTCATCATGAAACTGCGCCAGATGGCCAAGAAGCAGCTCCCGGCCACCTACTGCTACGTCGTGGACGACGAGAACCGCCTGCTGGGCGTGCTGAACATGCGCGACCTGCTGCTTTCGTCCCAGGACGCGCACGTGGACGAAGTGATGATCAAGGAAGTGGTGAAGGTCTCGCCGTTCACGGACCGGGAAGAGCTGATCGCGATGTTCTCGAAACGGCACTACCTGGCGGTGCCGGTGGTCAACGAGACCGGCCGCCTGATCGGGATAGTGAACACCAAGAACATCATAACCTCCACCGAGGAGGAAGCCACAGAGGACCTGCAGCTCCTGTTCGGGGCCAGCGCCGAGGAAAGGGTGTACTCTCCAGCCTGGTTCAAGATCAGGAAACGCCTTCCCTGGCTGCACATCAACCTGGCCACGGTCTTCCTGGCGGGCCTCGTAGTCTCGCTCTTCGAGGGGCTGATAGAAAAGATAGCGGTGCTGGCCGTCTTCCTGCCGATAGTGGCCGGGCAGGGCTCAAACGCCGGCACACAGACCCTTTCGGTGGTCCTCCGCGGCATGATAATGCGCGAGATCGAACCGAACAGCGCGATGAAACTGGTAATGACCGAAGTCTGGGTAGGACTGGTCAACGGTTTCGCCACCGGCCTGGTGACCGCCGTGGTGGCGTGGCTGTGGAAAGGAAACCCCTATTTAGGACTGGTGGCGGGACTCTCGATGACGGTGACCCTGCTGGTTTCAGGCCTCAGCGGGGCGCTCATCCCGCTGACGATGAAAAAGCTGGGCTTCGACCCGGCGCATTCCTCCGGGATAGTGCTGACCACTATCACCGACGTGGTCGGCTTCTTCTCCTTCCTGGGCCTGGCCTGGCTGCTGCAGGGTAAACTGATGGGAGCGCAATGACTCCGGCCGGGCTAAAAGCCGACCTCAGGAAAGCGGGCGACCCCGCGCGGGCAAGGGACCTGGCCAGGTATTTCAAGACCGGGAAGGGGGAATACGCAGAAGGCGACAAATTCCTCGGCCTTACCGTGCCCGCCACGCGCAGCCTCGCGAAAAAGTACAGGGACCTGCCTCTGCCCGGAGTTAAAACCCTGCTCGCTTCTCCCTGGCACGAAGTGCGGGCCTGCGGGCTAATGCTGCTGGAAGGAAGATTCCTGCGGGGCGGCGAGGGGGAAAGAAAAGATATCTACCGTTTCTATCTTGCGAATACCCGCCGCATAAATAACTGGGACCTGGTGGACATGTCGGCGCCGCGGATCATCGGCGGCTGGCTGAAGGACAAAAGCAGGAAGCCTCTTTACCGGCTGGCCGCCTCCAGGCTCCTCTGGGACCGCCGCATAGCCATGCTGGCCTGCTTCGATTTTATTTACGGCGGAGAAAGCGCGGACGCGCTGAAGATAGCCCGCCTGCTGCTGGCTGACCGCCATGACCTGATGCACAAGGCCGTGGGCTGGATGCTGAGGGAAGTCGGGAAAAAGTGTTCCGAAAAGATATTGCTGGAGTTCCTGGAAAGGAACTACGCGCACCTGCCGCGCACCGCCCTGCGCTACGCCATCGAGCGTTTCCCGGAGAAAAAGAGAAAAGAATTGCTCGCAGGGAAGTTTTAAGAAAACTTTCGGCCGAAAAAAAAGCGCAAGACGGGAAGACCGTTCTTGCGCTTCTTTGCCGCTATTCTTTCAGCACTTGTAATGCTTGAACATTTCCGCCACGAACATCAGCTGCGCGGCGTGGGCGGGGGCGTTCCTGGGCATAGAGATCCTGACGCGGGAGCGGTAAGCCTCCAGGCGCTGGCTGAAAGCGGCCGCGGCCTCTTTCTCCATGACCTTCAGCTTCTCGAAATCCAGAACCAGCTTGCCCTTGGTCTCCTTCAGGTAGGCCCGCAGTTCTTCCGCCAGTTTCTCTCCCTGGCAGCGGTCCAGCGCGCCTTCCAGGCGCACCCTCAGCTGGTTGCGCCGCCCGTCATATTCCTCCACCAGCACGGATAATTTCTGCGGCACGTTGTAAGCGGCTAAGCGCTGCGCGAACCATTCGCGCGAGAACTGCTCCGGGGGGAGGCGCCAGCCCTTGCGGACCAGCGACGGGTTCTGGAAAAGATTGAAGCGCAGCGTAAAAGACGTCCACAGCGCCGCGCCGACCGCGAGCCAGCTCATGACCCTGTCGGCCAGCGTGGGCCGGCCCAAAGCGGCGTAGACCCGGTTCTTCAGGCGGTGGATCAGGGCGCGGGCGCGCAGCGAGGGGCCGAACAGCTCGCCGGTGAGGAAGACGGGATAGCCGTTCTTCACTTCGGCGGCATAGCGCGCGGCTTTCATGCGGAGGAAAGGGTTGGGCGAATCCTTATGCTTGAGGTAGCCGGTCAGCATGGTCTCGGCCACGCGGTAGATCGACGGCCCCAGCTCCTTGAAATCGGTCTTGAAGCAGTACTCCTGCATGCCCTCTATCTCCGCCGCGGTCATGCGCGGGTGTACGAGCAGGGACTTGAAGCCGCTGGCCCATTTCCAGTAGCGCGCGGGATTCGTGGCGTATTCCTGCCGCAGCAGGCCGCCGGCCTTCACCTTTTCGTATAGCGGGGTGCCCGGGTTGGGATTGTAGATCATGAACTGGCACAGGTCGGGCTTCATCGACATCAATTTCTTGTGCTCGGCCTTTATGATCTCCGGCGTCTGGTAGTCGAAGCCGACGATCATGGAAGCCAGGATCATGACGCCGTTCTCTTTGAGACTTCTGAAAATTTCCTCGGCGGACTTGCCGGCGCGCTTCTCGTAGCCGGAGCGCTCGCCCTCGTAGCCTATCCACACGCCGTCCACGCCCATCTCCAGCAGTTCTACGGGCTCGTAGAGGCTGAGCGCCTTGATGCTGGCGAACACGAAGATAGAGAGCGGCTTGCCGCCCGCCACCACCAGGTCGCGGAACTCCAGCGCCCGCTCCCGGTTCAGCAGGAATTCCTCGTCCAGGATGGTGAACTGCGCGTCGGGGTTCACCTTCAGGTGCTTCTGTACCACGGCGTAAACGTCGGCGCCGGTCTTGAGCAGCCGGATGTGCTGGCGCTTGAAGAAATGGGAAGTGGAGCAGAAGTCGCAGCCGTTGGGACAGCCGAGGCCGGCGAAGATCATCCCGGTATAAGAAAGCGTTTTGGAGAACACTTTCATATGGCTTTCCACGAAAGGGTGGCTGTGCTCCGCCAGGAAAGGCTGGCCGAACAGTTCCCGCATGAAGGCCACGCCCTCGCCGCGGCAGATATGGTCGCCGAAAGGCAGCAGGGCCTCGTCGGGGAGCACGGTGCCGAAGCCGCCGAGGATGATCTTGCTTTTGGGGGAATGTTTGCGGATAAGGGAGGAGAGCTCCTTCATGCGGTGGTAGGTCACCATGATAAAGGAGATCCCGACGAAATCGTAGCCTTTCTTCAGCTCTTTTATCAGCTCGCGGCGGGAAGGGTAATGCAGCACTACCGTCGGGTTCTCGAGGTTCTCGGCTATGTAGTCCAGGGAGAACTGGCGGTGCACGGCGCGGGGGCTGAACATGCCCTGGGCGCGCGTGACCTGCGCGTGCAGGAGTTCATAGCCTACGCTTTCGGCGTCGCCGTAGGCGGGGCCGATAGGGCGCATTATGCTGGTAAGTAAAAGGCTGGGCTGGTGTGAGTGATTCACATTATCTCCGAATTTCCGAAATTTTGAAGGGGGGATCTCTATAGTATACCACACGGGCAGGCCGTATTAACGCCCTTTTTCAGCAAGGAGCTCTTTGTAATATGCCAGCGTCCGGGCGCCCATTATCGCCGTCGTGAAATTTTCGCGCACCAGCGCGACGGAGTTCCTGGAAAATTTCTCGCGCAGCCCGGGATCCCGGAGGACCCGCTCCAGGCCGTCCGCGAGCGCGGGCGCGTCACCGGGAGGGAACAGCAGGCCGGTCACGCCTTCCTTCACGATCTCGGAATTGCCCGAGATATCGCTGGCCACCGCAGGCACGCCCATGGCCAGGGATTCCCTGATGCTGCCGCTCAGGGCTTCGCCCTTTATCGCGGCGTTCACGCTGACCGAAGCGACGGTAAGGAGCTTCTCCACATCGTCCCGCAGGCCCAGGAAACGCCCTTTTTCTTCCGGCAGCCCCATAGCTTTGTACAGGATCCTGAGTTCCTGCGAATCGGTGTTCCGCCCGGCGAAGACCAGCGCGAAATCCTGGCCGCGCCCGCGAAGCAGTTTAGCCGCTTCCAGCAGGACGTGCTGCCCTTTATGCCGGCTGAAATTTCCCACCAGCATGACCACCGGCAAGCCGGGAGGCAGCCCCAGCTCCGCCACGATGCCGGGGTCCGGCGGGCGGGGGGAGAACCGGGCGGGATCGGTTCCGCTGTAAATGGTGCGCACGCGTTCCGGCCGCAGCCCGTAAGCCAGGAGCAGCCCGCGCACGGAGTCGGCCACGGCGATGCAGCCGTCGATAAGCCGGCTGGTATATTTGAGCTTCGCGAAGAAGCCGGTGACGATAGGGTGGGAAACCCGGCGCGTGAAAACGAAAACGGGCTTGTGCTTCGCCAGGAACTTGGCCAGCAGGCCCATGGCGTGCGCTTTGGGATGATGGGCCTGCAGCACGTCCGGCTTCCTGCCGTCGATAAGCCGCGCGAGGGCGAAGGCGGTCTTCAGGTCGTAATCGCGCCGCGGCTGGAAGTGCACGACCTCGAAACCGTCGGCCGCGGCCTTCCTTCCCAGGTTTCCTTCCAGGGGGCAGGCGATGATATTTTCGTGGCCCAGGGCGCGCAGCTCCCGCGCCAGGTAAAGCGCCTGGGCGGCCCCGCCCGACCAGCCGAAAGATTCGGTGATGTGCAGTATTTTCATATCAAGAAAGGCTGGCCCTGGTCACCACCCTGTTAATAGTGCCCGCCCAGGGCACGGAGCGCTCCTCAAGGGCGGCGGAGAAGGCGGCCAGGTCGTACTTTACCCTGATCATCTCCGCTGCCACCTTCCTGTCGATGGTCAGGACCGCGTACGAAGCCGCGGGGTTGCCGTCCAGAGAGCTGCCCACGCTGCCCGGGTTTACCGCCAGGCGGTCCGGGCCTACCGCGACAAAGAAAGGGGAATGGACGTGTCCGAACAGGATGTTCACCGGCTGGGGGGAAACCGGGAAGGGAAGCTCATCGTTGTCTTTTGAAGCGTGAAAGCAGGTGAAGTCGGCCCCGCCCAGCGAGAAAGAAATTTGCATGGGAGCCGAGCCAAGCCAGGCCTTCGCGCCCTGGTCCAGCCTGGAGGAAGTCCAATAGGTGTGCTCCGCGCCCTCGGGACAGCGGAAATAGGCCTCAAGCGCCTTGCGCCCGGGGTCTTCGGCGACATAGCGGTCGTGATTGCCGCGCACCCGGAAAGCCGGCTCCAGCACCGCGAGAGCGCGGACGGTTTCAGAGGGAAAAGGGCCCATATTCACGGCGTCGCCGAGGAAGCAGACCGGCGCGGAGGAAAGGCCGCGGCGCGAAATATCTCCCAGGACGGCCTCCAGGGCCGGCAGGTTCGCGTGAACGTCGGAGATAAGGATCAGTGTTTCAGCGCTCATAGGTCCTAAAGCGGCATAGGTCCAAAGATAACGTCCGTATGGGCCTTTCTGCGCATTACAAAGGCCGGTATTTCTGTTAAATTATAGTATATCGGGACAAAGCACGGAGAATAAGCAGATGAAAAAAGCGATACTTGCCCTCGCAGTCCTCATAGCAGCGATCCCCGCGTCCGCCCAGCAGCTCGAATACGTCGACGTCGAAGCGCTGAAATCCTCGTCGAAGAATTTCGAAGTCCCGGCCCCTTCGGCCAAACCCGCCGCCGCCAAAGCCGGCAACTACTACCTGGACGCGAACTCCTACGACCCGCTCCTGATCCGCCGCCGCCCTTCCGCCGACACGAACAAGATCAATGTCATCGGCGGGACCATCGATATCCCCGGCATCGACAATACGCTGGAGTTCTCCCGGCAGTTCCGCCAGGCCGGTTACCAGCGCTACGACCTCCAGAGCGACGTGGCCCTGGCCGTCTACACCAAGAACCTGCCCAAGGTACTGTTCCAGGTGCTGTTCGGCATAGCCCAGGACAACGGCAACCCGGCCGGCGGCAGCTATAACGACGTCAACGCCTTGATCGAAGACGCCCCCGTGGCCCTGCCCACCGAGGCGCAGATCAACGCGCTGGATATCCCCAAGGACGAAAAAGAGCGCATGATAGTCCAGCTGCACAACGCCAGCATGCAGATAGAAGGCCGCGTGAACCCTTTCCGCAAGAAAGAAATGCTGAACATGATGATGCAGATCATCAAGGAAGAACAGGCCGCGGGCCTCGAGCCCAGGTTCGGCGAGCCCCACACCTGGAGCCCCGAGTTCATCAGCTACTGCAAGGACAAGGGCGAACTTATCCCGCTCGGCTTCACCAAGCTCCTGACCGCGCTGGCCTCAGGCGTGACTTCCCGCCACTTCAAGACCGGGACCGAAACCGAACTTATAAACTACATCCTTTCCCGCGAAGAGAATTCAGTGACCATGGACCAGGCTTTCCGCGCCAGCTACCGCATCAACAAAGGCGACGTCTACCTGACCATCCTGACCATAGAGAACATCCTCTCCGACAACTGGCGCCACCCGCAGCGCGAGAAGCTGGCCGTCACGCGCAAGCTGGCCAATATCTGCAATTTCTACGACGGCAAGGGCGACAAATACGGCGCGTGGTACCACTTCCACGGCATCATGCTCTACGGCTATGTGCGCGGCGGCTTCCGCGCTGCCCTCATCGGCGGCATCGAGACCGCCGGCTCCCACGTGCTCTCGGGCGGCATCGACGAAGCGCAGGAGGACGCGGTTAATTCCATGGGCGGCAAGATCGGCGCGAAGCTGGCCAAGATCGTGAACGAAAAGCTCTACTCCGGCTTCACCGCCGACAAGAACTACTGCGACCCCGAGATCTATCTGAACCTGCACGAGGATTTCCGCGACCGCCTGGAATACGTAGAGAGCAGGGATTTCAAGGCCACGCTGACCGAGGACCGGCTGTGGCTCAAGAGCCTGACCCGCGACTACCTGGACTGCCACGTGGAGATAATCTACAACGACTACAGCGGCAAGCTCAATTCCGACTACATCGTGAAGCGCGACCACGTCAATTTCAAGAAGAACAAGGAAGTGCCCGTATACATCAACAGCGTCAACGAACTGGTGAAGGCCCGCGCTTTCATCTCCGGCTGCCTGGCCGGTGAGGGAGTTGCCCAGAACAAGGTCTTCGGCGGGGCGCAGGGCCCGGCGCGCGGCGTGTGGGTGGACGCCGAATAAACTCCGGCCGCCGGATAAAGGACCGCGGCTAAGCCGCGGTTTTTTATTTGCTAAACTTTTTAACGTTAAAGGTCTGACTCTGGAGGAAACATGCAGAACTTCACTTTTTCCAATTCCACTAAAATAATCTTCGGTAAAGCCGTGGTCGCAAAACTCGCCCCGGAAGCCGCCAAGGCGGGCAGCAAAGCCCTTTTCGTCTACGGCGGGGGCAGCATCAAAAAGAACGGGGTTTACGAAGTGCTTATAGCCGCCCTGGCGAAGGAAGGGATCGCCGTGGTGGAGCACCCCGGGGTAAAGCCCAACCCGGTGCTCTCCCATGTGCGCGCCGGCGTGAAGAAGGCAAAAGAGAACAAGTGCGACCTGGTAGTGGCGGCGGGCGGAGGCTCGGTGATCGACGAAGCCAAGGCCATAGCCGCCGGGGCGAAATGCGAGGGGGACGTCTGGGACTTTTTCTGCGGCAAGGCCGAGATCAGGGACGCCCTGCCGCTCTTCACCGCGCTTACGCTGCCGGCCACCGGCTCCGAGATGAACTCCGGCTGCGTGGTCACCAACGAGCAGACGGCCCAGAAGTTCTCGGCCATGGGCGCGCCGCTCTTCCCCCGGGCCTCGGTGCTCGACCCCGAGACCACGATGACCCTGCCCAAAGCGCAGGTGGCCAACGGCGCGGTGGACGCCATCGCCCACATAATCGAAGGCTATTTCACGACCAAAGACAGCGACGCCGCCGTGACGGACGAGATCGTGCACGCGCTGGCCCGGTCCGTCATCTCCTCGACGGAAAGGATCCTGAAGGACCCGTCGGATTACAACGCGCGCGCCTCCATGATGTGGTCGGCCACGCTGGCCCTGAACGGCCTCGCCTCCTGCGGCTACGCCGGCACGTGTTTTATCAACCACGCCATCGAGCACTCGCTCAGCGCCATCTACGACATCGCCCACGGGGCCGGCCTGGCCATAGTGATGCCGGCCTGGTTCAAGCACCACCTCGAGACCGCCGGCCCCGCCAGGCTGGAGAAGTTCGGCGCCGCCGTCTTCGGGACCAAGACCGCCGAGGCGACGATAAAGGCTTTCGAGGATTTCTTCCACAAGGCCGGCGCGCCGATACGCCTGTCCGACGTGAAGATCCCCGCCAAGGACATCCCGCGCATCGCCGAGAACGCCATGGGCCTGATCCGCATGTGGGGCATGAAGCACGAACAGCCCGAAATAGAGAAGATCTTAGAGAAAGCTAAATAAGAAGAAGGGGGGGAGGGACACTTGTTTGCGGCGGCCTACCGTGGGGATGGGGTCCGCAAAACCGCGGTCTCGCACACCGTGCTCGCCGCTGCCCCCCTCGTTCCTCGCGCTTACGCAAGCTCGGACCTCCGGGAGGCTTTTGCTGACCCCACCCCCACGGTCTCCGCCAGCAGCCATAAGTGGCTTTGCCACCCGTTGTGGAGGGGATGGCCGGGGGCTGGTCCCGCGCGACTTTGGGGAAGGGGGCCCCCGCCATAATTTCCGAAAGGCGGGGGGAAACCGCGCAACGGTTTCCCTGCGGCCAGCCAGGAGCGCGGGACCAGCCCCCGGTCAGCCCCGACTTCGCATCTCGCGGTCTTACTCTTACCCTATCACGTAATCCAGATATTTTTTGTAGATCGACACAGCGCGGTCGGCGGAGCGGAAGACAGGGAGGCCGAGGGACTGCGCGTAGGCGCAGTAGGGCTCGTAGAGGGAGCCGGCCGCGACGCAGAAGAGGAGCGGCTTGCGCGCTTCCCTCGCGGCTTCGGCCGCGCCTTTGAGGAAAGATCTTTCAAGATCGTCGGGATAGGCCCCGCCTTTCGGCAGCGTGTTCATCATCGCCGTCAGGGGGATCATGGAGACCAGCGCGCCCGAAAATTCGTCCGAGGCGAGAGCCGTTTTGATGACCCCGCCGATCGCGGCGTCCGGGGCCATGGGGGTGATGTCCAGCGGGTTCTTCGCGTCCACTATCGAATCCAGCCTGAATTCCTTCAGGGTCTTCTCCATCTCCGCGGCCACGCCCTTGCCCATATCGGCTGTTAGCCGCCCGGTTACGCCGTCGGCCATTCCGGCGCCTTCGAAACCGGCGTTGCTCATGAAGAAAGTATTGCCGTGCTTTATCTCGAAGTTCGAGAAGTAACAGGCCATCGCCGTCAGGTCGCAGAAATCGTCGAAGGTCTCCGCCACCAGCGCGCCGGCCTTTTCCATCACCAGGCGCGTCACCAGGTAGTCCCCGGCGATGGAAGCCGTGTGGCCCATAACGGCCTTCTGGCCCACGACGGTGCGGCCGGCTTTATAAAGGATGACCTGCTTGCCTTTCGAGCGGGCCTTCTCGATAACCCGGGCCAGGGCCAGCCCGTCGCCGGGCTTGAAGCCTTCCATGTAGACCAGGATGACCTTCAGGTCGTCCTCGTCGGCCAGCCGCTCGACGTAGTCCGGCACCGTCACGTCCTGCTGGTTGCCCACGGTCACGCTGTAGGCCGGCTTAAGCCAGGGCATCTTGCTGATAGTCGAAATTACGAAAGCGCCGCTCTGGCTTACGAACGCCGTTTTCGCGTTGTAAGGATTCACGCCCAGCGGGTGCTCCATCTTGTATTCGGGGATGAAGAAAGTATTTATCTTTACGCCGTTGAGAACTATCCCCATCGAATTGCCGCCGCTCAGCGCGAAGTCCGGGTTCTTTTCCCTGGCGCGGGCGATGGTCTCCACCACGGTCCCGGCCATTCCCTCGGAGCCGGCCTTTTCGCCCATGCCGCCGGAGATAAGCACCACGCCGTTGACCTTGCCGGAATCCCCGGCCTCGGCCAGCACGCGCGGGACCTCGGGCGAGGGCACGGCCACCACGTACATGTCGATCTTCTCCGGCAGCAGCGCGGGAGAAGCGACGCATTTCACCCCGTCTATCTCGGCGACGCCTTCCTTTACGATATAGGTCCGCTCTTTAGGGAACCCGGCCTTCGCCACGTTGTTGAGGATGATGCGGGCCATGTTCATTTTCTTTTCGCTCACGCCCACGACCGCCACGCTCCGGGTGTGCAGCAGGCTGGCGACGCCGTCCTTCGAAGGCTTAAGCCGCGGGGCCGTCTTCTTCGCCTTCCTGAAGCGCAGCACGCCGTCCAGCGCGGTCAGCCGCCCTTTGGACACGGCCAGGGGATTTATCTCGAATTCCTCTATCGCCCAGTCGGAAGGCCCGCCGTCGCGGAAATGCTTCATCAGGTGGGAGAAGCCTTCCAGCCATTTCATGATCTCTCCGTCCTGCGCCAGGCGGCGGCCGCCGCGCACGCCGCCGGAGACGTATTTCCAGATCCAGCTGCCGCACAGGAAGGGCTCCCAGGCTTTGGGGTTAAAGGCCAGGTCCACCGGCATGACCGAAGGCGTGAGCCCCGGCCGCAGGGACTTGATGAGCGCCTCGGCGTTGGTCCCGCCGGGGCCGAGGGTTATCACGGGGCCGAAAGCGTCGTCCGAGCGCGCGCCCAGCAGCAGTTCCTCGCCCAGCGCGAAAGCGGAGTGGGGGAGGAACTCCACCGCCATGAAAGCCTCGGCGTCGGGGAACTTCGCGGCCATGGCTTTCAGGGCCTCGGAGAGCGCGGCGGGAGTTTTGTCCACTACCTTCACGCCGCCGGATTCGGTCTTGTGGAGCGTCTTGGAAGAGACCAGCTTCAGCACGGCCTTGTCGCCGGAGAGCTTAGCGGCCGCGTCGGCGGCAGCCGCGGCCGGAGCGAAGGCGGCGGCGGGATAAAGGGTATGTTTAGGCGCCTCGAGCCCCGCGAGTTCGAGCACGCGGTAAACTTCGGGTTCGCTCAGGCTCGAGCGTTTTTCGGCGCCGGCAGCGGCGAGTATCTTCTCGATAGCTTCGAAATTTTCCATAAGTTTTCTCCGGTTGAAGCGTCACTGCTGCTGCGGCAAGTCCGCTTTCAGCTTATTTTATCCACCCGCGCTTTCTGAGCGTAGGACAAGGCCTGTTCCCGGCTGATGAAACCCGCCCCCAGGCTGAGGCAGTCGGAAGCGGCCGCGCCGGCGGCCACCTTCAGCGTACGTACGAAATCGTAACCGTTCAGGAAACCGAAAAGGAAGCCCGCCATGAAAGAATCTCCCGCGCCCACCGCGCTTTTCAGCCTGGGCAGGCAGGGCGGCTTGACGCGCCAGAGCCCGAAGGGGGACGCCGCGTAAGTGTGCGCGGCGCCGTCGGTGACGATAAGGGTCTTGAGGCCGAGGCCGGTTTTCGCGCGGAAGAAGGCCGCGACGCGCGCGGGGCTGAAGGCGCCCCCGGAAAGCTCCTCGAATTCATAGCGGTTTATCTTGATCCCTTCCGCGCCCGCGCCCAGAGCTTCGGCCAGGGCGGGGCCGCTCGTATCGAAAACCGTGAAGCAGCCGTGCGCCGCGGCCAGCTTTACCAGGGAAGCGTAAAAGCCTTTCTTAAGGCCGGCCGAGACCCGCCCGCAGACCGCGGCCGTCTTGAAGCGGGAAGCGAGCGCCGAGAATTTTTTAAGAAAGGCCGCCTGGGCTTTGGCCGGGACCGCGGGCCCTTCCTCGTTCAGGTCGGTGGTCAGGCCGCGGGAATCCACTATGGTGTAGCAGACGCGGGATTCTCCCGCCGAGTGGCGCTGTATGAAAGCCCGGAAGCCTTCGTTCTTGAGGGATTCGATGATCCAGCGGCCGTTATAGCCGCTGACAAAACCGGTTATGGGGGCTTCCAGGCCCAGGGAGCGCAGGGCGCGGGCGACGTTTACTCCCTTGCCGCCGGGCAGCGTTATCGTGTCGCCCAGCCGGAAGATCCGGCCCTTGGCAAAGCCCGGGACCAGCGCTGTTTTGTCCACGGAGAGGTTGAGGTTGACGATGAGGGCGTTCATTTTTAAAACCGCGCCGAAGTATAAAATAAATTTAGCATTTTTAGCGGGGAGTTTAAACGGAACTTTTTATATAATAATGAGATGGGGAAAATACTCAAAATAGCAGCTTGGTGCGCCGCAGGCCTGGTCCTGGCGGCGGCGGCCTGCGCGCTGGGCCTGAAGCTTTACTTCACCCAGCCGCGCCTCAAGGCCCTGGCCACGGATTTTGCGGTCAGGAACCTGGGCAGGCAGGTGACCTTCGACACGATAACGCTGAACCTTTCAGGACTTTCCATCGCCAACCTGCGCGTCTCCGAATATCCCGACTTCAAGAAGGGGGAATTTTTCAGCGCCTCGTCTTTCTCGGTGCGCCCCTCCTTCGGCGCGCTGCTCCGCAGGGAAGTAAAGATAAATTCGATCTCGGCGGACGGGCTCAACATGCGCGTGGCCGAAGTGAAAAAGGATACCTATAATTTCTCGGACCTGCTGACCCCGGCAGCCCCGGCGGCAAAGGGCGCCAGGCCGGCGGCCAAAGGGACCGCCCCGGCGCAGCTCTCCATCTCCAGCCTGAAAGTACGGAGTTCCCGGTTCTCCTACACCAACGCGGCCGGGGATATGGCCGTCACCTTCAAAGATATAAACTTTTCCGCCTCGGGCATCTCGCCCTCGGGCCTTTTCCCCGTCGAAACGGATTTCACCATGGCGGTGGCCTCTCCCTATTTTAAAGGAGAGATCCCCGCCGCCCTGAAGGGAAAGCTCTCCCTGGGCGGCTTCTCTCCGGAAAAGGGCCGCGCCGAGATCGAGAAGGCCTCTTTCTCCCTCGGGGGGGTGAAAGGCGAAATGAAAGGCTCCCTCTCGAACCTGCTTGAGCCCGACGCCAGGCTCTCCCTGACGGTGAAGCAGTTCTCGACCGCCGACCTTAAGACGGTTTTCAAGAACCTCCCGGCGAAAATACTTCTGCCCGAGATCGTGGCGGACACTGATTTCAAGCTTACCGCGAAGAACGTGACCCTGCGCTCCGTCGCCCTGCGCGCCGGCCCGGTAAAGGCTTCGCTGAAGGGCTGGGCGGCCTGGAACCCCGCCGTCGCCTACAGCATCCTGGCCGACGTAAAGGCCCAGATCCCCGAGATAGATACCACCCTGCTGGCCAGGAAGGCGAAGCAGTACCCGCTGCCCAGCGGCCTCAAACTGCCTCTCGCCGATATCTCCGCGCAGGTGAGCCTGAAGAACGGGTCAGCCGTCATCCAGTCCTTCTCCCTGGAATCCTCGCCGCTGGCCCTGAAAGGCAGCGCGGCGGTGAACTTCTCCGGCCCGCAGCTGAAAGCCTCGGGGAAGGCTGACGCCGAGGTCAAAAATTTCGCCAAGCTCGCCGAAATAGCGCCGGACCGGCTTGGCGCCTACGGGCTGTCGGGCTCGGCCGTCGCCTCGCTGAATTATTCCTATTCGGGCGCGCTCGCCGTCACCGGCAAAGCCGTCCTCAACGGCCTGGGCGCGTCCTTCGCCGGGCGCAAACTCTCGGGCCTGAGCGGCCCGGCGGATTTCACCATGGATTCGCTCACCGCCAGGAAGCTGCAGGGAAAACTCGACGGCGAGGACTTCACGGCCTCCTTCGGCGCGCGGGACCTGCTGAAACATCCCAAAGCCGAGTTCGATCTTAAACTGGCCCGCCTCGTGATCAAAGAGACCCCGGCGGCCGCCGCGCCTGAAGCGAAAAAGGGGGCTGCCGAAAGAACTCCCGGCGAGCCTTTCTATCTTGACGTTTCCGGCGCCGCGCAGATAGGCGCGATAGAGCACCCGAATTTCCGCTGCGGCCCTTCGTCGATAAAGCTCAGCCTGGTGAATATCTCCGACGACCTGAAAGCCCTGGACGGCTCCGCCTCCTTCACCGCGGGGCCGGGCAAATTCTCGGAACTTTACGCCCTCGCCGGAAAGCACAAGGCCGCCAAGGTGGCGCTCTATCCCCTGCTGGTCCTGCAGAAGGCCTCCAAGCTCGTTAAAACCCTGAAGCTGCCGGACTTCAACAATATAGACTTCGACGTCATAGAGGGGGACTACTCCTTCAACAAGGGCTTGATGAAGCTGAACAAGTCGTCCCTCACCGCCGCCGTAGCCGACGTCTCCTCCTCCGGCACTATCAACCTGCCGGCCGAGAAACTGGACATGAAGATAAGCACCACGCTTAAACAGGCCAGCGGCATCAGCATGAGCGCCCCGGTGGGGATGCTGGTAAAAGGCACGATGACCGACCCGCAGGTGAAACTGGACCTCAAATCCATAACCGAGCAGCCCGCCATAAAAAAAGCCCTGGACAAACTGGCCCCGAAAGCCTCCGACCTCCTGAAGGGGCTGTTCAAGAAATAATTCAATGCACGAACGCCTGCTTATCATCGTCCCGCTGCTGTTCCTCGCCGCCTGCACGGGGAACCGCCGGGAAGTGCGCCTGACCAGCGAGCCCTCCATCGAGCGGGCGCTGGATATCGTCGGCTCCACGGAGGAGGGCAGGCCGCTGATGAAGTTCCTTTACAAGAACCCGGTCAGGTTCGTTTACTCCAACACGCCCGGCCTCTGCCACAAGTTCTCGCTCAAGACCGGGACTATCTTCCTGCCGCTGGATTACAAAGGGTCTGACCTGGTCCTGGCGCTGGCCCTGGCCCGCGCCGGGCATATCTACAGGATCTACAAACTCACCGGCATGGACGAAATAATTTCGGAAGAAGAAGAGCTGGGCGCCATTTTCCAGGCCCGGCTGGCTCTGGAGATCAACGTCGTTAACGCGGACTTCGACAAAGCCGGGGGCGCGCCGGAAATAAAGAACGATTTCTGCACCTATGTGCTCGAGAATACCGGCTACGCGATGGCGCAGGCCCGCAAGCAGGCGCTGACGCCCGACGTCGACTGCCAGCGCCCGCGCGAGACCCTGGAGAACCAGCGGGTCTGGCTCGAAAAGACCCTCAGGGCCATCAACGACCAGACCTTCTACCAGCTGCTCTACGAGCGCGACATGGACCGCGTTAAAAAAGGCTCCATGCCGATGAGCGAAGCGATGAAGAACGACGCCGTGCTGCGCTCCCTGGCCACCTACGAGGTCTACCGGTTCCAGCGCACCTTTTACGACAAGCAGAACGACAGCTTTACGAGTTTCGGGAAACTTTACGCCAGCGAGCTGAGGAAGGACGCTTCCTGGAGGGCGGCGCACCAGCCGGATATCGACCGCGCAAGGGAGGAGTTCTCGGCCTGCAACCTGCTGCCGTAAAAGCCGGGGCGCGGGCGGGGGAAAGGGGGACTTGAAAGACATGAACAACACGCAATACGATATTTGTTTCGTCACGGTAGGCGATAAGAAAACCGCCGGGGAAATAGCCTCCGGCCTGCTGAAAGAACGGCTTGCCGCCTGCGTATCCGCGGTGCCGGGCGTGGAATCTTCCTACTGGTGGAAGAACCGCATCGAGACCGCCACCGAAACCCTGCTGATAATAAAAACGCGCCGCGTGCTGCGGGAGAACATCATCCAGTTCGTGAAGCTCAACCATCCCTACGACGTCCCGGAAACCGTCTTCACCGAAATAGACGGGGCCTCGAGCGACTATCTGGACTGGATCGGCGCGAACACCCTTTTCACCCCTAACATACCCAAAGATAAGGCACCTGACGCATAAAGAGGAAATATGAAAAACGCGCTGCACGTGGTAGTGGTCGTAGTAGTGGGCTCGCTGCTGGGCCTGTTCATCAGCAAGCTGCTGAATATGTATGTACCGGTGGGGAGCCAGCTGGCCGGGCTGGTGAACACCGGCATAAACACGGGGCTCAACCCCACCACCGTGGACCTGAACCTGGTGGAGGTCACCGCCGGGCTGGTCTTCAAGTTCAACATCTCCAGCATCGCCGGGATCTTCCTGGCCGCTGTGGTCTACAAGCAGCTCGTTAAATAATGCTGATCCTCGCCTCCAAATCGCCGCGCCGCAAGGAATTGCTGACGCAGGCCGGGATAAAATACCGGGTGATCCCCAGCCGCGTCGAGGAGAACTCCTCCTACAAGCGCCCCGCGCTCATCGTGAAGGAACTGGCGTACAAGAAAGCCCTCAGCGTGGCTCTCAGGCACCCCGGCTCTCCGGTGCTCGGCTCCGACACCCTGGTCTACTGCAAAGGCCAGGTGCTCGGCAAACCGAAGGACCACAAGGACGCGCTGCGCCTGCTGAAGCTGCAGAACGGCTCCTGGCAGGCCGTGCATACCGGCGTGGCCCTTATCTGGCTCGACAAAGGCGTGTTCCTGGCCGGCGCGGAGCTTTCGCGCTGCAAGGCCCGCAAGCTGGCGGACAAGGAACTGCATGACCTGGCCTACAAGCACCACGACAAGGCCGGCGCCTACGCCGTGCAGGACAAGGACGATCTTTTCATCGAAAAAATAGAAGGCCGCTTCGACACCATAGTGGGCCTCTCGATGAACCTGGTAAAGAAATTCATGAAAAAGGCCGGAGCCGACCATGCATAAAATAAAAAAAACCTTTCACCTGGCCTACGGCCACCGCCTGCTCAACTATAAAGGCAAATGCGAGAACCTCCACGGCCACAACGGCGTGGTGGAGGTCACCCTGAAAGCCGCGAAGCTCAACCACGAGAAGATGGTGATGGATTTTACCGAGCTGGGCGGAAAGATGAAAACCTGGCTGGACGAGAACCTGGACCATAAGGTCATCCTGGCCAAGGCCGACCCGCTTGTCCCCGTGCTGAAGCGGCAGGGACAGGCCTGCTTCCTCACGGCGGACAATCCCACGGCCGAGACGCTGGCGAAGCTGATCTTCGACACCGCCGCCCGCGAGATGAAGCTGCCGGTGGACGAGGTGGCCTTCTGGGAGACTCCGACGTCCATGGCCGCCTACCGGAAGTGAGAGAGTGACTATTTATGGCTGAACAAAAAACGCATTTCGACATTATCGTGATAGGCTCCGGGCCGGCGGGCTTTACCGCCGCCATCTACGGGGCCCGCGGCGGCGCCTCCACGGCGCTCTTCGGCGGCGCGGCGCCCGGCGGCCAGCTGCTCCTGACGATGGAGATAGAGAATTTCCCCGGCTTCGAAGAACCGGTGATCGGGGCCGACCTGATGCAGAAAATGCTGAAGCAGGCTTCCCGGCTCGGCACCGCGGTCTTCCAGGAAGAGATCAGGTCGGTGGATCTCTCCGACCGCCCTTTCCGCCTTACTTCCGGCAGCGGGAAGGTCTACACCGCCGGCTCGGTGATCATCGCCACCGGGGCGCAGGCGCGCTGGCTGGGCCTGCCGTCAGAACAGGCCTATGTGGGAAGAGGCGTTTCCGGCTGCGCCACCTGCGACGGCTTTTTCTACCGCGGCAAGGAGATCTGCGTTATAGGCGGGGGCGACTCCGCCGCGGAGGACGCGCTTTTCCTGACCAAGTTCGCTTCCAAGGTTTACATCGTGCACCGGCGCGACAAGCTGCGGGCCATCTTCCGCCTGCAGGAAAAGCTCCGGGCCAACCCCAAGATAGAGATATTGTACGACCACGTCCTGGAGGAGGTCACCGGCGGGGAAAGAGTCTCCGGCGTGAACCTCAGGAACGTGAAGACCGGGGCTGCCCGCCGCCTCGAGACCCCGGGCGTGTTCATCGCGATCGGGCATATCCCGGCGACGAAGATCTTCGAAGGAAAGCTCAATCTTGACGACGAGGGCTATATCGTCACCAACCCCAGGCAGGGAACCTCGGTTTTCGGGGTTTACGCCGCGGGCGACGTGATGGACACCCGCTACAAGCAGGCCGTGGTGGCCGCCGGAGCGGGCTGCAAAGCCGCCATGGAAGCCCTGGTCTACCTGGAAGAAATAAAGAAATAAGCCGGGCGCACAAAGAAAAAGGACGGGGAGAAACCCGTCCTTTTTTTTGCGTCCGCGGCCGCTCAGGCGTGCGGAAGAACGTTCAGCTTGCGCAGGTCGCGGCTGGTGCGGCGGATGTCCTTTACGAAGATGCGCCAGCCTTTTATGAGGTTCTGCCGCTCTTCCTCGCCTATCGCCGGCTCAAAGACCCTGGTCGAGACTTTCGGGGTCCATTTCGGCGAGAGCCCCAGCCCGCGCGCGGCGGCCAGCGCGGCCCCCATGGCCGTGGCTTCGCTTTCCTCGAGGGCCGTCAGGCGCGCCCCGGTTATGTCGGCCTGGAACTGGAGCAGCCAGTCGATCCTGGAAAGCCCGCCGGAAACTTTCAGCTCCTCTATCTTGAGCCCTTTCTTCTTCACCAGGTCGAAGGCGTCCCCGACCATATACGCTATCCCTTCGGTGACGCCGCGCACCACGTCGTACTTGTCGGAGTGGGGGGAGAAACCGGTGAACGTGGTGAAGGTGTTGAAATCCCAGTAGGGCGCTCCAAGCCCGCCGATGGCCGGCAGGCAGTGGATGCGGTTCTTCGATTTGCGGCACATCCCGTCCACGTCGCCGATATCGTCGAAGATGCCGAACTTCTGCCGCAGCCATTCGAGGGCCGTGCCGGCGGAATTAACGGTGCTCTCGGTGAAATAACAGATATTCTTCTTGCCCTTTCCTTCCTGCCAGCCGAAGGAATTCAGCAGGCCGCGGATCTTCAGTGGTTTCCTCCCGGTGTTCACCAGGAGGAAAGCGCCGGTGCCGTAGTTCAGGGCGGCGGAATTAGGGGTTTCAAGGCCGAGGCCGAGCATGGCGGCCTGCTGGTCTCCCAGCATGGCCGTGACCGGGATGCGCCGCCCGGCGGCTTCTATGTGTCCAAGGCGGCCGACGCTGGGTTTAATTTCGGGCAGGGATTCCTGGCTCACGCCGAAAGCGGCCAGCAGCTTCGGCTCCCACCTTAAGCGGCGCAGGTTGAACAGGAGCGTGCGCTGGGCCTGGGAAGGGTCGATGACGAAACTTTTACCGCCGGAGAGGCGCCAGATCACGTACGTGGCTACCGGCGCGATCAGCAGCCGCTTCTCGGCGGCCGCGGCTTTCACGTCGGGAAAGTTTTCGAGGGCCCAGGCTATTTTTGAAGCGCTGTAGTAGGGCGTTTTATAGAGGCCTGTGAGGTCGTGCAGTTTCGTGTTGGAGAGCGGGATCTTCGCGAGCAGTTCCAAAGCGCGGCCGTCCTGCCAGCTGAGCGCGGGGGCGAGGGGGGCGCCGGTGTTCTTGTCCCAGAAAACCACGGTGGAGCGCTGGGCGGCGATGCCGAGCCCCGGGACTTCGGCGTCGGCCGGGAGCTTGGAGAGCACTTCGGCGAGGCTGTCGGCCTGGGATTGGTAAAGTTTCTCGGCGTCGTATTCGGCGCGGCCGGGGGCGGGGTAGGCGGCTTCTATTTTGCGCTGGGATTTATAGCGGATGTTGCCGTCGGGGTCGAAGGCGAGGGCGCGGGAGCTTGAGCTTCCCTGGTCGAGCACGATTATGAATTTTTCAGGCATAGCGGCCAGGCGTTCTAGATCAAGCCTTCTTTCTTTATGATCTTTATTTCGTGGGCGGTCTTCTTGACGGCCTGTTCGAGGAGTTTTTTGCGGGCTTCTTCGCCGAGGTCGGCGCTTTCCAGGACGCTGCTGATGCCGGTGAGGGTGAGCGTGAGGGCTTTCTGGTAGAGGTCGAACTGGTTGAGCACTTTTATCACGGCTTCGCGGTCGCGGAATTCCCACTTCGAACTCTTCTTCACCTGGGCGGTGTACTGTGAGCCGGCGTACTCGGCGCCGTCTTTGGCGGCGCGGCCGAGGCTCTCGCCGACTTCGTTGAGCTGGGCCTGGAGGTCGTCCATCTTTTCTTTGAGCTGGCCGTAGCGGTCAACCAGGGCCTCGATATTCACCGTCGCGGCAGGGAGCTGGTCGGCAGGGTGCGGGTGGCCGCCGAAGAAGGCGGGGCAGAGGCTTTTGAAGTCGCACCAGGAGCATTGGCGCTCGCCGGGGGTGGGGTCGTATTTGAGGCCTTTGATGGACTCGGCTACGCCCAGGACGCGCTCCCAGAAACCGCCTATTTCTTTGTCGTCGGCGCGCTCGAAGGGGTACTCCTTCAGGGTGGGGACGTGGTAGTAAAGCATCTGCTTCACTTTCACGGAGCTGACGCGCTGGCCGTAGGTCTCGGCTATCTTTTCTTTCAGGCGCGGGTCCATTTCGTTTATCTTCTGGTACATGTAAAGCTGTGAGGGCTGGCGCTTCACGTCCTTGCCGGTCTTGTAGTCGATGATCACGATCTCGCCGCCGCCCAGGTATTCGATGCGGTCGGAGATGGTGCGGACCAGCAGGCCGTCCACTTCCACGTCGGTGGAGTACTCGACCAGGAACGGCGGCTTGAAGGCGGCGCGGTTGTGCTGGTAATAGGCCTCGAGCATCGCAAGGCCTTTGCGGCAGTCGTCCTCGGCTTTCTGCGGCGTGCGGTAGCCTTTCTCCAGGTAGGACTTGGCGGCCCAGTCCTTCTTGAAAGCGTCCAGGGTCTCTTCCAGCGTGGGAAAGGGAGGCGCTTTTACCGAGTAGAGGAATTCCAGAGCGGTATGGACGCTGTTGCCGAAAGCGAAATAGAACTTGGGCTCTTCTTTTATCTTGTCGATGTATTTGAACTTGTACTTGAGGGGGCATTCCTCGTACAGCGACATCTTGGAATAGGAGAAGGACAGCAGGCCGCTCTTTTTCGCCGGCGCGGGGGGGAGAATCTCGCCGAACAGGCCGGGGACGGCGCCGGGCGCGGCTTCGTTATTTTTTTTCTTCATATTTCAAAAGTTCCATCACCCTGTTCTCGAAGCCCTTCCCGGCGACGGCGGTAAGGACCTTCCCGGTCCACGGGGCGTAGTATTCGTAGACCCAGGAAGAGCCCCCGGCCACCCGGCGGCGGATCTTCACGCAGCCGGGGAATTCCCCGGCCTTGACCTTCACCTTGAGCCCGGTCTTTTCCACGGCGAACTCGAGGCGTCCTTCCTGGCCGCTGGAGGTCCAGGTCTTGCCGGCCTCGAGCGGGTAATTCAGGATAAGGGTGTCCTTCCTGTCCTGGCTCTCCGTAAAATTCATCCCTTCGAAACGGTAGGTCTTTTTCTGGCTGCTCACCAGCGCCTCACCGGCGTAAAAGGAGCTCTTGATCAGCGTGCCTTTCGGGGTACGGTCGCCCACTTCGACGACCTGCCTGGCGTTCTGGCCCAGCGTCTGCGAGTCGCCGTAGACCCACCTTGAGCCCGGGCCCGCCGGGAAATAGTCGGGGCAGACGAAGATGCGCCTGAACAGGTCCTCCGGCATTTTGAACGAAGGGTACCCGCGGGCGAGGCGCTCGAGCAGCGGTTTGGATTCCGCGCAAAGCCCCAGTTTCAGGGAGTAGATCTCGGCCGCCGCCATCAGGGCTTTCGGCGCGGAGGGGTCTTCGGGCTTCGCCCGGGCGAAGGCGTCGTATTTCCGGGCGGCCTTCAGCAGCTGCCCCTGCTTCTCCAGCGCCGCGGCGTCGTCGTAGCGCGGCGCGCACCCGCCCGCCGCCAGAAGGACCAGGCACAAAAATGGAACCGCCGCCCCTTTAATAACCATACTTTACACCTATTATATAATAATCGCGCCGTCCCGCCGGGGATCACCGCCGGGCTATTAGGCGCGCCCGCCAATAACTGGTAAAATCAAGGTACGCGGAACGCTGCGGCCGCAATTCCAGGGACAGGGACGAGAAATGACAAAACAGGACATCAGGGATTTTACACGGCAGGAACTCGCGGGGACGCTGATCTCGCTGGGGGAAAAAGGTTCCCGCATCGACAAGGTCTTCAACTGCCTGTACCGGAAAGGCGCTGAAAGTTTCGAAGCCATGGAAGGGGTGCAGGCGGAGCTTAAAGCGAAGCTCGCCGGCCTGTACTCCATAGCCGCTGCCCCCGCCGTGGAAAAACGGGTCTCGAAACTGGACGGGACCATCAAGCTGCTTTTCACTTTCCCGGACGGGGCGAAGGCCGAAAGCGTGGTCCTGTTCAATAAAAAAACGGTCTCGGCCTGCATCTCCTCCCAGTCGGGCTGCGCCTGCGGCTGCACCTTCTGCGCCACGGGCGGGCTCGGCCTGAAGCGCGACCTCCGCCCCCACGAGATCCTGGCGCAGTTCGCGGCGTGCAGGAAGGAAGCCGGCCGGGCGCCGGACAGCCTGGTCTTCATGGGGATGGGCGAGCCGTTCATGAACTGGGCGAACGTCAAAAAGAGCGTCCTCCTGCTTTCCGACAACAAGGGCGTAAATTTCCCGCAGACGAAGATAACGGTCTCGACGGTGGGCGTGGTGCCGGTGATCCGGGAACTGGCGGAGTCGCACCTCGAGATCCGGCTGGCGGTCTCGCTCATCACGGCCGACGAGAAGCAAAGGGCGGAACTGACGCCCATGAGCAAAAAATATTCCTTAAGGGAAATTATCGGGGCCGCGCGGTACTATACCGACCGGACCAAGAAAATGGTCTTCTTCGAGTACATCCTCTTCGACGGGCTGAACGATTCGCCCGACGACGCGCGCAAGCTCCTCGCCCTGGTAAAAGACGTGCCCTGCAAGGTCAACCTGATAATGTACAACCCCAACCCGGGGGGGAAAGCTTATACGCCCGGCCGTTTCGAAAAAGGCAAGGCGTTCCAGGACATCATGGTGGAAGCGGGGATCCGGACGCATATGCGCCGCGAGAAGGGCACCGATATCGCCGCGGCCTGCGGCCAGCTGGCGGCGGCGCCGGAAGCGTCCTAAGGCTCTTTTATGTATTTGGCGGTTTCCGAGGCGATGACCGGCGCCAGCAGGAGCAGCGAGATGAGGTTGGGGACCGCCATCAGGCCGTTGAAAATATCCGCGAAATTCCAGACGGCCGGCAGCGCGGCCACCGAGCCGACCAGCACCGCCGCTATCCACAGGTACCGGTAAGGCTTCACCGCTTTGACCCCCAGCAGGTATTCCGCCGCTTTCTCGCCGTAATATTCCCAGCCCAGGATCGTCGAAAAAACGAAGGTCAGCAGCCCGAGGCTCAGCACCGTCGGGCCGATATACGGGATATGGGAGAACGCGCTCTTGGTAAGCGCGGCCCCCTTGAGCCCGCTCTGCCAGTCGCCGGAACTCACCACCACAAGCCCCGTCATAAGACAGACCACCACGGTATCCCAGAAAGTCCCGGTCGATGAGACCAGGGCCTGCCTGACAGGGTTCCTGGTCTGGGCCGCCGCGGCGACGATAGGCGCGGAGCCCAGCCCCGATTCGTTTGAAAAAAGTCCGCGGGCTATCCCGAAGCGCATCGCTTCTTTTACGCCTGCGCCCATGAACCCGCCCACGGCGGCCTGCCCGGTGAACGCCGAAGAAAGTATCAGGCCTATCGCCCCCGGAACCTTATCGAAGTTCAGTATCAGGATAAGCGCGCAGCCGAGGACGTAGAACACCGCCATGAAAGGGACCAGCTTCTCGCAGAACCTCGCTATGGATTTAATGCCGCCCAGGATCACGAACCCCGTGAGGCCCGCCATGACCACCCCGCTTATCCAGGTGGACAGGCCGTAGGTATCGCTGAGCATCTGTGAGATCGAATTCGCCTGCACCATGTTGCCGATGCCGAAGGCGGCGACGGCTGTGAAAAACGCGAAGATGACGCCCAGCCATTTCGCGTTCAGGCCCCTTTCCAGCACGTACATCGGGCCGCCCGTGATCTCGCCGTCGGGGGCGACCACGCGGTACTTCACGGAGAGGAGCGCCTCGCCGTACTTGGTGGCGATGCCGAAGACGCCGGTAAGCCACATCCAGAGCACGGCCCCGGGGCCGCCCGCGGCCACGGCGGTGGCCACGCCGACGATGTTCCCCGTCCCGATGGTAGCGGCGAGCGCCGTCATGAGCGCGCCGAAATGGGAGATCTCGCCCTCGCCTTCATGCTCCCTGCTGAAGGAAAGCTTGATCGCTTTCGGCAGGTAGCGCTGGATCAGGCCGAGCCTGAAGGTGAGGTAAAGGTGGGTCCCGAAAAGAAGGATGATGAGCGGCGCGCCCCAGACGGCCGCGGCGGCTTTTTCGAGGAATACGTTCAATGTTTCCATTCAGCGGCCAGTTCCGGGGGGAGCAGGACGAATACCTCGCTGATGGTTTCGCCGAGGTCGCACTTGATGGCCAGCGAGGCCTTTATCACAAGAAAATACTTAGTGAGGTCCGCCATAGTCCCCAGCCCGGCGAGCAGGCGGGCGGCGTCGCCCTCCGCGTACTGCGGGACCGCGGGCATCGCGCTTTTCTTCATGGCGTTCAGCACGGAATTGGCCAGCGCGTTCAGGACGATATTGCCGAGCTCCAGCAGCATCACTTCTTCGGCCGGGGTAGTATGCGCGCCCCTCGGGAAAGAAAGACCCGTAAAACATTTGGAGATGCATTGGACGTCCGCCGGGTTGAAAACCATCAGCGTGGTGATGGCGGAACCGGCGTTGAGATTGAAATAGACGGCTGCCGCCGGTGTGGAACTGACGCGCTGTTTGACCGCGTCCTCGAGATTTCCGGGGTAGACCTTTATGTCCAGGACCTTCCAGGTCCCGGCGGAAACACGCGAGAGCCTGAGCAGACATTGCTCCAGGCTCGAAGCCGCCAGCTTTTCCAGGGAAACGGTTGAATTGGGGGTCATAAGTTTCCCGGCGTCAGGCGAGCCGCTTCATGGCCTCTTCGAATTCCGAATAGGAGAACGGCTTGTTGAGCACCGCCACGGCGCCTTTTTCGAGCAGCGTCTTGCTTATCCCTTCCTGCTGGACCGCCGTTACCATCACGACCCTGGCCGCGGGATTTATGGCGCGGATCTCCTCGAGGACCTGAAGGCCCGTCTTGCCCGGCATGATGAGGTCCAGCAGCACCAGGTCCGGCCGCTGTTCCTTGAAGATCTCCACCGCGTCGTTGCCGTTATCGGCTTCGCCCGTCACCTCGTGGCCCATCGCCTGCAGGATGGCCTTCATCAGGTCCCTGGTTATCTCGTTGTCGTCCACTATTATTATTTTCACAGAAAAACTCCGTTACAGGATAAAATCTTTTCGTCGCCGCACGCCTGACCTGAACTATTATATAAAAAGGGCCGCCTGCTCCCGGCGCTTATTTTATCAGCCGGGCTTTCATTTTACGGATGGACAGCCAGGCGATGCCGGCGGTCAGGACCAGGATATAGAGCAGGTCCCAGAGCAGCGCCGGGGCGAGGAGCCCGAAGGTGGCCGCGCGGGTGATATTCACTACGTGCGTGAGGGGGAGCAGGTTCGCCGTCAGCCGCACCCAGGCCGGCATCCCGTCGAGCGGGAAGAAGGTTCCGCTGAACAGGAACATGGGGTTTATGAAAAGGAAGATAGGCAGGTTAAGATTGTCGATGTAAGGCGCCAGGGCGGCGAAGAACAGCCCGAATGACGCGAACATGAGCCCCGCGAGCGCCGCCAGGGGCAGGATGACCAGGCTGGAAGGATAGGCGGCCAGGCCGAACAGCGTGACGACGAAAAGGATGGCCGCCCCCGCGAAGACGCCTTTGGTGGCGCCCGAAAGGATCTCGCCGGCCAGGATATCCTCGGCCGAGAGCGGCGTGGTGATGATAGCGTCGAAGGTCTTCTGGTAGCGCAGGCGCACGAAGGCGCCGTACATCGTGTCGAAGGTGGAATGGAACATGATGCCCACGGCCACCATGCCGGGGGCCAGGTACGTAAGATAATCGTAGGCGCGCCCGTCGAAGCTGATCTTCTGCACGTAGGCGCCGAGGCCGATGCCGAAGGCAAGGATGTAGAGCACCGGTTCGAGGAGCGGGGGGATAACGTTGGTCTTCCAGGTGACCAGGGAGACGTCCACATTGCGCCGCCACATGTGCCAGGCGCGGTAGGAGATATTCCGCAGGATGGAGGAGTTATTCATCGCGCAGATGTTTGCCCGTCAGTTTCAGGAACACGTCCTCCAGGTTGCCTTTGCCGTCGAGGTGCTTCTGTATGAGCTGCGCCGGCGTTCCCTGCTCTATGATCTTCCCGGCGTCGATGATCACGAGCCGGTCGCACAGCAGCTCGGCTTCCTCTATATAATGGGTGGTCAGCAGGGTGGTCAGGCCGTTCTTCTTCATCCCGCGCACTTCCTCCCAGATCTGGCGGCGGGACTGCGGGTCCAGCCCCGTCGTGGGCTCGTCGAGGACCAGGACCTTCGGCCTATTGATAAGGGCGCGGGCCATCAGCAGCCTTTTTTTCAGGCCGCCGGAGAGGTCCTCTATCGGGCGCTCCAGTTTGTCGTGCAGGTGGAAGCGGTTTATCAGTTCTTCGGCGCGCTTTTTAGCTTCGTCGTAGGGGATGTCGAAATAACGGGAATAGACGATGAGGTTCTTGAGGACGGAAAAGTCCGGGTCCAGGGTCATCTCCTGGGGACAGACGCCGAGGATGCATTTTATTCCCCGCGGGTCTTTGGTGACGCTCATGCCCTCCACGGTGATGTCGCCGCCGCTGACCGGCAGGGCGCAGGTGAGCATTTTCACCGTGGTGGTCTTGCCGGCGCCGTTGGGGCCCAGCAGGCCGAAGCATTCCCCGCGGTTTATCTCGAAATCGATGCCGTCGACGGCGCAGAGTTCGCCGTAATTCTTGCGGAGCGCGGTGGCTTTTATGACTGGCTGCATGGCTACACTCTATAAAAATAGCCGCCGCCGGGCCAAGAGGGAAGCCCGGGAAAATATGCGATAATTTAAATACCCCGATGGAACTCTCCGAAGATCAGCAAAAAGCCCTCGTTGAACTGCTGGCCTGGTATAAAAACCCGGCCCGGAGCAGGTTCATCACCCTGGGCGGCTACGCCGGCACCGGCAAGACCACCCTGATTTCAATTTTCAAGAACGAGCTGGCGAAGGCTCTGCCCGGCCTCAAGATCGCTTTCTGCAGCTACACCGGCAAGGCAGCCCAGAACCTTAAGAACAAGCTGAAGGAAGCCGGAGCACTCAGCGTTAAAGATTCCGTAAGCACCATCCACGGGCTGATCTACAATCCCAGGGAAAGCGACGGCGGCCAGATAACGGGCTGGGACCGCAAGGAAGCGCTGGAACGGCAGCTGATAATCGTGGACGAGGCCTCCATGGTGGACGGGCTGATCTGGACGGACCTGCTTTCCTACGGCATTCCTATAATAGCGGTGGGGGACCACGGACAGCTGCCGCCCATCTCCGGCAAATTCAACCTGATGGAGAAGCCGGAAATACTGCTGACCCAGATACACCGGCAGGCCAGGGACAACCCCATTATCAAGGTTTCCGAATTCGCCCGCACCACAGGGCTGGTCCCGCCAATGAAATACGGCATCGGCGTGGTTAAATATTTAAAAGAGGACTCAGATGCCCAGGAGAAGACGGGGGAACTGCTGGAATGCTATTCCCCGGACACGCTCATCCTTTGCGGCTACAACAACACCCGCACCAGGATCAACCAGCATATCCGCGCCAACCGCGGCTACGAAACGCCCAACCCCGCCAGCGGCGACAGGGTCATCTGCCTGAGGAACAACCACAAAAAAGGCATATTCAACGGCATGCTGGGCACCATCACCAGCATTCTCCCGGCCCAGAAAGACTGGTACGACGCCGAAATACAGCTGGATGACAGGGAAAAGCCGTACGAAGGCCTTATCTACGCGCCGCAGTTCAACGCCAAGACAGGGGTGAACTTCACCAAGGACAGGCAGCTGGCCATGATGGGGGACTTGTTCGATTTCGGCTACGCCCTGACCGTGCACAAAGCCCAGGGCAGCCAGGCGAAGCGGGTCATCATGTTCGAAGAGCGCTTCGCGCAGATGGACGACGATATGTGGCGGCGCTGGCTGTACACAGGCATCACCCGCGCGGAAGAAGAACTATATCTTTTCGGCTAAACTATTGTACGCCCCAATACAATGTGTTGTATTTTTATATACAATATCACCAAGCCAGACATCCAATAAAAAAGCCGGAGATATTGCCATGCAGAATGAGGACCTTGATCAAAAAGCCGCCAAGCTTGGTTTCCAATCCACCCCTGACCAAGGGAGCGACGCCAACAAAATCCTTGCGGAAATCGTTCAAAGCCGGGACCAGCGCTTCTGGGAGGCCTTCCCGGCTATGCTTGCCAATGCGGCCGAGGCAGGGGAGTTCGATTTCCAGGCCGCTAACGCCCATTTGGAGGAAAATGAGCGAAAACACCTAAAACTGCTCATTTTCGTGTCTTTAGGGCTGTATGACCACCTTGGGATGAAATTTCCCTGGACCAAGAGCCTTTTAGGCGATTTCCCGGCCAGGCTGACCGCCAATTTCAGCGACAGGGTAAGATTGGGCTCCGAACTGGAGCTGGGACCGTTCAGCGTTCAGCCGGAGAAATTAAAAGAGAATTTCCTCAAACACTTCAAAAAGAGGGACAAGCGGGTCAAAAGCTCGGCCGAGGCGGTTGAAAAGCTGGACCTGGAGCTGGCCGTCTCCCGGATCTTCACGCCCAAACAGAAAGAACTTTTCCTCAAGAAGCTGCGGCACAAGGAAATGACCAAGACGGAAAAAGAATATTTTTCGCGGATCATAAAGAAAAAGCTGCAGGCCCTGGCGAACGAAGACCTGCACCGCCTGGCGAAAAAGGTGCTGGAACAGTAAAACCCGGGACAGCGCTCATTTGATAGAATTTGAAAGCGGTCAGGAACTGGAGCGAAAAGAATGAAAGTTTACAGCGGGACCATCATTTCATGCGACGGGGGGAACCGGGTCCACAAATACCTTGTCGAAGACAAAGGCCGCATCCTTTACGCCGGGGCGGAGCTGCCCGCGCAATACCGGGGCGCGCCGCTCCACGAACTCGGCGGGAAAGCGCTCATTCCCTGTTTCGGCGATACCCACCTGCATTTCGCCTCCTATGCCCTCTTCAACGCCGGGCTGGACGTGCGCGCCGCGCGGAGCCTGCCGGAGATGGGCGCCCTGATAGAAAACTTCGCGGCCGGCTGCGGCGACAAGATCCTTATGGGCTTCGGGGCTTCCACGCACAGCGTCGAAGAGCGCAGGCTGATCTCCAGGGCCGAGCTGGACCTGGCCTGTCCCAAAAGGCCGCTTTACCTGGTTAAATACGACGGGCACGCCTGCATCCTGAACAGCGCGCTGATAGGGCTGTTGCCGGACCGGATAAAAAGCCTCAGGGGGTTTCACCAGGACACCGGCGAGATGAACCAGGAAGCTTTTTTCGCCGTCACCGATTTCATCACCAGGAAGATCTCCCCGGTAAGGACCCTTAAGAACATGCTCCGCGCGGTCGACGACCTGGCTCGCCAGGGTATAGGGATGATGCATACCGCTTCCGGCGTGGGCTTCCCCTACGACCTGGACGTCACTCTTGAGACGCTCGTGGGCCGCGGGGTCAATACCGGTTTCCAGACCCGGCTCTTCTTCCAGACCATGGACCTGGAAAAGATCAGACAGCGCAAGCTGCCGCGCGTGGGCGGCTGTTTCGCCACGGCCCTCGACGGGGGCTTCGGCAGCCAGGACGCGGCGCTGCGGCGGCCTTACGCTAACGCTCCGGAGAACAAAGGGATACTTTTCTACAGCGACGAAGAGGTGGTGAAATTCGCGAAACAGGCGAACCGGGAAGGCCTGCAGATAGAGATGCACGCTATCGGCGACGCCGCCTTCGACCAGGCCGTCATGGCCCTGGAGGCCGCGCTGAAAGATTTCCCAAGGGCCGACCACCGCCACGGCATCATCCACGCCTGCCTGCCTACCGGCGAGGGGCTGAAGAAATGCGCGGAGCTCGGCATCCAGATCCCGCTGCAACCAGCTTTCCTGGCATGGGACCTGGAGCCGCTGGACTATCTCCGGACCATACTGGGAGACAGGGCGGGGGAGATCTCCCCGCTGCGGACGATGACGGATATGGGGATAAGGCTGAGCGGCAGCTCCGACGCGCCCTGCACCCCGCCGGACCCGGTAGCGGGCCTCCACGCCGCCTGCAACCATTACGTTCCCGGCCAGTCGCTGACGATCGCCGAGGCCCTGAAGCTATTCACTTATAACGCGGCCTGGACCACCTTCGACGAGAAAGAGCGCGGCAGCCTGGAGGCGGGCAAGTACGCCGACATGGTCCTCCTGAACAGGAACCCGCTGGCGATGAAGCCGGGCGAGCTTTTGCAGCTGAAGGTTGAGAAGCTCCTGCTGAAAGGGGAACCGTATAAAAGCGGGCAGGGGCTCGTCAGTCTTCTGGCGACCGGCCTGCTGCCCTACGGAAAGGTCTAAGCGGGGATAGCAGGCGGCGAATGGCGGATATGCAGACGTCGAGCTTTTTGGGGGAATGATGGCGAAAGCATCCAAACAACAAACGCGCGAAGCCAAAAGCGCTCCGGTAAAAATAAAGATCAACGGGCAGTGGCATGAATTCGAGCCCGGCCGCGACATCGAACCGTCGATGACCCTTTCCTTCCTGCTCCGGGAAAAGCTCGGATATACCGGCCTTAAAGTCGCCTGCGACGAGGGTGCCTGCGGCGCCTGCACGGTGCTGATGGACGGCAAAGCCGTCCTGTCCTGCATGAAACTGGCGGTAGAGGCGCACGGGCATGAAATACTGACCATCGAAGGCCTCCCCGGCGACGACCCCGTGATAAAGGCCTTCGCCGAGCAGTGCGAGCCCGGCTACGGCACGGCTTTGCAGTGCGGGTTCTGCACGCCCGGCTTCGTGATGGCGGCGAAAGGCCTGCTGAACGAGAAACCTAACCCCACGCCGGGAGAGATCAAAGAAGGCCTCTCCGGCAACATCTGCCGCTGCGGCTGCTATTCAGGCATAGCCCGGGCGGTGCAGCACGCCTGCGAAAGAACCTCGCCGGAAGGGGGGAAGAAATGAAGCCCCGCCCCTACACGCCCCGCGTCGCCCGCAAGTTCATCGGCGCCTACCGCCCCCGCATCGACGCGCTGGAGAAAGCCTCCGGCAAAGTGCAGTTCGTCGACGATATCACGCTTAAAAGCCGCTTTCCCGGGATGCTGTACGCGAAAGTCCTGCGCAGCCCTTACGCCCACGCGCGCATTAAAAGCATCGACGCCGGCGAAGCCGAACGGCTCCCGGGCGTAAAAGCGGTGCTCACCTGCAACGACCCGGAAGTTAAAGCCCTGAAGCCCACCAGCGCCGGCTGGACCGACGGCGTCGATACGGTTTCATACGAGCGCATGATGTGGCGGCATTACCGCGACCGGCGGGTGCTGGGCGACCACGCCTGCTGGGCCACCGACGAGGTGGGCGCGGTGGTGGCGGCCGAAAGCGAGCAGATAGCGGAGGAGGCCCTCAGGCTGATAAAAGTGGACTGGGAGATCCTGCCCTTCGTGCTGGACCCTATAGAAGCCATGAAGCCCGGGGCCCCGGTCATTCATCCCGAGATCGCCCCGCGCAATATCCTGCCCAAGGACACCGTCGGCGGGAAAGACGTGTTCGTGGACAAAGGGGACGCGGACAAAGGCTTTGCGGAGGCCGAGGTCGTGGTCGAAGCCACCTCCATCCACCACAACGCCACGCAGGCTTCGCTGGACAACTGGTGCTGCCTGGTGGACTGGAAGAGCGACAAGCTCACGGTGATGTCTAATTCCTACGAAGCCGACCAGACCCGGATGCATATCAGCCAGATGCTCGACCTGCCGATAAACAAAGTCCGGGTGATCAGTTCTTACGTCGGCGGACAGTTCGGCCGCGGCGATACCGGCGACCAGCCTTTCTTCCTTTTCACCGCCCTGCTTTCCAGGAAGACCGGCCGGCCCGTAAAGTTCCGGCACAGCCGCCGGGAAAGCTTCCACGACTCCCGCCAGCCGGCCATCTACACCGGCAAGGTGGGCGCAAAGAAAGACGGGACCATCACGTCGATGTATTTCAAATCCATCGGGAATTCCGGCGCTTACGCCGACCATACGATGTTCGCCCTGAAGTTCGCCCCGACCGAGATCACCGAAGTGGCGCTCGCCCATATCCCCAACGTCAGGATGGAATCCTACGGCGTCTATACCAACAAGCTGCCCGCCTGCATGATGCGCGGGGTGGGGAACTCCCAGTTCAACCTTATCTTCGGCCACGTCGTGGACATGCTGGCCGAGAAGCTCGGCATGGACCCCATCGACCTGGCGCTGAAGAACTTCGGTCACGAGTGGGGCGGCCTGCCGGACAAGAGCCTGACCGCGGTGCTGCGCGAGGGAGCGAAAAGGATAGACTGGCGCGCCAAGCGCCACAAGCCCGGCGCGGGCCCGGTCTTCGACCGCGTGAAGAAGCGCGGCGTTGGCTTCTCGTTCCATCCCGCCTGGCACGCCGAATGGCAGGAAGCGCGCCGCGGCGAGATCCGCATCAGGATAACCGTGAACCCGGACTGCAGCGTAGTTCTGGACGCGCCTACCGTCGAGACCGGCACGGGCTCCAATACCTGCAACGTGCTGGGCTGCGCCGAAGCGCTGGGCTTTCTCGGCATCGGACCCGGCGACATAGTCTGGCCGCACACGGTAGATACCGAAACCAGCCTGAAGGATTGCGTGCAGACCGACAGCGCCGTTTCCTACCTGCAGTCCGAGGTGACGGCCCTCGCAGCGCTCGAAGTAAAAAAGCGGCTGCTTGAAAAAGCGGCGAAGCTGATGAAAACCGGACCGGAGGACCTGGACATCTCCGGCGGGCGCGTTTACCGCAAGTCGGCCCCGGCTAAAGGCATGACGGTACAGGATGTTTTCCGTAAGGGCGACATGCTCCCCATAGTGGTGGAAATGGGCCGGCCGCCCGCTCCGCAAAAGACCGGCGTTCCTTATATCGCCAATTTCGCCGAGGTGGAAGTGGACACGGCCACGGGCCGGGTGCAGGTGCTGAAGCTGGTGGTCCTCAACGACTGCGGCACCGTGATGTACGCCTCGGGCGCCGAAGCCCAGCAGATAGGCGGGCAGGTGATGGGCCTGGGCGAGGCCCTGACCGAAGAGATCATCTACGACGCGCCCACGGGCGTGCCGCTCAACTTCAACTGGATAGACTACAAGATCGCGACCATGGCGGATATGCCCGACGTGGAACCGGCCCTGCTGGAGGTCTGGCGGGGCGCCGGCGAGTACGGCGCCTGCGGCATAGGCGAGGGGACGCTTACTTGCACCCCGCGCGCGGTGCTGAACGCCGTGTATAACGCTATCGGCGCGAGGATAGACGACATCCCGTTAAAGCCCGAGAAGATCCTGAAAGCGCTGGGGAAGGCGTAAACTATGGCAATGAAAAGATTCGAGCATCTCCGGGCCGGGTCCCTCAAACAGGCGGCCGCCGCCTTCTCAGGCGCGCGCAGGGTCCTCGCCGTAGCCGGCGGCACCGACGCGCTGGGCGCCCTCAAAGACAAGATCCACAGGGAAGGCCCGGAGCTGGTAGTGGACCTGAAGACGATCCCCGGCCTGAACTATATCTCCGAGGACAAGAGCGGGCTGCGCATCGGCGCGCTGACGCCGCTGAACGAAATAGCCGCGCACAAGGCCGTTAACGGGAACTACAAGCTCCTCGCCGAGGCGGCGCGCAGCGTAGCCTCACCGCAGCTCAGGAACATGGCCACCATCGCCGGGAATCTCTGCCAGGAGCCCAGGTGCTGGTACTACCGCACGCCCGACGACCGGTTCCATTGCCTCAGGAAGGGCGGCACGCATTGCGGCGCGCTCCTGGGCGAGAACCGCTACCACTCCGTATTCGGAGGCGCGCGGGTGGCCTCGCCGGCCTGCACGGCCGCCTGCCCGGCGAACGTAGAGACGGCGGACTATCTCTCGCTGGTGCGGGAAGGGAATTTAAGCGCGGCGGCGGAGCTCATCCTCAGGAACAACCCTTTACCGGCCCTGACCGGCCTGGTCTGCCCGCATCTCTGCGAAAGCAAGTGCAACCGCGGCGCTTTCGACGAAGCGGTGTCTATACGCGACATGGAGCGGACCCTAGGCAAGAATATCCTGAAGCATGCCGCCGATTTCATGAAGCATCCGGAGAAAAACACGAAGAAAAAGATAGCCATAGTCGGGTCCGGCCCGGCGGGGCTCTCGGCCGCCTATTACCTAAGGCTGGCCGGCCACCAGGTGACCGTGTTCGACAGGCTGCCCCGCGCGGGCGGGATGCTGGCCTACGCCATACCGGCTTACCGGCTTCCCCGAAGTCTGGTCCGCGCCCAGGTAGCGGCGCTGGAAGCGATGGGGATAATTTTCAAGCTCAACGCCGAGATCGGCCCCAAAGGGACGTCCCTGCGCGCCCTGCGCAAAGATTTCGACGGCGTGTTCCTGGCTACCGGTGCCTGGGCCCAGAAAAGCCTCCGTCTCGAAAAAGAGGAGCTGCTCACCTCGGGCATGTCCTTCCTTGTGAACGGCGAAAAGCAGCCGGCGGGCAGGAACGTCCTGGTGATCGGGGGCGGCAACGTGGCGGTGGACGCGGCGGTCACCGCCCGGCGCGCCGGCGCGAAGAGCGTTACGATGGTCTGCCTGGAAGCCAGGGACGAGATGCCGGCCTTCCCGGCGGAAATAGCCGAAGCCGTGAAGGAAGGCGTGCGCATTCTTGCCGGCTGGGGACCGCGGGGAGTCCTTGAAGCGGGGGGAAAACTGAGAGGGATGGAATTTATCCGCTGCTCCTCGGTCTTCGACCTGCAGGGCCGGTTCGCGCCCAGCTTCGACGAGTCTCAAACACAGGCGGTAAAAGCCGACCAGGTCATCCTGGCTATCGGCCAGGCCGCCGAACTAGGCTACGCCTCCGGGCTTAAGACGCAGCGGGGCCTGCTCGCGGCGGACGAAGCGACGCAGGCCACCAACCTCCCCGGCGTGTTCGCCGGCGGGGACGCGGTAAGCGGCCCGGCTTCGGTGATCCACGCGATCGCCGCCGGGCGCAGGGCCGCGCGGGCGCTGGATATATATTTAAAAGGCGGCCATACACAGCCTGAAAAGAGCGCGCATGCCGCGGTGGTCCCGCTGCTGGCGCTGAACGCGAAGTGCGGCGCGCACAGCCTGCGGGCCGCTCACGGGGAAAGCGGGCTTACGCCGGAAGCGCTGCGTAAAGAGGCGGCGCGCTGCGTCGACTGCAGCTGCGTAGCGGTGAACGCCTCAGACCTGGCGCCGGCGCTGGCGGCCCTCGGAGCCAGGATAAAGACCACGAAGCGGACCATAGCGGCCGAAGAGTTCTTTACCGCCGGCGTGCTCAGGTCCACCGTGCTGGACCACGACGAGCTGGTGGAGGAAATACTGGTGCCCGCGCCGCCGCCGGGCTGCGCTCAGGGCTACCACAAGTTCAGGATAAGGAATTCGATAGACTTCCCGATCGCCGGCCTGGCCGGGATCTTCAGCAAGGCAGGGGGGAAGATAAAGGACGCCAGGCTTGTGCTGAGCGCCGTAGCGCCCATCCCGTTCAGGCTGAGGGCCGTGGAGAAGTTTTTGGAAGGGAAGACCGCCGACGAAAGAACGGCCGCCGCCGCCGGCGAGCTTGCGGCCAAAGAAACCAGGCCGCTGGAGAAGAACCGCTTCAAGGTGCAGCTGGTAAAAGCCCTGCTGCAGAAAGCGATCCTCTCCGCCGGAGAAGGGACGGCCCGTTAATTTATTTTTTATCGCGCGGCGGCCTTGCGAAGAGGGCCCTGGCCGCGTTGGCCTGGCCGCCGGGTTCGGATTCGTCCGAGAAACGGTTGTAGCCGGGCCAGGGCTGGGCGTTCCGGCCCACTCCCACCAGCAGCCAGTCCGGCAAAGCGTGGTTCCTCGCCGCTATCTTGTAGAGCTGGCTTTTCTCGCTGCCGAAAACCGCCCAGTTAGTCCCGAACCCCGAATCCTCGACGACGACCGCGTAGGGCACGGTGCGCCGCTTCTCTTTCGGCCATAAAGACGCGAACGCCGAAACCGCGTCGCAGCATAAATAACAGAAAAGGATCCGCTTCGGTCCGACGCTGCTGTCGCATTCAGGGCCGCGCTCCAGGACCGCCCAGATGCCCCATTTCAGTTCCGGGGGGGAGAAGAGGTCTATGTCGGAATAGGTCTCGCGGAGGTCTTCCCAGCCGGCGGCAAAGAGGTCTTTTACGCCGCCCTCGAAGGCGAAAAGGGTTTTATAGCCCTGGTGCAGCCCGGCGAGGTTTTCGCCCAGCAGCTTCACGATGTCGTTCTTCTTCGCCGAATAATCGACGTAAATAAAACAATGGGCGGAATTGGAGCTGCAGAAAAGCTTCAGCGGCTGGCCGTCCGTTCCGGCCCCGGGGTAGAAAACCACCCTGGATTTAAAGATCTCCCACGAGGGGAAGGATGGAAGCGCGACATTTTTGGCGTCGCTTTTCAGGAAGATCCTTTTGCAGTCAGCGGCCGCCGAGAGCGTCGCGGAAAAAGCGGCGAGCTCCGCCGGGTTCTTATTGTTTTTGGAAGCAGACTCCAGCCAGAAGGCGTCGTCGAACCAGCTGAGGTGGCCTTCCTTCGAGGTACCGAGAATATCGCGAAGTGACATTTTTAACTCCTGTAAATTGAAAGTGTCCCCACCAGGAATCGAACCTGGATTGCCTGCTTAGAAGGCAGGAGCTCTATCCTTTGAGCTATGGGGACTCTCTTGGCGTCCCGTGTTTACCCGCGGGACGATCAGCCAACCAGTATTTTACAAATTATTCGAAGACGAGAGGTGAGGGAATAACCCCGCAGGTCATTTCACCGGCATTTCTTCGGGATGGCGGGCTTTACGGCCTTTCAGGAAAGCTTTGATATCCCCGGCCAGGTAGAGGCTGCCGGCGACCACCACCTCGGCGTCCCCGGGCGCCCGCAGCAAGGCTGCGGCCAGGGCCTTCCCCGGGTCCGGTACAATTTCCGCCCGCCCGGTGAAAGAGGGCGGCAGGAATTTTTTCAGCTTTGCGGGGTCCGCGGCGCGGTAAGAACCGGAGCGCGTGAAAATGATCCCCGCCGCCGGGGCGGAGAATTTCTTCACCAGCAGCCGCAGGGCCTTGTCCTCCATGAGCGACACCACGAAGAACGGTTTCCGGCCGCGGCCGGCCAGCTCGGCGAGCAGGGCGTCGACGCCTTCGGGGTTATGCGCCCCATCCAGAACGAACCGGCGCCCGCCGAAGCGAAGCCGCTCGAAGCGGCCGGGGGGGAGGGCCGCCGGCAAAGCGGCGGCGGCTTTATTGAGGCTGAAAGCCGCGCCGGCGCGTCCGGCGGCCATGGCGGCGGCGGTCAGCGCGAAAGCGGCGTTCGCAGCCTGGAACTTCCCGCCTTTCGCCGCTACCGGGCCGAGAAAAGCCGTGAACCTCGACGGTCTTGAAAGCCGGGCGTTTAGGGCCGCGGCACGGGCGGCGATGATCGCCATGGCCTCCGCGGGAACGGGCCAGCCGGCCAGGACCAGGCTTCCCTTCTTGATTATGCCGCCTTTATGCGCGGAGATATCCTTTATCCCCGGGCCGATCAGCGCGGCGTGTTCCAGGCTGACCGAGGTTATCCCGGCCACGTCGGCGTCGGCGGAGTTGGTGGCGTCCAGGCGGCCGCCCAGCCCGGCTTCCACCACGGAGAACCGCGCTTTCTTCCCCGAGAAATAAAGGAAGGCCATGGCGGTGAGGAGCTCGAAGTAGGAAAGCTCGCCGGCGCAGGACGATTCAACCCTCAGGAAGCAGCGCAGGAAATCCTCCCCGCTTATTTCGGCGCCGTCGAATTTTATCCGCTCGCGCGGGCCGGTCAGGTGCGGGCTGGTGTAAAGGCCGGTGCGGTGGCCGCAGGCCGCGAGCGCGGCGGCGGTCATGCAGGCGGAACTGGTCTTGCCCGTCGAGCCGGTGATATGGACCACGGTGCCCATGGAGGACTGGGGCGAGCCCAGCGCGGCGAGCGCGGCTTTGATGGGCGCCAGCGAATAATGAACCCCGGCGGAAGGGGCCGGCAAAGCGTTGAGCCAGGCCTCCAGTTCGGCGTAAGTTCCGGGGAGCTTGCGCGCTCCGCCGCGTTCCTTCAGGCCGGCCAGCATTTCAGCGGAACTGAGGCCGGTCACGGGATGCCGCAGGGCCGGGGCGATCTCGGCCAGCGGCGCCAGCACGAATTCCCTTTCGGCCAACCGCGGGTGCGGGACTTCCAGGCCGGGCCGCGAGAGCACCTGCCCGCCGTAAAAGAGTATATCCACGTCCAAAGTCCTGGGGCCGTTCTTTACCAGGCGGCGGCGCTTCAAAGCGGCCTCCACGCGCGCGATGAGGGCTAATAACTTTTCAGGGGAAAGGGAAGTTTCGCAGGCGGCGGCCATGTTGAAGAAAGCCGGCTGCTTAAGATAATAAAGCGGCGCGGTTTCGTAAACCGAAGATCTTTTTAGGATGCGGCAGCCGCCGCGAGCAAGCAGCCGCAGGGCCCGCTCAAGATTGGCAAGCCTGTCGCCGAGGTTCGAGCCGAGTGAGAGGCAGACCTTCATTTTTTGGCGGCCCTGATGGCGTCGGCCACGAGCATGGCCCGGCGGAATTCCGTAACGTCGTGCACGCGTATGATGTCCGCTCCGCCGGCGGCCCCTGCCACGCAGGCGGCTATAGTCCCGCTCAGGCGTTCGCCGGGTTCTCCGCCGGCGAGGGTCCCGATGAATTTCTTGCGCGAAACCCCGAGCAGCACCGGGTAGCCCAGGGCGCGGATCTCGCCCAGGTGCGCTATCAGGGCCAGGTTGTGCTCCAGCGTCTTGCCGAAACCGATGCCGGGGTCGAGTATTATCCGCTTTACGCCCGCCTTTTCCAGCGCGGCGGCCCTTTCGGCCAGGAATGCCTTCACTTCAGCCACCACATCCTTATATATAGGGGCGGCCTGCATGGTACAGGGCTCGCCCTGCATATGCATTACGATAACGCCGGCTCCTGACTCAGCGGCGGCCTTTATCATGGCGGGGTTCGTGAACCCGGTAATGTCGTTTATTATGTCCGCCCCTGCCTTTACGGCCAACCGCGCTATCTCCGGCTTATAGGTATCGATAGAGATAGGGATCTTCAGCCTTGAAGACAGGACCTTGATGACCGGGAGGACCCGGTGGCCCTCTTCTTCGAAACTGACCGGCAAGCTGCCGGGCCTTGAGGATTCGCCGCCTATGTCCACCAGGTCGGCTCCCTGCCTTGCCAGTTCAAGGCCCCGGGCCGCGGCCGCTCCGGGGGAGGCGTATTTTCCGCCGTCCGAGAACGAATCCGGGGTGACGTTGAGGATGCCGCAGATCAGCGTCCGGCCGGGCGTAAATTCCAGGATCTTCATGCGTAAATTTTACCAATTAAAAGCGCTGAAAAGTAGAAGAATTCTGAATATAGCCGCATCCCGCCATTGGAGGGGGGAATAAAAAGTGCTTGTTTTTCCACGCTTATTCAAAAGAGGGGGGAACTACCCCTTGACAAACGTACTATACTATGCTATACTATACTCACAGTAGAGAACACGGACCGGAACGGAGGATATATGAATACCCAAAAGTACATGCTCCAGAAAGACTTCAAAGTGTGGATGTGCGCTACCCTCGGCCTTATCAAGGACGGCAAAATGGGCGCCAGCATAGCCCGCGCCGACCGCATAAAGACCGCTTTAATCTATACCGGGAAAGGAAGGTAAACATGAAACCACGCTACCAGATAGTCATCTCTCTATCGGAAGAAGACACCGTAAAGCTCAAACAATTGAGGGAAGACGGCTACCAGATAGTGGACATTTTCCGCCTCGGCCTTACCGAGGCGGAGGTGGCCGCCAGGAAAGCCGGCAAAAGAAAGGAAAAAGCCGATAAAGACAAGCCCGCCCAGGACAAGCTGTTTTAAGAAGTATCCCGCCTCCGACCAACTCCCCGCGATCCATCACCTAGGCCTTTAGACCTATATCCATTTGGGAATAAGTACCCTTACAATTTTTTCATTGATTCCGTATAATATGAATATGAAAAACACAAAAGCCATTCTCTTTATAGTTCTGGGGTCTTTCATTCTTGCCACCGGCTTCGCTTTTGCCGAAGATTCAGCTCTTGAACAATTGAAATCCGGCCCCTTCAGCGGCGCATCGGTGGGAGACTTGGTCGTAAAAGGTGCCGCCGGTTCCACAACAATTATCCCTCCCGCCACTCCCGCCGTTACCCCTCCGGTCGTACCCGCCACTCCGCCTGCGGTTACCCCTCCGCCTCCGCCCAAGCCCGAGCCCGTACCGACCATCGGCCAGTCGGTAATGAAATTTCTGGGTGATAACAAGACGAACATAATGCTCGGCGGGCTCGGCGCCTACCTGGGCTTATGCCTTATCGGCGGCCCGGCCGGAATACTCATCGGAGCCATCTTCCTGCTGGCTTTCGGGAATATTTAAACGATCAGGCCAGCCTAAAAAGAAACCACCGCGCCGAAGTAAAGCGCGGTGGTTTCTTTTTGCCCGGACGATCGCGGCAGGTCAGGAAGTCCTGGCCAAACCGTCCTTGAACCGCCAGTAGACCAGGCAAGCGGCCCAGGCCTTCAGAAGATCCCCGGCTAGGAAGGGGGCGAAGCCCAGGCGGAACGCGGATGCCGCCGACAGGTTCAGCGCGGCTTTAAGCCAGAGCGCGCCGCACAGAAGTATAACGAGCGAAGCCAGCGAAAAAAGCGCAAGCAGCAGGGGGAAACTGCCTTCGCAGAACCTTTTCAGCGACCCTACGAGGAAAGCCGCAGCGGCGAAACCGGCCAGGTAACCGCCGGTAGGGCCGAACGCCGCCGTCAGGCCGCAGGCCGCTCCCGCGAAGATGGGGGCCCCGGCCGCGCCGAGCCCCAGGTACAGAAGTTGTGAAGACGCGCCCGCCCCGGCGCCAAGATACGCCCCGGCCAGCAGCACGAAGAAGGTCTGCAGCGTAAGCGGGACGGGGGTAAAAGGCAAAGGCACCCTTACAAAGGCCCCCATGACCGTGGCCGACAGGAAGAAAACGACGGCGATGGTCCTGCGAGCTCCCGCGCTCTCCACTACGTCCCTGTTCAGAATCTTTTCCATTGCTCACCTTCCTTTATAGGAATATTATACCAATAACAGCGTATTACGTTGTTGTCGGCGTTTTTGTCCAGCCTCAGGCCGCGGCGCAAAGCAGAGTCTCGGCGTGCCCGGTCTTGCCCGGCGCGCTTTTCTGCATGCAGACCACGGTAGGAACATGCCCTTCGCATTCTTCCTGGGCGTACTGGGCGTAGGAGACTATTATTACCAGGTCGTCTTTCTGCACCAGGCGGGCCGCGGCGCCGTTCACGCCTATCACGCCCCTGTCGCCGTAGATCACGTAGGTGGAGAATCTGGCTCCGGTATTCACGTTGTAGATATCCACCCGCTCGTTCTCCAGCAGGTCGGCCTTTTCGCACAGCACGCGGTCTATGGTGATGGAGCCGTTGTAATTCACGTCGGTCTGGGTCACTTTCGCCCGGTGTATCTTGGATTTCATCAAAGTCCTGATCATTTCTTGGTCCTCTCTTTGTTCAATTGAACGGCCGCGGCTATGCCGAGCAGCACCAGGTCCGGGATGATCCGGTCGAACACCCCGGCGTCCTCGAACAGCTTGGAGAAACCGCCGGTGCCTATCACCAGCGCCTCGTCGGTAAAATAATCGTTCTTGATCTTGGCCGCTATGCCTTTAATAGCCAGCAGGTTGGAATAGTAGAGCCCCGACTGGATGGAATCCACGGTGCTTTTGCCGACGAGTTCGGGCGGCTTTGCGATTTCCACGCGGGGGAGTTTCGCCGTCCTGGAGGCCAGCGCCTCCATGGAAATGCGCAGCCCGGGCATTATCAGTCCGCCGAGATATTCCTTCTTTTTGGAGACAGCGCAGAAGGTGGTAGCCGTGCCGAGGTCCACTATCACCAGGTCCCGGTCCGGGAACATGCCGTAAGCGGCGATTGAATTGGCTATCCGGTCCGCGCCAACCTCCAGCGGGTTCTTGTATTTGATGTTCAACCCGGTCTTTATCCCGCCCTGGAGGAGGAAAGGATCGATGCCGAAATATTTCAGCGAGGTCTGGTGCAGGGTATAGATCAGGTCCGGAACCACCGAGCAGATAGCCAGCTCTTTAATTTCTTTCGGGTCTATGCCGTTCTCGCGCAGAACGTTCTTAAAGAAAGTGCCGAACTCATCGGAAGTGGCGCTGCAGGAAGTTCCGCGGAACTTGGTCAGCAGTTTGTCGTCCTTGAACACGCCGCCGTATATCTGGGTATTTCCTACGTCGAGAGCTAGCAGCATAATGCCTCCGTTCTGTTTTCTATCGCCGAATATAGCCGGTCCGCAAGTTCCTCCGCCCCGCCGCAGTCCGCCAGCCGTTCGCCGCCGCGGTAGAGATGGAAAACGTGTTTCTTTTTCATCTCGGCCAGGTCGTTGTGCACGACCAGGTCCGCCGAAGCCAGGGCAAGCACCTTTTCAAAGATCTTCGCGGCCGAAGCGCCCGAGGTCAGTTTGAAGCCGATAAGGAACGGCGCGGGGTTCCCGCCGTCGGCCGCGTATTGTTTCAGACGGTCTATTATCTTGAAGTTCCTTTTCAGGACCAGCTTGATCACTGGCTCTTTCGAATCCAGCTTGGCTTTCGCGCCCGGCTTGATTTTTTTGCCGCCGGCCTCGATAAGGGCGGGGGAATAATCGCTGACCGCCGCAAGATGCACCACCACGTCGAAGGACCGCGCCTTCAAGAGTCGCCTAAGCTCCAGGTCCAGGTCGTTGAAAGTGGCGAACTCATTCATGATGATATTCTTCCCCGCGGGCCGGGCGGCGCTTTGCGCACAGAGACAGACGGTCTCGCAGCCGCGCGCGGCGAACCGCTCCGCTATGATACGGCCAGTCCTGCCGGTGCTCATATTGGTTATGAAGCGGGCCGCGTCTATTGGCTCTCGGGTTCCGCCGAAGGTGATAAGGGCCCTCATAGGTTTTTCTTTATCTCCTTATAGATAGTGTCGGGCTCGAGCAGCCTGCCCGCGCCTTTGTCGCCGCAGGCCTGGTAGCCGGTACCGGGGCCCAGCATCTTCACACCCCAGCTCTCCAGGGTTTTCACCGAGCGCTTGGTGGCAGGGTGCGCCCACATATTCTGGTTCATCGCCGGGGCGACGAGGTAAGGCTTAGAGAAGTCGAAGGCCAGGAAGACGGTGGAAATATAGTCGTCGCCGATGCCTGCCGCCATCTTATTGATGATATTGGCGGTGGCGGGGCAGATGATAGCCACGTCCAGCCACTTGGTCAGGGCGATGTGCTCCAGCGCCGACCGGTCCTCGAAAGTATCGACGTAGACCGCGTTATGGGTAAGCCCTTCCAGGGTGGACTTGCCTATGAACTTCAGCGCGTTCGCGGAACAGACCGTTTTCACGTCGCAGCCTTCCTGCACCAGTTTCGAGATAACATTGCAGGCCTTGTAGCAGGCTATAGAGCCGGTAAGCTGGAACAGGATATTTCCTTTAGAGCCTGGCCGTCCGATCACACCGTGTTTGTTACGGCACAAACGCAAGTTTGACATTATCAATAAGCCTCACTTTACCGAGTTTAGCCGCGGCGAACCTGCGGCCCCATCGGTCTTCTATGTAGTCGGGCTTGAAGCCCAGAGCGGCCAGCTGTTTCTTTATCACCGCCGGGCGGGCAGAAGAGCTCAGAGCTTTATGCAGAGCGGGGGCGAGCTTCCTGTGCTCCGGCTCCAGCAGCAGATTGCGCGAGCTCATGGCCAGGCCGTCGGCTTCCCGCAGCGTCGGACAAGGCACTATCTTCGTGCCGAGGAAGAAAGCTTCGGCCATTCCTTTAATAAGATGGAACTGCTGATAATCCTTCTCGCCGAAATACGCCCTGTCGGCGCGGACCAGATTGAGCAGCTTCAGGACCACGGTCAGGACGCCCTCGAAATGCCCCGGCCTGTGCGCGCCGCAGAGGACGGCACTATCGGCGGTCTCGTTAAGCCTGTACTTGTAGCCGTCGGGGTACATATCGGCGGCCGAAGGCAGCAGCAGGAGATCCGTCTTCACGCTTTCCAGCTTTTCGATATCAGCGGCCAGCGTCCGGGGATAGAGCTTAAGGTCGCGCGCATCGTTGAACTGCGTCGGGTTCACGAAGATGCTGGCGACGGTCAGGGCATTCTCCCGCCCGGCCCGGCGCAGCAGCGACAGGTGCCCCGCGTGCAGGGCGCCCATCGTGGGGACAAAGCCGATGGTCTTAGCGGCGAAGCGCGAGCTGGTACGGAGCTTCAGCCACTTCGCCGTTCCTTTCACTATTTCCATTTTTATTTCCTTTAGCGGAGGGGAAAACCGAATCCTTAACCTCGCCGTCGAAATTATTCAGCGCTTCCAACACCAGCCTGCGGCCGTCCAGGTATTTCTTGACGAAGGAGGGGGACTCGCCGTAGAGGCCCAACATATCCTGCATAACCAGAACCTGCCCGTCGGTGAAAGGCCCGACGCCGATACCTATCACCGGTATCTTCAGCAGGCCGGTGATCTTCTCCGCGAGCTTCTCCGGCACGCATTCCAGAACCAGCGCGAAGCAGCCCAGCCGCTCGAGTTCCTGCGCCTGGGAAACCAGCCTCTCAGCCGAGGCCTGGTCTTTGCCCTGCGTTCTGTAGCCGCCCAGCTTGTTTATGGACTGCGGGGTCAGGCCGAGATGGCCCATTACCGGGATATCCGATTTTATGATGTGAGAAATTATTTCTTCATGCCCTTCCAGGCCTTCGATCTTGACGGCCTGCGCTCCCGCCCTGGAGAGTTTCTCGACGGCCTCCATCGCTGGCCCCAGCCCTTTGCGCACGGAGAGGAAGGGCATATCGCCGACGACAAGCTTGTTCTTTACCGCGCGCGCTACGGCCGCGGTATGCAGGGCCATCAGCTCCGTTGTGGCCGCTATGGTAGAGCTGTGCCCGTGCATCACCATTGAAGCGCTGTCTCCGACGAGGATGCAATCTATATCCGACTCAGCCGCCAGCGCGGCCAGGGTATAGTCGTAGGCCGTTATCATCGAGATCTTCCGGCCGGGCTTTTTATAGCTGTAGAAATCAGTTATTTTCATAAATTTTGGCGAACACCGAATAGACCTCGGCGAAAGGGTCTTTGCCGAAAGCCTTGATATCCGATCTTATAGTGGCGGAGTCCCGGCGGCAGATAGGCCCGCTCAGCGCCTTTTCGGGGTCTGCCCTGAAATTATCCAGCGAAGCCTGGAAATAGCGCTGCACCTGTTCCCGGGGTATGCCGAATTTGCCGCCGAGGTCTTCCAGGGCTTTCCGCCAGAGGATGACTGGCAGATTGGCGCCCAGGGCGCAAAGCGCGTGGTAATGGGCCTTGTCTTCCTTATTGATGCGGAAGACCGGGTTGGAGAATTCAGGAACCAGCTTCTTGAGGGAAACGCCGGGGTCCATGGCGAACGGGATGCGCCGGTATTCGGCCAGCGACAGCGTTCTTTCGCAGAGAGGCATGAAAGGGTGCATAGCACGGACGCCTTTAAGATTCAGACTGCCGGAAAAATGTACCAGGGTTTTAGACTTCAGGAAAGGGTTCGCTGAAACGAATGGAGCGATAGCGCCGTCGCTGATAAGGATAAATACGGTAGAACAGCCGCCGAGCGCGTCTTCGGGCGCGGAGCCGCAGCGACGGTGCCAGAGTTTATAAGGGACTTTAAGGAGCCTGAAATAGGCCTGGAGATGGGTGGATGCCCGGCCATTGCCGGCTATGCCGTAAGTTCTTTTCATAACATGGGTACCTGTCCTTTGGGGGATCAAGTCCGCGAAATTATTATAGCAAAAGCTTACTTTTCTTCAAACGAACAGACCGTATAGGTATACAGTTCCGTCGACTTTTCCTTCCAGGCCTGCGCTTCCAGCCCGGCCTTCTCCAGGCAGAGCGAGGACATGAACTCCTCTTTCTCGTCGAAGTGCTCCCAGACCTGCGGCAGATACGTGCCGGAATGGCAGCCTCTTTTCACATACACCCCGTGCACGCCTTTCTTTACGGCCTCGTGACTCACCCGCTCCAGCGGGGACAGGACCGAGATCTCGATCTTTATTTTTTTCAGCTCGGCTTCCGAAACCCGCTCGAAGCGCGGGTCCTCGAAAGCCGCAGCGACGGCGTAAGCCGCTATCATGTCCGTCAGGGTTCCGCGCGGCTCAAGGGAACCTATGCAGCCGCGCAGCCCGCCGTTTAGAGAAAGCGTAACGAACACCGCCGCCGGCTGGTTGAATTCCGGCTTCGGGCTAAGCGGCTGCCCCGGTGCTTTGCCGGTCTTCAGGCCGCCGGCTATGCTCTTGCGGGCCAGGGCCAGCAGCTCGGCCTTCATTTTATCGTCCAGCTCTATCCCGCCGGCAGGTTTGGGCGAGACCTCCGTGAAGGAACCGGCCCCGTAGCCCACCACCGAGCTGTCGTCGCCGGAGACCTTCCCGGAATGGGTGTAAAGCGAAAGTTGGAAGTCATTACAGCCAAGCTCCAGCGCCGCGGCGGCCCCGGCCGTCATCGCGGCCTGGCCGCAGGCCGTCGTGTCCAGGTATTCTGAAGCCTTGGCCAGGAGCAGCCGGTTGGCCAGGTCGAAATAGCCCGGCGCGCCCACGCGCATGGCCAGCTCAAGAGCCAGCAGCACGGAGCGGTCGGACATTTCCGCGATGTTGCCGGGAGGATAATGGGACAGGTCCGAGGAAACGCAGAACAGCGCTTTGCGCCCTTTCATAGCGCGGCCGATAGCGCGGCCGGCTTCTTCCAGGAGTTTCGCGTCCGAAGTATTAAAAAGGATAGGGACTATTTTAACGTCGCTCCCTTTCAGGACTTGCAGAAAAGGCACCTGCACCTCCACGGCGTGCTCGGCCTCGTGCGCTTCCGGCAGATCTTCGAACAATTTCTTTTCTTTCAGCAGTTCTTTGCAGAATGCGGCGTCTATCTCCACGCGGCCGAGCGGCGTCTCGAAAGAACCTTCCGCGAGCAGCGCGCCTTTGGAAAGGGACATGGTGTGGCCGGTGGCCATTATCACCAGGGTATCGAAGGCAAGGTCTTTGAGCGGGGCGAAGGCGGCCCCTGCCGCCGCGCCGGAGAAGGCGTAGCCCGCGTGGGGGGAAAGGATGCCCGCAACACGCCCGGCGGGAAGCGCCCCGGCCTTCCTCCCGAGATAGACCGAGACCTCAGCCCTCAGCGTTACAGGCCGCGCCTCGTAAAAACGTCCCGCCACAGCTGGTTTTCTTATCATAATGCCCTCCGGTTTTCATTATACATTTGTTTTAGAGCCCCTAAAAAAACTAAAATAGAGCTACACGGTGGTTGTAGCTCAGTGGTTAGAGCGCTCGGCTGTGGCCCGAGAGGTCGGGGGTTCAAGTCCCCTCAGCCACCCTCTTCTTTAAGTCCCACAAAAAAAGATCCCCGATCGGAATCGGGGATTTTTATTTTAAGGTATTCACTCCGGCCGTTAGAAGTTTTATAAAATAACTATCTGTGTTCCGGAAGAAAGCCGCGCCGTCCTGGTTTGGATTACAGCTGGCCTGCATACTGCTGACCAGCGGAAATCTGCGCGCCCAGCAGACCAACTTGCAGTTCCTCGCTCCGCCGACAGTCGACATCTCGCGCGCCAAGAACTGGAACGACATCTCCGCCTCCTACATCGGCATCCATGGCGGAAGGATCGGGCTCAATGGCCTGGACTTCAGCACGGTTTTCGTGCAGAGGAAGTCGGACTCTGTTTACAGCAACTCCACCATAGGCGCGGCGCTGCTGGGAACGCCCGGCAACGAAACCATATACCTCGGCGGGGTCAGGCGGGACGTAGCAGGAATGACGTTGCACGGAAGCGGCAGCAGGCATTACCTGTACGGGGGCGGGAAGCTCCCGCGCTGGGTACTGACGGCTTCGATCCCGCTCTCCTTCGGAACTTTCTCCATCTGCAAAGGTAATAGGGAAGAGGGAAAATTCTACAACCTCCTCGCCGGCATGCAGGGCGGGGCCGGCGTAAATCTTACGGCCGGGAATTTCCTGGCTTCACCGTCGGCGACGCTGGGCCTCATGGGCGGCTACGTCGAGAAATATAAGGGCGCCACTTATCTGCGCAATATGAGCTCCGGCGGCGTAAGGCCTTTCATAGTGATGACGCTGGGGACGGACCTCTCGTACCTGCCTAAAGAGGCCAGGCTCAGCGTCCTCTACCAGCGCACACTCGCCTCCGGCCCCAACATGGCGACAGACACCTTACTCGTAAAATTTACGCTGGGCTGGGGCGCGCTGCATCCCAGCGCGGTGAAGACAGGCCCGGCAGAAGGGAACGCGAAGCAGCCATGAGGTCTAAGGATAGCGGCACATAAGTCTTTAATCTGTAATTCCATCAAGGGTTTTCCAGAATAGAACTGACGCCGATCGGAGAATTTCCGTCTGCCATTTCAGGCGCGAGATCGCCTTGTTTGAAGCAGATCGGAAATAATATACTTTAAAGATCCGGGACTACGGGAATAAGCGCGGCATAAAGAGGAAGGCGAACTGAAATAGTGCCAGAGCGAACCATGGAATAAATCTCAATGATAACCGGACCTCTTAAATGGCGCGAACCGATCGTAGACCCTTTCAAAATTCCGTTCAATAACGGCCTGAGCCTGCATAAGATAGCGGGCTATCCGCATGCCGGCAACGACGTGTTCGCGTGCAGCGGTTCACTGCGCGACAAGGCGGCAGACTTCTACCTCAAGATCTCCCGGCACTGCGATGCGGATCTTTCAAATGAAGCCGCCGTACTAGGGGAGATGCAGCGCGTCGGCCTGCCCGTACCCCGGGTATATTCCCAAGGCGAACATGAAGGAGCCGCCTATCTGGCGGTCGCCGCAATGCCCGGAGAGCGTTTGTCGGCGCTGCTTAACGGCAGCCGTTCGCAGCACTACCGGCAAAAACTTCCCGAACTGCTTTTCCGCATGGGCCGGATGCTCGGGAACATTCACTCGCTTCCTCTCTTGTGGAGGCCGGTAAAATTGCGGCGGCAGCATGATTTGCCCGGACTCTTCGGAGAGAACCCGCTATTCCAGAAACTTCAGCCGGTTCTAAAATGGCTTGAAGGCCACATCCCTGAGCGCTCGAAGAGCGTCTTTGTCCATGGGGACTACCACTACGCGAACGTGCTATGGGAGAATGACGACATCTCCGCGATCCTGGATTGGGAACTTTGCGGCGCAGGGTGGCGGGAATTCGACCTAGCCTGGGCCACGATACTCAGGCCCTCGCAGCAGTTCTTAAAGACTGCAATAGAGGTTGACGCCTTCCTATGCGGATACAGGGAAGCCGCGCAGTATGACGCCGAAGCCCTCCGCTGGTGCCAAAAGCTCGTCTACTGTCATTTTCTCAACAGCAAGGGGACCTGGCATGAAAATGAATACCAGAAGGCTGCCCTTTCCGTATTGGAACGAATAGACCGGCCTCAACCACGTCAATAGCTTTGGCGCTGTTTTCGGAGGCTGCGGGCATAAAAGAATGACAATACTGGAAATATCAGAAAACAAAGCGCAGATATGCGAGGCCATCCTGCGCTCCCTTCCTGAATGGTTCGGGATCGAGGAATCGCTCAAGAATTATATAGAGGAGACACGGTCCCGGCCTATGTTTATCTCCAGGGAAGGGGAGGCTATAACAGGATTCCTGTCGCTGACCCTGCATAACGAATTCACCGGCGAGATATACGTAATGGGGATAAAAAAAGAATACCATCGTAAAGGGATAGGGAAAGCCCTGGTCGAATACGCCGTCTCCGATCTCTTAAAGAGAAAATATGAGTTCCTTACGGTTAAAACACTCAGCCCCTCAAGGGAATCCCCGGAATACGAAAAGACAAGGAAATTCTACTTGGCCTTAGGCTTTAAACCACTTGAGGAATTTAAAACTTTATGGGGCAAGGCTAATCCCTGTCTTTTTCTCGTGAAGAACCTGTCAGGGAATTAAGCCCGGCGGCCGATATTGGATTTATGTGCTCATGATCAATGAAAAGGCCTGATGCAAAATAAGTCACCGACCTCACCAACTCTACAGGCGTATGCTATCGCCCGGGAATTAGCGATGCGCAAGAGCAACGTCGAGCGCGGCTGCTTTATTGAAGAATTGGTAAAGGATCGGGCATTTTCTTCAGGCCGCACCTTACAGTGTCAGCGGATAAATACGGATCCCAAATATGGCGACAGGAATTTCGTGCTGAAGTCGGGAGCGCGTGATCCGCTGCTGCTCACCGCTCACTATGATAGTTTTGTAATTGATAAAGCGACCGGAGCAACGGCCCCGGGTGCGAATGATAACGGCAGCGGCGTCGGAGCTGTCCTCCAGGCGGCGCAATACCTGAAAGAATTACCCGTGGACATCGCGTTGTTCGGGGCCGAAGAAGCGGGATGCCTCGGGGCGCTGCAATATATCGCTGAGATGACCGACAAGCCAAGAGCCGTCGTCAACCTGGACACGTGCGGCTCGGGCGGGACGCTGGGCATCCTTATACCGAACGCGGTCTACGTCGAGCGCGAAGACCTTCGCGCTACCGATAAGGAATTGAATTCATATTACCTTGCCAGCGCGAATGAACTGGGCTTTAAAGTATGCGAGGAGGACCCTCTGGCTACAGGAGATCATTGCGATTTCATCAAAGCCGGGATCCCCGCCACGACATTGCAGGGCGAGGACCACTCCTTTTACGGGCTGGTCGACGGGAAGTATGTCAGCGAGAAGATGATAATGCATACGGCAAAAGATGACATCGGGACAGTCGATAAATTATTCCTGGAACAGATCGTCCAGGTATTGATCGCCGGGTCTAAAAAGCTGTTGGTTTAACTTAAATGCGTAAAACAATGATAATTTCGGGCACGCTCATTCTCCTTCTCGCTGGATATATTCTTTTATTCACCGGGCCGTACCGTCCCGCCGAGGCCGTTTCGCCCGGCATTACGGATATGCACTGCCATGTGGCCGGCATAGGGGCGGGGGGGAGCGGCTGCTTCGTATCCGCGGAACTGCGCGAGAACTGGCGCTTCGGCATCTATCTGAAGAGCTTCGGCGTTTCCGAAAAAGAGCTGTCGGAGAAAGGCGACATGCTGCTGCCCGACCGGGTTTCAGAGATGGCCGGCAAAAGCCGCTTCGTTAGCAAAGTCGTGCTGCTTGCCCTGGACGGGGTGGTCGGAGCCGACGGCGAGCTGGACGCCGCGCGCACGAAGATCTACGTCCCGAATGAATTCGCGGCCGCGGCGGCCGCCCGCCACGCCAACCTGTTGTTCGGCGCTTCCGTGAACCCTTACAGGAAAGACGCCCTGAAGCGGCTGGTCTGGGCGAAAGATCACGGGGCCGTCCTGGTGAAATGGATCCCTTCCATCATGGACATAGACCCGTCGGACGCGAAGCTCGTCCCCTTTTACAAGAAGCTCGCGGCCCTGCGGCTGCCCCTGCTTACCCACGCCGGACAGGAGCGCGCCTTCCCGGGTTCGCGCGACGAGTTCTGCGACCCGGCGAAGCTGGACCTGCCGCTAAGCCTCGGCGTAACGGTCATCGCGGCGCATATCGGGGCCAAGGGCAGGTACGGCGGCGAGCGGAGCTCGGACCGGCTGGCCCGGCTGATGCTGAAATACCCGAACCTGTATTCGGATATCTCGTCGCTGACGCAGGTGAATAAATTCGGCTATTTGAAAGAAGCGCTGACGCGCCCCGAATTCTCCGGCCGCCTGGTTTACGGCTCGGACTTTCCTTATCTTAACACGGTGCTCGTCTCGCCGTGGTATTACAGCCTGACGCTTAAACCCTGGCGGCTTCTTAAGGCCATAAGGGCGGAAAACGTCTGGGACAAGGACGTGCTTCTAAAACAGGAATTGGGGACTCCCCCGGAGATCTTCAAACGCTCAGGAGAGATCATAGGGCGCTAAGTATTTTAAGCCGCAGCTAAGGATATATTTTATGCCCGACCAAAAACTCCAAGACCGCTCTTTTATCTGGTTCAACGCAACCCAGTTCCTGGGCGCGCTGAACGACAACATGTTCAAGCTCTTCGTGATCTTCTTCCTGATAGGGATCCTGGGCGCGGGGCAGACCAACAGGATAGTGGCCACGGGCAGCGCTTTCTTCGTCCTGCCCTTCCTGCTCTTCTCGGCGGCGGCCGGCGTGCTGGCAGACAAGTACTCTAAAAAGACCATCATCGTCATCTGCAAATTCGCCGAGCTGGCGGTGATGATCTGCGGGGCCGCGGCTTTCCTGCTGAAAAGCGAGCTGGGGCTGTACATTGTCCTTTTCCTGATGGCCACCCACAGCGCGGTGTTCAGCCCGTCGAAATACGGCATAGTGCCGGAACTGGTGGAGCGGGACGAGCTTTCCAAGTCCAACAGCCTGCTCGTGATGTTCACCTATATCGCCATCGTCGTCGGCACCGCGCTGGCCCCGTTCGTGGCCCAGCAAGCAGGCTCCAACTACGTGCTGGCGCAGGCGGCCTGCGTGATTTTCGCCGCCGCCGGCGTAGCGGCCGCGTTCATGATAAAGAACACCCCGCCGGCGGACCCGGGCAAGAAGATGACCGTGTTCTTCGTCAGCGATATCTGGCGGACGCTGGTCTCCATCAAAGGGGACAAGTACCTGCTCCAGGCCGTGCTTTCCTCGGCGTATTTCACCATGCTGGGCGCTTACCTGCAGCTCAACATGATCCCGTACGGCATCGCGTACCTCGGCCTGGGCCAGGAGCAGAGCGGCTACCTGTTCTTCGTGGCGGCGGTGGGCATCGGCGCCGGCGCGCGCGTGGCGGGCAAACTCTCCGGGCGCGACATCGAGTTCGGCATAGTGCCGCTGGGCGCGTTCCTGCTGACCCTCGCCTCGGTCAGCCTGAATTTCCTGCCGGCCAACGTCTGGGTGGTCTGCCCGGCCATCTTCCTGGCCGGCATGGGGGCCGGGCTTTTCATCGTGCCCGTCGACAGCTTCGTGCAGTACCGCGCGCCGCTGGCCGAACGCGGCCAGATCCTGGCCGCCTCAAATTTCCTCGGCTGGGTGGGCGTGCTGATCGCCTCGGGGCTCGTGTACCTTAATACGGTGATGGGCTTCACCGCCGGGCAGGGCTTCGTGATGATGGGCCTGCTGACGCTCGCCCTGACGATAGTCTCGTTCCTTGTGCTGCCCGATTTCCTGCTGCGCTTCATCACCCTGGTCATTACCCGGCTGGTGTACGACATCAAAGTGAAGGACGCGGAGAATGTCCCGCTGGAAGGGCCGGCCCTGCTGGTCTGCAACCACATCTCTTACGTCGACGCGCTGCTGCTGGTGGCTACCCAGCAGCGCCGGCTCAGGTTCGTGATGACCAGCGATATCTACGAGGGCTGGGCTTTCTTCACCCCGCTGTTCAAGATCATGGGCTGCATCCCGATAAACATGAAGGACCCTCCCAAAAAGATCATCGCTTCCCTGCAGGCCGCGCGCCAGGCCATGGACGACGGGTTCCTGGTCTGCATCTTCGCCGAGGGGGCGCTGACCCGCACGGGCATGCTGCGGGAATTCCGCAAAGGCTTCACCAAGATCGTCAAGAACACCAATTACCCCATCATCCCGGTCTATATCGGCGGGGCCTGGGGCACGTTCACCAGCTATTACCACGGCAAGTTCGTTAAGAAGCTGGCCGGAACTTTCCGCTACCCGGTATCGGTGCTGTTCGGCCGTCCGCTGCCCGCCGCTTCCAGCGCCGGCGAGGTGCGCCTGGCCGTGATGGAGCTCTCCTGCGATTATTTCAACGGCAGGAAGGAAGAGCGCGGCAGCCTCGGGCGCAATTTCGTAGAGACCGCGCGCGGCAACTGGCGCCGGCAGATAATGAGCGACACTACAGGCAAGAAGCTGACCTACGGCCGGGCCCTCGCCGCTTCCCTGCTTATCCGTTCGGCAATAAAGGAGAGAACGCGCGAGCAGGATAAGGTAGGCATCCTCCTTCCCGCCTCGGCCGGCGGAGCGCTGGCCAATATCGCGGTCACGCTGTCGGGTAAAGTTCCGGTGAACCTTAACTATACGGTTTCGAAGGAGGCTTTCGCCTCGGCCATCGCACAGTGCAGTATCCGAACGATAATAACTTCGCGTGCCTTCATGGAGAAAATGAGCGCCCTGAGCCTGCCGGAGAATTCGGCCGTGTACCTGGAAGATCTGACCGGGGATTTAAGCGCCTGGGGCAAACTGCTGCTGGGGCTGAAGGCCAAATTCGCCCCGGCCGGCGCGCTGCTCGGCGAGAAGGGCTTCACGCCCGACCAGACGGCCACGGTGATCTTCTCCTCCGGCTCTACGGGCGCGCCGAAGGGCGTGGAGCTGAGTCACCACAACATCCTCTCCAACATCGAATCGCTGCGCATCGTCTTCGACCTGGCCGACAGCGACAATATCTGTTCCGCGCTGCCGCTGTTCCATTCGCTGGGCTATACGGCTTCGCTCTGGTACCCGCTGCTGAGCGGGGTACCGGTTTCCTACCATATGAACCCGCTGGAGGCCGCCGCGGTGGCCGGGCTCGCGCGCGAGAACAAGTCCACGATGCTTTTCGCCACGCCCACGCTGCTCATGCTCTACATGCACAGGGCTAAGAAAGAGGACTTCGCGGCTCTGCGCTACGTGATAGTGGGCGCCGAGAAGATGAAGCCGAAGCTGGCCGACCTGTTCGAGAAGAAGTTCGGAGTCAGGCCGCTCGAAGGCTACGGCGCTACGGAGCTGGCGCCGGTGGCCGCGCTTTCCGTTCCGCACGCCGACAGGGACCCCGCCGAGTTCCAGGCCGGCTGGAAAGAGGGGAGCGTGGGTCTGCCGCTGCCGGGCGTAGCCATGAAAGTGGTGGACATGGACACCGGCGCGTTCCTGCCCGCCGGGCAAGAGGGCTTGCTGCTGGTGAAGGGCCCCAACGTCATGACCGGCTACCTGGGCCAGCCCGGCCTCACCGCCGAGGCGCTCAAGGACGGCTGGTATAAGACCGGCGACGTCGCGCGCATAGACGAGGACGGGTTCGTCTGCATCACGGACCGCCTGTCGCGGTTCAGCAAGATCGGGGGAGAGATGGTCCCGCACCTGGCCGTAGAAGAAGCGCTGCAGCGGGGGCTCGGCAAAGTCGAGCCGGTAGTGGCCGTAACAGGGGTTCCGGACGAGCGCAAAGGCGAGCGGCTTGTCGTCCTGCATACTCCGGAAGCCGGCGAGGCCGCCGCCATGCACGCGCTGCTGGCCGCGAGCGCCCTGCCGAACCTCTGGAAGCCGTCGGCGGACAGCTATTTCAGGATAGATTCCTTTCCTGTCCTCGGCACCGGCAAACTTGACCTGAAGGCCCTGAAGCAAAAAGCCCTTGAGCTGTCCGGCCCCGGCGCCGCGGGGCAGCCTTAACCCCGCGTTCCGACATCCCAAAACGAAACCGCCGGGCTGCCCCGGCGGTTTTGCATTAGTTAAGGGAATAGTTTATCTGAGACAGCGCCCCGGCCTTTACTGAACAAGCTCCATCGAAATATTCCGGACAAGGGAGAAGTTTTCCGGCGCGCTGCAGTCGGAGAGCTTCGCGTCCGAACAGGTCCGGGCAATACCGGACACCGGGTTATACATCGAAGCCGACAGGATCTTCCCGGAGGGAAGGGAGAGCTTGACCTCTACATCGAAAAATTCTTTTCCCACCGACACATTATATTTGCCGTCATCCTTTTTTACGACCTGGAAAAAGTTGTTCACCGTGTCCAGAACGGGCTTGTTCATCCAGTCCGCCGGCGGGGCTATGCTGCACCCCGCGGGAGGAGGGATATGTTTAACCAGCACCGAAGCGGTTCCGCTCGACTCGTTCAGCTCCGTGAGCGTTATGTCGAAATCGATGCAATCGTAGCCTACCAGCGTGTTGCCGTACGCCCAGGAATTAGGCAGGCTTCTTTTTATATACGCGTGATCGCCCGGTTTGCGGATAGCGTCCTGTTTAATAGCCAGCATAAGGTCCACATAGAAAGTGAACGCGTCCAGGAACTGGGCGTGAGTAAGCCCGGCTACGCTGGGCTTGAAGGCGGGGGACAGCGAGACGAATTGCCTGAAATCGTCGGGGACCGCCACCTCCTGGTCGCCTTTTTTCAAACCGGACCACTTTAATTCTTCATAGAATACGCCGCTGGTACTTTTCTTGACCGTCGAAACGGCCTCGCCATAGTATCCGGGGCCATTATTTACGAACGTGCCGGTGATCTTGTAACTAAAGATCTCTCCTTCTTTGTATTGCCTGGCCAGGGGGCCGGCGGCGGTTACCGAGGGGATCGGGCCGGACTTTTCGGAGTTGGTTCCCGTCAGCCCCGGGGAGACCAGGGAGGTGAGCGACACTGCGGTAAATGCGGCTAACTTTGCTATCTGTTTCATATCTTTCCTGACAACCTTATTTCTGAAATTATTGATCCGCGCGATCAGCGATAGGAGATTTCAGCCTTGCGGCCCGCGACGGTAAGCGTGCCTGGGCTGGAGACGGACAGGTCCAGACCGGCTTCGGCGACCAGCAGGGTCCCGAACTGGTAGGTACCGTCGGAGAGAGTGAAGGGCTGGCCGTCCAAAGTCACCGCCGCGGCGGCGGCGTGGAAGCGGACAGCGCCAGGGCCGAGGATAGCGGGCCTGTCCGTGAAATTGAGCGTGAAACCTTCGGTGCTGGCGTCGAACATTTCCAGTTTCGGCATCAGGGTTCCGGTATAGCCGAGTTTAAAATTAGGGGACTGCGCGCTGAAGCTCAACGACCGGGGAGAAGGAACGGACCACTCGATACCCGGTGAGCTTTCGTAGGCTGAAACAGCGGCAGCCTTGGCCGCCAGGAAAGCGGTCGCTTTCTGGGTCCCGGTCTCGAGGAGCTTTTCATAGCCATGCTCGGCCTTGGCTTCAGCCAGCACGGAACCGGCCTCGCCGGGAGCCAGCGGGTAGGCGAGGGACAGAAGGTCGCGAACAGCAGAGCCGGCGGCCACGCTCTCCTTCCACTCCACTCTTCCGGCCAGGTCCAGCAGCAGGCCCTCGGCGGCGCCGGTGGTGTAGTAGCGGGACTTGTCCATAGAATCGATATCCGGGAACATGTCGAGCGCCCGGGAAAGATAGGGGATCATATCGTAGGGGGTCCCGGACACTTCAGGCCTGCTCATCAGGCTCTGTTCCACGTATCTGGCCATACCCTCCAGACGTTCTTCGTAGTTCTCCTTGGCGGCACAGTCCGGCTGGCGGGAGTAGCGTTCCGAGCGTACGGCGAGGAATTGGCGGGCGAAACGGGACGTGCCCGCGGGCTCAGCGGCCAGCAGCGCGCTCTTGAGAGCCGCCTGTTCCAGGGCGGCGAGGGACAGGTCCTCCGCGTCCGGCTCGCTGCCGCGCTCGCCATACCTCTGCGCGAAAGCGCTTCTCTGGTAGATATGGAACCGCTCATGGACTACGGTCTGGACGTCCTGCAGCGGTCTGCCCGCGGTTTTATACCGATAGGCGAAGGTGTCGACGCCGTTCACCGGGAAGTGGAATGCGAAAGTGAAGTTCAAGCCAGGGACGGCGCCCTGCTTCTCGAAGACCGGCTGGGGGGAGAGAAGAACGGCGTTATAGCCAGCGGGGGGGTTGGGATGCGCTATCAGGAACGACCGGACTCCGGCTTCGTAAAGAAGTATGGGCTGGCCGAAGACGGAATAACCGGGCCAGACGGGGTTCCGCTGATTGGACTGTTCGGCGCCGAGCAGGAGCGTCACGCGCGGGCCAGCGAGCTCTACATCCGAGGAAGGCGCCGGGATGTCGGCCCGTATGTCCTTTATCCGGTTCAATGTTAAGCCGGGAAAGGGCGAAGAGTTCAGGTTGAGACTCCCGGCTTGTGCGCCGGCAGCCAGCAGCGATATCCCGAGTGTTGCGATCAGTCTCTTCATTAATTAGATCCTTTTAAACCTGCTGCCGGATGCAGAGCAATTCTTATGCCAGTCATTAGTCACCCATCCCATGGGGAAGGCGTATCTAAAACAGGGCAATCGCATTTCAAATGAGAATAAACATTTTCATTTGAAAATACATATGCCCGGCGCGGAAACACCTGCTATTAGTTTACCTTTCGCGCCAAGCCGGGAGAAGAGACTTTAGCCCCTGAACTTTCAGGCAAAAGGCCCAGCCCCGCTCTCGCTCAAAAAAGCAATTTGTACTGATGCCGGATTTAATGTCAAAATTAATTATCTTAATGACGCCACTTAACTGCCAGTCAGCGAATATATCCTTTAGATGAGGTACACAGAATGAAAACAGCGGTCCTCGGAGCTACCGGTTATGCCGGCTACGAACTGGTGCGCCTGCTCCTGCGCCATCCCAAGGTAAAGACCCCGCTGCTGCTGTCGCGGGAAGGTGAAGGCTCCACGGAAGGGCTGGACAAACTATACCCGGCCCTGCGCGGAGACACACCGCTCCCCCTGCAGCCTTTCTCCTGGGAGAAACTCGAGAAGGAGGGGATCAAGTTCCTCTTCCTGGCCACGCCGCACGAACTTTCGCGCGACCTCGCTCCCGAAGCTATCGACCGCGGGCTGCGCGTGATAGACCTGAGCGGCGCCTGGCGGCTGAAGGACGGCCAGAACCGGGCGGTCTACGGCTTCAAGGACAAAGACGCCGCGAAGGCGGAACTCTGGGATAAGTCCGCCGTCTACGGCCTCCCCGAACTGGACCGGGCCGGCATCCGCCAGGCGAAACTGCTGGCGAACCCGGGCTGTTACGCCACCTCCGTCATCCTGGGCCTGGCCCCGCTGGCCAAAGCGGGGCTGATAGACCGCGCCGCGGGCGTGGTCTGCGACTGCAAGAGCGGCGTGAGCGGCGCCGGTAAAAAGCCTACGACCAAGACGCATTTCGTCGAGGTGGCCGGGAACTTCTCGGCCTATAACGTCTTCGGGCACCGCCACACCGGCGAGATCCTGGAGCAGACGGGCCTGAGCGGCGGCGAGCTTACGTTCACGCCGCATTTGCTGCCCATACCGCGCGGCATACTTTCCACGCTCTACATCCGCCTTACGGTGCCGGCTTCGCCCGAAAAGATAGAAAAGCTTTACCGCGACGCTTACCCCGCCGGCGCCTGCGTGCGCCTCTTCGGGCACGGCTCGCTGCCGCAGATCCAGTATTCGCTCTACACCAATTATTGCGATATCGGTTTCGAACTCTCCTCCGACGGGAAGCGGCTGATAGTGGTCTCCTGCCTGGACAACCTGATGAAAGGCGCGGCCGGGCAGGCCGTGCAGAACATGAACCTCATGTGCGGCTGGGACGAGAAGGAGGGACTGCAATGAGGTTCGTAGTAAAGATAGGCGGCGCCGCCATAGACGACGCCGTGACGCTCAAGAAATGCTCCCGGGCCGTGGCCGCACTGGCGGCGCAGGGCCACAGCGTGGCGGTGGTGCACGGCGGGGGGGCGGCGCTTACGCGCGTGCTGGCCCAGCTGGGGAAAAAAGCCGAATTCATAAACGGCCTGCGCGTGACCGACGCCCAGACGCGCGACGTGGCGCTGATGGTGCTGGCCGGCCAGGTCAACAAGAAGCTGGTCGCCTCCATCTGCGCCGAGGGCCCCGCGGCCATCGGCCTCTGCGGCGGCGACGGCAGGGCTTTCCTCGCCCGGAAGAAAACCCCGCAGGGCGTCGACCTCGGTTTTGTGGGCGAGATCGTTTCCGTGGACCCGCGCTGGATAGAGGCGCTCTGGGAAAAAGGCGGCATCCCCGTCATCAGCAGCCTGGCCCTGGGCGCGGACAACGAATATTACAACGTCAACGCCGACCAGATGGCCGCCTCCTGCGCGGCCGGCTGCAAAGCCGAAGCGCTGGTCTTCCTCACCGACGTGCCCGGAGTAAAAGGCGCGGACGGCGCGGTAATGCCGAAGCTTTCCGCGGCGCAGATCCCGGCCCTGGAACAGGCCGGCGTCATAAAGGGCGGCATGCTCCCCAAGCTGCAGGCCTGCCGCGACGCGCTGGCCGGCGGCGTGGGCCGCGTGCGCATCCTGCCTTCGGCCCTGGCGGAAGTTCTGCCCGGCTTCGAGGCCGGCACGATAGAGAACGGTACGGAGGTAGCGCGCTAATGACACTCGCATCCCTGCAGAAAGCCGAGAAGAAATACCTGATCCAGACCTACGACCGCTGCCCCGTCGCCTTCACCCGCGGCAAAGGCATGTACCTTTACGACGAGAAGGGCCGCGCTTACCTGGATTTCCTGAGCGGCATAGGCGTGATGGCGCTGGGCTACTCCCACCCGGACATCACCCGCGCGATACGCGAACAGGCGGCGCGGCTGGTGCACGTCTCCAACCTGTTCTATACTCCTTTCCAGTCGGAACTGGCGAAGCGCCTGACCGGGCTCGCCGGGATGGACCGCGCCTTCTTCTGCAACAGCGGCACCGAGGCCTGGGAAGCCGCGCTGAAGCTGGCGCGCGCCTACGCCGGGGCCGCCGGGAAAAAGAAGCGCATCCGCTTCCTCGCCATGGAGAATTCTTTTCACGGCCGCACCATGGGCGCGGTAGCCACCACGGCCACCGCCAAATACCGCGAGCCTTTCGCGCCGGTGATGCCGGGAGTCACGTTCGTGAAATTCAACGACGTCGCCGACCTGAAGAGCAAGTTCGACGATACCGTCTGCGCCGTCTGCCTGGAGACCGTGCAGGGCGAGGGCGGCGTCCGCCCCGTCAGCGAGGAATTTTTCGCCGAAGCCCGCAGGCTTACCCGGAAGAGCGGCGCGCTGCTCCTCGTCGACGAAATACAGTGCGGCCTGGGCCGCACCGGCAAGATGTTCGCCTTCCAGCATTACGGCGTAAAGCCCGACCTGGTCACGCTGGCCAAGCCCCTGGCCTGCGGCCTGCCGCTGGGCGCGCTGCTGGCCACGGAAAAAGCCGCCGCGGCTTTCAAGCCGGGCATGCACGGGACCACTTTCGGCGGCGGGCCGCTGGCCTGCGCCGCCGCGCTCGAGTTCCTCGACGTCATCAAGCGCGACGGCCTGCTGGCGCACGCGGCGTCCGCGGGCGCGTATTTCAAAGAGAAGCTGCGCGCCCTGGCCGACAAGCATACCGTTATCATCGACGTGCGCGGCCTGGGGCTGATGGCCGCGCTGGAGCTTTCCTCCGCCGATACCGCCAAGGCCGTACAGCAGCGCCTGCTGGCCCGCCGCGTCATCATCAACCGCACGCACGAAACGGTGCTGCGCTTCCTGCCGCCGTACCTAGTTACCCGCCGGCAGATCGACCTGCTGGCCGCCGAGCTGGACGCGGCCCTGGCCGCCTGCGGGGGGAACAAAGGAAAGAAAAATGCACGTCCGTAAAGCCGTCCTTCCGGACGCTTCGGCCATCCACGGCCTGATCTTCGAGTACGCGCGCCACGGCACGCTGCTGCCCCGCTCCCTGCCCGAGATCTACGAAAACATCAGGGATTTCACGGTGGTCGAGTACCGCGGCCGCATCATCGGCTGCGGCGCCCTGCATTTTTACGGGATGCACATGGCGGAGGTGCGCTCCATCGCGGTCTGGCCTTCGCATAAGGGCCGGGGCGCCGGGCGCGTGCTCATAGACGCCCTGATGGCCGAGGCGAAGCAGCACCATATCTCCTGCCTCTGCCTGTTCACGCGCATCCCGGAATTCTTCACCCATCTCGGTTTCACCAAAGTCGGGCGGGAACGCCTGCCGGACAAGATCTACAAAGACTGCAACAACTGTAAAAAAAGGGACATCTGCGACGAGATCGCGATGATCCGCGGAAAGATGCCGCACCTCGACACCCCGGAGGAGGCGCCGGCAAAGCCCGCGCCGCGGCGCAAAGGAAAGAAAAAATGAAGATACACGGCCCCGAAGATACCGTTTTCCTGCCCGAAGGTTTCCGCTTTTCGTTCACCACCGCCGGCATAAAAGCCAGCGGCAAGCCGGACCTGGCCCTGGCCGAAGCGCCGTCTGGCGCGGCCGCCGCCGCCACCTTCACGCTCAACCGCATGGCCGCGGCTCCCGTGATCGCGGGAAAAGAGAATCTAAAAACGGGACGCGGCCGCCTGCGCGCCGTCATCGTCAACTCGGGCAACGCCAACTGCGCCACCGGAGCGCCCGGCCTGCGCGCGTCGAAAGACACCTGCGCCGCCCTGGCGGACGTCCTCGGCACCTCCCCTTCGGCTGTCCTTCCTTCGTCCACAGGCATCATAGGCGTGCCGCTGCCCGTCGAGAAGATCCTTTCGGCCATCCCGGCCCTGGTTGCCGGCCTTGAGGACGGGGAAAAAGCTTTGCGCGCTTTCGGCAGGGCCATCATGACCACCGACCTCAAGCCCAAGCTGGCCAGCGCTTCTTTCAAGGCCGGCGCAGGCACGGTCTCCATCGCCGGTGTGGCTAAGGGCTCGGGCATGATACACCCCAACATGGCCACCATGCTGGTGTATATTTTCTGCGACATCGCGGCCTCCCCGGCCGCCCTGAAGCCCCATTTAAAGGCCGCCGTGGACGCGTCGTTCAACGCTATCTCGGTGGATGGCGACACTTCCACCAACGATACGGTCCTCCTGCTGGCGTCCGGCGCCAGCGGCGTTAAGCTCTCCGCCCCCGGCGTAGCCAAACCTTTCGCGGAAGCCCTGCGCGCGGTCTGCGCTTCCCTGGCCGAACAAGTGGTCCGCGACGGCGAGGGCGCCGGGCACCTGGTGCGGCTGCACATGGAAGGGGCCCGCACGGACGCCGAGGCCCGCCTGCTGGCGCGCGCTATCTCCAATTCCCCGCTGGTAAAGACCGCCTGGGCTGGCTGCGACCCCAACTGGGGCCGCCTCTACTCGACGCTGGGCAATACCGGCGCGCCCGTGGATCCAGCCAAGGTCAGTATCGCCATCGGACCTCACCGCGTCTTCGAAAAAGGCAAGGCCAAAGCTTTCGACCGGAAAGCCGCCCACGAGGTGCTCAAGCGCCCGGAGTACACCATCACCGTTAAGCTGGGTCTGGGGAAAGGAGCGGCGGATTTTCTGACCTGCGACCTTACCGAGGAATACATAAAGATCAACGCCGAGTATTCGACATAATTTGATATAAATTATAGATGATGGCGGTCCGTGCTCCGGGCAAGCGGCCTTGGGCAGAACGGAAGAGAGGGGAAGGGGAAAATGAAAAAGATATTCATCCTGTCGTTAATTTCGGGTTTACTTGCCGGCTGCGGCGGCGCCGGCCCGACGGAGATCCGCACCCGCTACACGCGCGGGAAAACGGATAATTTCACCGCCGAAGAGCTGCGGCTAGAGAAAGCCCTTAAGGAAGCGGCCAAGATCCCCGCAGCGGTGGAATTCGCGAAAGGGATGTTCGACGCAGTCTACATAATCCTGGAAGAGCACGAGGGGACAGGGTTCACCGTGCTCATGAAGGACGGCGGGGTGGAGGTGGAGAGGGGGCTTAACACCGCGATAGAGCCGACGCTGGTGGTTCCGCTCACCGACGAGGGCGTGCTGAACATCAAGGAATTCTTCAAGGACGGGAAGCTGGACGAGACCGAAACTTTCCTCGTCGTGAACGCGCTGTTCAAGCCGGGCTGGGAGGCCTCCTACCGGATCCCGGACCTCGGGAACTGGCTGGTCAGAAAATATATGAAGCTGGACGGCCTGCTGCACGCGGTCCTGCTCAACCCCGGCCAGGTAAAGTTCAAGGGCAAAGTGGTAAAGAACGAACTTTCCGTAGTCCGCGTCAGCGGGCAATGGCTGGTTTTCAGCGGGCTGGAAGGCATTCCGGACGCGCGGATGGAAATTTCGCCTGAAGACGCCATCGCGATGTACAAGCTCATAATCCGCGATCTGAAGAACGCGAAAGGCTTTGGAAGCAAGCGCGAAATAATGCGGAAATTCTCGGAGATACGCAGCCGCTGCCTGACAAAGAAGTGATCAAGTTCGGCAAGATAGCTTCTATTCTCTCCGGGGTGTTCATCATCTCCGCGTACGCCTGCGGTTCCGCGGGGGCGCTGCTTTCGCAGCCGCTGCGGCCCGTCTTCCTGAGAGGCGAGGCCTCCCTGTTCCTGATCCTGTGCGCGGGGTACCTGATGAACGACCTGTGCGACATTAGATATGACAGGCTTAACCGGCCCGGTAACACCCTCGTCGGCGAGCGGCTGCCCGCGGGGCTGGCCGGCTGGTCCGTCCTGGCGTTATTTTCCGCCGGAGCCGCCTGCTCTTTCTTCGTGAACCGGTGGTTCGCGGCCGTCATCCTGCCGCTCTCGGGCGGTGTCGCGCTTTACAATCTTTATTCCAAAAGACTGGGGCTGCTCAAGGAAGCCGCGATCTCTCTGGTCGTAGTTTCCATTTACCCTATAGCCCTCGCCCTGACCTCGGGCGGGAATTCATCGGCCAGGCGCGACAGCCTGTACATCTTCCCGGCCTGGTTCTTCCTCAATATCATGGCCTATGAGATCATGCGCGATATCATAGACTCGCCGGGCGACAAAGCCGGCAGCGGAACGACCCTTCCGCTGCTGATCGGTGAAGAGAAAGCCCGCAAAGCGGCCGTGCTCCTGGCCCTGGCCGGCATCCCCGTTTCACTGCTCCCGTACCTTCTGGGGATGTGCGGAGGCGTGTACCTGGGCGGCGCCGCCGCCGCCGCGCTGCTGCTTGCGGCGGGGACCTTTATGCGCAACCCCGGCCTGTCCAAGGCCTTATTCGCGAATATTCTGCTCGTCGCGTTCTCTTCTTTAGCCGATCTGCATATGGGGTGATCTCATGAAAGCAAAACATTATACCGGACTTTCCAAATACCTGCGCCTGGGCGCCGCCGCCCTGGACGGAGGCCTGGTCGGCCTGCCTCTGAAGTTCCTGTGGTTCATGGCGCGGCAAATGAGGTTTGAAAAGGTGACGGACCTCGACGGCAGGCTTTTCGTCAACACCACCTACACGCCGCTGAACACCAGGGCCTATGCGACCGCTTTGCGCTATTTCGCGAACGTGGCGAAAGGCGGGATCAATCCGCTTTCGGTCTATTTTTCGGTCACGAACAGGTGTCATCTCAGCTGCAGCTACTGCAGCAATTCAGGCGGCAACAGTTCGGACCTTGGTTTTGAAACTCTAAGCTGCTCGATCAAACAGGCCCAGGACCTGGGCGCCGCCTGCATCGGTTTTACGGGCGGGGAGCCGCTGCTGAGGCCCGACCTGGGAAAGCTGGTTTCACTAGTGGACGACCGCTCCTACACCCTGCTCTTCACTTCGGGGCATCTCCTGGACGCGGCGCGGGCCCGCGCGCTGAAAGCGGCCGGGCTTACGGCCGTAGTTGTAAGCCTGGACAGCCATGTGGAAGCGGAACATAACGGAAAAAGAAACTCGGCCAAGGCCTACGGCGAGGCTGTTGCAGCCCTGAAAAACTCGATAGAGGCCGGGCTTTATACGGCGATCTCGATGGTGATCACGAAGGACATTCTTTATTCCGGGAGAATTTACGAATTCATCGACTTCGCCGCCGGGCTTGGCGTGCACGAGATAAGGATCCTGCGGCCGAAGCCCTGCGGGAAGCTCATCAAAGGGAATTTCGAGATACTCGAGGAACATGACGTCAAAAAGTTCGTCGAGCTGCAGTATGAGATCAATCAGAACCCGGCTTTGCCCGCGATAATGTCCCTGCCGCACATAGGGACCATAGACAACTTCGGCTGCAGCGCGGCCAGGACGCACGTCTACGTTAACGGCGACGGGGACGTCTGCCCCTGCGATTTCGTGCCGATGGGCTTCGGCAATATAAATGAAGCGGCTTTCGGAGAGATCTATAAAAGAATGCTCGAAAGTTTCCCGAGAAACACCCACGGCTGCATCAGCCAGCAGGCCTACAAAGAAATAGACCGCCTGTCGGGAGGGAAACTGCCCCTGAAAGACCCCGAGGGCATAAAACAGGTCATGGCTTCGCTGGGGAAACGCCCGGTCCCGAAGCTCTACCGGAAACTGGGCTGCTGCTAGGAACCGAATACCCGCTATGGAACGACAGCTGATCAAAAAGACCAGGAGCCTTTGTCCCGCTTGTTTGCGCGAGATCGACGCCGAGGTTTACCTCGACGGCGGCAAGGCCGTCATCGAAAAGAAATGCGGCGAGCACGGTTCGTTTTCCGAGGTAGCGGACACCGACGCCGAACTGTACCTGAAATGCGCCTCCACTAAAAAGAACAGCCCGTACCAGTACGGCCTGGTCATACCCGTGAGCTATGCCTGCGACCTTTCCTGCCGGTGGTGCTACCTGCCGGAGCGGGGAACGGAATTCACGATCGACAGGATCAAGGGCCTGATAGCGGCGTCCCCGGCCAGGCATATCGTTTTCTCCGGCGGGGAGCCCTGCCTGCGCCCGGAACTGCCTGACCTTATAAAACACGTGAAGAGCTGCCACCCGGAAAAGCGTACCGTCCTGCTTACGAACGGGCTGAAGCTGGCCTCTTCCGCTTACGCCTCCCTGCTCAAGGATAGCGGGCTGGATTATTGCATCTTTTCCCTGAACGGCTTCCGCCCGTCGACCCACGCCGCTTTCAACGGCCGCGACCTGTCCGCCGAAAAGAAGCGGGCGCTGGGCAACCTGAAAAAACTGCGCATCCCCACCATCCTTTCAATGACGCTGGCCCGGGGAGTCAACGACGACGAGTTCGCGGACGTGCTGCGCTTCGGGCTGGCGAACCTGGACTTTATCAGGCAGCTGCGCCTCAGGAACGTCTCGGACATCGGCGTCTACGGGCCGCACCAGCCTATCTACATGAGCGACATGCTGAAAACCATCTCGGCAGCGACGGGCTTTTCTCTCGAAGAGATCCTGAGGGAGAACGCCGTTTCGAACCGCCGCGCCGGCAGCGTTAATTATTTCGCAATGAACGTTTTCAATATCCTGAAAAGGCGGAGCCGCGCCGCCGCCCACCCCCGCCTTGCTTACTGGAAAGACGTGTATTCCCGGGCGGGAGCCGCGGGCGCGCTGAGGATGGCTTTAGAACCTGACAGGCCGCCGGACGAGCGGACGACTTTCGAGATCGAGATCTTTTCGTGGCCGACTGCCGGCAGCATAGATCTCGACGAGGTCAGGAAATTCCCGATCAGCCACGTGACCAACGGCGGCGAGGTCCTGCCTTTCTGGGAAGCGCTGTTCAGGAACGACAGGGACAGGAAATCGAACCCGGTGAAAACCGGCGGGGGGACAAAGTGAACACCCTGCTCCGGACGCTGTTTAAACTGGCGGGAGGGCTGTCCCGGTCCGGCAAAGACGCTTACCGGAAAGACTACGACCTGAGGGCGGGAACCTACGAATCCGTCGAGACCAGGCCGATGATGAAGAAAGCAACGGCGGAATTCATCTCCGGGCTGGGCCTGCGCCCGGGCATGCGCTGCCTGGACCTGGGTTGCGGGACAGGTTATTCCTCCCTGCTCCTGGACCAGGCGGTAAGTCCCTCCGGCGCGGTGGAAGGCTGCGACAATTCCGAAGCGATGCTCCGCCAGGCGGAGAAGCTCCGGCCCGGAACGCCGTCGGTAACGCGCTTCACCCGCGCCGAAATGCTCGATTTCCTTGAAAGCCGCCCGGCCGGCTCCGCCGACTTCATCGGCTCGTTCTGGGCCGCCGAGTACTGCCCGCTGGACAGGCTGTTCGCCTCGATCCGCCGGGCGCTTGCCGCCGGCGGAACGACGGCTATGCTGATAAACACCCACGAATCTCTCGCCGAACTTCAAAAAACCGTTTTGCCGGTACTTTTCAGGCATCCCGGCTACATCGGCTGTTTCCCTCCGATCAATTTCCCGCCGGATATGCGGAGCTTCAGAAGCAGCGCGGAAAAAAGCGGCTTGGCCGTTGAACGCCTGGAAGAGTGCTCGCTGGAGCACAGGTTCAGGGACGCCGCTTCGGCGGTAAGCTGGATCCGGGGCTCCGGGCCGGCCGCGGGCCTGACGTCTTCCCTGAAAACCGAATGTCTCGACGGCTTTTTTGCCGACGTAAGGAAGGAAGTGGAAAAGAAGAACGGTTTTACCGTCACCTTTAAATTCCTGAAGTTTTCAGGCAGAAAGAAAGTATGAAGACCCTGCTGTTCCTCTTAATGGCGGCGCAGCCGCTGACGGCCGGGGACAGCGATGTCCAGGCGGCGGCCGACCCTTATCTCTGGCTGGAAGAAACCTACGGAGATAAAGCCCTTAATTGGGTGATGGCCCGGAACGAGGAAACCCTTACGGAACTGGAGGCCGACCCGCGCTATAAGGTTTTTTACGACAAAGCGCTTGAGGCCAATAACGACAAAGGCCGCATCGCGTACGTGGGAATACAGGGCGACCAGGCGTACAATTTCTGGCGGGACGCGGAGCATCTGAAAGGCCTCTGGAGAAGAGCGCCCCTGGCGGAATATCTGAAGAAAGAGCCCTCCTGGGAAATCCTCCTCGACCTGGACAAGCTCTCGAAGAAAGAGAAGGAGAACTGGGTTTTCAGATCTGCAGTCTGCCTGCCGCCCGAGAACAGGCTCTGCATCGTGAAACTTTCCCGCGGCGGCAAAGACGCGGCTGTCCGGCGCGAATTCGATACCCGCAAAAAGGCTTTCGTAAAGAACGGCTTCGAGCTCCCGGAGTACAGCGGCGGTATCTCCTGGCTGGACGAAAACACCATGTTGCTGGCCGATGCGGCAGGACCGGAGACGGACACCGAGTCCCGCTATCCGCGCATCGTGCGGAAATGGGCCAGGGGAACGGACCCCTGGTCCGCTCCTATACTTCTCGAGGGAGAAAAGAAAGACGTCGAGCTCGGGGGAAGCTGCTATTTCTGGCCCGCCGGCAAAGCCTGCCTTCTGTACCGGGCTACGTCCACCTATGAAGGCGAGCAATTCCTCCTTTCCGGAGATTCGCTGAAAAAGATGCCGCTGCCCGCTGACGCGGAAACCAGGGGGGTCTTCGGCGGGAAACTGCTGCTGACGCTGCACAGCGACTGGAAGCTGCCCGGCCATACCTTCAGACAGAATTCACTGGTGGCGGTAGCCTTTGAAAAAGCCGGCCTGCCGGAAGAACAGGCGGACCCGGAGCTGGTTTTTGAGCCCGGCCCGCGCATGACCGTCAGCTACGTTAACACCTCGAAAAGCGCCGTACTGCTTTCCATCCTGGATAACGTGAACGGCCGCCTGCTGAAACTTAAGCCGGAGAACGGCGCCTGGAAGAGCGAGGAGCTCCCGGTGCCGCCCGCCGGCACCGCTTATATCCTGAGCTCGGATAATTTCAGGGACAACTTCATGTTCTCCTATAAAAGCTTCCTCGCCCCGGAGGCGCTTTTCTATTCCGAAAGCCCGGACAGGGCCGTAAAACGGATGCCCGCTCAATTCGATGCCTCCGGGCTCGAAACCGCGCAGAGGGAAGCGGTCAGCAAAGACGGCACGAAGATCCCCTACTTCTTGGTTTATCCGAAAGGGATGAAATACGACGGCACGAACCCGACGCTGCTTACCGGCTACGGCGGGTTCAACATTTCCCAGGCCCCGTATTACTCCCCGTCGATAGGCAGGCTCTGGCTCGAGCAGGGCGGCGTACATGTGGTGGCCAATATCCGCGGCGGCGGCGAATTCGGCCCCGCCTGGCACAAAGCCGGGATGCTGGAAAAGCGGCAGAACGCCTTTGACGATTTCATAGCCGTGGCTGAAGACCTGGTAAGGACCGGGGTCACTTCGCCCGCGCATCTGGGAATAAAGGGCGGCAGCAACGGCGGGCTGCTGATGGGAGTTATGTTCACGCAGAGGCCCGACCTTTTCAAGGCCGTACTGTGCGAGGTCCCGCTGCTGGACATGCTGCGCTACCCCAAGCTGACGCACGGCCCGCAGTGGGCTGGTGAATACGGCGACCCTGATTCGCCGGAGTTCGGACCGGTGCTGGCCAAATACTCGCCGTACCAGAACATCCGGGCGGGGGTTAAGTACCCTGACATCTTCTTCCTCACGTCCACTATGGACGACCGCGTGTACCCCGGCCACGCGCGCAAGACGGCCGCGAAACTCATGAGTTTCGGCAATAAGGTCTATTACTACGAAAATATCGACGGCGGCCATAACTCCGAGACCAACAAACGGGAATCGGCGAGGACGGCCGCGCTGGAATACGTGCTGCTTTCCCGCAAGCTTAAGGATTAACGGGCTCCCGCCCGGGCTGACGGCGGTTCTTCTTTATTACTATAATTATCTATATGGAAATACTTATCACCAACGACGACGGGATCTACGCGGAGGGCATATACGCCCTGGCTACCGCGCTTAAAAAAGCGGGCAATGTCACGGTGGTGGCGCCGGACACCCAGCGCAGCGCCGTCGGGCACGCCATAACCATCACGGACCCGCTCCGCGTAGTGAAAGCCAACCGCAGCGGCAAATTTTTCGGCTACGCCGCCAGCGGCACCCCGGCGGACTGCGTGAAGCTGGGCATAAAAGCCATCATGAAGAAGCGTCCCGACCTCGTCATCTCCGGCATCAACCTCGGCGGCAACCTGGGCTACAACGTCCTCTACTCGGGCACCGTCTCGGGCGCGACCGAGGGCGCGCTGCTGGGCATCCCGTCGCTGGCTATCTCCCTGGATACTTTCAAGGACCCGGATTTCTCCGCCGCGGCCGCTTTCGCCGTAAAGCTCGCCGGGCAGATGAAGAAGCGCAGGCTGCCGCCCGGCACCCTGCTCAACGTGAACCTGCCCAACGTGCCGGCCGCGAAGCTGAGAGGGGTCAAGGTGACCAACCAGAGCAGGACCTCGTTCAACGACTGGTTCGACAAGCGCACGGACCCGCACGGCAACACCTATTACTGGATGACCGGGGATTTCAAGCCCAGGGACACGGACCAGGCCAGCGACCTTAACGCCCTGCGCGCGGGCTACGTGTCCGTCACCCCCATACAGTTCGACCTGACCGACTACAAATTCATACCGGAACTGGAAAACTGGAAGTTTTGACGGGCATGCGGCTAAAGGCAACCATATGAAGAACCTGTTATTTTCACTCTTGATACTTACCGCCGCCGGGGCTTACGCCCAGGGAGACGTAAAGCAGGCGGCCCCGGAGGCCGCGGCCGCGCAGAAGCCCCAGCCCCCGCAGAACAAATATGCGGCGGAAATAACGCAGACGATAAAGAACCTTTCGGCTCTGCTCGAGCGAAGCGCCGAAATACCGCAGGCGAAACTGGACGCCCTGGCTCCCGAAATAACTGCTTTCAACGGAAAGGTGAAGGACACGCTGGGCAAGGACCTGCTGGCCGATATCGCCCGCCGGGAAAAAGAGGCGGAGGACAGGGCCCGCGCGACCGCGGCCAAACAAACGCTGCAGGCCTTCCGCGCCGCGCTGCAGGTCTATTACGGCGACAAAGGCGGCGTGTACCCGAAGAGCCTCGAGCTCCTGATCCCGTCGGTGATCCAGGAAATACCCGAACTTTACCTGCCGGGACACGACCGGACCAATAAAGTCACGGTGATAGATTCCAAAAAATACGACAAAGATTTCTCGAAAGCGGTGACCGACTCCGGCGGCTGGCTTTATTTCTCGGATCCCGGGTCCGACAACTACGGGCTGCTCACCCTGGACTGCTCCCACACCGAGCCCGGCGGGACGGAATTTTTCAGATATTGAGGGTCTATGCTCAAAGAAGACGCGATAGCCAAAACCTGCGAAAAGCTGATCAACAAATATCCGTCCGAGGCGTCCAGGATCACCTCCTGCGTGCGCCAGGCGGCCGCCCTGTGGGATACCCGCAGGGACGGGAGCGCGGCCGGCTTCAAGCGCTTTTGCTTCGACCACTTCCTGACAGGGCCGGAGCTGGACGGCCTGCTGGCCGTGTTCGAGAACAAGCTGGAGCAGGTGTACGGGCACTCGACCGCCCTGCTGCTCAAGCTGCGCCGCGAAGTCGACGAAGACACCGGCCCGCTGGGCACGGCTGACAGGATGTTCGCCGCTTACTCGCCGGCCGCGCACGTCACCGAGGATATGTTCCAGGTGAAACTGGCCTTCCTGGCGCTGCTCAACTTCCCGGTAAGGAGCCTCGAGACCTGCCTGGAAGAGGGCCCCTCCTGGAGCCGGGAAGAATGGGCCAGGACCCGCCTTGCCCAGAGCTTCTCCCACCGCGTCCCGGCTGAGATAAATCAGCGGCGGCTGCGCGCTTACGCCGAGGCGGAAAACTATATCAGCTCCTACAACGTCTCCCTGGACAGGCTGGCCGGCCCTTCCGGCGAGGAACTCTTCCCGGGCGGCCCGAGGCTGATCTCGCACTGGGGGCTGAGGGATTACCTGAAAGGGCTTTATTCCGACGAGAACGGCCTGGCGGGGCAGCGGACGATCCAGACCGTTATGGAAAGGATCATCGCCCAGGAGATCCCGCACAAATTCATAAATTCCGGGAAATATTCCTGGGACCCGGCGCAGAACACGCTGGACGGCTCGAAAGCGGAACGTGAACCCGACACGCGTTATGAAAGATTCCTGGAAATTTTCCGGGCGCACCTGGAAGAGGACGACTATTACCCGGCCGAGCCCAGCCACATGGACCGCAAATTCAAGCTGGAGCGCGAGATACCGGAAGCGGACGCGGAAAAGATGTTCACGGGCCTGCTGGAAGCCGGGGAGGGAGCTGAAACGGCCGCCCTCATCGCCGCCAGGCTGGGCAGGCCGCTGGAGCCCTTCGATATCTGGTACGACGGGTTCAAGCCGCGCTCCGGCGTTTCCCGCGAGGAGCTGGACCGGGCGGTCTCGGCCAGGTATCCCGACGCCGCGGCCTTCCAGCGCGGAATACCGGAGCTGCTGGAAAAACTTGGTTTCGCGAAAGACACTGCCGCCTTCCTGGCGGAGCGCGTGCAGGTGGACGCCGCGCGCGGGTCCGGCCACGCCTGGGGCCCGAAAATGCGCACCGAGAAGGCCCGGCTGCGCACCAGGGTACCTAAGAGCGGGCTGGACTACCAGGGGTTCAATATCGCCATGCACGAACTGGGCCATTGCGTGGAACAGGTCTTCTCGCTTTACAAGGTTGACCATACCCTGCTCGCCGGCGTTCCCAATACCGCCTTCACCGAGGGCTTCGCTTTCGTCTTCCAGGCGAGGGACATGCAGCTCCTCGGCTTCGCCGATCCCGACGGCAGCCCCGCGCACTCCAAGAACCTGGACACTTTCTGGGCGGCGCGCGAGATCGCCGGAGTGGCGCTGGTGGACATGAACGTCTGGCGCTGGCTCTACAAGAACAAGGACGCCGAGGCGGCCGATCTGCGCCAGGCCGTGATAGAGATCTCCCGCAGCGTCTGGGACCGCCACTATGCGCCCCTCTTCGGCACGAAAGGCAGCACCCTGCTGGGCGTTTATTCCCACATGATCAACAACGGGCTTTATCTGCCGGATTACCCGCTCGGCCATATAATAGCCTTCCAGATAGAGGAATATTTCAAGGGCCACAGCCTGGCCGGCGAGATGGAACGGATGTGCGTGCAGGGCTCCCTGACTCCGAAAGAGTGGATGAACCGCGCCGTCGGTGCTGACATCTCGCCGGAGCCCCTGATAAAGGCGGCGGCTGAAGCCCTTCAGGCGCTCAAAGGCAAGCGATGAACAAGGAAACCCTGAAAAAGATCTATCTCGCGGCCTCCGTCTCGGCCGGCGGCATCATCGGGGCGATAGTGTTCTATACCGTGATAGTCGAGATACTGCGGAACATGGGGCACAGGCCGCCCCTGCAGCCGCCGGCGGCTTACGCGGCGAAATACGCTTTTTATCTGCTCGGCGTCTCGGCGCTGGCGGTCTTGAAGCTGGCCGGGATAAAGCTCGACGTAAAAAGAGCTACCCCGGAGGAAACCGTAAGAGCGCTCACGCTCTCGGCCATTGCGCGCGCCTGCATCTGCGAGCTGCCGGCCATCGCGGGCCTGGTACTGTTCCTGCTGACCGGCTATTACGCCGACTTTTACGTGCTTGTAGTTTTCTCCCTGGCCCTCGAGATCTACAATTTTCCGCGGCTTTCGAAATGGGAGGAGCGCCTTCGCGGCGACTTTGGACAATTATGAACCCTAAAGAATACAAACTGATAGCGGTGGTAGGCGTTTCTCACGACGAGACCAAGTACGGGCACAGGATCTTCCGCGACCTGTACCAAGCGGGCTACCCGGTAAAGGGCGTCAACCCCAAGGGCGGCTCCGTGCTCGGGCACGATCTGTACAAAAGCCTGTCCGAGATAGAGAAGAAGCCCGAGCTGGTGATAGCCGTGGTCCACCCCGAAGCCACTTTGCTCCTGGTGGAGGAATGCAAAAAACTGGGAATAAAGAACCTCTGGCTGCAGCCCGGCTCGGAATCCTCGGCGGTCCTGGAAAAAGCCAAAGCCTACGGCATCAAGACCGTAAGCTCCTGCTTCATGGCGGTTAAGGGCATTTGGTAGCCGGCCCGATCCTTTTATGTTGAAAAAAGTTCTAGGTCCTAAATACGACGCCTTCCTGGATTTTATCCGCAGGCAGATGATAAAGGACCAGATAGAAGCGCGCGGCGTTAAAGACCCGCGCGTGCTGGCCGCCATGGACAAGGTCTGCCGCCACTGCTTCGTCACGGAAGACATGGTCAGCCGCGCCTACGAGGATTACCCGATGCCCCTCGCGCATGGCCAGACCATCCCGCAGCCTTACATCGCGGCGCTGATGAGCGAACTCCTCGCCCTGAAAGGCGGAGAGCGCGTGCTCGAGATCGGCACGGGCTCCGGCTACCAGGCCGCTGTGCTGGCGGAGCTTGCGGCGGAAATATATACCGTCGAGCTCTTCCCGGACCTGACCGCGCAGGCCCGCGCGAAACTCGGCGAACTGGGCTATAAGAATATACAGTTCAAGACCGGCGACGGCGCGAAAGGCTGGGCCGAGCACGCCCCTTACGACGCGATCCTCGTCACCTGCGCGGCAAATGAGCTGCCGCCCGCTTTGCCTGACCAGCTGAAAGCGGGGGGAAGGCTCGTTATCCCTACGGGCGCGGAGCGCCAGGAATTAAAGCTGATAACCAGGACCGCTGCCGGCCTGCAGGAGCAGGCGGTCTGCGCCGCGAACTTCACGCCCCTGCTCAAGGAACAATGAAACCGGTGTTTTTCAAGATCGCCTGGAGGGTGCTTCTCTACCCGGCCATACTTTGCGCCGCGGTCTCGTTCGTCTTCTGCTGGCTATACATCCATCCCAGGCGCTACACCGGCGACGCCGTGCCGGAAGACTTCGGCCTCAGGCCGGAAACGCTCGAACTGAAGACCGCCGACGGCGTGCGGCTGGCCGCGTGGTTCATCCCGAACAAGAACAGCAAAAAGGCCGTCATCCTCTGCCACGGCTACCCGATGGACAAGAGCGACATCCTCGGGCTCACCTCTTTCCTGGGGAAAGAGTTCAACCTGCTCTATTTCGATTTCCGCGCTACGGGCAGGAGCGGGGGCTTCTTTTCCACGGGCGGGAGCCGCGAAGTCCGGGACATAGACGCGGCGGTAAAATTCCTGGAAGAACGCGGGTTCAAAGGGGGGATAGGGATATTCGGATTCTCCATGGGCGGCGCCACGGCGCTCCTCTCCCGCAACCCCTCGCTGAAAGCCCGGGCGCTGGACGCGCCTTACGCCACCCTCGCCGGCGAACTGGACTATATTTTCAGATCCAGGGGGAGCTTGCGAAAACCCCTGCTTGCCCTGATGAAGGCCTGGACCTTCGTTCTCACGGGCGTTAATATCGATGCCGTTAATCCCATAAAGAACGCCGGAGCTTTCGCTTCGCCTCTGCTGCTGGTTCACGGCGACGCCGACGCGCAGGTCACCGCTGAGAATTCGCTGGCTATTAAAGCGGCCGATCCCCGGGCGGAACTCTGGGTCATTAAAGGAGCGGGCCACGGCGAGAACCGGGGCCTCGCCGGCCCCGACTACGAACGCCGCCTCACCGCCTTCTTCAAAAAGAACCTTTAAGCCAAGTGTAACCTTGGTCAAATGTGACATTTTGACTATAGCGTGGGCCGCGGGCATATACTAAAATATCGATAGTGCGAACCACATTAGGGAGGAATATGAAAAGACTACTTCTTGTTTTAGCCTTCGCCGTTGCGGCCCCGCTGTCCCTGTGCGCGGAGCAGTGGCAGATACTCGGGACCCGCCCCATGGGCATGGGCGGCGCCTTCGTGGCCGTAGCCCAGGGCCCGATCGCGCAGTACTGGAACCCGGCCGGCCTCGTCAAGAGCAGCGCCAACGTTTCAGGCATGGAGATCCCGGTAGGCGTGAACGCCGAATTCACCGGCGACATAGTGAAGAACGCCAGCCAGATCACGGACATGGCGTCGAAATTCTCCTCGCTACAGTCGGCCCAGAAAAACGGCACGACACCGATGAACGCCGACCAGTTGGCCGCTTTCGCCAAGACCGTGTCGCTGATGAGCGACATGAACGAGCCCGGCAAAGGCGCGCTTGTGGAAGTCGCCGGCGGAGTGAACTTCAAGTTCTCCAAGGTTGCGCTTTCGGTAAATAACTTCACCTCGTTAGGTTTAAATCCTTACATCGACACCACGAACATCGGCCTGGGTGCAGACGCAGGCGTAAGCGGCATCAATATGTCTGGAGTCGTGACCACCAATCCGGCGGATACTACTACCCGAAATACAATACAGGGCGCCATCACTGCAATGGGCGGGTATACCGCAATCCAGACCCTTATCTGCGGTAGCGCCGGCACATGCTTGACCGGCAATGGTATAAATTCGGACCTATTGCTGGCTAACGCGCTGTACAACCAAGCTGCAACCAGTGGGCAATCAGCCGCACAGATAACCGAAGCGGCTAACACCATGTCGCAGTACGCCTCTCAGGTAGCCCCGCTCATAACAGCGGCAAATTCTGGGAACACCTACGCCAACAACACCTCCAACCTCACGGTAACGGGGGCGGCTTTCACCGAAGTAGCCGCGGGCTACGCCTGGAGCGTGGATAAATGGCTGTCCGGCCTTTCGGTCGGCGGCAACGTGAAGATGATAAACGGCCAGACGGTGTCCAATAACTTCAAGTTCCTTTCCGAGTCCAAGACCGGCGACGCCTTCAAGATGGATAATCCTAAATCCAGCTGGCGCCCCGCGCTCGACCTGGGCGTCCTCTGGAACGTGAACGCCAAGTACCCGCGCATCCCGCTCCACCCCAGGGTGGGCCTGGTCATGCGCAATATCAACAGCCCGTCGTTCGACACGACCCTCGGCCCTAAATACGACCTGGACCGCCAGGTGCGCCTGGGCTTCGCCCTTAACCCGGCCAGGTTCTGGACCCTGGCCCTGGATATGGACGTGACCAAGAACAAGACCCCGGTGAAGGGCTTCGACTCCCGCGAACTGTCCATGGGCACCGAGATCAACATCTTCAACCGCAAGGCCTTCAACATACCGCTGCGGGCCGGCCTCATCAAGAACATGGCCGAGAAATCCTCGAAGATGGCCTATACCGTGGGCACGGGCATCAACCTTCTGTTCATGCACTTCGACGTGTCTGGCGTGGTCAGCAGCGAGAGGACCAAGCTGGACGACAAAGATATCCCGACCAAGCTCGGTGCAGCCGCCAGCTTCGGATTGCTGTTCTAAGCTGATCAGCTAAGTACCAGGATAATCCCCGCTCCGGCGGGGATTATTTTTTGGTATTTGCTAAAATTATCATATGGCCGCGATCAAGACCGACAACCTGGTAAAGCGCTACTCCGAAGTGACCGCCGTCAACGGCGTGTCCCTGGAAATACCCGAGGGGGAAGTGTTCGGCCTCCTCGGCCCCAACGGCGCCGGCAAGACCACCCTGATAAGCATGCTGGCCACGCTGGTCAGCCCCACTTCCGGCACCGCGCTGGTGGCCGGGCACGACATCACCACGCACCCGCTCGAGGTCAGGAAGAACATCGGCATTGTTTTCCAGGAGCCCAGCGTCGACGACCTGCTGACGGCCCGCGAGAACCTTTACCTGCACTCCATGCTCTACGGCATGCCCCGCCGGGAGATCAACGCGAAGATAGACATGATGCTGGCGCTGGTGAACCTGAGCGACAGGGCCGGCAGCATGGTGAAGACCTTTTCCGGCGGCATGCGCCGCCGCCTCGAGATAGCCCGCGGGCTTATCCACGGCCCCAGGATCCTTTTCCTCGACGAGCCTACCCTGGGCCTCGACCCGGCCAGCCGCAAAGCCGTCTGGGCCCACATCCGCAAGCTCAAAGAAGCGCATAACACCACTATCATCCTGACCACCCACTACATGGAAGAGGCCGACAGCCTCGCCGACCGCATCGGTATCATAAACCGGGGGAAGATCATCGAGCTCGACACTCCCCAGGCGCTTAAAAAGAAAGTGGGCCAGGACCTGGTCTTCCTGAAGGGAGAAATAAACGAGGCCGCGCTGAAAGCCCTGCCTTTCGTGAACAGCGTGGAGCTGGAGAACGGCCATTACAAAATAGGCATCACGAATTCCGGGGCCAACCTGCAGGCGCTGCTGAACGCCGGCGGCAGGATAGAGGAAGTGGAGGTCCGGCGCGTGACCCTCGACGACGTTTTCCTGAAGTTCGCGGGCCAGCAGATAAGCGAGGACGCCGAGGAGCACGCGGAGGGGATCTTTGAGCGGATAGCCGTCAACAAGAGCACCAGGCGCTGAACTATGATAAACCTGAACGCCGTTTACGCCCTGCTGCTGCGCGAAGCCAAGATCTTCTTCCGGGAGAAGGAGCGAATCATCTCCATCCTGGTCTCGCCCCTGCTTTTCCTCTTCGTGATGGGCAAGGGCATGGCCTCGGGCACCAGCCCGGTGGCGGGCTACACCTACCAGCAGTTCATCTTCCCGGGGATCATCGCGATGGTCATCCTGTTCACCGCCATCACCTACGGGCTCTATATCATCTGGGACAAGCGGCTGGATTTCCTGAAGGAAGTGCTGGCGGCCCCGATCTCGCGGGCGACGCTGTTCGTCGGCAAATCGCTGGGGGGGATGCTGGGCGCTATCATCGAGACGCTGCTGCTGCTGGTGATCGGGGCGATGTTCATCATCCCGCTGAGCCCGCTCAAAGTGCTGCTGTGCATGGCGGCGGCTTTCCCTATCTCCTACATGATCACCAACATCGGCCTCACGATAGGGGCGCGGATGAAATCCATGGAAGGCTTCGGCCTGGTGATGAGCTTCCTCACCTGGCCGCTTTTCTTCTTCAGCGGCGCGCTGTTCGACATGAACACCGCCGCGCCGTACATCAAGGTCATCAGCCTGTTCGACCCGGTCACCTATTCGGTGGACCTGATGCGGATAATCATGCTGGGGCAGGGCTACTTTACGGCCTGGACGAACCTCGCCGCCATCGCCGCTTTCAGCCTGGCCACCACTTTCCTCGGCGTAACCTCCTTCGGCAAGCTCCAGCAGGAAAAGTAACTATTCCACGCGGGCACCCGCGCTTATCAAAAACCGCCGTATATTTGTACAATGCGCTGAGGGGAAACCGCGGCCGCGCGGGTCCCTGGAACCGTTAGGGGGGAAGATGAAAAAGAAAACCGCGAAGCGGAAGCGCGCGCTGATACAGATAACGAAGAACGGGCCTTACGAAGTTTCGGGGGACGTGCCGCTTAGAAAACAATTCGTGATCTCCGGCAAGGACGGCATCCCGGCGAGTTGGGCGGACGGGCCCGCCCTGCGGCCGGAAGAAAAGCCGTACTATCTCTGCCGCTGCGGGCATTCCTCGAACAAGCCGTTTTGCGACGGCACACATAAGACCGTCAGATTCCACGGCGAGGAAACGGCCGGGCAGGACACTTACGCCCAGCTGCAGGAAACGACTTTCGGGCCCGCTCTCGACCTGAAGGACGCGGTCAAGTTCTGCGCGGTCTCGCTTTTCTGCCACAGGCAGGGCGACGCCTGGACGCTCACGGAGAAGTCCGGAAACAAGAAAAACAAAAAGACCGCGATACAGGAAGCGGCCGACTGCCCGTCGGGCAGGCTCGTCGCCGCGCTGAAGGACGGAACCGCGCTGGAGCCGGTGTTCGAACCCGGCATAAGCCTGGTGGAGGACCCATACCGCAAAGCCAGCGGGCCGCTCTGGGTGAAAGGCGGGATACCTGTGAAGTCCTCTAAAGGGTTCAGCTACGAGACGCGCAACCGCGTGACGCTCTGCCGCTGCGGCCGGTCGGTGAACAAGCCGTTCTGCGACGGGAGCCATCTGCCGTTCAAGGACGGGGAGAAGAAGGTGCTGTAGGGTAATTCAGCGCCGCGAAGGCCCGGCGGCGCGCGGTACTCCGAAATTCTTCGCCATGAAGCGGGCGAAATCGTCCCAGGCGCCGTCGCGGGAGAAAGCCAGGCCGTCGTAAAGAGGGTCATAGGCGTCCGGCACGTAGATCGATAGCCCGTGACTCACGGCGTCCTGCGCCCAATTGGAGAGCAGCAGCTCGGACTTCACGAAAGCGGTCAGCTCCAGCCCCAGCGCCTTAAGGCGCGCGTCGGAAGTCCCCGCGGAAACCAGCCCCACGAAATCGCAGAGGTCTTTATACTCCGGCTCCTCGCCGAAGATCTTGGCTTTCGCCTTCGCCTGCCGCAGCGCCTCCGGCTCCGCCTTCATGGCGGCGGCGGACCAAACGTCGAGCTTTTGCCTGAAAGCGGTCATTTTAGAGAGCCGCAGGGCGGACTGGGTAGCGGGTGCCCCCTCATTGTCCCCTGAGGCGTTCAGGAAGAAATCCCGGTAGGTGCGCACGGTATTGGCGGCGAACTCTTCGGCGCCCATCGACGGCCTGGCGTTGAGCAGTGCGTGGAACTGCGCGTAGCGCACGATCACGCCGGGCTCTGTCTCCTCCGAGGCGGTCAGGGTCTCGGCCTGGTCCTTCAGCTCGTAGGCCACCGACGCCATCTGCATATTGCAGCCGTCCAGCATCAGGAAATTCACGCCTCCGGCCGCCTTGAGGGCGGCAGCTATCTGCGGGGTGGAGAATTCGTGGCCGCTTTCGTCGTCCAGCGAAAAACCTTTAAGGTTATTGAAATCGTAGGCGTTCGCCGGGTCCACCGGCTTCCAGCCGTTGCCGTGGTCCCAGAGCACCAGCGCGTAGCGCCGGGCGGGGAAGTTCGCCTTGCTCCAGTTAATGAAAGAGACCAGTTCCTTCCAGGACCCCATATCGGCCTTGCCCAGGCTTTGCAGCACCGGGGAGGTTATCCGCGCGGTATCGGCGTCTTTGGTCAGAAGATAGCGGCGCACGCCGGTCCAGTCGCCTTCGCTGTGGTCGTCGCCCTCCTGCCCGTTCATGCGCCCCAGCTCGGCAGTTATGGCAACCCTGGCCGTGCTGCCGGCCAGCTCCAGCTGGTTCACGTCCATCATAGCGGAGCTTTCAAGGTTATTCTTCCCGTTGACGAAATACATCACCGTCCAGTCCCTGAGGGCGGGGGCCGGCCGGGCTTCGGGCAGGTCGTCGAGCGCGGGCAGGTCTTTGATATCCGGCGCGAAGCCGGAGGAGAAAGCCGGGGAAGACAGGGCGGCGCAAAGGAGGCCGAGGGACAGCCGGGAAAAATGTTTTATGGACATGCCCATTAATTATAAGGGATGGAAGGGGAAAGAGGGAGTGTCCAAGGTCCTACTGCGGAGTGGGCCCTTGCTGGTCCGTCCCATCGTCTTTGTAAAGACAGACCTGGGTGCGGCCTACCAGGACGCAGGCTTTCTGCTTCTCTTCCGGCAGGAAGAAACCTATGGCCAGCAGCACTACGGGGTAGGCTGAGAGCGCCAGGAAGCGGTAAGCGGTCCATTGCCAGCCCGACGTAACCCAGCCCGCGATAGCCGGCAGCGAAAGGACCAGGGCCGTCGCGGCTATCAGGCCCAGGCGCTTCAATTCGTAGGGAACGGGGAAATACCTGCGGCCGTAAAAATAAACTATCAGGGCCATAACGCAGTATGCGGCGAAAGCCGCCCAGGGAGGGCCGAAGATGCCGAAACGCGGGATCAGTGCGAAGTTCGCCGCCACGTTCACCAGCGCGCCCGCGAACGTAGCGACCATTATAGCCTTCGTCTTTTTAGAAATGATGATGGGGGCGAGCAGGTTCACGTAGATCCCGTTCACCAGGTAGGCGAAGAGCACCACCGGGATTATGGGCAGGCCCGGCCAGTAGCTTTCGTGGATGAGCGCCCGGCCGGCGATCTGGAGCCTAGCCAGGTCGGGGATGAAGAAAGAAAGGGCCATCCCCAGCCAGACCAGGGCCAGCGTGAAGTAGGTCAGCACCCGGGCGAAGACCGCGGGGCCGCCGGGCTTGTCGGCGCGCTCCAGGAAGAAAGGCCGCCAGGCCTGGTCGAACATGCTGACGATCAGCACCATGAAGATGCCCAGGCGGTAATTGGCCTGGTAGATGCCCACGGCCGATTCTCCCGCCAGGCGCAGGAGGATCGGGCGGTCTATGACCTGCACGGCCATCGCGCCCAGGCCGGCAGGCAGCAGCGGCAGGGAATAGTCCACCAGCTTCCTGAACAGCTCGGGATCGAAGGTGAAAGTGAAGCGCTTGGGCACCGCGGCCACGGAGAACAGCGAGGAGATGAGGTTGGCCAGGAAGACGCCTTCGATGCCCATCCCCAGGCGCGTGAGGAAAACGATATTGAGCACGACGTTAAGCGTGATGGAGGCCATCCGCACTCCGGCGAAATAGAAAGGCTTGTGGGCCATGCGCAGGTCGGCGAAAGGCAGCACGTTTATGCTGTCGAGGAAAAGGATGGCCGCGGCGTAAAGCACCAGGTTCCCGCGCTCGGGCCCGATGCCTCCGAGCCCGGCCCAGAAAGAGGGGCAGCAGGCCAGCACGGCGGAAAAACAGACGGAGGTGACCAGCACGCAGGAATAGGCGGTGGAGAAAGCCTTTTCCCGGTGGGCGTAGTGGCGCATGTAGGCCTGGTCCATGCCGTACTGGTAGAGGATGTTCAGGAAGGCGATGTAGGAGAAGACCGTCGCCACGATACCGTACTCCGCCGGGAGCAGGTAATGCGTATAGAACGGCATCAGCAGGAAATTGAGCAGCCGGGCCCCTACGGTGGAAAGGCCGTAGATCAGGGATTCTTTGCCGAGCGCTTTAAGGTCTTTAAGCATGTTTCCGGGACTGGTTTCCGGCGCTGTGCGCCGGCATCTACCCATAGTTTAGCAAATGACGACGGCGTCCCAAATAAGCTATAATAGGAATATTCACTAAGGAAGCGGGGGGATAATGGAAAGATTCACAAAAGATAAGGCTCCTGACTGCGGCGTCTGCCGCTTCAAGCAGAACTGCTTCGTCGTCCGGCTTGAGCCGGAGGCGCAGAAGGTCTGGAACTCGCTGAAGCTCGGGCGCAAATTCACCGACGAAGAGCAGATCTACGCCGAGTGCCAGAAACCCCTGGGCGTCTACACGGTCTGCAAAGGCCGCGCCAAAGTATTCTCCACGGACGCGAAGGGCCAGCAGATGATAACCTGGATCCGCCACCCCGGCGACACTTTCGGCCATATCGCGCTTTTCTCCGAGAACGAATACTTCTGCAACGCCCAGACCATGGGCGAAACGATCCTTTCCTTCGTGGATACCGCGAAGCTGGATAAATTCCTTAACGACCATCCCAAGACCTACAAGATCTTCCTGCGCAAGATAGCCAACGAAATGCGCGCGCTGCAGCTCAAGCTCAAGGACACGGCCTACAAACCCGCCCGCTCCAAGGTGGCCCGGGCCCTGTTGAACGCCATCTCCTACAAATCGAAGAACACCACCACGCCCGCGATACACGGGCTGAAGCGCACGGAGATAGCCGAGATAACCGGCCTGGCGCTGGAAACGGTGGTGCGCACGCTGGCGGAGCTGGAAAAGAGGCACATCATAAAGCGCGAAATAAAGGCGATCAAGATACTGGATCACGCCACCCTGGTGCGCGTGGCCGACCCGCACGCGAAAAGATAACCCGCCCCGGACACAATAAAAAAGGGACAGCTTCGGCTGTCCCTTTTTTATTCCCGCGCGGCCCGGCCTAGTTAGTGCCGAACATCCTGTCGCCGGCGTCGCCCAGGCCCGGCACTATATAGCCTTTGTCGTTCAGCTTCTCGTCGACGGTGCCGACGTAGATGGGCATGTCCGGGTGCGCCGCGGCCAGGCGCCGGAGCCCTTCTTTCGCCGCCAGCATGCAGATGAAGCAGATGTTCTTGGCGCCCCGGCTCTTCATTATCTCCACGGCTTCCACGGCCGAGCCGCCGGTGGCCAGCATCGGGTCGGCTATCACGACCAGGCTGCCCGTCACGTCCTCGGGCATGCGCGCGTAATATTTCACCGGCTTAAGGGTCTCCTCGTCGCGGTAGATGCCGATGTGGGCCAGCTTGGCCTCGGGGTGCAGCTTGAGCAGGCCGTCCACCATGCCCAGGCCGGCGCGCAGGATGGCCACGAAGACCACGTCGTGGGACAGCTTCATGACGTTCGCGACGCCGATCGGCGTGCGGACCTTGGCGTGCTTCACCCTGGCGTGCTGGAGAGCGTCATAGGCGAGGAACATGCTCACTTCGCCCATCAGGCGCCTGAAATCCGCTACATTCGTTCTTTTGTCACGCAGGCGGGCGATCTTATCCATCACCAGCGGATGCTTCGAGATGTGAACGTTTTTCATATGGGCTCCGGACCGGCGTGCCGCGAGGCGGCCTACTTTATGATCTCCCTGATAAGCGGTTCTTTGCGCGGCGCCTTCGGGCCGTAAGCCAGCGAAGACTCGAACATCTTCACGCCGTCCGCCAGTTTCGGCTGGCTGGAGGCGTAGGCCCTGGCGATCACGTCGCCGGGCTTAACGCGGTCGCCGGGCTTTTTCCCCAGGATGAAGCCGGCGCCGAAATCCACGGCGTCCTCGGCCTTGGCGCGGCCGGCGCCCAGCGCGACGCTGGCGAAGCCGACGGTGCGGGCTTCCATCGCGGTGAGGAAACCGGCGCGGGCGGCCTTGATATCCTTAAAGAGCTTCGCTTTCGGCATATAGCGGTCGGGGTCGGCCACGACGCGGAGGTCGCCGCCCTGCCACTTGACCATCAGGCGGAATTTCTCGAGAGCGCTGCCGTCGGCGATGGCGGCGCGGGCCTTCTCTTCGCCCTCGGCGGCCGAGCGGGCTTTGCCGCCCAGGTAGATCATCCAGCCGGACAGGACCTCGAGCACGCGCATGAAGTCCTCCGGGCCTTTCTCGCCGGCCAGGATCTTCACGGACTGCGACACCTCGATGCCGTTGCCCACGGCGAGCCCGAGGGGCTCGTTCATGGCGGTCATCACGGCGACGCAGCGGATATCGAGGAGCTTGGCGGTCTTCATCAGCGCCACGGCCAGCTCCCGGCTCTTCTTGAAGTCCTTCAGGAAGGCGCCGGAGCCGTATTTCACGTCCATCACCAGGCCGGTGATGTCCTCGGCGTATTTCTTGGAAAGGATGCTGGCGACGATGAGGGGGAGGGCCTCGACGGTGCAGCAGGCGTCGCGCAGGGCGTAAAGTTTCTTGTCGCTGGGCGCGAGCTGCTCGGTCTGGCCGAACATCGAGAGCCCGGTGGCCTTGAGCTGCTTCACGATATAGCCCGGCTCGAGCCGAACCTTGAAGCCTTTCATGGCCTCGAGCTTGTCCAGCGTGCCGCCGGTATGGCCCAGGCCGCGGCCGCTCATCATGGGGACCACCACGCCGCAGGCCGCCGCTACGGGGGCCAGCGCGATGGAGACGCCGTCGCCGACGCCGCCGGTGGAATGCTTGTCCACCTTCATGCCTTTTATCGAGGAGAGGTCCAGCTTCTTGCCGGAGAGGGCCATGGCCCTGGTGAGCCCGGCGGTTTCACGGGGGGTGAGGCCGTTCAGGAAAGAGGCCATCAGCCAGGCCGACAGCTGGTAGTCGGGCACGGAACAATCGGCCGCGCCCATGGCGATGAATTCAAGCTCGGCGTCGGTCATCTCCAGGCCGGAGCGTTTTTTCAGCAGCAGGTCCATCATTTTCATAAAAAACCTCTTTTTCTCGTTTTGGGCGTTCTTACAGGACTTTCGACTTAAGGAGCCCCTCGAGCAGGGCCCGCATCTTCTCCGACACCTTCTCGCCGAGCTCCAGCACCTCGTCGTGGGTGAGGACGGTCTTGGAGATGCCGCTGGTGAAATTGGAGACCCAGCAAAGGCCGGCGACGCGCAGCTTCAGCTGGCGGGCGGTGATGGTCTCCGGCACGACGGACATCCCGGCGATGTCCCCGCCGAGCAGCCGGTACATCTTCACTTCCGCGGGAGTCTCGTAGGAGGGGCCGGTCACGGCGGTATAGACGCCCTCGACGGCGCGGATCTTAATGGCGCGGGCCAGCTTCACAGCCTCCCTGCGCAGCGGTACGTCGTAAGGCTCGTTCATGTCGGGGAACATGGCCCCGAAGGCCTCGTTATGGTTGCCCATAAGAGGATTGGCTCCCATCAGGTTCAGGTGGTCTTTCAGGATGACCATATCGCCGGGCTTTATCGCCGGCTTGAGAGACCCGACGGCGGCGGTCAGCAGCAGGTTTTTCACGCCCAGCGCGGCCAGTACCCTGATCGGGAACGCGATGAAGCTTAGGGGGCGTCCCTCGTAGTAATGGAAGCGGCCGCGCATCATGACCACGTCTTTCCCGCCCATGCGCCCGAAGACGAGCTCGCCGGCGTGGCCCTTTACGGTGGTGACGGGGAAACCGGGGATGGAGGAATAGGGGATAGCGGTCCTGTTCTCGAGGCGCGGCAGGGAATTGCCCAGGCCGGAACCGGCGATGATAGCGGTGTAAGGCTTGAACCCCGGGGCTTTCTTTTTGAGCCAGCCCGCGGTCTTCTCAACGTTGGCGAGTATTTCGGCAGGATCCATGTTCTCTCCTTAACTTATTCCTCGTGCTGTCATCCGGCTAGAAACCGAAGCCGTCGGCGCTGAAAGCGTCCTCTATGTGCTCCGGCGGCTGGCCGGGAACTATCCCGATAAAATCGAACCTGAAAGTGTCCGCCTTCGGGCGGCGGGCTTTTATATAGGCCATGGCGGACTTGATGATCCTGGCGCGCTTGGCGCGGTTGACCGTCTCCGACGGCAGGCCGTATGCGGGATTAGAGCGGGCGCGCACTTCCACGAAGGCCACCGTCCCTTCCTTGCGCGCGATTATATCCAGCTCGCCCATAGGGCAGGACCAGTTCCGGTCCAGGATCTCGAAGCCGGCTTCCCTGAGGAAAAGAGCGGCCTGCTCCTCGTATACCTCGCCCTTTTTATTCATGGGCGCGTCCCTCGGCGAAATTCTTGACGGGCGCGAAGCTGCGGCGGTGCTGCTCGCTGGGACCGAGCCGGCGCAGGGCTTCCAGATGCGCGGCGGTGCCGTAGCCTTTATGCCCTGCGAGGCCGTAGCCCGGGTGCCTCCGGTCGAGGACTCCCATCCAGCGGTCGCGGACGACCTTGGCGTAAATACTGGCCGCGGCTATCGAAAGCGATCTGGCGTCGCCGTCCACCACCGTCTCCTGGAGGCAGGACTCGAGGCGCTTTATCCGGTTATTCCCGTCCACCAGGATGAGGGCCCTGGAAGGGGCTGTCCCCGTATTGGAAAGAAGCCGCCTGACGGCGGCCCCCATCGCGTTAAAAGTCGCTTCGAGGATGTTTACGCTGTCTATCTCCTCGGGGTGGGCAAAGCCGAAACCGAAGCGCACGCCGGAATCGAGCATAAGCCTGAGGGCGCGCTCGCGGCGGGCGGGTGAAAGTTTCTTGCTGTCGTTTACGAGGGGGGAAATAAGACTGTAGGAGGAAAGGGGGATCCAGGCCGCGCAGGCGGTGACCGGTCCGGCCAAGGGCCCCCGTCCGGCCTCGTCAACGCCCGCGAGGAAAGCCGGTTTTCTTTTTTCCAGGAGCGTCAGGTCAAATCTGCTGAGGGGCACGATTATGGTTTAGCTTGCCTTGGGATTTTAACGCCGCGTATCCGGTGGCCTCCTCAGGCCGCCGGGTGGATCCCCGTCCGCCGGAAGCGGACGGGGGCTGGCGGCTTATTTGCCGGCGGGCTGCTGGGCGGCGGGCGCGGCGGGGGCCGCTGCGGGAGCGGCGGCTTCGATCACCTTGCCCGTCTCATCTATCCTGGCGGCTTTGCCGGACAGGCCGCGGAGGTAATAGATCTTGGAGCGGCGGACTTTGCCGGTCTTCATGACTTCGATCTTGTCGATGCGGGGGGAATGCAGGGGGAACACCCTTTCCACGCCCACGCCGTAGGAGATCTTGCGCACGATGAAGCTCGCGGAGATCCCGGTCCCGCGGCGGGACAGGACGACTCCGTCGAAGATCTGGACGCGCTCGCTGTCGCCTTCCACGACCTTGGTGTAGACTTTCACGGTGTCGCCGGACTTGAAGTCAAATTTGTCGCTCTTGATGCCCAGGTACTTGTTGATGTTTATCATACTGCCTCCTAAGTTATTTTCAAAGCCGTCAATTTATTTCGAAATCTTCTTTTTGCCGCGCGCCGGCTTCTTTTCCGGTCCGCGCCCGGCCAGGTCGGGCCTGGTCTTGCTCGTCAGCTCCGCCGCCTGCAGGCCGCGCCACTCGGCTATCAGCCTGTGGTTGCCGCTTAAAAGCGCCTCGGGGACTTTCTTGCCGCGCCAGACGCCGGGCCTGGTGTAATGAGGAGCTTCGAGCAGGCCGCCGGTAAAAGTCTCGTTCACGGTGGCGTCCTCTTTCTTAAGCACGCCCGGGATAAGCCGCGTCACGGCGTCTATCACGGCCACCGCGGCCGGCTCGCCGCCGGTCAGGACGTAATCGCCGATGGAAAGCTCCATATCGGCAAGCGGGGTCACCCGCTCGTCTATCCCTTCGTAATGCCCGCAGATAAAGATCAGGTGCTTCATCTTCGCCAGTTCCAGGGCGAGGGCCTGGTCGAAGCGGCGGCCCTTCGGCGTCAGGAGGATCACGAAAGAATTCTTCTTCCTGACCTTCTTGAGAGCCCGGAAAACGGGCTCCGCCATCATCACCATCCCGGTGCCGCCGCCGTAGGGCTTGTCGTCCACGGTCCGGTGGCGGTCCTCGGTGAAATCGCGCGGGTTCAGAAAGCCCAGCTCCAGGAAGCCTTCCTGCCGCGCGCGGCCCACGATGCTTTCCGAAAGCGGCGAATCAATCATGCCGGGGAAAAGCGTGACCGCGTCAACTCTCATAAGCTTAGTCTATGTCCAGATAGACTTTCTTGTTCTGCCGGGCGGCGGCGGTCTGCAGGATGGTGCGTATGGCTTTCACCACGCGCCCTTCCTTGCCGATCACTTTGCCGCGGTCGGAAGAAGCCAGCTCAAGCTTGAACCGGACGATATCGCCGTCCTCGGCGACACCGACCTTCACGGCCTGGGGGGTTTCCACCAGCGAGCCGATAATGTACATTAAGGCGTCTTTCATTTATTGACCTCCCGCTCACTTCTGCGCGGCGGCGGCGTTCTTCTCGGCCTTGCGGGCGCGGGTGATCAGCGAGCCGAGGGTTTCGGAGGGCTTCGCGCCCGTCTTTACCCAGCGTTCAAGCTTTTCAGCGTTAAGGGTGACCTTTTCCTTGTCTTTCTCGGCCTTGGGATTGTAGTGGCCGATGATCTCGAGGGGCTGCCCGTTGGGGCCGCTCGATTTCTCGATAGCGACTATCCTGTAATGCGGCTGAGTCCGTTTTCCAATTCTCTGAAGCCTAAGAACAACTGCCATGGTATCCTCCTTGATTCCGACGAAAAATCGGACATGCGCCCGCCCTGGGCGGACCCTCATGCCTATCTATTATATTATATTCGGGCGGTTTTGGGAACTTAGTTCTGACCGCGCTAGCCTATAAGCTGCTTTATGTGGCCCAGCAGCCGCTGCCATTCGTAAGGCTTGCTGACGTAAAAATCGGCGCCGGCGGAGAAAGAATTTTCCATATCGCCCACCAGCCTCTTGCCCGTAAGCATAATCACTTTTATATGCTTCGTGTCCTCGCCGGACTTGATCAGTTCGCAGAGAGTGTTGCCGTCCAGCTTGGGCAGGCCGATGTCCAGCAGCGCCAGGTCGGGCTTTTCGGCCTTGATGGCGGCCAGCCCCTCTTCGCCGTCGAAAGCTGAGACGACCTGGTAGCCCAGGCCCTCGAGGCGGATGGAAAGCACCTTGGCGATCAGCGCCTCGTCCTCGACGATGAGTATTTTTTTAGCCATTAAGGTCAGAGCTTCTTTTTAAGCCCGCGCAGGAAAGCGGCGGGGTTCCCGGCCGAAAAAAGCGCGCTTCCGATCACGAAAGAGTCGGCGCCGGAAAGCGCCGCGGTCCCGGCCGTAAGGGCGTTGATCCCGCCGTCGACCTGCAGCCAGATGCCGCGCCCCGACCCGGTTATCAGGTTCCGGGCCGCTTTCACTTTGGGCATCATTTCAGGCATGAAGGCCTGCCCGCCGAAACCGGGCTCCACGGTCATTATAAGGATAAGGTCCAGGACCTGGAGATAGGGGAGGACCTTGCTTAAAGGGGTTTTCGGGCGCAGCGCGAGGCCGGCCTTGAGGCCCAGGGCCTTCACTTTCTTAACGCAGGCCCCGGCGCCGCGGGCTTCGGCGTGCACGGTTATAAGGCCGGCGCCGGCCGCGGCGAAAGCGTCTATAAAACGGCCAGGTTCCTCTACCATCAGGTGGGCGTCCACGGGCAGGCCGGAGGCGGCCGCCACGCCGGGAACGATGCCGGGACCGAAGCTGAGGTTGGGCACGAAATGCCCGTCCATCACGTCCACCTGCACCCAGTCCGCGAGTTTCCTGACCGGGGCAAGGCTGTGCTTAAGGCAGGTAAAATCCGCCGCGAGCACCGACGGGACCAGCGCCGCGCGCCCGGAAGGGAGGGGGAAGAACGGAGGCTTCATTTAATGGGGCGCTCCTCGACGAGGATGCCGTTGACGAAAATACGTATTTTTTCCGCGCCGGCGTAAGGGACCGAAAGGTCTATCTTGGAACCCGGGTCGCGGAGGCCGTTGAAGATCTCCCTGTCGCCGTTCTTGCCCAGCGCGACGATGCGGATATGCCGCTGCGCGCCGCTCTGGGAAACCTCGTAGTGCACGCGGAACTCGCGCTCGCCGCCGGACTGGCCCTTGCGGGAACTGACGGTCAGGGAGATCTTCGCGCCGGGGGAAACGACCGTATCCGACTGCGGGGACTGGTCGATGATGGTCCCGCCCGGGAAAAGGGAATTCGAGTCCTCGGTCAGGCTGAGCGACAAGCCGTTCTGCGCCGCCCACTGCTGCGCCTCGTCGCTTTTCTTCTGCCGGAAGTCGGGCATCATCACGATGCCGGCCGGGGGAGGGCCGTTGGAAACCGTAACCTGCACCATGGTATTTTTGGGAACGCTCAGCTCCGGCTGCGGGTCCTGGGAAAGCACAGTGCCCTTCTCCGCTTTGAGAGAATAAGCCTCGGGAACCTCCCCCAGCACCAGCTGGCGCTGGCGCAGCAGCAATTCGGCGTTCCGGAGCGGCAGGCCTATCAAATTGGGGATGAAGACCGACTCTCCGCCCTGGCTGAACACCACGCGCACTATCTTGCCTTCGCGAACGGTAGAGCCGGCGCTGGGCACCTGGCGCAGCACCGTCCCTATGGGCACGGTCTCGTTGAACTCGTAGCCGCCTATCTTCATGGCCAGGTTGATCTCGGACAGCGCCTGCAGGGCGCTCACGGAGGATTTCCCGGAGATATCCGGCACGATCACTTCTTTCCGGTCGTGGATGACGGTCTCCATGGTCCAGGAGAACAGGAAGTAGGTCATGAAGAAAAGAGCGAAGCCCACCCCGCCTACGCGCAGCACGAAGCCCAGGCTGACTATCTTTTCGTCCGACGAGGAAAAATGACGCTGGTAAAATTCTTTAAAGCCCACGGTGTTCTCCTTGAAAAACTTTCCTGAAAGGTCAGCGCAGCGCGTCGCCCGGCCTGAGCCGCAGCCCGTTGAGGAAATCCGAGCCCGGCATTTCTTTTTTTCCCTCGGGTTTCACGGTTTTGACGAGCAGCCCCCCAACGCCACATCTTACAATAAAGCCGCCTCCGGGCTCAATGGAAAGCACGGTCCCGGCCGGGCCGTCCTTCACGGGCGCGTCCGCCGCCGCGGCGGAGAGGACCTGCACCAGGACCTTGCGGCCCTGGAGGTCCATAATAAAGCGGGGCCTGGGACCGCAGGAGAGCCCGCGCACTTTATTGAGCAGGGCGGCCGCGGGAAGCGAAAAATCGAGCAGGGCCATGGCGGGTGTGAGTTTCGGCGCCGCCGAAGCCTCCCCGGTCTGCGGCACGCGCAGGATCCCGCCGGCGGAAATTTTCTCCAGGCCCTCCGCGAGAAGGGCGGCCCCGGAGTCCGAAAGGCGCGCGAACAGCGAGGCGGCGTCGTCGGATTCCAGCACCGGTTCTTCGCGCCGGAGGAAGACCGGGCCCGTGTCCATTCCCTCGTCCAGCCAGAACAGGGTGACGCCGGTGGTCTTCTCGCCGTTGAGCAGGGTCCACTGCACCGGCGCCGCGCCGCGGTATTTCGGCAGCAGGGAGAAGTGCACGTTAAGGAACCCCAGGCGGGCCAGCGCCAGGGTCCGGGCCGGGATGAGGCGGCCGTAGGCCACCACGACGGCCAGGTCCGGCTTCAGCTCCGAGAGCACGTCGTGAAGTTCCTGTTTCGAAGAAGGTTTGAAAATTTTATAGCACAGCTTCTCCGCCAGGGCGCTGACCGGGGCGCAGCAGAGCTTCAGGCCGCGGCCCACGGGCCGGTCGGGCTGCGAGATCACCCCGGCTATCTCATGGTCCGAAGCGGCGATGCGGCTGAGGAAGCCGCAGGCGATCTCCGGGGTGCCGAGGAAGACTATCCGAAGTTTTGACATTTTAAATTTCCGGGGCGGCCGCGGCTACAGCGGCTTCATTTTGCTCTCGTCTATTTTCTTCCACTGAGACCTGAGCTTCATAAGGGCGGGCTTCAGCTTCAGGCGGGACATCAGCGGCAGGCGGCTGATGAAGACTATTCCGTCGAGGTGGTCGATCTCGTGCTGCAGCGCTTTGGCGAACAGGCCTTCAGCGTTGATCTCTATAGGCAGGCCTTTCTCGTTCATTGCACGCACCTTCACCTTGACGGCCCGGCGTATTTTCGCAAAAAGCCCGGGGAAGGAAAGGCAGCCCTCCTCCTCGTACATCGAGCCCGACTTCTCCACGATCTCGGGGTTTATGATCACGATGCTGAGCGGCTCTTCGCCCTCGCGCCGTATCGTGATCACGGCCAGCCGCAGGTCGAGCCCGATCTGGTTGGCCGCCAGGCCGGCGCCGCCGACCGCGTCCATGGTCTCGAACATGTCGGCCAGCAGGGCGGGCAGACTTTTTTTCAGTTCCTCGAAATTGACCTTCCTGGTCTTCTTCTCGAGCACTTTCTCGCCGTATTTGCAGATCCTTCTAATAGCCATATATACCTCGCGTAAGCTTCAACCCAGCTGATACGTCATCTGCCGCCCTTCCCAGACCACCTTGGCCAGCACCGGCTTGGCGGGAGGGGAATCCGATTTCTTAAGCATTCCCCAGGCCATCGCCAGGCGCTCGAGCTGCACCTCGGCCCCGCTGGAGCCGGATACGCCCATCACTATCTCGTCGGCGCCCGCGGCCTGCGCCACCTGCGCCATCGAGTAGAACGGGTCGTTGGAAAAAACGAAAATAGGCTTCACGGTCTTGCCGTATTTTTCCGCCAGCAGGACGACCGCGCTGAAGACTTCCTTATCCTCGTCTGACATGGTCTCGCCGCCGGTCTGGATGCCCTTGGCGATCTTCGCGCTCAGGACGATGATGTCGGTATCGTCGTCCTGCACGGTCTCAAGCACGGAAGCAAGGTGCACCAGGTTGTTGGGGTTGCGCACCGGCACCAGCACGCAGTGCGCCTTGGTGAGCTCCGGCACCACCGTGTGGATATCCGCCTCCCTGCGCAGGTTCATCTTCTCGTCGTTATCTTCGTCCGGGGCGTAAAAGCGGGCCTTCTTTTCGTTGAGCTTCTCGGAGATATGGAAGATGGCGTAAAAAACGGCGGTGAACGCCAGGCCGCCTATCGTGGCGATCTTCTTCGTGAGCATGTTCATCCCCGTGACCGAGACGAGCACGCAGAGCACGAGCAGCAGGCCGACGGGAAAATAGGTGTTGTTATACCTGAAATTAAGCGGGAACATCCATTCGCGCTCCTCCTCCCTGTGCTTGAAGCGGAGGATTATGATGGAAGCGGTGTTGAAGGTCATGCTCGCCAGCACGCCGAAAGCGTAGGCTTCGCCGAGAAGGAAGATGTCGCCGCCGGAGACCAGGATTATGAACACCTGTATCAGCGCTATTATATTAACTATCCGGTAGGTGGTCCCGTACCTCTTGTGCAGGTGGCGGAACCAGTCGTGCAGGATGCCGTCCTCGGCCACGCGGTTCAGCACGCCGTTAGCGCCCACGAAGGACGTATTGACCGCACCCACCAGCATCAGGACTCCGGACAGGACCACCAGGACCTGCATGCCGAGCCGGGCGAGGTAAGGGCCGCGCAGTTCCAGGGCGAGGCCGCTCAGGAGATTATCCGCGTACTTGCCGGCTATCAGGTCGCCGGGAATGATCAGCGAGGAAATAAAAGTCAGCAGGCCGGTAAAAAAAACGCTGAAAAGAAAGATCACGACCACGGCTTTTTTAAGGTTCTCTACCTTCGGGTCCTCTATCTCCCTGTAAACCTGCGCCAGGGTCTCGAGGCCGGAAAGCGCCAGTATGGAATGGCCGAAAGCTATCACAAGGCCTACCATACCTACGGTCTTTATCCAGGGGAAATTCACGGTCCAGCCCAGCGCCTCCTCTGAAAATACCGGGGTGAAGGGGGGAAGAACGAATCCCTTGTAATAAAGCGTGACGCCCGACCAGGCTATAAGGAGAACGGCCACCACGGCCACGAAACTGATTATTTTGACGTTGTTGTCCGCGGATTCCTCTACGCCGCGGATGTTCTCCCGCCAGAAATAACCGGTAACCAGCAGGGCGAAAACCACCGCGAAAGACCTGGCCGGGACGTGCCAGTTTATATGAAGCAGCGGAAGCAGGTTCCCGAGCAGGCCGCCCAGGTACAGCCCTGCCGTGACCGAACTTATCGGCCCGGTCAGGGCATAGTCGAAAACCAGGGCGGAGACGGAGAACTTGGCCATGACCTTGCCCATGGCTTCCCTCACCACGACGTAAACCCCGCCGCGAACGAACATGATGCAGGACTCGGTGTAAACGCCGAGCATCAGCCCGGAGAAGAGCATGACGCCCATGATGAACCAGGGAAAGGCCGGGCCGAAAGCCTTCATGGCTATGCCGCCGGCGTAATAAGCGCTGGAGCCGAAGTCGCAAAGCACGATGGAAGCCGCCTTCCAGAAGGAGATAAAGCTGAGCATGGCCGTGCTCAGCACAAAAACCTGCTTAAATTTGGGATTGGGAACCATTACATTAATTATATCTGTTTATAGACGGCTGCGGAAAGCGGGGAAGGCGGAAGAACGGGCAAAAGCGAAAAGGTTATTTGCCCCGGATCAGGGCGGCGGCTTCCGACGGATCTTTAAGCGCGGCGAGCTTTTCGATGAGCTCGGGCTGGAAAGTCTGGGAAAGCAGGGAAAGCATGTTCAGGTGGCGCTGAAAAAAGACGGGCTTGTGAGGGGAAAGGAGCAGGAGCGCGGCCTTCACAGTAAGACCGGTGACCGGGTCCAGGAAGCCTTCAGGCAATATCCCGAGCACGGCATGGAAACCGTCGAGCTCCGGGAACTTGGCGTGGGGGATGTAGAAGCCGCTCTCCAGCACCGGGTTAAGCTTTTCGACCTCGGCCACCCTGTCGAAAAGCGCCTTGCGGCTTATGAGCCCGCTGACCTGCGGAAGTATGCGCTCCGTAAGCTGGCACACGGCTTCTTCCTTGGTGGGCTTTCCCTCCAAAAAGATCACGTTTTCAGGGTTGATTAGGGCTGAGAGGCTTATGCCGTCTGACTGTCTTATCATAAGGACTGCTTGTATGCTTATATGATATCATTTCCACATCCCCGTCGTCAAGAAGGGGAGATGTAATGAAGAAAGCGAATAAAACCACCGGCATAGCGGCCATAGGCGTGGACAGGGGCGGCACCTGGACCAGGGTGGCCGCTTTCGACACCCGGCTGCGGCAGGTCCGGTCGGCCCGCTTCCATACGACCCCGCTGCGCTCCCTCCCGAAAAAACTGGTCCCCCTGGTCTCCGGCTGGCCGGGCGGCGCCGAAGCCCCCCTGGCGATAGCGACCCGCGGGGCTTTCAGCCGCCCCTGGAAAAAACCTTTTCTTTTCAAAGCCCTCCGCCCAAGGCTCAACCTCGCAGCGGTCATCTCCGACGCGGAGGCCGCACATTTCGCCGCTTTCCGCGGCAAAGAGGGCCTGCTCCTGATAGCCGGGACCGGCTCCGTGGTTTTCAGCGGCAAGCCCGGCGCTTTCAAAAAGACTGGCGGCTTCAACCCGCCTTCGGGGGACCCGGGCTCGGGACGCTGGCTGGGCCGGCAATATCTGAAGATGCGCGGCCGCCTGGCCGAAGCCGGAAAAATGGGGCATGGGCGTTCGGCGGCCTACGCCAAGAAGCTGCTTATCCGCGCGCTCGCCGGGCACGGACCGTCCTCTGAACTGGCGGTCAGGGCCCAGGAAGAGCTGGCGGGCCTGCTGAAGACAGCGGCCGGAAAGGGCGGGGCGGCCGTAAAAGTCGCGCTGGCGGGGGGGCTGATCTCCAATTTCCATTTCAGAAAGGGCTTTATAAAAGCGGCCCGGCGGGCCCTGAGCGGCCGCAGGCTGGTCTTCGTGGAAGCCGCCATCCCGGCTGAAGAGGCCGCGGCGCGGATAGCTTTGCTTGGGAGGCACAAATGAAAGAACTCGAGGTCCTGAAAAAAGCCGCTCTCGCCGGAGGCGCCGTGCTGGCCGCCAAATTCGGCAAGGTCACGTACAGGCTGAAAGGCAGGGCCAACCTGCTTACCGAGGCGGACCTGGCCTCGCAGGAAAAGGTGATCGGGATAATACACAGAGCTTTTCCCGGCGACGGCTTCATGGCGGAGGAAAGCCCGGTAATAGAAACCCCGAACCGCCGCCTCTGGATAATCGACCCGCTCGACGGGACCACGAATTACGCGCACGGCTTCCCGGCGGCAGCGGTCTCCATCGGCTTCTCCGAGAACGGGGAGATCAAAGCGGGCGGGGTCTACGATCCTTTCAGGCGGGAGCTCTTCCTGGCGAAGAAAGGCGGCGGCGCTTTCCTGAACGGCAGGCGGCTGGCCGTCTCCAAAACCCCTTCGATCCCGAAAGCGCTGCTGGTGACCGGTTTCGCGTATGACCGCGCCGAGAGGGCGGAATTCTATTGCGGCTTTTTTGCCGAATTCATGAAGATCTCGCACGACGTGCGGCGCATGGGCGTGGCCTCGCTGGACCTGTGCTGGCTGGCCGCGGGCCGCACCGACGGCTACTGGGAATTCGGGCTGAAACCCTGGGACGTGGCGGCCGGGAAACTCATCGTGGAAGAAGCCGGCGGCCGCGTAGCGGACTTCGGCGGCAGGCCCTGGGCCGTGAACGCGGCCATGGGCTCGCAGACCCTGGCCACCAACGGCCGCCTGCACGCCCCGATGCTGCGCATTATAAAGAGAAGGCTCGCGGCGGGCGCCCGCTGATGCTGGGAATAATAATTTACTGCACGGTCTTCACACTGGCTTACGCCTGGGCGCTGGTGTGGATACTCGAGAGAAAAGAGGAAAAATACAGGCAGGGCTCCATCTCCTTCACCGACGTTTTTATCGTCGTGGCTTTCGTGGTGATCTTCGTCTACCTTTCGAACATAGTGGTGCTTATCCGCTGGACCCGCTCGGCCTACCTTTACGACCTCTTCCTCATAACGGGCCTGGCCGGCTTCGGCGTCTACCGGGAAACCATGTATAAAGCCCGCGCGGCCAAGGTCCGCCACCGCCAGCGCGCCGAAGTGCGCCTGCTCGAAAGTCATATAGCGAAAGACCCGTCCAACGCGGCCTACTTCGAGCGCCTCAGCGAAGTCTACGAGAAGCTGGGGGAAAAAGAGAGCGCGCTGGCCGCGGCGAAGATGGCGGCGAAGCTGGACCCGGCCGTCAGGAACGACTGGCGGGTGAAGCAGCTGGAAGAAAAATAAATTTATTATTTGGCGAGCGCCGCGGCGACTCGGCGCGCGGCGTCGCGGAGCAGGTAATCCTCGGCGGCGGCCGCCGTCTCGGTACGCAGTATGACGGCTGACACGGCGTCGGCCAGGCGCGCGGTGATCAGGTAGCCGGCCCCGTCCCTGCGGACGGTACCGAAGACAGCCAGCTCCGCCCCCGAGACCCTGGCCAGCTCCGCGGCCGTTCTTTCTTCCGGAAGTCCCGCGTAAGAAAGCTTTTTTTCCTCAAGAATAAAATCCAGCTTCGACCGCTCCACCAGCCGGAACCTGCCCGTTTTCCCGAGCTCCGCCTCCACCAGGTTCCTCACCACCGAGGCTTCCGTTTCCGTCGCGCCGGCCTCGCCTGAAAAAGAGGCCACGGCAAGCAGCGCCAGCGGCGGGAGTTCCGGCCGGACGCCGCCCGCGGCGGCCGCGCCGCCCCAGGCAAAGCCCGCCGTCATGCGGTGGGCGGCCCCGAGCTCGCCGTAAGGGGCGAAGGCGTAGTCGATGGCGGCCCCGCCTAATTTAAGGCCGAAGCCGCCGGCAAAAGTCCCCATGAAACCGTGATCGCCGTAATTCTTGAAGTTCAGGCCCGAGCGCAGAAAAAGGCCCGAGCGCGCGGAATAGGGCAGGAACCATTCCCCGGCGAAGGCAAGGTACGGCGCGTGATCGCACGGGAGCCGGCCTTCGACGAGAATATTGAAATCCGGGGTATACTTCCACTTAAGGCCGCCGCCCAGCTCGAACGGGAGGGGGGCTTTTTCGGAGCCGAGTTTTATCGGCGGGCCGAAGTTGCGCAGCGCGAGCGCCAGCTCGGTGCGGGAAGGGGGCGCTTCCCTGAAAACGAACCCCGCGTCCAGCGCGAACGTCGAGGCGGAAGCGTCGGCCAGGCGGGACCTGACGTATTTCAGGACCAAGCCGAAGTCCGCCCAGCCGGAGCGGCGCGCCCAGCCGGCGCCGAAAGCGGCGTCGTAAGCCGTTATCCCGTCGCCGGTACCGCCGCCGGCCCCGTCGAGCTTCTCGAGCCCCGGAGAAAAGTTATTATAAAGCAGGCCCGCGGAAAGGACCCCGGCCCCGTAAGGCCTGGAAAGGACCAGCCCGGTGCGGGCCGAGCCCTCTAAAAGAGCTTCGTAAGAAACCGAGGCGGAGGCGCCGGCGCCGGAAGTTCCCGCCGGGTTGAGAAAAAAGGAATCCGCCCCGCCGAGCGAAAGGCCGGCCCCGGCGAGAGCCGAGAACCTGGCGGAAGGGGGAACTTTGAGGAACTGCGCCCCGGCGAGGCCCCTGGCGTCGTCGCTGAAGGCGTTTTCCGGAAAAAGGCCGCAATTCGCGCTGGGGGCGGCCGAACAAAATATAACGAGCAGCGCGGCGGCGCGCCGTAGAACGGACCGCTGATCTTTTTGCGCCTTTGGCCGTCTTGTCAGCATTGCTTTAGATGCGGCGGGCAAAGCCCCGCCGCTTTGTGTCTTGGATTATTTCTTCAGGTCTGAAAGCAGGTATTCGAGCCTGCCTTTTATCTTGCTCTTGTCGAGGGTATCGATGTCCTGCAGGATATCCTCGAGGAACTTCACGGTGAAGTCGCTGTTCACGCGGCCTTTCGAGAGGGCGGCCTCTATCCCCTTCATCCTTTCGTCCAGGTCGGAGATGCCGGCGTAAATGCCGCGTACGAAATTCTCGGCGCGGTTCTGCTCCTGGGGGGCGGCCGCCGCGGCAGGGGAAGGCGCGGGCTCGGCCTGCGCCCGGGGCGCGGCGAGAGGCTCGGCGGCGGGTTCGGGCTGCGCCAGCAGTTCCGGCTGCTCCGACATATCGAACACCACCGTTTTGTCCTGGTCCGCTTCCACGAAAGGGTTCTCGATTTCTTCCGGCACCCCGTCGTCGGGGCCCGCGGAGTTCTTAAGCTCGAGGTACCTGCGTATGGAGTAGATCATCGCGAAAAGCGCGGCGGCGAAAAGCGCGGCCCAGACGTAAAAGTACGGGTCCATCCAGGCTGTATAAAGGTTGAATTTTCCGGGCATAGCGTGTCATTCCTCTGGAGGCGCCGTGTTCGGACGGCCTCCGGTTAGAGTTTTACTTCCTGGCCTTCTCTTACGCCGAAGCATTTAAGGCGCGAGCCGGCTTTGCGGATGCGGCGCGCGCATTCGGCCAGGATCCTGTCGAGCTCCGAATCGTAGCGGTCCTGGTTATGGTGAAAAAGTCCCAGCGCCCTGACCTCGGCCTTGAGCGCCAGGTCCAGCGCCTGCTCCCAGGTGGAATGGCCCCAGGTCCTGCGCCTGGGATATTCGGCCGGGGTATAGTCGGCGTCGTGCACCAGCAGGTCCGCGCCGCGGGCGAAAGCGGCATAGTCCGCCGGTTCCTTTCCGCCGGGATGCATGAAACCGAGTTCATTGTCGGTGAGGAAAGTGAAATTCTTGCCGCCTTCCATGAATTTGTAGCCCAGGCCGTTGTTCGGGTGGCTGAGCTCTATCGGCACCACCTGCATCCCGCCGACCTCGCAGCCGCCGGCGCAGAGGGAGGCGAATTCGAAACGGGCCGAGATCTCCTCGAACTTGACCGGGAAACCGGGGGGCTGCATGGTCTTGGCTATTATTTCCCTGACCGGGTCGGAGGAAAAAGAGCAGCCCATGATCTTGATGTGCGTTTTCTTATTGTAGATAGGCGCGAAAAAAGGAAAGCCCAGCACATGGTCCCAGTGCGAGTGGGTGAAAAGCATGTTGAAATCGTTATACGAATTTTTGAGGAGTTCCTTCCCGAGCAGCCTGATGCCGGAACCGGCGTCCACTATCACAAGGTCGTCCTTCCTGGACCGGACCTCCACGCAGGTGGTGCTGCCGCCGTATTTCAGATAATTCTTGCCCGACACGGGAATAGACCCGCGAGCGCCCCAGAACTTTATTTTCATACGGTATTATATTAGCAAATAGTCTATATATATGGGGAACAGCGAAACTAAAGTTACAGTGGAGTATTTTCGGGAAGAATCAATACATTCCGCTTTTATTCAGTTCATCAGCGGTAAGCGGGACCCTGAAAAGCCTGTGCACCCATAACTGGCAGCCTATAACCACGGGCAGGAGAACCAGCGCCGCCAGCGTCATCAGCTTAAGCGTATAGACGCCGGAGGCCGAATCGTACACGGTAAGGCTGAAAGCGGGGTCGATGCGGGACGGCAGCAGCGCCGGGTAGATCCCGGCGAAGCCCGTGAGCATGAAAAGAACTATCGCGGAAAACGAAGCCAGGAAAGCGCTGCCCCGCAGCCCGATGGACAACAGGGCTTTGGCGGCGATGAGCGCCGCGGCCAGAAGCACCGGCAGCGCGAGCAGGGAATTCCTGACGATGAAATTGCCCGAGAGCCCGGTATAGTAGTAACTGGACGCCGCGAAAACGATAAAAAGCAGGGTCAGGACGTACCAGGCCCGACCGGCGAGTTTAACCGCCCTGGCGGATACGGGGCCGGTGGTTTTGAACGAAAGCCAGAGCTGGCCGTGGAAGAAGAAAAACGCGCAGAACAGCAGCCCGGTAAGCAGGGAGTAGGGATTGAGCAGGCCGAAAAAAGTTCCCGTATATCCTTCGACTCCGATCTGGAGGCCGCGGAAAATATTCCCGAACGCCACGCCGAAAAGCAGAGCTGTGAGAAAACTTGAAACGGCCGTAGTCCGCTCCCAGAAGGACTTCCAGGCGGCCGACTGCACCTTGCCCCTGAATTCGAGCGAGACCCCGCGCGCGATAAGCGAAAAAAGTATAAGGAGCAGCGCCGGGTAAAGCCAGCTGAAAAGAGCGGCGTAAACGGGGGGGAAGGCGGCAAAAGTAGCCCCGCCCGCCGTCACCAGCCAGACCTCGTTGCCGTCCCAGAAAGGCCCTATCGACGAGAAAACGTGCCGCCGTTCCTCCTCGCCGCGCGCGGCCAGCCAGCCCGAAAACCCCACCCCCAGGTCGAACCCGTCGAGCGCCAGGTACCCCGTCCAAAGCACCGCCCACAGCACGAACCAGATCTTAGCGTATTCCATAAATTTTCCCTTTTCAAACAAAAACAAAAGCCGGTGTTCAGGCGGCCTACCTTCGGGCCGGGGACCGCGAGATGCGGAGTCGGGGCCTACCGCAGGGGCAGGAACGAAAAACGCGTTCGGGCACACCGTGCCCTCACTCTTCTCTCGCCCTCCGCGCTTACGCAAGCGTCGGGCTCAAGAGG